>Ga0247760_1000683_pt1 | contig 35784 bp, 39 predicted proteins | sample UWRJL171409R4_FD_179936 | JGI IMG/M metagenome (GOLD analysis project Ga0247760, IMG submission 179936) | Plant litter microbial communities from Arlington Agricultural Research Station in Wisconsin, United States - UWRJ-L171-409R-4 | ecosystem: Environmental > Terrestrial > Plant litter >... | reverse complement strand
GGCGAGGAGAGGTGAAGGAGGCGGCGTTGGCGAAGAGGGCGGAGACGATGGAGGTGTTGTTGCATGGAGATGAGGGGAGGGGGATGAGGATTTTAACGGGAAAGGGGGGGAGGTAGAGAGGGATGAATGTTGGGTGTGAAGCTGGAGAGGGGAGGTTTTTCTTGTTCAAGTTCGGTATGGATACAGGGTGAAAGTGTGTGGGATGGGCGGGGTTGGGCTGCATTGCATGTGCGGGTTTTCATACTGTTTTGTTTTTGTACTGAAGGGAATGTAGATAGGGTATATGAATATCTCGGTGGCTATCTAGGTACCTAGTATTTGGTCACTAAGCACATGGTACCATGCCTTGGTGGTTGAATTACACACTTGCAAAATTCGTACATCATCAACTGAACCGTCTTCATCCCTCGTATTTACGTCTTGCCTCCCCTGTGAAAGACACCCAGTCGCCCCCTTTCTTCCGGGTACTTGTACCAAAATCCTCCCTTGACACACCCACAGATCCCCAAACCTTCAACCCTGTTGGCCCTATACCCGCGCCTGTGGATACCTACATCTCTTCCCTTGTCCCCTTTGCACGCATCTCGAGCAGGGAATCTCGCGATTGCATTTTATCTTTCGCCTACAGCATTCGAAGCAGACCTTTGAAGGCCCCTTGCGAGGGACTGTTATTTTTATTACTCTTTCTGTCCCTGCTGTTAGTTTCTGGGCGCTGGACTGGGTGGTGTTCTGGCCATCATGATGCCCCTGACTCGAAATGGCCAACGGGAGGGACCTCTTTTTCGGCTTTGGTTGTCGGGGTTGTCTGTCATGGGCGAGTTCGTCTGTGGAGTATGATGATAACGAGGAGGAGGAGGAGGAGGGGGAGGAGGAAGGTGATGAGCTCGCGGGAGCTGGTCGCTTGGCCGGGCGTGATGATGATGGGGTCGGCTTGGGTGATGGTCTGGCTGGGGCTCTTGGTGAAGACGGCGTGTTGGAGAGTGTGTCGGGAGATGAAAGTGAAATAAAGACTTGATGCGCCGGGGGAGAAGGTGACCGTGACAGGCTGTCGAGGCCGTATCGGTCACTTGAGGGTTGGTATTTGATGGCAATGCCACCCTGAGCAAAGTATTCATGGTCAGGGACCCCGATGCAGGGCTTCGCCCAGTCGAGCGTGCTGGCTACGTCAGGACAAAGAGCCAGCAGTTGTTCGAGACATGCGTTATGCTCGTCGACAAACGATTGGTCGGCCCGCTTGTATTCGACTATCAAGTTGTACAGCCGGTCACTCATGGCGTGGCTGGCCTTTTCTCTCCTGTGTTGAATGTCCTCGATTCTCTCCTTGGCGCTTGATATGAAAGCCGTCAATGTGGCGGGGTCTCCAGACAAGCTGGGGTCAGCTGGTGGCGGACTGCTTTTCATATCGGCGTCCATGGTCGGAGTTTTGATGGCTGGAGTAATGATCTGATGGCAGCAGATGTGGTTGGGTTCGTACGGTCGGCAGCGGAAAAAGGAAGCCGCGGTGCTTGTGGAACGAAGAATCGGAAAAGAAAGCGTCCGTGCCTTTTTTTCTTTTTCCTTGACCGCTGTGGGTCGGAAATTGGCGGTGGGGTTGGTGTCGTCCCCCCCTGCCGGGATCACAAAGGTTAGCTCGGCTAGACCTACTGTTACCTCCTGGCAGAGAGAGCACCAAACCAGTAACAGTGGGCCCCTGACTGAGCTAATGTTTGTGATCCTGGCAGAGGAGTACCTTGCTCACTGAGGGGAACCCTTGTCCGAAATCACATCCCGCCCCTGTAAGGCGCCACTGAGTGGTCAGGCCTCCCCCATGGCAAAATAATTGAGACACAAAAACGCCGATCCCCACATTAAATACCTCTTTTACCAGCAGCGACTGAAGTTGCAATTGCGATAGAACCACGGATACTTGCTCGACTTGCTTTCAATTAAGCAGTCTTACTTGTATCTGTCTCTAAAGCTCCTAACAATCTTTGTTAATGTTTTTGCTTTCGTTTTGGTAGCGGAACCCGCCTCCAAAATTTTGGTGTCTCAATTAAACTGTCATGATAGAGCAGGCTTTCCCGGGGAATTGACATGTCAGCTTCTACCCTCGGCCGAGAAGATGTTTGCTTCCAGCCACCGCATCATAGTATCAGCACTGCTGCAAAATCCGCTGTCAGCATGTTTGGCAGGGGAAACGACGCTAAACCCCCACCCCTGACACACCAGACCTCTCGCAGCTCACGGTTTGATCTTGCCACTTGCGCAAAGCGCGCCAAGGACGCCGTGGCTGAAAAAGGAAAAACAAGAGGAGGGGATCTCCTCCACGATCGAACAGATTCTCCGGGGTGCTTTCCACATCTCCTCAGCACCACAGACATTTCGTGATCTCCTTTCTCCGAAGGTGAGAGTATAAGATGAAACAGCGCTTGCCCAGTGCTTGAATTCCTACCAGCTCGTCATATATCCCACTCTCCTTTCTCCCCTCCGCCATGCCTAAGAAACTCACTAGAGCTGCCTGTCGACCCGGGAAACGACCGACTGGGTCTTCCCGGCGACAGGTCGAAACATCCAACCTGTAAGCTCCGTTTACCCCTCCAACAGACCCTCCCATTCCAACCAACCCATTACCGGCACCATCGGCAAGCTCCAGTTTGGTGACTTTTGAGCGGATAATGAACAATTTGCTTTCATGCACAGCCTTCCTCCTTCTTGCTCCCCCTCATTCTTGTCCAAACCCCCCACTAACCCCTCCCAAGCTGCCACCTCGGAATCGACATTGGCTCGCACCGCACCCGCATCTCCATCTTCGTCCCCTCCACCAACACCGAAATCACCGTCGAGAACCGCCACTCAGAGTCCTTCAGCCTCAGCACATCCTATTACCCCTGTGACTTCCCCTCCGCCCTCTACGTCTTCGATGCCCCCTCCTCCTCTGCTCCAGACCGGCCGGTCTACCTCGTCGAGCGCGAAGACACCACCCGCCTCTCCATCTCGGCCAAATACGTCTTCTACGCGCTCGCTAACGCTAAAGACGAACTTCTAGAGCAATACCCCCCCGTCAAGCTCCTCCTCTCCCAGAAACGGAAACGCGATCCGCGCTTCAAAGCCATCCTCCGCAGCGGCATGGTCGCTCTCCTAACCACCCTCCGCGACCGAGCCATGAGCGAGGTCCGCAGCAAGGGGCTGGAAGTGGGGCGGATTGGACTCACCATTCCAGTGCAGTGGACGCTGGAATTTGAGGAGGTGTATCGGGGGCTGGTTGCAGAGGTGTTTAAGGAGGTAGGAGAGGACGGGGTTTATTTCTTTACCGAGACGGAGGCGCTGGCGAGGTATTTGTTCAAGCATCATGCGGAGGAGATGGATCCGGAGGCGAAGTATGGGGCGGTAATGTTTTTTGATTTTGGGGGGCATAATATGGTATGTCCCTATTCAAGTTTGGCCTTGTGTTGTTGGACTGACTGACTGACATTGCTAGAATGGATGTGTTTTTGGGGTGGCGAGGGATCTGGAAAGCCCGGAAAGGAATAGTTTTTATCGAGTTGGGAAGCCTTTCGGTGAGTCTATTTCTCTTTTGTCCCTCTTTTGGTTGTCTCTTGTCGGGAATCATAACTGACGCCCCCAGGCGCTGGAGGCGGCTCGGAGCAGTGGGAGCACCACATTGGCGAGTGGTTCTCGACTCTCTGGGTGGAGAATAACCCACCCCCAACACCACCACAGTTCCGTGACGACGTTCTCTCCCGTTTCCGTAAACAAAAAGGAAGACAAAACGACATGCGCGAGCCCGTGACCCTGATTTTCAACCGGCCCACTGACGGTAATCCCTGGCGTGCCACGTTGACGCTGGAGGACATCGAAGACGCCTGGCAAAAGGGGCTCAAGCGGCCACTCAAGACAGCTAAACGCGAGATTCCACGACTCGTCAACATGTTAGAGGAAGGACACGTGAGGATGCCACTCGTCGTCGTGTCCGGCGGCACGGCCCGGAATCCAGCTGTCAAAGCACGCATGCTGGCGCTTTGCCAAGAGAATGGCATCCCAATTGTGTTCACTGACGATTTCAACATTCGGATTTCGGATGAGTGAGCTACCATCCCCCTCTCTCTCAAACTCCCTCATCATCTCTATCTCTCCCCCCCCCCTTTGTATTTTCTAGTAACTCTTCCAGACCCCCTTCTTGTCTCCCTTTTGATGTTTAGTAGCCTAACAGAACGCCTTTCCTTCAGCTCGGCCAAGGTCGCGAAAGCCGCTGCCTTCTGCGTCAGCGAGACCCTCACAGTCGAGCAATTTTTTGCTCGCGGTGCCGCTGTCGGGATTCAGATGAGACAGGCCCGTAAGCAGGGCCAGCCCAAGGATACGCCTAGACCATGGGATGACTCCGGGTCGTTGCTGCTGGATATGGTAAGCCGGTGACTATCTCACTAATAGCGCCCCGGATAGAGATGCAAGACCGAAACTAACCCAGCATGCTACTCATAGCGTCGTGAATACGAGGCTGAACTTGCCGTGAGGTGGGGAGACGAGTTCCAACTGATCTGCGACCCCTTCTTCGACCGTCTCCCAAGCAAAAGCCGAGACTGCTTACTGCACGAACGCAGCTACGATCTCGTATATCTCGGGAGAAGGGAACAAGGCACCATGATCTTCAGGCTCTCATTCGAAGGCTCAGGGGACGACATGTCGCTGGTACTCCGACAGCGGTACAGGCAGAGAAAAGACGGGCCCACCGTGGACAAGGAAACGTTGCGTCTCCCGCTATATTTTGATGGGAACAGCGGCTGCATCCAAGTGGGCGACCGGCACAAGGCGATCGAAGAGTTGCGTCTCGGTCTCCCACCGCAGCCGAAAGACACGGGGGATGCCGATTTATCCACCTCTGAAGAACCAGAGCAGGACTTAGATTCCGAGTCTATCTATGAGAAAGAGACGCAGCTTGAGGAGACCACCAGCCCTAAAATTGTTAGTTCGGATATCAGGGCTACGCCCGCCGAGTCGATATTAGTACCTACCTATACTACGGGGATGTTTCAGGCAGCGGAAGAAACAGCATGGCCGTCGCCAGAGGATGAGGAAATAGACATGTTCCATGGGTTGCCTGTTTTACCACCGCAGGTAACGCCAGGCCGTAGAAAACCGGGGGGTCCGTTGTCCCGGCGCGTCGATCCTTACGAGACAGCGAGGTGGAGAAGGAAGGGTGTTTAGGGCTTCTAGTAGCCACTATAATTAACAAGGATGTGCTACATCGCGGCCATGTACCGATGGAATATCCAACCTAGCTAACCTTTGCGCTGGACGCCACAGGGGGGGCTCCAATCAACAACCCTGTCGGTGCCCTGTCGTGTAATAGGATACTGGAACAGGAAGCAAGCCAACGACCGTGAAACGAGTCCTGTCACGACGGAAAGTAATTTTGATCAATGAAAGGCGAGTTTGAACCTGTGAGGTGAAAGCGGCCTAGCAAGTCCCAACGGCAGCATGAGGTGGCCCAGATCTTGCATCTGGAGCTGCGCTGAGAGCCGAGAACTGCAGGCCGGTGCGTGTCTCATACAGCATCCTGTTCTGGTTAGCACTTCTGTGGAATGAGAAGACCCACCAGGCTTGGGGAATGCATCCGTTCCTCAATACCTACCTACATGTATCTGACTTGGAATAGCAACTCTATCTTGAAAGGTAGTTGCATACGCTTGATACCCAGAATCGGAAAACTCCTTGCGACTTCTGGCGTGACTTTAGGTCATGTGCGAGTTCGTCTGTGGAGTACGGAGATATTGAAGTGGAACTTGAAGTTACATAATGATGCTATCGTGGCAGCTGGCCACTTGATGGGGACTGTTCGTGGTGTCGGCTTGGGTGATGGTCTAGATGTCGAAGGTTACCGCGAGGAGTCGAGGATTGCGGGTTGGAGAGTGTGTCAGGCGAAGAAAGCGAAAACAACAATTGATTGGAAGGGGAGAAGTGAACTGCGTTTGATGTCCGCGTCAATTATTGGTAATGCCCAGGTACTGGTAGTAATTCCAATTTCCCTCGCCGCGTATATCTATCTCCCCTTCAATATCCTCATGAAACGCCCACACCGAGCCGGGCGGCGTCCTTAAATCCTCCCGGAGTGGCAGTACCGACAGAGAACGGAACCTGTCTCCCATTTTTCAGCCCTCCTTGAACCAAACCCTCCTCATCTATCACATAGCCATCGGTTTGCAAATCTATCAGTAAAAACAGACGCCGCCCTCGAATACGCTAACCTGCGTGGTATTTACGCCCCGTACATCCATCCGAGTCCCATTCTCCCAGTCCTCTTTTTTGCTTGCTTGCTTGACATTCTCTCATGTGAAGTCCTCTGATGACTCAGCTTTTGGTCTGAAGACTCGATGTAACAAGCTCCTCTTTGCGTATTCTGTCCTTTGGAACTCCATGGCTGAACGCGGGCGGTCTAGTCTCTGCTCGAGCTCGCGTTCCCAGCCGTAGGGGTCGTCTTGCATCGCCCCTGACACAGACTCAACCGACGACGACGACGACGATGACGAGGATGACGATGACAGGGAGCCACGCGTAGACGTGGGTCGGTCTGAGGTGCCGTGCGGAGTGTGTGGAAGAGACGGGAGAGCCTGGCAGTTGTGGGCGGCGTGAGATGGTATTTGAAGAGGCCGGTGACACAGTCGTCGTGGCGGTATGGAGTTTTTCTGACCTTGGCCTGTGGTTGAGCCGTGGCGGTCCCCGGAATACTCGCACATTCCCTTGGGCGCAGGAAATACGACACGTTGGCCTGGATGTGGTTCCTCCTGCGGTTCGGTCCTTTGCGTTGCCGACGAACCTGGCCGTGTGTCATCGAATGCATCCTCTCCGTAGCAACACAGTATTTTTGGCTGCGCGAGCCCCATGGCTGTGTTGTCGTTGTCAGTGTTCTTGCTGCCAGTGCTGTGGGGCCGGGCGGGTGGTGTGGGCTGAGCGCTGCTGCAAGCGGTTGAAGAAAAGGGAACACAGCACAGATTCAAGACAGGCCAAGGGCTAAAGGCTCTGTGGACTCCGATGGACTTGGACATGTTCTTGTAGCTGGCAGAGCAGACCTCGAAAAATGGCTCACCAGATGGCATCGTACGACAACTGATCACAAGAAGAAATGTACGGAACTTCCCGGCCTACAGTTGAAGATGAGATCATTTTGACTACTTTCCATTCTTGCGCGCCCCTGGATGTGGCCGAAGGTCATCCCGAATGACTGGGTCGGCCGGGGTAATCTACCAGGGTCCGCACCTCATGCGGGAAGTGGCTGCGCCAGCGCGCCCACATCCCGAGCGGAGCCATCTGAACGACGGCATTGATCACGGCGGTGTGCAAGAGGCACCCATCTCTTTCACCGCGTACGGACAGGAGATCTGTTGGTATCTGCCCTGGCCAATACGGTTCTGTGGAGCGGTGCGAGAACGGAGAAGGACAGCGGCCTTTTACGTTTTTCATTTACTGAATACTTATTCTTTTCCCCATTGGGTGTCTCTTGACTTGCCAGACGCATCTAGAAGGGATGCGGGGCGGCAAGGGGAGGTTGCGCAGGATTCAGACCGCTGTCGGTAATTATTAGACCACTCTAGTGGCTTGTCAAAGCCGATCCTGTCGTGGCAGTCAGGGGAGAGCTGATCGGAGATCCTCCTGGGGTCAGGTGCAGGCTGCACTAGTCCACCGGCGTGGGTTGGAACCCAACCGGATAACGCGAGACCTCTGGGGAGAATGTGCCCTATCTGAGTCTAGAACATCTGCTTGGCGCTGGCGTCCGCCCCTGTGCCTGCCGCCGTTGGCCCTGCAGACTTGATGACTGGGGCCTGGCTCCCGCCCGCCTTCCATGCCAGACGCCACAGCGTTCGGCTGACGGTGGTTCCGCCGTGTCGGTGACAACCCTTGCCACAGATCACGCAACCTTTCCCATTCACTTTAGTTCGAGGCGCCATGACTCAGGGGCCAAAGGCGCTAGTATTCGTATTTGGTCCAATCAGGATGGGTCAAAGCCTACATGACCCTGGGCGTGGCGTTTCCTTGGTGTCAGGCCACCGGCACCACGATCAGTAAACAAAAATTGAGCAATGGAATCGAAAACTTTGAGGCGTCGACTCGAAGGAGGTACAGGGCAGCCAGGCGATATTAACCCGCCGGATCGTGCCACATGCGTGCCGGATGGTGAACCCAAACCATGCATTACAGGGAAGCACACCACCCTATCAGTTCATGGGATTCGTATGCAAGGTCCTCGAACCCAGCCTGGCGGAACTAGTGGCGTCATTCTGCTCGGTTCGTTCAATCAATGCGGATTTTGTTGTGGCTTGGAGCTTTGGTCGCCCCACCCCGTTGTCCTCCGGCCCCGGAGCCGGACAGTGGGTCTCCTCGCCGAACTCCACTTCCTCGGTTTAAAATGGAGCCTCTCAAATGTGCCGGGTTCGCTGCTACTGAATACCCGGGCTCGGGATGGACAATGGTTAATAGTACTTTACACATGGAGTTTTTGGGCAATTTGATCTCATATCCCTCGGTATCTAGGCCTCTTGAAACTGAAGTCCTGTACTTTCCAGGTCGGGGAACCATTGAAAGCCTGGTGGGAGATGTGCACCACGGTGTTTACAATGCGAAAAAGCTTGAAGCGTTTAATGCACCTAACCTAGCTGGGGCTTTGCTATATCGTATGAACCACCGTTTCTCCCCGTAATACCTTCATGTACAGATCTATCCCCTCTCCGGCGTTCAATGTTCCAAATCCCACCTTTCACCCCCACCTTCCTACCTCGGTAGGTACCCAACCCAACTCAAACAACACGCCCCAGGATCCCGCCAAACCCATTTATGTATCCCTCCCCCCTCTCTTCCCAACCTCCTCTCCCCTCTCCCTCTCCATTCTAAGTCAACTTGGCCACAACCCCCGCAAAGTCCTTATTCCCCCCCTTCGACACATCCAAGCTAAAATACTGCCCTAGATCATGCACCGGAATCGCCGAGGTTGCGCTGTTCGGATTCGACGGCTTCTTGAGCGAATACGCCCACCCGAAGCGGCTGTCGCCCTTGATCTTGACGTTCTGTTTCGACCCGGACTTGCCCGTCCAGGAGGTGCAGCCCGTGCACTTGGCGGTGACTTGCCAGTGGGTGGAGTTTATTTTGGTGCCGGTCTTGAAGACGGTGTAGGTTGCTTGGGTGTAGGTCTGGGGGGTTACGTGGCCGCTGCGGGTGGGTGTTAGTGCATTCAGGGGACGGAGGGAGGGGATGGGGAAAGGGAGATTTACGTGGCCCAGCGGGAAGAGGCGAGTACGCCATTGTTGTTTCCGTTTCGGAAGACGACTAGCAGCGGGTTGTAGTCCATGGCGCCGCCCCAACCGAGGCCGGCCCAGCCTACTTCATTCGGAATGACTATCTGGATGACAGTGTCGAAGCCTGTCGTGGTCGGGGCGTCGGGTATGGCATAGCGAAAGGTGATGGTCTTCCCGCCCTCCAGCTTGTACGGCTGGACGGTCTGGTAGAAGTTGAGTTTGGTATCGGGGTCAGTGTAGACCTTCTCGTTCGCGGCGTTGGCTGCATTGTTGTTAGCGATTTGTAGTTCAAGTCGGAAACGGGGTCGGACCTTCGCTGAGGAAGAGCGCCGCCAGCCACAGACAAAGTGTCCAAAACATTTTGGCGGTGATTGGGAGGGCGATTGGACGAATGTCGAGGGTATGGCGCGCCCGATGATGATCCTCCGTCGTGGCCTGCTAGCGGCTGATCTTCATGCTCTGTGCTCGGTGGTTGTCACTCGGGTAAAGTTGTCGTCCGCTCTCGATAATGCTGTGCTACCTCACCATGGTCCACGAACTCAGGGGTTTCAACCTGGATGTCGGCCGGCGAGTGAAGCAAAGTGCATGCAGAGATCCCAAGATTGAGACACCGCAGCGGTCAGTGGGGGTGAGCCGGAGGGCGAGCAGTTTTGTACGGATGCCCCGAACGGAGGGAAGCGCACAACCGGGGTATTGTGCCACACGGCAAAATAGGCTCAATTAGGCCAAATTTGCCAGAAGGCCGCTCATTAGTGGAGATGGCTTTCGCTTCCAGAACCATAGTAAAGAACATTCGAATTGAGTACTGTGGGGAAGTGCCCTTCCGAAAAGCTTGTGGCATTCGTCAGGTCTTGGTCCGAGATCTGCGGTAACTGCCGTGCATGCTGACGGAGGCAGCACCAATTCGGTCCACACTCTGTCGACATCCCATGACCTGGTAATAGCGGGAGGACGTAATTCGCGGGGCGAGATTCCACGACGGCTGCCCATGCGAGAGTTCACACCAAAAACTCGCGTTTCTATCAGCACCAATGGAAATGCAACACAGATCCCAAGACCCTGGCACGGCCCAATAACACATCGAGCCATATTTGTGTCCTATTTGTGGACCACTATAAGGTTGTTTTTCTGCCTCCCGACGGCGTGCAGTGGCAATTCGCCATCTTGCCGCACACAACAGATCCCTCTTCTCCTCAACCCCTCATTCCACCACCAACCTTCTGCACTTCAAGATATATGTGGCAGATAATTCGACCACAAAGGAACGTTGTATACAGAAGCTGGCAAATGCTCCAGCGTGATGAAACATTCGACCACCAGAAACACACGTGCCATACAGTAAAACAAGACCACCCCCGGGATGATAAACCCGTCTATCAGCATCTTAGCCAACTTGACGACAACTTGCAATGGCCGGATTACCACTTTGGCGAGCCAGTGCGACCTATTGAAGTGTGCCACCGATTCACCGACCCACGGCCAGTTCTCAGAAGAAAATTCCCCTTCGTCGCCACGCCAATACGGGGGGGGGAGTACTCCCAAGAGAAGAGGAGCAGGGCCAAGACACCAGTCGATGCAACTGCGGGACTCGACATACGCCAAAGGATCTGCTCGTCCTTCCTGGGAAACGGGGCGTTCCAGGCGAGACAGTGCAGTCCTCCGTAGGCAAGTCTGGTGATGGTGAGCCACAAGCAAAGCCATTTGTTCTCGAGGATGGCATCCAGTCTTGGAAAGTTGTTCAGGCGGTCGAACAGGTGGCTGACGCCACTGTCGGCAAGCTCTTGGGTTTCGAGCTGAGCCAGTATGAGGAGCTTCCACTGAGCTTGGTTCAGCAATCAGCGAATATACGGAAGCGCAATGGAGCCATGGACTTACACGCTGGAAGTCGCCTTCGGGGATATCAACCACCATATCATTTTCTGACGGACGCATCGTCTCGGGGCACTCGGATCGTTGGTCTAAAACGTCCCCCAGAAGAACGCCTTCGTATTCTTCCATCTGGTGGGTATGCAAACGACACGCCGAAAGCCAGGGGAGCAAATCGGCTCTTTTGTTTCAGGCAGGCAGTCGTCGAAAATTTCCTCTCTAGATGGAAGACTGGACCTGGTCAGCAGAATGACAATACGTGAGATAGCTCGACGACATACTATGACTTTGAAAGATATCCCTCGGTTTCAAGAAGTCCTGTCTCTCCCGAAGCCAGGGGCAGGACTGGGTATGCCGAAGTCGACCCCAGCCCCACTATCCACCTCTTTTTCCTGTGTCCCGACCCAGATGATATGACTAGAAAGAATAAGCCACCCGGAACCGTGCGCTGAGAGTCCAACGTTTCATCATCTACCGACCATAGGGTTTCTGAAACATAGAACTGTCCTTTGAGGTAATGCCCCACACCCCATTAGGAAATAGCGCCCTCAGGGGAACGAAACATGGCTTTCCGTAGCCCTTTTCAGAGCATTTCCCACCTCGCCCACTCACTTTTTTCGCAGTCAAGTTCTGAAGTGGCACACATAGCAGCCATGAGGCTTAAATAGTCTTTTTCATGAATCCAGATCTACTCTGTCTCTAGCACATCCAGCAGTTTGTTCCACCAGACGCAGTAGATGAGCAGAGCGTACAGAGCGTATAGAGCATGGACCAAGGTGTTTAGCTCTAGGAGACTGATACCCATGCCTTGAAGGATACGGCTGAGGCATTGAGCGCAGAACCACAGAGCTTCGTATTCATCGTCAGCCAACACTGTATTATCAATGGGCAAGTAAGGAGGAACATTACATTGAACACAGACAAACGCCTTCGTAATTGCATCGCCCTTGTCCCAGAATCAGAATCATACCTGGCCTGGCCATGTGAAACGGTTCTATGTCCGCATTTCGCGTATCTGGAGCCACTCCGGCAGGCTGCACACTGAGGCAGCCGGTGTTTCGGTCCGCGCTGGAAGGTTGAGGTGGATTTCCGACCAAATGTAGAGACCTAGTGTTATCAGGCAGGTCGATAAAATGGTAAAAGTGTCGCGGCGATCCGGCTCAGGCTGCCATGGAAGCCGATAGTGGACATCCGTGCGATTGTTGTTGCCGAAAATGGTGTCCAGACTTCTTCGGGTCAGTGGGTTCATGTTTGCACAGCCACTCGGTCGTATTCAACTCTAAGCCAGACTGAGTTCAATCGAATCCACCAGCCGTTCTCTAACCGTATCGCTAAACATGGCTTTTCATGCTCGCAGCTGCAGCTAACAGCGTGTTCGTGTAGCACAACTTCTGAGCTCGGCACTCGTGATTCGGTAGACCCCTTCATTTGTCTCAGAATACGAGCGAGATGTGGCTGGTGTCCGGCAGGAAGACGGGTAGTCGCTGACGCCGTGCTGCGGTGCTAGCCGTCTGTGTCACATAGGGTTCCGAAGACCAAAAGCAACTAACCATCAACACCAGCCTCCTCTAGCCCCGATACACCCACAACTATGCTGATCTCCTCAATACCCTGTCGAAGAACCTCCCTAAAGCTCCTTATGCCCTTTCCCTTAAACACCGTGACCTCTTCCGCCATCAACCCCAATGTGATGTCCACCATCCCAGCCGGCCTTACAATAACAGCAACTCCGAGATCTTAAAACCGTGATAACTTAACAATATATTAACTGATATTTGTGAGCTTCTACAAGGTCGCCTTTCCACGTCTCGGAAATCAAGTAAGGGCCAATTGACAATATCCTCACCTTGTACCCTACAACGTTCCCAACTCACGACCGCTCAACAACGCCCTCCCCTGCACCGCCAGCGGGTGTTTCAGACCATACGTCGTCTCCAGCATCTCCACCAGCTCATCCACACCCACCTCCATCTCCCCCTCTCTCCCAACTCCCACCAAGCATCTCGCCTCCACCAACTCCACCCTCAACCTCACCGGATTCTCCCCCGGCAACTCCCCCCTCACATACCCCAACGCCGGCGCCAACACCGCCCTCGCCCCCTCCCACCTCCCCATCTGCATCATCCCCTCCGCCAACACCACCCTCGTATCCGTCTGCTCCTCCACTCCCTCCGGATACCTCCGCATCTGCACCTCCAACACCTCCTCCAACTCCCCCACCCCCCTCTCCACCTCCCCTCTCACACCCCTCAGCACCGCCATCTCAACCCTGCATCGCAGCGTACTATACGCCTCATCACCATACCTCTGCCTTTCAACCTGCAGCACCGCCTCCAGCTCCCTCCCAGCTTCTTCCAACCGTCCCTCCTCCCGATCCAGCACAGCAAGGTTAAACCTCGTTCGCAACATCGCCGTCTCTCCGTCCCTGCTGAATCCTAGCTTTTCCTGCCCTGACAAGGCGATGTTGTACATCTGTCGGGCCTCGGGGTAGCGGCCGTACAGACAGAGGAGGTACCCCAGGGCGTTGGTCAGGCGGAGGGTCAACGGGTGCGAGGGGCCCATGGAGGGGGAGGATTTCATCCCGGAAAGGGTGGCAGTGTAAGAGTTGAGCGCAGCAGACCAGTGGCCTAGTTGGCGGAGGAGCAGGGCGCGGCGGTAGTGCAGGGTTAGGAGGTGGGCGGATTTTTGAGCGGGAGAGGAGATGGTGTTGTTGTTATTGTTGTTGTTGTTATGTGGGGAGGTTTCAAGTTGGGCGAGGGCGGTGTCTAGGAGGGCGAGACCGGCGCGGTGTTTCCCGAGGTGGCGATAGACGAGGGCGAGGACGGAGGCGGCTTCGCGGCCTAGGGGGCCCATGGTTGCGGCAGGGGGTGTGTCGGCGTTGGAAGTTGAAGAAGGGCAGGTATCGGCTTCCATGACTCCTTTCAGGAGGAGCGAGGCGTCTTCGTAACGGAAGCAGCGGTGGTGGACCATTCCGAGCTCGAATTTGGCCTTGAGGGTATCGTGGTGGTGTGGGCCGAGGAGGGCAGTGAGAGACGCGATAGAAGAGGAAAGGGTGGCTTCTGCTTCTTGGTAGCGAGAGAAGAGAGTGAGGATCTGGCCGAGGCGGCGTTGCGAGTTGGCGACCATGATGGGTGTGCATGCTGACGAGGGGACGTTTTGCTGCGAGATAATTGCCATGAAGATTTGCTCCGCGTCTTGGAGTCGGGTATTTTCTTGGAGAAGGATGCCAATGCTGAAAACGGCGTTGGTTGCGCCTTTGGTCTGGAAAATCTCGGAGAACACTTCCTCGGCCCCTTGTTCGTTGAGCAGTTTCATGCAATGGTCGGCGTGCGGAAGGATTCGAGAACGAAGGCGATGCGTATCCTTGTCGCTCCCTGCGTGCCCCTGACCGGCAGCCATCCCAACAACAATGATGGCCTCGATGAGCTTTTGCCTCTTGGCTGCCGGGCCGAGTCTTTGACGGCCCCAGGAATGCACCAAAGTGTGCATTTCGACAACACCATCCTCCTTGCTGCCGCCCATCTCATCGACCCCACCGTCCTGCTTCGCCAGGGATAGAGAAAAGATCTTCCCCAGAACATTGGTGAGCCTCAACTCATTTTGAGATAGCTCCGCTAGCCATGAGTACTCCTCCTCGAGCTCATCGCCGCCGTCTGCCAAGATGAGACCCTTCCAGAAGGAAGTCCGATGTAAGAACGCGAGAAGAGTAAGAAGCTTGCCGGCAACAGCATCTTCCACTTCGACCCGCTTGAACGAAAGCTCGAATGCAGCGAGGACGGTGGTATCCTGGTCTTCAGTGCAAGATTGCAAGATCTCCGTCTGGTACTTCTCGAGCATCCTCTTGTACTCTCCGAAGGAAATTTGTACCCCTGTGATGTAGGCTCTGGCGTTCTCCAGGGCGAGAGGAAGGAAGCCAAGACCCTCTGCAAGTGCCTGGGCGTCTTCTGAGTCTATTCAAGGGGGTATTATCAGCGATACTTTGCATCTCACGATATCAGCGACTTGGGGATACAGACCGGATGCCGTCTTTCGACGCAGAGGCGCTGCGTTCACGAGAATCTGCACCGCACTTTCATTCTCGATCTGTCCGACTTCAACTGCTTGTCCAAACTTGGTGACGGTTGTCAGCCGAGTGGTGATAATGATGCTCCCCCGCTTGCTCTGCGGCAGGAAGCTCGACAGCGGATAGTCTGTGAGGTTATCCACATTGTCAACAATCAGCAGCCACGAGAAGGACTCGGTCTCAGACTGCAAGAACTCGACCACCGCTTGAGCAATTTTGGGAAGGGCTTCCCTGTCAGTGGGCACTTCTCTATCTGAGGACGATTCTCCGATGGCGAGTTTGGATCGAAGGTGCGTGTAATCCCTGCCTGTCTGGGCGAACGCATCCAAGAGCCGGTGTCCAGTAGATTGGTAGGACGTGTAAGTGCTTATCCGGTCCGTTCCATCTACCCATAGGACGGCGTCAAAGTCCTTTCGATGGGTAGAGGCGTAGGCAACGCTCAGATGAGTCTTTCCGGCACCTCCGAGGCCATGCACGACAGCTACTCTGCTTTGGTTATCGGGAGAATTTTCGGCTTCTGTTGTTCGTGAGAGGTGGTCGTGCAAGCGCTTGAGTTGTTTGTCTCTTCCGACGAATTTGCCGTTTTGCGGCACAGGCAGGGAAAAGGGGAGTTTCATGACTGCGGGTTCTGCTACGACAACAGCGGTCAGCACTTGACCGATAGGAGGACTGAAGAGGTGAACTACAATACCTGTTGGGGGTAAAGTCTCGGATTGCGGTGTTCTTCCAGCTATGTATGGTGATAGGATCATCGACTTGAGACGGACCAAAACAGCGAGATAATCTGCGTCATCTCGACTGCTAAAGCGAACGAGCTCTCTGTGGTTCTTATTCAGAGGAACGCTTGGACTACCAGGGATAGACGCCGAGGCTTGTGGGACAATCTGTGCGCAGGGAGCGATGAGGAACGTGTAAGCGCCAGCCTTGCCAATAGTAAATATGACAATGCAGCCGGCTATGCAGCCACCGTATATTAACAGGGTGGCTGTGGCGGGATGGGTAAGGGGCTTACCAGAATTCCCACCCGCGTCAATAAGGCTGCCGTCTTGTAAGTTTCGTAGAAACACGTCAGGTCCAGACCGTCTGTCCGGAACTGCTCGTGTTGCATGCGCAGCCACTCGGATTTGCTCTCCAGATGTCCGATTAGGGCCGTGTTTGTCGGTTTGAAGACACGGCCTATTTGCAGGGCGCGAGTTGCCCAGGATGCATGACTTGTTCCGGAGTGCGGAGTGCCAAGAAACAGTGCGCCGAGGGTGGAAGCCCTGATGCTGTGTCTTCTGGAGCTCGTGTCGCTCAAGTCTGACTGTGTAAGCGCCTATAGGATGCAGGTCAGCACACTCCATGGCATGGACGCGCGTCTATAGCATCCAATAAGCTGGTTAATACCTACAGCCTTGACGATAATTCCACCTAGGCTGTGCGCTATGAAGATTATCGGCCGCGTCGGGGTCTAATGCAAGTCAAATTAGCAATGTCATGTGCACTGGCACAAGTGCAGTTAGACTGACCGAGAAGAGCTCCCTCCAGACGCACAATGCATCCAAGAATACCACTGCATGGTCGTACAGGGTGCTTGTCGGGAATCGCGAGCCATGGGTCCGACTGTTGTAGCCGTAGCTTATTATTCGGGTCTTGGGGAGGTCGATAGGTAGGAAGTCTCGCAGCCAATTTACTCCCTCACCTGTGGTCCAGGTTTTTGTTCTGTGTCCATTCAGACCGTGGATGGCAACGATACTAAACAGTGCCGCTCCTTGTTAGTTTTGAATTCACGGTTTGTGGCTAGGGGTGGCTTGCTCGACGGTCACATCATTACCACGATGTACGATTTTGAACCCCAGATCCTCTCCCTGGCTTCCTGAAACCGGGAGCCCCATCGTGACCCCTGATGTCAAAGTTCAGCTCTGACAGCGATATGTGCACGGATCTCCCGTCCTTCTCCCTGCGTTTGGTGACCCCTTATTTCTGGATCGAGTATCGCGTGATGCAGGGGGTCGGTCAAACTGCGGATTCGTGGCAGTGCCTCGATAATATGGGTAAGGGTCTAAGATGAGGCTCTGCTGCGGGGCACTGTTGGGCTATGACGGTGCGGCCCAGCTCGCGTGTGGCGCTTGCATTGGTGGGTGAGGTTGCGTTCATTTGTCGTTCATTTGTCCAGCACGCAGGATGACGAGCCTGAAATGCAGCCCCGGGTGAATTGCGTGGCCCAATTAAAGGGGACGAGGCTCTGCTCACACAGCACGATGGAAGGTCAATTTATTCCGAGAACATTCTGATCTGACTGGTTGTTCCAAATTCCTCGACGTCTCGTTCTGTCAGCTTATATAAGCAATTGGAGCCATTCGCGGAAGTAGCCGGCTTGGCAATAGGGGACCCTGGAGGCCAGAGATTCTCTTCCACAGAACAACAACAATACACAACAATCACCACAATTGGCGATGAGTGCTAGATTCTGACACGTTCCCGCGCTCCCCTCTCCCAACACCCTCCACGCTCAATCAACAGCAACGAGTACCTGAAGTGTGAGAAATGCACGCTGCGAAGGGAAGGTATCTCAAGCAGATACACAGACAATAATACCTAGGCGTTCAGGAACACTCAAACCTCCGAGCCAACATCCTCTCCGGCACAGTCGGCACCTCCAGGTGCCACACCGGCTTCTCGCACCACGGCGAGTCCTTCGAGTACTTCAAGTCAAACAGCCCCTTCACAAACTCCGGTTTCGACCAAGCCAGTTCCTCATTCCTCAGCCACAGTCGCATGACGTGTCGCTGCTGACCACTTCCAGCAGGGCCGTCGACGAACGCGCCGCGGGCATGCATTACGGCTAAATTATTGATCAGGAGGATGTCGCCCTTCTGGGCGGAGATGGACAGGTGGTTCTCGACGGCTGTGAAGTGCACGATGTCGAGCGCCTCGGCTTGGCGTTCTGTCATGGTGGGTATTCCAGGGGAGCGGGGTGAGGAAGGGGAGCCAGTCAGGGGCCGGCGTGAGTAGAAGAGAGAAGGGCCATGACGGCCGAAGGGGAGGAGTAGAGGGCGTGCCGTCCATGTAGGAGGGTTGGTGAATCTAAGAGGTAGGACTTTGTGGTGAGTACATTGCAGAACAAGTGAAAAGTTCGGAAGGTGAAGTACACATACCCATCGAACACCCAGTCGCTCGCCGCCAGAGTGTGGATGACATCCGGGCGGCTTGCGGCAACCTCATTGTAAATATGGCCTGAAGACGCGATCTGGAACTGGCCGCCTTCGGCAGCGAGTTCCTGGACGTACATGGCCAAGATATCACACACATCAGTGTGAAATGGCTGTGCAACATTGGAATAGGGGGCCTGTCTCATCTCCGCGCCGGGGAAGACTGTGCCGCGGTCTTTGATGTGAACTTGGAGAACCATTCAGTTAGCACCAAACTGCCAAGAGCCTCTGTTGTTAAAGAGAAGATGCAAAGAAATCGCGCACTGAGCTTGCTACCTCCCGCATCCTGGCAGGCTCTTGTGCCTCCGACATAGCTTGTGATTCCGGTGTAGGCGACAACTTTCTCGAGTGGTGAGTACCGCTCGGGATCAAGACCTCGAATGACGAAGAATCCCTGGCCAGAGTGGATCAGGAGTGCAAGCTGTGTAAGCTTCGGCTCCAGAGTTGGGAGAGGGAATGTCTCGGGAGATACATTGTCCATGTCAGGACCAGTGGGTCCATCGCCGTGCCTGCCTGGAGAATATGATATTAGCTTCTTTTAAACTATCATTATTCTTGATCTGTCGGACAAGAACGTACTAAGGAACGCGCGAACAGCGGCGTCGATCTCATCCAAGTCATCACCGGTCAGCACATAGGTGTACTTGGCTTCATCATCAAATTCAGACCCACGCCAAACACGAGGTGCCTGGATGGCCGTGGGGAATCCGTCAGGAACGGTCTGTGCGAGTGGTTCAAGCACTTTGGCGAGCCTCTCAACTCGCTCGCGGTAGGTGACCGGGGACGGATCCCACTGGATCTCGGGAGAGGGAGAGGGCTGTTTCACCGTCTGCGAAAGCAGGAGACTGTCCGGGCGGACAGTCTCCCGATTCAGGGGTAGGGAGCCGGTTAGGTTGTGCTCGACGATAGTTGACGCCATGGTAATGAGGAAATGGTGTGTTGATGCAAAAGATGTGGCAACTTGCATCTAGTTGAAACACTGCGCGTAGGAACTGAAGGGAAAATAGACGGAATTAATCGATAGTGGAGGGACGATGGCGAGGAAGTGAAAGCCCTCCAACGGACTGGCCATGGCAATTTATACTTCTTCATTACATGTAAGCCGGCGACACATTGCAAGACTTTTTGCTTCAGCCCCTTCCGAAGGCCCTCGATGATCTTCAAAGGAACGGCGCAAACAGCGGCTGGAATAATAGGTAGGTAAGTCTGTGACCGGGATCATACCTGCCTCTTGCCAGCGACGCTGAGCCCCAAACCCTGCCACTAACTCGGTGAGAAACATCACGAGCATAAGGCTCTCGTGTCATTTCGACACTTTTGGAGCAAGCGATTCAATCCAAAGTTTACGAGCTAATGATATTTTGGATGGTCGGTGGGGAGGGCTGTCAGATGTGTTGCAACTGCACTTTTGTGTCACCTAATCCGGTCGATTGGCCAGGAAATGGCAGGATGCATCGCGTCACAGATAGTCACATCTTTATTGGATGCCTCAATCATTTTATTTTATCTCATTGATTCTTCGTATTTCGGGCCACTTCGCTCTCGAGGTCGGATAACACACTCCCGTTGGTGCTCTATCCGACGGACCAATAACCCGAACTTTCCTAGGTACTTACCTAGGTAGATATCCGGCAGGCAACGGATTCTGTGGCTGAGCTTTTTGCCATGTTCAGGGAGGTTCGAAGGAAGGCCTGTTAATAAACAGGCTCCGGTAGACATCGGCCTTTCTTCATCTTACTCCCCCGGGCGTATTCAGGCCGCGGGCAATCCGCCAATCCCAGGGATTGTGCCCAGAATTGCTTCCAACGTGTCATTGATGGTGGAGATATTTCATCATGTGCTGGACGGAGCCTTGCACTTTGTCTGACAGATGGTACTTGCTATCTACCTACTGAAGTAGTCCCTCAGGTATAGACGGATCAGGCGCCTCAAGATTTAAAGCCGGGGCGGGGGGGTGTGAAAAATAGGGGTCGCCCCACAGTTTGACCGCAGCATTCCATAACTTCCGGTTAAAACTTATGACGTCTTCCACCTTCCACTGCTCCATGTTCCCCATATCCTCGATGAAGTATTTGAGAAAGTCTACGCATTCATCGTGGGAGGTTTTGTTCCCTCGAGTGCGATCAAAAGTAATGCAATAAAAATATTCCTTGTTCGTCATGTTTGGCGTCAACTCCATCCTTCTCTTGCAAATGTTCCATCGGACGAGGGAGAGGTAATTGGGTTCATTGTTTGTGAAGCAGCTGCAAAATCAAACAGATTAGGTACTTTTGATGAGCTTCCGCATAAATACCAAGGAGCACATACCGGAAGACACAAATCAGAACGGCGTTTTGGGCAATCTCCTCGAGACACGTGGACATGGCTTCCGCAGGACATATTGGATATACTTCTTTGCGCACCTCAGGACCAGTGCCATCGGACTCATTCCCTTCGAAAATGGAAAATCCATCGGAATGGTACTTATACCGGCCCCGGCGGTACTCGTCCGCCCAGTCCGCATCCCCGGTGCCTGCCGTTGAGCTCATGCGCCTAGCGCCTTTGTTGGAGGTTGAGTCGATCAGGATCTCCGTCCTCTCACACCGGGCGACTCGGTGCCTGCCAAGGTCGAAATACCGGAACTTGAATGTATTCGGATCCTTTTCTTCCAAGGCTCTTGCAATCTTGACGGCAAAGGACGTGCATCGACCGGGATTGCGCCAAGTTTTAGCCCAGCGCTCGTCTTCGATATTGTCGATCAACGGCCTTTTCGTCTTGAAGGCACCCAGAAGCACCTCTGGGTTAGTCAAGAGTGTTTCGTAGTTCACCTCGAGGTACTCCATGAGCGCTCTCACCATCCCGAAGGATGTCTGCGGACCTTCGATGAAGGTTTGCTTCCACTGTGCTTGGCTGGCGTCAAGAGCCCTGTCAATTTCTGGAGGAATTCCATCGGCGGCAGGGGCTTGGTTAGTTGGAATTCGGGTGGATGATGGCTCCATGTTGGCGGCCAGATAGGAGCAGCCTGTTCCTGACCAGGTTAGGGTAACGATAGAGCAAAGTTCACGACTCGGAACTGAGCACAGAGGGATGTGCCCGTGCTAACAAAACGGGCTGACCCGCCCGCCTCTAACCCAAAGAGACGCGTTGGGTATCGATACCTAAGGGCAGTGCTCGGGAGTTGGTCCAATCGGGCTCAAAATCCCGCCACCTCCATGGCACCATGGATGCACCTTGCCCACCACACTGGTTGTCCTGCACCGCGCACACACCCAGCTGGCAACATAAATCGGGCACGTCATGCACCCCGGTTTTCCATGCCCCGCCTTGGATGTCATCTTGCACAAAATCTTCGCGCACCCCGTACCACCCGTTTAACCAAAAGCAGGCCCGTGATTGTGGAAGCAGATGGCGCCCCCAGACAGCCCATACCTCTTCGCCACAACCACCAAAGTTGGGGATGGCTCTTCACGGCAATGGGGGCAAAAGGTCCAGTACCAAAGTCCCATGACTGCCGAAGCGTCTATCCCGAGGTCACTGCGTCAGCTTGGCGGAGAGCAGGAGAGTCACCGACAGCCGGAATGGGCGGTGGAAAAGCCGAGCCCCTTCGACAGCGTGTTTTGCAACAAAGACGCTGGTGGTGAGCAGAGGCGGAGTCGATTTAGAGGCGAGTACCCATTGCATTCCAATCATCGTCTCGCATTTGGCTAACAATGCCATAAGAACTTCTGATGTTGGTGAAGGAAAGACGGCGTCCAGTTCTACCATCCGAGGCAGCCGGGATCATCGAAGAAGCAGAAGGTATTAACGGGAGGCTTGTGAGAGACGCCGCCGCGAAGAAGGCCAAAGAGCCTGCTGAACCGGCATACCAGAAGTCGCCGGTGGCGGGTTACAAACTGTCCGGGTCTCAGTGACTCGGAGTTCAAGTGGGACCGATCTTGCGATGTCGGATGTCAAATCAGCCTTTATTGTTCTTCCCTCGCCCATATCAGACACAGGCATCTTGCCGGCCCCGAAAGGCGAATCTGTTTCAAGCGCTTGGCTTGGAACCATTGTTTCCCAGTCTCCACCACCGCCTTCTCTACCCTGACATTTTCCACACTCGGCAAGTGAAGCCCCTGGGCCCAACCCTGTAATAGGTGTCATCGACCATGATATATGTCGTCGAGAATTTCAGCAGCAACGCTTGGGGGAACAGGTTGTCTGGGTGTATCTGTTGCGCGTGCATGTTAGCCCAAGGCAACTATCCTGACTGCAGGAAGGGGTAGGGGATTTCTTACTCGACCAAGGAAGTTTCGTGGCTCGTTCTTCATCTGTCATAGTGCTAGGTTTATTCCAGGCTTGGTCGAAGCGAGAGTCTTTGTCGACTGTCTCTTGAGGCATGCTTTGGCCTCCCCCTCCTAATTCAGGTTCCGAGCTCTTCTTCGAAGGCTGCTTCCCAGCCGAAGCTTCGGACGATGGCCCCTGACGTTGCTTAGCTAGGTATCAACCACTGTCAGTAACCCAAGCGCTCAGTAAGTTGTGCGGCGGAAAAAAACACCTAAGCAGACATGGGACTTACACCGCTGGAACGGAGATGACCACGATTGTCCCATTAAGCCTACTAATGGATAACTTGATCATGAACACAGTGATGATGAAATCCTCGACACCATCGTAAAGGCCGACTCGGTCGCGCATGGCGGAACGTCTAGCCTATAACTCCCTTTCCAGGTACCCGGATGGCCATCCATCTACCTACTTAGCGCCCTGGGCTCTCGCGGGACACGGAGTCCCATATCCGCGACAGCCCTGTTATCAATGCAAAATGGCGTCAGGGGGGGACTCAAATGCAAGGAAAACTGGTCCCGTCCATTTGCCTGCCCCGGGGCGCACACTTTGTTTCCGATTCGGAAAGGTGCAGATCCCTGCATGTCCTACTTCGGGCAGAGGTGCCAACAAAAAAGCACAATCCGGTGCCAAGATCGAACACACTTTCCCCCTGCCACCTGCCTTCGCACAGCATGTGTGTGTGGCACTTTGCTACCCAGTTGACGCCTAAAATCCAGATGTTCAAGTTCAGAATTTCTCAGCGTTAGTAGTCAGCACCAGCACTTCCTACCCCCTTCCCTATTTGGCGCAGCGAGGATTTGTTCAAACAGCAGTCAGTGCGGGCATTTCCTGCGACGCCCCCTTGAGCTGTCAGATCGGTGTTCCACTCTTATCGCTCATGGGATCAGAGCCTCACATTGAAGCCAAGTCGGCGTGCAAGCGACGAAATGCGCCCGCATACACCCGCGCGCTAATTGGGCCTAGCCTGCAGGCCCAATGTGCCAATGGCTGCGTGCTGGTGGGTTCCAGCTGAGGTGATTCGTGCAGCATCCATCCGACAGCGACACTCACGGCAAATCATGGAAAAGGCGGTAAATGGTGGTAAATCGGCCGATGCCCATCGGGTTCTCTTCCAGACGTGGCTGGTGTCTGGACGAGTAAGACGGGCAGTCACCAATGTTGTGTTGCGGTGCCGGCCGGACAGCGTTGCACATTGTCCCGAAACCCGAAAATTTCCCCCGATGAAGTCCTGCAGCCAAGCACTGGCCACCCAGCCTGACACGTTCGCAAGTCACACGGTGAGCGCCCTTGACTCGGCGAGCCTATCACTGGCTTGGAGCGCACAGCCTCCGCAGCAGGGAATGTCAGAGCGAGAGCCTAGTCAAAATCGGGAAATGTGATCGGCTCTCGGACTTACTTTAACTCCGGGCCACTGCAGTTTGTCAGAATATTCCCACTTCTTCGTCACCGTTCATTACGGATTAACACACTCCGATGTGACCTACACGACTCCAAGCGTCGGGGTCATCCCTTGGCCAATAAAACACAACCACTCCACCCTCGGAGTGTTCTCCGGGCCCGACACTTTGGTCTCGGTTCCTTTCCCACTTGGCAAGGGGTAGGAGCGCACGACCCACAGACGTACTTGACTCAAGCAAGTTGCTTCGCGAACACCGGGTTCCTGACGCTATTCCTGAAGCGGGTACGTGTCCCTTACCTCGGTGTGCATCGTCGAATGTTGATTGCCCCTCCTCAAACTCCGCGACCTCATCCACCGTAAGCCCCAGCGCGAGATCCCCCACCACCGCACCCCGCTGCACAAGCAGCTCCGCAATCCCAAGCACCTCCCTAAACCTATTCTCCCCAATCGACAATTTGGTGTCGAACCTGATGAAACCAATGGGGCCGGGCGTGGCCCTGAAATACAGGGTCTGCGCCATGGCCGAGGGGGAGTTGGACTGCTTCCCGAGACGGCAGGTGAGACAAAGCAAGGCGTATCACCTTCATGCAGTAGGCGGAGGTTGAGTTCGAGTCTTGCTTGGGCGAGCGGTCTGCCTTCCAGGGCGTGCCGGATGTCATTGTTGCGCTGATATCGCCGCCGGTATTTAGGAGGATGGCTGTCATTTTGGCGTCTCCTTTGTCGATGGCTGCATATAGGGGGGTCCAGCCTGAAGTGTCAGCGTCGTTGACGTCGGCCCCACATGCAATGAGCTCCTTGGGCGATATCATGGTTGCCGACCAGTGCCGCATTGAAGAGCAGGGTGTGTCCGTCCTCGTCTTGTGTGTTGATGGCACACCCGCGGCTGAGTGCGGTGACGAACTTACGGCTAGGCTCATTTTGCTCTCCAGGATCGGTTGCTGCTTCAGAATGGGGTGAGTGGAGCTAATGGTCAGTCGGAGCCGGGTGAGTGTTGTGGTATTCCCACAGATAGGCTAGGTTGGACAGGGACCCGTGAAGGAGAGAGAGCTGAAAATGGTCGAAGCCGTTGGAGGCTAGTGCGTGGAGATTTGCACCGGCATCGAGAAGGGCTTGGAGGGTCAGGTGACGGCGCGCACGACAGCGTACTCCAAAGCATCTCGCCTAAAACGGTCGACGCCAGCAATATCTGCGCCAGCGTCGAGCAGTACTATAACAACACCTGAGTGGCCACCAGTGGCTAAATGGTTGGGCTCTCTTTCGTCGTGAGTACGCTGGTTGTACCCGTCCGGACCGCCGCCCTTTGCCGAACGGACAGCAACGCACAGTATCGACGCCTGGCCAACAGCCATTAGATCCCGTTCAGTTATTGTCCCGCCCCGTGGAGTAGTCACACCTGGATTGACATCGGCGCCGTTTTCGATCAGCAGTTGCACGAGCTCCGGGACGCCAGCCTGGACCGTCAAGGTGAGCAGGGAGTGAAGGGATCTGGCTGTCTCGAAAGCTAGTCCTAACTTGTGCAGCCCACAAGCTACGACCTAGTTCTCCGAAGCTATCGCCAGGGCCAAGGCCGTATCCCCATAGCAAGGGGATCAAAACTAACTATGGCAACCGGTGTGGTAAGTACAGCCTCTATCGGTGTCGTCTGTAAGTCCTAAAGTCAAGTCCAGAGTTTTTTTGATTGCTGTGGAGGGTATCCGATAGCTCCCTGCCTCATCACATAGGGCTTTATCTGACCTGTGTTTTCCGTCCCGCTCAAACGGGACACCAGGGATGAGGTGAAGAAGGGTCATGCCGACGGCATTTGCTTCTTTGCCGAAACGGATGCCTGAACCCGCAAGCAACCCGAAGACTGCTGTTCCCAGAAGCCGTATGGCAACGTTGGCTGCGGTATTGCCCTCTTCGTCCAGTCATGGGTAGATGCGCCTTGCTCGATCAAAGCTGTGCATATTGCTATATTCTCCCCCGGACGGTGCTGCGTTCTCCAGGCTCCTGATTGAAAAAGGGTGATGAGGCTTGTTTCGCCGCGGTCATCTTTTGCATCCACGTCAATGCTGCTCTCGGAAAGAAGAACTTCAACGATGTCGTTGGAGCCTTCCAGACAGGCGTAGTGTAGCGGCGTCCTGCCCCGTTTGTCACGCAGATTCAAGTCTGCCCCCTTTCGAATGAGCGCGAGTGCCATCTCTGAGCTGCGTCGTGTGCAGGCTTTATACAAATAATAGCCTCCCACACAGTTTATGATTTCACTGTTCATGTCCCGTCTCAAATCCCCGTCGGAGATCAAGTAACGCCTTCACAACCGAGACATGTTCACCCTTGATGGCTTGTTCCAGAATCCTTTTTTGGAAGGCCTCAAGTGGATCGGTTTGCTGGGTTTCCAGCCAGAAAAGCCTGTCAGCCTTGTTCCTCATCCTCCAAAGCGTTCGAAACAATGGTTCAATACTCCGTCCTACAAAGTCTTCGCTGTAAAACCTCGACATCTCGGCCTTTCTCTGGGCACTTTGGAACAGCTCAGAGAAGTCTTCTGAGTCCTGACCCTCCGCAGAAAGCTGCACAAGATTTTCTGTGGTGGCATATGGCGCGACCATCCGGTTTGCTTGGGATATGGTGAGGTTTTCTGGATGCTCTAAGGATTGCACGCTCTAGTTCCTGCTCAGAGCCCTGAGTCGGGCATCCTCTATAGCCTGAAGCAACAATTGAGTGTGGTGGCATTTTGGCCAGCAGAGGTTGACCAGTGTATCGGGGTCATGCCATCCAAGTCCACTTGATGCACGTTTCCCCCATTGTACTAGTAGAGAAACAAGCCGGTCAGTTCATGGTGGACTTTGATGGCGGCCCAGAATAGGGGAGTCCACCGAGCAGAATCCAAGGAATTGACAGCGGCTCCAAAATGCAACAGAAATTTAGCCACGTCTACCTCTCCCATGCTGGCCGCCCAATTCAGGGGTGTCCACCCGTGGGAGTCCTGGCCGTTGATGCTGATAAGGGAATGTGCACACAAAGCTTCGCTGTCGTTGAGGACGGGGCCAAGGAGACGGTGAAAGCCCCAGTACGAGGCGACATACAAGATCGACGCGTTGTTGGGGAGGCCGGCGAAAATATCTTTTCCAATCGCATGTTGGACATTGTATGCAAAGTGCAGTACTTGCCAGGAACCCTCTCGTAACATTCTGTTCTCTACGAACTGCCTCAGCTCTGGCACACATCTTTCCTCGACGTTTCTCGCATGGTATCCGTAAAAGCGTGCCTCGCATTCCACAAACGGGGGGACTCTTTGGTCGCTCTTAGACAATCGCATAAGTCTAACGCACGAGGATAGGATAGACTTGGGACTGTCGAGGTCTTCATCGCTTGCAATTTCTTCGCTTTCCTGGGCCGCAATGGCGTGCTGGAGCTCAATCATCGTCAGGGGCCTTTTGGCATTGGAGACTTAGTTCAGAGCCTTAAAGGCAAGCTCGCGGCAGCTAGCATTATGCTTCATGATGCGATCGAACGTGCGCTGGTATGCTTACCAATTTCCTAAGACATCATACTCAACTTCGCCGTCTTCTCGCAGCCTCCAGTCGACGTAGAGGAGGACGTCGTCGGGGCCAGGCTGAACGTCAACTCGGCATTACCCGGCCAGATGCTCCCTGAAATCTGTGAGGTCCCGTCTCGCCAGTTGAGACATGTCTCGTGTCCAAGAAAGCAGACTCGGTGCCAGGACAGCGTTGCTCGCTAATGGCGCCGGCTTGCAGGGGTGGAGGAAGGGGGCGAAACCACTCCAGAATCTGCTTCGTTTGGTTGTCCTGCCGCTGTTCGCGCAACTCGCTCGCAACCGAGACGGCGCTCCACCACCAGCCAGTTCCTCAACCCGGCCAAGACACTGATCGAGCAAGACGGGCAAGATGGGTATCCGAATCACAAGTTATCGGCTAGCAGTGCTGAAGAAAAGAGGCCGTGATAGCGATGCAGCATGTCGACATTTAGCCCTAGAGAAGCGAGCACAGAGCCGCACTCCTGCGCCTCGCTGGCTGTCTGCAGTCGGATGAGGGCCGACGTCAGAGCTGACAGCTCTCGGATGTACGATGACCAGGCCTTGGACGAGTTTTTGACGCTGGCGACATATTGCAAGCTGACTTGCGACAATTGGAGAGCCAGCGAGACAAGACCGGCCACCGTCCCCGCGACGCTGATGGGGTCGCTCATGGCGAAGAGTGTTACGGGAGATTGTTGTGGAAAAGGAAGCGGTCTGCCTGGGCGAACTGCTGGTCTTTTGCCGTGGCTCCTTCCTTCCCGGGCTGCTTCGGCACAAATGAAGGCCTGAGCTGAGCAGTGGTGCGGGGTTGCAGCGACGCAATTCGCCGACGCCCGGTCGCGGCTGGCTGCCGAACAGTCGAAGGTGAAGGGGACCACGTGCCGACAGGAATGGGGGTTGTCGAGACGATGGACTGAACTGGCTTGGTTTCTCGGGCAGAGATTCGCACCTTCCTCTGTTGATCAACGGCATCCACAAGGCCCGGAAACCGGTCTCAGGCTTTAACCACACAGGTTTATCCTCTGCAATCAAGCACCTTTACACCCATTCGAAAGTTTCAAAACCCACTTTTCCTTGCCCCAATCCTTCACAATTAGCCTCACGAACAGTCAAGGTACAAACAAACATCAAGTCGGTTCGTCCAGCTGAGCACCCTTGAACGCGAAGAACAATTCTCCCCACTGTAGGGAGTATACCGACAGGCGCATAGCCCGCGGTCGGATAATCCTGCAGAATGGCTAAAGTCTGCGCCGCACAAGTGACATAAAGGCAGACTGAAGACAGCGCTTGGAAAGGCAGATTCAAGACGGAGCTTGGGAAAGCTTAGTGCCTTGACGGTAGGCCCGACTCCGTGGATCCCCTCCCAGACGTATGTCGCTACTCTTCCTCTCGGCTGGAGATTTCAGGGGCGTTCGTATTCTGATAGGTCCGCTAGACCAGGCCTAGTCAATCCTTTTGTACCAGATTTGGGATTTTGAGATTGGTGCGGAGCGGTTGCGACGCTGACCAGGACTTTTGTATCTGTTGCGCCGCACGCTAACAGGGCGGCTCAAATGCGAGGCTCGGATAACTGACGACAATTGGTAATATTCTGGAAATGTTGAGTTGATCACAGCACCAGAGAGTGGGCAAAGGGACTTGACGGGAGCTCCGCAAACAAGGTCCGACAGCGAGTTTGTGCATGACATTCGACTGAGCCTCTCTGCCACGGATCAAATCAAGGAGATGCTTCATGCGAGCAGCATCGTCATGACCTGGCGTAGGATTATAGCAGGAGTAGTAGTGGAGATGAGCCGAGACTCAAGGCTTCCTTCAGCTCGAGTATAAATCCCACCTTGACCTCGTCCATCGAGCATATTGTCTCTCCATCACACTCATCAAACCTCACTCACTTGTCACAACAAGAACTAGCAAATAAGCCTACCCAACGATATCCAAGCCTCAAACCTCAACACCTCATCACAATGAAGTCCTTCCTCGCCCTCGCGCTGCCCTCCCTGGCCCTTGCCTCCGCCCTGATCTCGCCCCGCCAGGCCCCCTTCGTCAAAGTCCTCTCGGCCCGCTCCATCAGCAACGGCCCCGGCAGCGGCTGCCCCAGCGACAAGTTCAGCGTGCAGCTCGACGAAGCCGCCAACACGCTCACTATCATCTTCGACGTCTACGACGTCACCCTCGGCCCCGGCACCGACCCCAACGACCGCGAGAACTTCTGCGACTTCGAGGTCACCTTCAACTTCCCCGTTGGCTGCACCACCGGCGTCATCACCACCCGCCCCGGCGGCACCATCCGGCTCGAGAACCGCTTTGAGAGCTCCTTCACGGCGGCGTACAGCATTGAGAAGGGGCAGATCACCGCCAGTCCGGCGGAGCTGCGCTTTACTAGTGCGAATTACGGTGCTCCCGTGGGCCAGTTCAAGGACTATGAGAGGGACCACCCTGCTTCGGTGAGGGTCACGGTCAATACCGAGAATCAGCGCAATGTGGTGTATAGGGCGACCACGCGTATTTTCTTGAACCAGCCGAGCATTTCGCCGGTGGAGAACTCGTACTTTGGGGTTGATCATGCGGATATTCTGATTCGGGATGTCAAGGCTTGTTAAGCACCACACGTCTTGGGCAGGTGTCTCAAGTTGAAGTTGGGCAGTGGTTGCGGGAAGTGTTCTATTCAATGTGGTATCTTTAGATAAGAGGTTAGTTTGCACAATCTCACGAGCACGGTTCAAGCCCAAAACTGGCCTCGTCATGTGTCCAGGGGTGACTGCGTAAGCTCGTCAAACGTTAAATTCCATCAGCAAAACTGTCAGCTGTGTGCGAAGAATCTGGGCACACGAAATTTCCTTTTTCGTACTTCACCATGTGACTTTGCTCACCCTGGCTCAGGCTCGGCCCAGCCACCGCAGTGACGAGGATAAGTCCTACGAAAAGGTATATAAAAGAAAGGGTTCTAGCTGCTAGCCAGAACCACAAGAGATATCACATAAGCAATACAATCACGCAGTTGCAACCCCTCTCAATTTTACAGAATCCAGTCTGTAGTGTTTCTGACACTACAGGGTAGAGCAGACTTGTTGTGACAGTTTTACAATATTCACGCACGGGGAATGGGCAGTGTAGGATAAGTTCAGATAGGACAAATATCTTTCGTTTATATCAGTGGCGGGAAGTTTAAATGCCCTTATTTCTGTGTACTATCCTAGGGAATGTACTGGGAAACTGTGGAACATCCGACCGGTGCTGGTATATTATGTACCATCCCAAATTTAAGCCATAACTTACCCGCTTTCTAGATTTTGGGCTACCTTTTAACACTAAGTTCATGCACTATGAAGCGAAACAACCCCTGAAGCTGAACAAGCCGGACAGGGTCACCAAAATTACCTAGCTCCAATATAAAACAGCCACCACTCGATCAATTTCTTTCCGATTCTTCTTCTTCTTTCTGTAACTTATTCGACTTTGAAATGGCTTTACACCAAGGAAGACCTTCGTAAAGCCTGCGCCGAGGCAAAGCGGACCTGAAAACCTCGCTGTCCTCTGTCGCTCGAAGATAGGCCGTCCTCCCACCACCCTTTACCACCGGCTTGACGGAGCTCTGCGTCGTTCGGGCGCCTGTTGGAAAGAAAGGGGTTCAAGGGCCCTGGGCATCTAGTCAGCGAAGCTGACTGGACGCCTGGCACTGCCTGAAAGTCAGTGAGCCTGAGCCACGGTGTTGATGAAGCTGAATCCTACAGATTGGTCTTTAAAGAAGCCAGAAACAAGAAGCAGAGCAACACAATCAAGCATTTTGCAACCCATACTTTCCAGCGAATTGAGAGTGCAGTGTTTCTGACATCGCCTAAGAAGATGAACAACAACTTCCTATTACTCAGGAGGGCTATAACTCCAAACATTCTCGGCTCGTCTACTCATGATCTGAGCTCCTCTTCGAGGTGTGCTGGGGCTAGTCGTGTCGTTCCTTTATGTCTTAGAATCGCCTAAGTAAGAGATTCATCAAGGCCGATGAGAGAAAAAGAACATGAAGATATTGCTGGTTTGCTCTTATGCTTGCCACAGAGATCTATTTCTCTCATGGCTTATGGTTAATTCTCCGAAGCATCTTTAGTTCTATATATCTCTAACTTTATCTGCCAATAAATCATTGCTCAAGTTATCTAAACCTTTTCAAGTTCTAGAAAATAACTAGAGGCAATGGCCTTATAATGGTTTACCGTAGATGTGGAGCTCTAAGCCTAGTTTTCAAGGTGCTCTTAATTACTCTGTAACTGGCTAGTTTCTTCTTTGGAAAGCTGTCTACTTTCTAGCTGTGCATTTTCTCCCCTTCTCAGCTGGTAGACTTCTTAGGAGAAGTCAGTACATTATTAGCGGAGCTCGTTAATTTAAGTGTCGGAATTAGGCTCCCGAGCAGATAGCTGAGAGATAGTTAGCAGCGGCTTAATATTAAGGATAAACCGGCGTACTGGTATAAAAGAGTCTGAAGCCGCTAGATCTTGCACGTTGGGGGGTACAGCCTTAAAAGTATTCTCAGCTTATTTATATAGCACTCGGTAGCCGTTAATAGAAATCTTACTTAGACTTTTAGCGGATATTTCCAAGAAAGCTTCTCTTTGCCATATAGAAGTCTCTATGCGTATGGGTCGATAGCACGAAGCTAAAGGGAAATCTCAGACAGCTGTATTTTAATCCTCAACCTCTGCTCTAAAAGGTTGTTAGCTAGGATCCTAGGTCTGGATTAATAATCCTTACGGATATAACTTAAGAATTTCTCACGGCATTTATCTCTTCCCCTACATTTCCCTGTGGTGCTCTTTCTTACAGTAGCTATCTGTGTTTTACGTCCATTCCGTGATAAGGGACCATGCTGATTGCATTTTAATTTAAAGGACGCATCCCTATACTGTGACTACTGTCTTACCTATACTGTGACCCCACCAATTGCCCATACATAACCCTAACCCCCAGACATTTCGCTTCCCCTGCAATGCTGTGCTAGCTGCTAAAACGCAACCGCACTTGACCCCCTCAATTGACCACACTACAAACAAGGCTCACATAACGGAATCTGCGCAAATAAGGCTAATTCTTCCATTTCTGCAATAATCTTACAAATAACTACTAATTATTCAGCTGACTAAGCGCCTTTATCAGCTTCCGCGGCCTCTGATTAGCTTATAATTCACTTTACAATTACCTCCGTTCCTTATAACTATAGAGCTTAGTTACTACTACGTATGGTTTGTGTAGTTTTTGTGACCTTATTAGTTCCTGCTATCACTAAGGCCTGACAGCTTTTAAATACCATTACGGAACTGCCTCTATTTGCAGGAGTCCTTCTACTGCCTCTGGGGGCACTGCTGGACGTTGGAGTACTGTTTATACTGCCTAAAGCTGTCTCTACAACCTAATCTAGCTGTATTCCTTCTTATGATAAGGGCTTACAGCGAATGCTGGGGTTCAGGCTAGACTGACAGCCTGTAAATTTAACGTTACCTTTATTCCAAGCCCTGCCCTTAAAGCTAAATACTGCGGCCCGCTAGCTAGTAATAATAATAATATTACTAGTTTAATTAAGCAGTGTAGGTGTAGGGGGTTAAGTGGCTAGAATAGTAGCCTAACTACTCTGTAGGAGTGGTTCTGTAAGCTTTAAGGTGTTGGGGTTATTAGTGACTTAAGGCGTTTGTTTAAGCTAACTCTGTTCTTTTTAGGCTCTTGTGACGACTCTGCAGGTGCAGGTCGTAATAGCTCTGTGTATAATATTACTGTAGCCGTTTATGTATATAGCGATGCGTTCTCTGGCGCGTGCTACTGTTAAAAAGGGGCTACGCCACTTGGTTCTTTAAACCGTGCTTCTTTTAACAATTATTAATCTAACGATTTTCACTATAAAGACCTCCTATTAAAAGCTCAGTAACATTCTAGCCCTTCGATTGAAGGAAGATAACCTAATCTATAGTTACGTTTCCTTTATTATTCTATATTAGGCTCTGTTCCATATTAAGCACTATTATATACTAAGTCTTGTTTTATATTAAGTACAGATCTGTTTTTTTACGTTAGTTACATTTATATCCCTCTGATTAAAGGATTATTAATCTAGAAGTCAGCCTTTTAAGCTAACTGTGACGTTTTGTAGGTATAGTTCTCTTTATAATTTCTTCCCTATTACGTTATTACACTAGTTTATTATTAAACACCTTAACAGTAAGGATATTATATTTAAAATAATAAGGATAAAGCGTTTACTATTTATAATAAGTTAATATTACAACCTGCACCCGATACAGGCCTCGAGAGGACTGGTGCAGGTTAAGACAGAACGTATAGCAAGACGCCAACAGGTAAGGGGCGTTCCGAAGACGGCTTATTAAGCTAACACTCTTAGACGGGGGGTTTAATGTCACTATAGGTCGCCATCACTATAATGTATAAAGGTAAGTCTGAATAGTAAGACACAAATAAACTATTAAATACTAGCGTGAGGAACTAGAGTCCCTCATAGTAGTTGTGGGCACAACTATGGCTATCTATACTAACTAACTAAAAGGTACCTTATACCTTAATTAGTAAGCTTATACTTAGTTGGGGACTAAGCACTTTATCACTAAGCACCTCCCGCTTAGTGACCCTACAGATACTTAATAGGTAAGCGCGTTTGCTAAAACTAAGTAACCACTGACTGGTCGTAGGGGCTTCAGGTCTTTGCACCCCTGGCCTAGTGTGCAGTACGGTGCGTACTGTCTTCTTGCACTGTTCCTTCTGCGGGGGATCCGTCGGGCCGCTCCGGCTCAAGCAACAGCCTACAGGGTCGTCACAGTTAAATATTAAAATAATTATAATAGTATTTTTAATATTAATAATATTTAGTAATAAGGTATTTAAATCTGCTACCCTTTTAATAAATAAACTATTTTTAGGGGTTTAAGTATATATAAGAAGATTAATATAAGGAAGTTAAGATAAGGAATGTGAAAGATATATGTAAATGTTAAACTGGTGTAATAGTATAATAGGGAAGAAACTATAAAGAGAACTACACCCACAGAACGTTATTGTCGGCTTAAAAGGCCGACTCCCAGACTATTAGTTCTCTAATCAGAGGGATATAAATGCAACTAACGTAGAAAAACAGATATATACTTAGTATAGAACAAAACCTAATATGTAACAGTACCTAACATAGAACAGAGCCTAGCATGGAACAATAAAGGAAACGCGACCGTGGATCAGGTCATCTTCCTTCGATCAAAGGGCCAGAATGTCACTGGGCTTTCAATGGGAGGTCTTCGTGGTGAAAAATCGTCGGATCGATAATTGATTGAAAGAAGCATGGTTTAAAGAACCGCACGGCGCGGCCCCTTTTGACAGTGGCACGCGCCAGAGAACGCATCGCTATGTACATAAACGGCTACAGTAATATTACACACAGAGCCCAAAAAGAACGACAGGGTCAGCCTGAACAAACGCCCCGAGTCAGCATACTGCGGCGCAGTGTGCTGAAAATGGTACTTAGCCTAAGTAAAGGTGAGCAAGCTTAAGTAAAGACTAAGCTGGCCCTGAGCCGACCTTAAGCTGGTGTGAGCAGTGTCACGTAGATAAGGTATAAAAAAAGAAACGTTTTATGCCCAGATTCGTCTTATATAACGTATATTAGCTTAAATTAAAGACACCAAGTAATAACAATATAAGTAATCTCAACCAGCAAAATAAAATATCAACTTTAATAAAGGTACTTACTAAGGACTATGTAACTATCTGCAAGGTGGATAGTGATATGACGGAGACTCCCAAATCATCATCCCCCCTTGTAAATATTCTTATCACCCTATACCCGATGCCTAGATCCGCTCGCCCTGACTACTCCTGCACAATGACGAGCATATGCCTATTGAATTCCAACTCCATTATTCATTGCTAGACTTAAGGAAGGGTGTGCATCCATATAGAGCTCTGTCACATATATGCGGTTTTGCGAAAAGGTATCGGGTGCCTCTGGGTGAGCCCCGAAGAAACCGTAAATACAAATGTCACAGGATCTATCGCTATCCTAATCTTCCGTCCTGGGGATGCGGAGTACGAATAATTGGTGACCATGGTCCCCGATGCTAAACTCGCGGTCCAAAAATATGCAATCCAAATCAGAACCTGATTTCCCACACGCACCTTATCCACCCCTCCCATCCTCCCCC
>Ga0247760_1000682_pt1 | contig 35898 bp, 31 predicted proteins | sample UWRJL171409R4_FD_179936 | JGI IMG/M metagenome (GOLD analysis project Ga0247760, IMG submission 179936) | Plant litter microbial communities from Arlington Agricultural Research Station in Wisconsin, United States - UWRJ-L171-409R-4 | ecosystem: Environmental > Terrestrial > Plant litter >... | reverse complement strand
CCCCCCCCGTCATTCGCTGGCAGGAAAAATTTCCCCCAAAGTCTGGCCAACCCCACCACGCTGCCGTTTTTAGAGATCGACAATCGGCCGTTGAAGATGAGTTAGCGCAGACAGCGTGGGGCTAGTCAAGTTTCGCGATTGCGCCTCGCAGGGATGTTAAATGGCCAAGGAGACGCGGGCAACTTGGCCACGGCTGTCAGACTCTCGCATTGTATCCCGATGCTGGCTCCAAAGTTGGCGAGGTCGAGCATAGAGAATTACACTATACTACCTGGACTGGCTTTCAAACCTACTTCCACGCATGTTGCTAAGTTATTGCACCCAGCTTCCCAGCCCTTGTGGGCGACGACCAGCTTCCCAGCCTCTGGTGATGGTGGTGGGAGCGTTGTGTGCCGTGAATCCACAGGCCTTCTTCTTTTCGATGTAGCTCCCGCCACCTGCATTGAGCATTGAGCAAAGGAACGGAGCTACCGGGACAGTTTGGCGCAAAGTGTGTGTTGAGCCATTTTGGGGCGCCCGCCTTGCTCAGTATCCAGCCGTCCAGTTCCGGCCGAGGGGTTCCACCATGACGAAGGCAATCAATCCTGATATGCAAAGTCGGCGAGGTAAATACTGAAAGTCTTCAGGCCCCATCAATCTAGCCGCCAAGTGCGCCTTGGTTCTCGAGACCTAGCTAACTCTTTACCCCGCCATGCCAAGTTTTACTCCATTTTCTGCCACGTCTGCTTAACTAGCAGAGGGCGGCGGATGCGTGACGACAGCCCTATTTGTCCGTGGACAGCTCTTACAACCTGCAGGCTCTTGATCTCCATTCCGGGAAGCTGGCATTCAGACTCAACCCACAGTTTTCCTGAGTTTGCTCAGCCTGTGTCAGCGTTTCCTGAACCCAGGGCCGACGCAACCTTCCATTCGTTATCAACTTTGCCCCCCATCACAACTTTTCGGTGGCAAGACAGTGACAGCCAATACTGCCCTCCCCCCCTTGTGTCTAGGCTAGCCATTCGTGGGACGACACGCAACAAAGTTTTCTGTTGACCTGCTTATCAAGGGTTCTCTGTCCTGTTTCCTTGCACTCGATGATCCCAGCGGCGTCCATTCCAGCCACCTTGATATCTAGTGCCCTTGAGAAATGAGTCCTCTAGTCGTCGTCTTGTCTTCTCAGATCCGAGACATGTAGTCCCCCGGATATGATTGGCCCTCTCCGCACAATCTTACCCCTGAAGGATTGTTAGCGTGAACTGGGTTGTGCGGTATCAGAATGCCTACACATGTAACAGAAGGCTGTCTGAAAATGCATCGAGTTTCAATACACTCGGGTTTTGGCTCCCGACATACCGAATCGTGGCCTTGAACTTTTACATCAGGCCCTTGACAATTGGGGAAATGCTTGTCATCTAGCCTCGGGCTGTCTGGAGGGTTACGAGGGGTTCTCAACCCACCCTCCTGGTTCCCAAGTCCAAGTACTCGAGCAATCTTTCAGGAGGGTTGAGCTGCAGGGGCAGCGAAGTATCTCAGCAACCTCAGCAAGTCACAGATCTCGGCCGACAAAAAAGAGAGAAAAGCATGCAGGCAAGCGGTTGACAAAATAAAACGAACCCATTACCTTAACAGTACCTGAAACCCCAGTATAATTTGCTAGTACAACCAAGTAGCCAGTAGGTAGCGAACCTGATCATTTGACAACTTTGCACTAATAGATCTCCCAACCTCACACCATGGCATCTTCTAATTGAATCATTACCCCTCTCCTTTCCTATCTTCTTCCCTGCTTTAAGTTAGTTTTTTTCTATTCCAAAGCGTAGGTTAATACTATATTATCTATCCGTAAGTTATTTACTTTTCTTTTTATCTTCAAGCCTTTAGGTAAAGCTGCAAAATGCGTTGGTAGTGACGCAAGGCCCGGCGGCGTGATAGATAATGGGAGCAATGCTAAGCCACTGATAGTACAGGGTCTCGTGCTGAAATATAGGGTCTCGTGCTGAAATATGTGAGTCCGTGTTTTTTTGGCAACCGCTTGGCAGGCCACCAGAGGACCTAAGACCAACTCTGCGCTGGTCAAATGCAAGCAAACTTGCGAGGACCAATCGTTGTGGCGCGTTAGGCCGAGACAGGCTTGCCACTCAGGCACGCCAGGATGGCCAGTCCGAGTATAGTCGAGGATAACGTTATGCCGCTGCCACCTGTTACGGGGGTTGACCCAGATGCGAAAACACCAGACGATATTAAGGCTCGGAAAGACTGCGGGACCCTGCAGAAACCGCAGCCCAGCCCAACACGCATATGTATGTGCGTTGCACAGTTTCTCGTTACCGGCGGCGAACCGACATTTGGAAGTATCGTAGATCCCTAGATCAAATCCCAAATCCTACTCCCGAAGTCGGTTAGTAAAAATGCCATTTCTCGGGCATAGGCTTAGGGTCGGGTGGAGGAAAAGACTGCAGAAGTGGAGTCTGATGATTCCATCACTGTCCCTCCGCCCCAAACGGTTCACCTTGACATTCTGCCCCTTCCCCCCTCTCAGCGAGTCATGCGCGTGTGAGACAGACCAACTGCGAAGTTGCAACGACTCCCGGTGCGCCTTTCGGCAAGTGGTCCACTGTTCGTTGGGGTTCGATACCAGACCCCAGACCCAAGCAAGCCGGCTGGATGTCGTCAGATGGCAGCTGTAGACTCCACCTCCGAGCAGACGCACAGCGTGGCTGACAGCTGCCAGCTGCCAGCTGCCATGCATGGCTGGCCACTCCGTCGGTGCCGGCTGGAGTACCTGGCCTGACGTTGAAGCTAAAAAATGAAATGTCCACTCCGCTCCTGACATTTCAGGAGCCCGTTTTAACACCTTGATCTTGCGGCTTGTCTGGCCTCTTCTTTCTCCGCTAACACGACACTCTGCCTGACGAGAATTGCGCCAATTCTCTGCGCATCATGTTCTAGATACCAGCCCACCACTTCTCGAACACTGTCCTCGATTCCCTCTTCCGGCTGCCACGCAACGTCGTTTCAGACAATAGGTATTGTATTGCATTCGAACGCCGTCGCCGGCCCTTGCAAGTACCCTACTTCCTATCCATTGGTCCTGTCGATACATCACATTGCTTCTCAACAAGGCAAGGCGTAAGTTCAGTGGCTCATGTTCCTTTAACCCTGGCAGTTGTTAGTTATCAGCTCGATTAGCCGAGCTCGTACGGTTTCAGAGATTAACTTCTGCGCAAAGGCTAGATTGAGCCGCCCTGCTCGTACCTGAGCACCCTTTTCTGTCGACGCCCGATTCTCTGGGGATACCAACCTGATCGCCTCTATCGTTATGGCTGATTCTGCTGTTACCGAGCCGTCAGCCGCGAGCCAGCTCCTGCAACAGCACATGGCCGCTTCGCACCACGTCACCGTCGAGGACGCCGTGGACGAGGATCTTCCTCAACCCGCCCCCGCGACCGATGCACCCGCTGACGAGTCGAAACCCTCGTGGGTCGAGCCGATGTCGGCAAAGGCCGCTGGCAAGCAGAAGGCTCAAGAGCATGTCGGTCTCGATACCCAGTCTCATGAGCTCTTCCCTGAGCTGGGCGGACCCAAGCCCAAGGCCAATACTGGTGTCGCGCCCATTTGGAGTGCAAAGAGCCTCGTCAATGGCAAGCCCAACGGCACCACTCCGGCCAATGGTACTCCACGCACCTCAGCGCCGGCCTCGGGGGTAACCACACCGGCTGGTCCCGGTCTGCACGGACCGCCGGCTGTGTCCATTCCCGGCCGGAATGTCGAGACCTTGTTCGTGGAGCCGCATCATATCCTGGGTCGTAATCAGCTGAAGCGACCTGTTCCCGATGTCCTGAAGGACTTGAACCGCAAGTCTCGTGCCAATGTCACCATGACTCAGGCAGGAAGCGGCAGGATCAAACTGGAAGCCGCTGGACCCCAGGATGTGGCTCTGCAGGCCTTGAAGGACTTGATGAACCAGATTGGAACTAAGGTTTGACGCCCCATTCCCGTCTCGCACTCTGCTCAGCGACTAACTGAATATCAGCAACTCATCAAGGTGGCAATCCCGCAGTCGGCGAGAGCTCACATCATTGGGAAGGGCGGTTCTACAATCAAGTCGCTTCAGGAAAAGTCTGGAGCAAAGATTCAGCTTCCTAAGGTCGAAGATGGTCAAGCTGGTGATGAGGATGAAGACGGCATGATCGATGTCCTCGTTGAGGGCAATGCCTTGTCCGCTGCTGCCGCCCGTGACCAAATTCTAAAAATCGCTAGCGAAAGAGCAGCTAATGTTAGCACCCGTCTCCGAGGAATTCCCGCCGAGTTCTATCCCTTCATTGCCGGGCCCAAGAATAGCCTTGTGCACAAACTTGAAGAGGATAACGGCGTCCAAATACGTGTACCACCGCACCAAGCCTGGTCAGCTCAGCCACCAACGGTCCCAGCACCTGGACAGCCCCCCGTCTTCGTTCCTGCCCAGAATGACAATCACATCCAACTTGCAGGTGACCGTGCTGCCGTCCAAGCTGCGCGTGCCGCCATTGAACGCCAGGTTGAGGAACTCCGAAAGCGTCTGGCACTTGAACAGCTGTCCATCCAGCGAGGCCGTCACCAGTTCATCATTGGGGATCGGGGCATTCCGATGGATGAGTTCTTTGAGGATACCGGATGTGCCATCATTCTGCCCAATGACGAGGACGACGATATGGTAACAATTATTGGCCCCCACGACCAAGTCCAGACCGGTTTGGAGAGAGCCATGGATCTAGCCATGAACATGCAGTGTTCTAATCTCGATATTTCCCGTTTCCACCGACAAGCCCCTGGTGGCGCTGCTGCCCATGCCCGTAACGTCACTCGCTACCTCCGGGAGAGAAAGGAAATTGAGCGACTCGAAAAGCTGCACAATGTGCACTTCAACACCCCCTTCACGGAAGAGGGAGCGCTTCCGTGGGAACTTTACTCTCGTGACGGCAAAAATGCCATCAGGGCCCAATCGGAGATCAAGGGCTTGGTCGACAGCCACCCGCCAGCTCGTATTGCTACGGTCCCCGTAGATCCATTTTTTCACCAGTACCTCCGGAACGAGGTTCAACCTCGAGTCCGACAGGACTACAGGGTTCACCTTGTCGTGCCCGATGCTTCCGAGGCCCACGCTCCTATTCTTTTGGTGTATGAGGGGACTGCCAGTCCGGATACCTATCAAATTCCACGATCGCAGCCAAACCAAGCTGAGGTCAAAGAGATGCAGAGGTGGCTCCAGGAGGCCCAAAAGCATATCTTAGACCTCGTCAACCAGCAGGAAGAGCTGGCCGCGAGCTCCATTGATGTTCCACAGAAGTAAGTGCCACTTTGACACGATGAATATCTCTATTTGATATGCTGACACTGAGCTCAGGTTTCACGATAAACTCCGCAAGTTCATCAAGAAGGAGCAGGAGAACCGTGCCTCCAACCAGATTCCTGTTCGTGTATCAAACATAGGCACAACTGTCAATATCCGGGGACCTCGCTCCGCTGCCGAGTCACTTGCTGCTAAATGCGAGGCCTTCATTGAGCAAGAGAAGCAAGATGAAAAGGAGCGCGGGTTTACCCTGGAGTTTGAATTTCCCCAGAAGTTTGCCAATCACCTCATTGGCAGAGGTGGCAGCAACATTCGCGAGCTTCGTGAGAAGTTTGACGTTGATATCCAGGTCCACGATGGCAAGGTCGAGCTGAAGGGCCCGAAGGCGAAGGCTGAGGCGGCAAAGACGCACATTCTTGCGCTCGGCCGCCAGCTGCAAGATGAGACAACCCACATTTTGAAGATTGATCCCAAGTTCCACCGTGAGCTTATTGGTGCTCAGGGTGCTCAGATCAATCGGCTGCAGACCCGTTACAAAGTTCTCATCTTCTTTCCGCGGACAGCCAAGAGCACTAAGGACGACGAGTCTGTTGCTGAAGCTGGCAGCGATGTTGGAAAACCTCGTCGCCAACAAGCTGCTGACGAGGTAATCGTCCGTGGACCCAAGAAGGGCGCCGATGAGGCCCGTGACGAAATATTGTCGTTGCTGCAATATCTAAAAGATAATTCATTCACTGCCACAGTGTCAGTCCAGCAGAAACAGCTTCCTTCCCTCATCGGCTCTGGTGGCGCGGTCTTGGACCAGCTTCGCCAGACGACGGGCGCCAGAATTGATGTTCCCAGCTCCCGGGACGCATCAGATGGTTTCTCGGAAATACAAATCAAAGGCACCAAGGCACAGGTTGCCGCTGCAAAGAAGATCCTGGACGAGAAGAAGGCTGTTTTCGACGACACAGTTACCAAGACGATCGAGGTGGACCGCAAGTACCACAAAACTCTCATTGGCGCTGGTGGTAAGCACCCCTCAGTACCTATAACAGAACACGACATCTCACCAGGCTGACAATAAACTGTAGGATCTAATCTCCGCGACATCATTCTCAAGGCCGGCGGCTCCGATGACCCTCGGGAACGCGCACGCACAATTCAAATCCCCAAGCAGGATACTGACGGAAACACCATCAAAGTTGAGGGCCGGACCGATGTTGTCGATAAGATCATCGCGCAGATCCAGGCTTGCGTGTCCGAGCGGGAGAGCCAGATGACCGAGGTCGTCGATGTTCCGCAAGACAAGCACAGAGTCCTAATCGGTCGCGGTGGCGAGGTCAGGCGTGGACTGGAAACTCAGTTCAAGGTTTTGATTGACATCCCCCATCAAGGCAGCGGCCAGACTGGAGTCAAGATCATCGGCCAGTCTGCCGATATCGAGAAGGCCAAGGCACATATTCAGTCTTTGGTCAAGGAACAGCAAGGCGAGACCATTCAAGTTCCGCGTGCCTTGCATCACGCTGTGTCCAACAATGGCCAGTTCTTCCGAAAGCTGAAGAGCGACCACCAGGTTACCGTCGATCATGCTGGGCACGCAATCCCACCGAAGCCAGCCGTAGCAACAGGCAGCTCCCGCGCCAACGGCGGAGCACTCCCGCTGATTACTGACGACGCTGAAGCTACCGCAGACGCCCACTCCTGGAATGTGGTAGAGCATACATCAGCCGAGGACGGTGACATCCCCTGGGTTCTCAGGGGTTCGGCCGATAACCTTGAGAAGGCCAAGAAAGCCATTGAGGCCGCAATCTTCCAGGCAAAGAACCAGAACGCTACTGGGTATCTGATCTTGCCCGACCCTAAGACTTACCGCTATGTTATTGGTCAAGGCGGCAGCAAAGTCAACTCAATCCGTAAGCAGAGCGGGTGCAAGATCACAGTTCCCCGTGACCAGGCCAAGGGCGAGGCTATTGAAGTCGTTGGCACCAAAGAAGGTGTCGAAAAAGCGAAGGATCTGATCCTGGCCGCGGTTAAGGAAGGCCTTGGCAGAAGCAGAGCGCCTCGTGAGCCTCGTGACTAGGGTTCTCCAGGCTCTAACCTGTCTCGAACTGCTGGGACAAGTAGAAGAGAAGTTCATCAACGGCATGATGTGTCTGGGGATGCGTTTTGGTAGCATGAATGACGTTATGGGGGGTAAAAAAAAAGGCTTTTACTTAGATGGAGCTGGGTTTGAGCAGGGGTGGATTGGGACCTTGTAATGTCATTTCTGCGTTTTCTCTTTACATTATCCTTTTCCACGTGGCTATCTTGCTTCCATCTCGCCTCCATTTCTGGGCCATGCTGCGGATGTCGGGGAACGGTTGGTGTTAAAATATATATAATCTTCGTTTCTTTCTCCCTTGCAGTTGGGTAACTTGGTGAACCCCGCTCAAGAATCCTTAGTTGAAGCAGACGGAGGCCGAGAAAGCTGCTTCAAGAATCATCAGATCAGAGGGAAGCGGTTCGGAGTAGTGAGAAGCTGGAGACAGCCAGCATAACTTTCCTGTTTAATGTCAGGCAAAACCGAGCTCACATGTTGTCGGTGACTTGGATGACAGCTTTAATTGATAACCTCGGAAACTGTTCTCACATAGTACCCTAACGCCTTGACGTGCACCCCAAAGCAACCCAGCCTTCCAGAGTGCTTCTCTCGTCACCAAGTCATGTAAAAGTCCACCGTGAAAAAAAAAAAATTTCATCAAACTTTGTCCCAATGCTCAACAGGCATACCTATACCACCCCACGCCATGAACAACACGGTGAACACGCCACCTTAAACAAATGCAGACAGGCGTCACCTATTATAGTCATCTACTTATCATTCACATGAAATCCTCCTCCTCCGTTTCATCTGAATCCGGCTTTTTTCCCATGGTCAACTTCGCTGCATCATCCGTCAGTGTAATAATATCACGGAGTAGCTCCTCGGACCTCGTACAAGGCGACTGTGTAGTCGCGGTGGCATTACCTGCTGCCGGTGAGAAACTGGCAAGAGCCTGTCGTAGGAGAGCTTCATCCAAGAACTCTCCGGAGGCCATGAGAGACCTGTTGGGAGCACTACTCGGCCCTGCAGTAGTGGAAGCAGTCTGCGAGCTGAGTGCCTTGAGACGGGCTTTCAAATCACTAGAGAGGTTGTCAGGCCCGGTAGGCTGCCCAAGATTCGTAGCGGAACGAGAATTCCGCTCTGACGGGGGAGCTACAGCTATGGCATCAAGGAGACGCTTCGCCTCCGGAGAGCCATCCGTGAGCCACTTAAGAACCAAAGGAACACGTTCTTTGGCAAACGGACTGTTGTTGTCGTAGATCAGAGTTTGCAGTAGAATTTCGACTCCTTTGAGCTGGATAATCTGTTGCTGGATTCGAGGATTCCCTGGTGAGGACCGTCCCAGTGGTGGTTGAAGCATAGCGGATAGGAAGTGCAAGACGTTGTCCTTGACATGTTTCCAAGGATACAAATGTGGTGGCTGGTTTGACGGCGGCGGCGGTGGGATGCCTGAAGCGAAATCATGCTCATCATCATTCTCGTGTAATCCCCCGGGTCGCTGTGAGGACCGGCTTGGAGGCTCGACGAGAGGATTTTTAGGTAGCGCGTTCAAGCCTTGAAGTAGCATCAAGAGCTCGTAGGTAATTTCCCAAGTGACAAAATACTCGCGTGTCGCAACATTTTTCACAACCGTTACAAACAGGTCAATGAAGTGTAAGAGACCGTCCCTGGCACGGTCCATGTCCCAAGAATCAGCTGGAAAGTCGACAGGATCCATTCCTTTATCCCGCGTCTGTGCCTGACATTGCATCAAGCCCACGCACTCCGGTACGATACGGCTGCGAAATTGAAGGAACAGAAAGTGGAGAAGCTTCATGTCGCGATTGTGCTGCTCTGGTTTGGCCTTCAAGCCGATATGGCTCGTCTGGAACATACGGTGCACCAGTCTCAGCAATACCGTCTGCGCCGGCGAGATGATGTCTTTCGGTATTCGCAGAGATTGCCACGCGAACGGGATGAGACCGTTGTTGTGGATCGCTTCAATGATCTGAGTCGTGAGCTCCAAAATGAGGTACCGGAGCTGAATGTCGTTTTCAGTTCCGTCATCCTCGTGCCGTTCCCCTAATTCCTCACTCTCTCCCTTCTGCGGCTTGTCCTTGGCCCAAACAGCAACGTAAACTAGAAGCTCTCGCAGAAGCCCTCTACCACATTCCAAGGCCAGGAACATACGACACCGGGCTCCCGACAGACTTTCGCTAGAACTTAACAATTTGTCGTTCGGAGTATCCATAATGCAGGACCTAACTATCATGTGAAGCGCTTCGATCTGGGTTGGGTCAAGGATGTTCGGGATTTCGGTAAGAAGTCCCCCCATAGGCCCCTCGCCGTATGATTCGTCATCGTCAAGATCTTCGTCCTCAATAAGGTCATCGTTGTAATCGTGGGGTTGGTCACTGACATCCTTCCGATCCTCGTCTCTCGGAGCGTCAGGCAGCTGGGGTCCCTCAGCCGCGGCACGTCCCATTATCCCGGCCCTGTATGACGACTGTTGCGCATAGCGACTTGCCAAATTGGCCTTGCAACTCTCCAGCCTTGTTCGAGCGAATTCGACCGTCGGTGTTGGAACCACCCACTCTTCGTAATTGGGATCGCGGACTTTCAGCCACCATGAATCCACCTCCATCGATACGCCAGCATAGGCGCGGTCTTGTTCGAACTTGTCGGCCTCGCCTTCCTTCCACCGGCTCTGTTTGGCGCCATCTATTACGTCGTCAGATCTGACACGCACAGATCCTTCCGGAAGCCAGTTCCACGCCAGTGGCATGATGCGAGGAAGTCGGCCCGGCAAATCTCCTCTTCGCGCGATTGTTTCCTCGTATTCCACAAGAAGTTGCCTAGCCTTGTCACAAAAGCGCGAGTTCCTTTCAATCCAGTTCTGCACCTCAATTCTCGCAACGTCAGGGCGGAAGTCCCCTGGGTTGTTCGTGCTGTACTGAGAATAGTAGCCAGCTTCGTCGTCAAAGAGGACAGTGGACCAAAAGGTCATTTTGTTTCTGTCGTGGTTGGCCATCCAATTGTGGGCTTGTTGGAGGCCCACAATGAGTAATTTTTTGACTGAATTCCACGAGGTCAGCACCTTATGGCAGCGATTAACGGTATTTTTGAGGGGCACATACAGAGCTCGAGAATGTCGTTCAGCCGAGTTCTGGCAGTTTCGTCACCAGCGTCCGTATCGTAGCCCTTCGAAGTGACGTTTACGCAGAGTATGATTAATTGGTAAAGCATTTGATCGAACTGGGCAGCAGCGCACAAATCTTGGGGAACCTCGGGATCAGAGACGGCAACAATATTTCTCGCGATGTGCATCAACTTAAGGAGCAGCCCTATGTCGTCCCTGAGACTGGTATAGTTCTTGGATACCAATGCTGCTGTCTCCTGGGCGGTTGCGCTCTTTTCGTGGTCGTCGTGCATTGGCAGCTGGCCAAGGGTGCGGTTGGTTAAGCTGGGAATGCCCGCAGCAAAGCACTTGGTGAGCCAAATCCATACTTCGACACTCCTGGATAGAGTTTCCCTGTCAGGGTCAGCCTGAACACAGGACTGGGGAACAAGATGCATGAGCCTACCTCGTTTCCTCGGAGCTGTGTGACCTTTCAAGCGTCCTTGTGATGAACTTGGTGACGTATCCCATGGTCTTGGGGCCAATAGCGGGGTCTAGCCTCAGCCACCCTTCGAAACAACTCATGGCAGAAGTAAAACATAGCTCTTCGGCCGACGGAGGGCGTGCCTCGACATGAGGCAGCAGTTCTTGTAGCTTCTTTTCTTCGGGGGACTCTGGGGGCTGTGGTGGTTCCAGTGGGAGCGGCTGGACAGCAACGGGTGGTGGTGGTGCTGCTGGAGGCGCAGCAGCCGAGGCACGCCGGCCTGTTCTGTCAGTAGAGTGCTCACTGAGGGCCGCCCGCCCCTGATTAAGATGGTCTTCTAGAGCTTGAGCATGTCTCTGGATGGACGCGGTTAGCGCTCTGACCGTTGACAGGTCACGCGCCAAATCCTTAACAGCCGTCGCTGACATGTGGAATCTGAAAGGACGTCAACGACGATACGGCGTTGGTATTATGTTGAGAGTCAGGGTAGCGGGATATGGTGGGGAAGAGAGCAGCAGTTGCTTCCGGTAAAGAAACTCCTCGCGGTCTGGAGTCGGGGCAACGAGTGGGCCCGGTCCAAATAGAATTCGAACCGCTGGGAATCGGGCTTCGCACTGAAAGCTTGATCACACTTCCAATGCCCCACTGAAAGCAGACCCGTTCGGCTTCGGCAGCCTATCGTTATCGTCACAATGGCGGGGTAACCCAACCCCGCAGCAGAAAAAACGAGTACTTGGTTCGCAGCTGCAAGAGAGACACAAGTAGCTAAACACCCCATATTCTTGAAGATTCGGAATCATACTTCGTACCAATTAGGCCACAGAGAGATAAATCTCCTCCTGCCACATCTTCCTCCTAGCTGTCCTCTGGTTGTCTCACCATTCCCTCCAGCAACATGGCGACCGGTCTTTCCGGTAGCTTCGACCGTGAGCTCAGTAACACCCCCCCCTTCAACCTAAACCAATCCACGAATACTGACAGAACCCCCTTCTTCCCAGGACCGGTGCACATTGCCGTCATCGGCGGCACCGGCCTTGGTAAGCTCGATGGCTACACACCCGTCGCGGCCCTCAACATCACAACGCCATGGGGCTCCCCGTCCGCACCGATTCTTATCCTCGAGCACGCCGGCGTGCCCATTGCCTTCCTCGCCCGCCACGGTATGCACCACCAGCTCGCGCCGCACGAGATACCCGTTCGCGCCAACATCGCTGCCCTCCGCTCCCTGGGCGTGCGCACGATCATCGCTTTCTCCGCGGTCGGGTCGCTGCGCGAGGAGATCAAACCCATGGACTTTGTAGTGCCAGATCAGATCATTGATCGGACCAAGGGCGTGCGACCATTTACATTTTTCGAAGGCGGGGTGGTCGGCCACGTTGGATTTGCCGACCCGTTTGACGCCGGACTCGCGGCGGTAGTACAGAAATGCGCCGCGGCCATGAAGGGGGAGGGCGTAGTGCTGCATTCGGGTGGCACCGTAATCTGCATGGAGGGGCCGCAGTTCAGCACGCGCGCTGAGAGTAACATGTACCGGGCGTGGGGCGGGTCCGTCATCAACATGAGCGCGCTGCCCGAGGCGAAGTTGGCGCGCGAGGCCGAGCTGGCCTACCAGATGATCTGTATGGCGACCGACTATGACTGCTGGCACACGACCGAGGATGTCGACGTGGCCATGGTGCTCAAGTACATGGATGCCAATAGCAAGAACGCAAAGCACCTTGTTGGCGCTGTACTCGACGAGCTCTGCAAACAGGACAAGTCCGACATGGTCATGGCTAGGCACTGGGAAGGCAGCGCCCAGGCCGCCGTTAAATTCATGACCAAACCCGCTGGTCGGGATCCTAAGGCTATAAAGCGCGTTGAGTTCCTCTTCCCGGACTTCTGGGAAAATTAGATGTGACGACCACCATATAATCACCAAACATATCTGGAGGACCTGGATCTGCTACAATTCCCAGTTCTGCAATAGATCGCCGTAGACCGAGAAACAATTAAAAGATACCCCTGGACAAACGATTCCGCTACAAAGACTATAACGCAGCCTTAAAAGGACCGTATGGCAATGCAGGATTCTGTTGGTACAGTTCCTGTCAAATAAGAAATCTTACCTATTTCTTTTCATCTTTTCCTTTCTGTTTACGAAGCACATCGCCTACAATACAATAGATATCTTATCTGTACAGCTCCTAGTGGTTCGACCTCTAGCTCAACCCCTGAAAGACTGTTCGACCTCTAATGCCAAGGCTTGGCGCGCTCGAACATCATTCTCATCAGAGCCCGCCTGGTGTGAAAACCCATTTTACTTTAATTGCGAACATGGTAAAGTATATACAAATTCGTTTCACGCTCGGTTAAATGCAAGTTTCCAGAGCGCTGATGTATCCTACAGTCAGTGAGTCCATCCATGAACAGATCCTGTCCGCGCACCTATATCAGCACTCCCAAAACGCCAAACGATGAAGGTTGCTTTCCCGAGAGCCTTCAGCCAATCAACACCGCCGCCAGGCCGGATGCCCCCGCGCAATAGACTACATGAGTTGGTATAACGCCCGGGTGGCCTTCTCCGCTGCCGCCACATGCCATGGTCGAACATCTGTGTCCTTCTCCACCACGCCTCGGACCCTTGCCAGCGTTCCCAGGCCCCGGAAATACACCAATATCTCTCTGAGCAACGTCTCGTACACACGAGGACTTCCTTCGGTGTGTACAATATTCACCTCCATCAGTACCGGGGCGTCCTCGGGTCTTGTACCGCAACGCTTGATGAGATAGCCACTCGCGAGCGCAGGGTTGAGCTCTGTGAGAGAGGTTGAATTGTTGAGGCGGTGCGACACGACGACGCCCCATGTCGCATCCAACACGTCGACGAGCGTCGCGTCGGCGTCAACTTGTTGTTCTGGCACAATAGCACCACCATCGCCCCCACCTGGTGTAGTCGGGTTAACAGTACTGCCCCCTGCCATTGGCGTGGACGGATTGCCACTCTGGTCTGGAGACATCGTAGAAGAAGCCTGGGGTGTCGAAACGGGAGTCGTGTAGAATACGGCAGGGGTGGCAAGGGGTATTCTGATGGGCGGCGGGATGAGTTGAAGTGAAGGGTTGGTATCAACCGTCAAGAGCGTGAGCGTTACCGATGCCTTGCAATTCTCGCTTTGGGCCAGATTGATCCAGACATCGGCCTCCTGCTGGTCCATAGGGCCGCACTTGGCGATCGTGACGCGCCAGTGAACCTTGTACATTGAGATCAAATCATTTGTCGTGTCCCAGATCTCGTAAGCAATTTCCTCAAATCTTCTAGAGAGCTGCTTTCCTCTCCTGCGAAGACAATAGGAAGCGGACATTTGTTTACTCCCCCGATTGTTCGTCCAGGCGACAGATAGCCAGCGATCGTCGACGCTCTGTGCGTATGCAATATGAATGAAACCGTTTTCGTGTAATAGATTCGGTGACGGGGTTGTTGTCACCTTGAAATCGACCGTCTTTGGAAGAGGTTGCTCCAAAACAATGGCTGGGGCAGGCATGGCTCCGCCGAACAAAGTACAACGATCATAGGTTTCCAAGCACAGCTTGATGCTATCCTGGGGGGTCAGGACCGAAACGCTTGTCTCAGTAGCAACAAGGTCCAGCGGTATAAGTTGAAGGACCAAGTCATTCAGAATCGACTTTTTTCGATCCGTCATTGCCCTTTTGTAATGCTCAAAAATTTCCCAAAACACCACGCACGAGTCGACAATCGAACCGGGGCTCTCAGGCGAGTAGACATAGAAAATCACAAAGTTCTTCTCGACCGCTTGAGACGCGGCTAGAGCTTGGACGAGATTCATCACGTTCTCGCCAAACACCGAGCCGGCCCTTGAAATAGCAAGACCCGGAGACGCTGTATCCTGGTCCGGGAAGAACGGTAGGAGCCCATCAGCAATGCCATTCGTGGACGGCAGCAGCTCGAACGTGCCCAATTTGTAGGACTCGTAGGTGCTACGAATCCTCTCGATGAACGACGCTGCGTTGTCTCGTAATCCCTCTTGGTACGGAAACACACATACTGAAATGACATCTTTTGGTCCTTGCACGGGTCCAAGGCCTAGGCTTTCCCAAAATGTCATTGCTGATGGCAGAACAGAAAGTTGTGTTTCGTGGCGTCGGAGCTCGAGATGCGGCGATGAGATCTGATAAATCAGAGGTTTCACTAGATCTTGACCGGAAGGCCGTGGGTGAATCCGATTCGGCTGCCCTAGCAAGGGAACGTCTTGAACTTCGACGAGTGGCCGGAGCTGGCATTCTGCTGCACCTGACAGGGATCGAGGTAGCGCCGCCCGCAGCCCTTGTATGGAATAGCGGACGGCATTCAGCAGGCACTTCCGGACGTCTTGAAGCTCAGAGCAACAACGGGGGACACCAAGTCGCAGCGAACCCGAAGCTGCTTGCTCTGTGATGATCTGGGCAATTGTCATGTAATCATGGTCAGAATTCAGAGGACGAAATGCAGAGGGCTCTGGATCGGCGAAATACTTGGTCAAGGGCAGCTCGGGAACTTCTGGTGCGGAGAGGCGCACCAAATCAACTTGTCCGTAGCCAGGAGAGTCCGCCGAAATATTTTCCAGATCTTTAAAGGATGCTGCCATAGAAATGACGTCGTCGTCCAGCCGTCTTCTGACAAAGCTAGACTTTGCAGGTGAAGATGGCACGCCCGCGGCCTCGCTCCCATTTTCTTCGTCGGAGGTATAGGCAGAGTCTTCGGAGTCAGAGGGCACATCATCACGCCCTGTCGGCGTACCTCCCAGGCCCCCGCTCATTCTTGAGATCAAAGTGCCTATGTTGGAGGGCAGAGCTTTGAGAGTCTTTAGGCGCCGAGCTTGTCCGGGAACAGATAGGGCTGTGATCTCATGGCGGTTCTTTTCCTGGTCCTGGGTGGTTGGGAGGGTATAGTTGAACCGCCCGCTTTCCTGGTATTTCTTGTCGCTTAGCGTTAAGGACGGGTCAAAATTGACCCTCTCAAACACACTCCCTTTCCGCCCCCGAACGTTGTTGTGCGGATCTTTGGTGGGCGGGAAGACTTGGAGTGACGCTCGTATTCGTTTGTAAACGGTGTCGGGATTGAAAGGGCTTGGTTGACGCTTGATTCCAATCGCCTTATTAGCATTAAAATTGGCCGTGTTGTTCTGTTGGCGTGTTTCCTCAGCCAGGGTGCTACGTGCGTGTTTAAGCTCCGGCTTGGTAAATTCTGGTTGTGCAGGGCGAACATTCCCATTGACAATTGTCGATTTGGCCGGAGTTGGCGATGGAACAACGACTTGGCCAGTATCAGTTGACAGGTCCATGGCTGACCCCATGTCGACCAGCCCAGGCAAATCAAAATCGCCCCCTGGTGTTTCGTCAAAGAAGTTGAAGTCGTCCTCAATAATTTCATTCCCCTCGAACATGTTTTCCCCAATGTCCCCGTAGAGACCCTCGCCTTCCAGGAATGACCCACTTGGCTGGTCCCGTTTTGGTTCAGCACCCCATCCCTCGTCATATCCATCCCCACCAGCAGCTGGCGGCTGCAGTGTACTGTCCAGGTCAGCCATTACCGCGGTAGCAGGCGGGTTTGCCGGGCTCAGAACAGTCCCCTCAAAACTCGGAGTCACAGCTGACAGATGGATCCCATCTGGCGGGGTAGGATACATGATGCCGGCTGCCGCTGTAGCGCCGTTGCTTTGACGCCGTAACGTCACGGGTGAAAAACCGCCAGCGTGGATGTTCTTGATGTCGCTGTCAAGGCCATCACGGGACTCTGCAGCGCCAGCGAGCCTCTCCTTGCCTCGTCGATTCAGGACATCTTCTCGATCTGAGCTGTTCTTGCACCACACTTTTGCTTCATTAAGCGGATCCATACCGACCGAGAGACTTCGTTCCAAGTACCTGTCGTATACAGATTCAACTCTTGGCCTCCGAAAGCAAAGAACTGATGGCCATGGTGCTGTTGGGCCTGAGTTGAGTAAGGGTGTCCGTTTCCCGTCTGTTCTCTGGTCATATAGTTTCCGCTGAAGGAAGTGTATGTTCAGCCATGCACAGCCGTCCAGTAGTGAAGGCGACATGCCGCGTATCTGGAGCAGCCTCGAACATGTATTTCGCCATTGTGAGAACCGATCACCAGGCTCATGTCTCAACCCACTAGTTTGAGTGTCTGGGGACTGAATAAAAGTTGGATCGGCAACGTGGCTGTCTGCATCGACAATACCTTGCATGGCCCCAAAAGCACCAAGGGGCGCAGCTATAACCAGCGGCCCTGCCGGAAGTAGGCTTGAACGAAGAGCATCAGCCGAAGATATAAGTCCATTCAGTAGAGAAACCCAGATTGATATGACCAGAGAGCCGGTGGTTGTCAAATATACCCGAAATGTTGCTAGTGCTGATTTCCGGAGCGGTTGGTTTAGATTCGTTTCGTCGGTCTGGAAGGCTTGAGGGGGCAGTAAGACGGTCCGGTGGTTCAGGGGAATGGCACCGATCCGGCAGCAAAGCGATGTTGTCAAGGAAGACAACATTGCCGAAATAAAGAATTCGTGTATCTCCTTGATGGGTATTGAGCCATAGCCCTTGGTATCTGGTATCGCCGCCAAAGCAATCTTGGAGTCCATGAACATGGCGTTGTTGCCGGAACCCGTCGCAGAGAGAGTGCTGAAAGCCTGGTTGGACCGAGCAGGCATGTCAAGAGCCGAACCGCTCGATGACGAGCTGCTGGGAGTGTTAATAGTATTCACCCCTGGTGGGCGACTTTTCTGTAGGCTGACGGGCTCGAACCCCCCTTCTTCAACCAGGCCCAAGCGATATCCACAAACTTCCATCACCGCTGTGAGGCCGAGCTGCTCAGATTGGTTCATAGCAGAGGTGTCCTTCCTTGCGAGGTAGAAGCACCACATGCTGCGGCGCAGCGCATCCACGTAAACCAGGTGGCCATCGTTGCGCAATCTCTCCTCCACCGCTGAAGCGTCGAACGCGTAGGTCGAAGATTGGGAAGCTACAGGCTCGTATATTCGGTAGGCGACACAGCTAAGGTTGTTCTGGTACGAAGTTAGCCAGCGCAAGAGAGCAAGGAGAGCAGGGAGGACCGGGCTCGTACAATCAGCAAAGTATTCGTATCATAATCGCCAGCGTCCATGTCGAAAGAAGGACGGCGCGAGATAAGGGGGCGAGTTTCGGACAGGCATCCAGCAGGTCAAGCGGCGGGGGGGGAAGGGGTCGGTTTCTTCGGAAAGTCGTCGGTTTTGGAATGGTAACCTTCAGGCTACGGCGACAAGCGGGGATTGGAGTCGCGGGTTAAGACGGCATGGACAGGGCTCGTCGTTGCCGGGTTGTATTTGACGTGACCACTGACTCCATGGCAGCACATGCAGCCAGCATGTCACTGCAAAATCACCAGGGAATTGTTCCCCGGGACATGCAGAGCTGGAGCCTCTCGACTCGTCGATTCTCGAGCGTCCCTCGGACGAACACAGCAGGTTCGACTAGTGTTGCGCGGTCAATTCGCCTTCCCAAAGGGAGCTTTTTGGCCGTATTTTTCGTCCCAGATGTTGCCAATCGCTGGAAAAGTCAAGAATGATGGCAAGAGCAGCCTGTGAGGGCGCCGGCGCAAGGGATTCCCAGTGTGGTGCAGCTGTAGACTGATTGCACTTTCTTCGTCAACAAGTCTCTTGTGGCGCAGTTGCGCATTGATTGAATTCACTGGAACGATGGGCGACACAATCCAACCGTTAAAATATTGTTAGCGTAGAACTTCCATGACATGGAGGGTGTGGAGCATAGTTTGAGCAGTTTGAAGAGGCTTTACTTTGGAATAACGATCTTCAGGCTCTAAGGCCTTGAATTTTTACATTGGGTTCTTACATCGTCCTTCGCATCAAGCGCTTGAACTTTCTCTGCAAGCTCTAATACATAGAACAATGGACCAGGCCGTGCAAGGTACGGAGTACCATGCGAACAATCATCCAGGGTCGGACAGCGCGGTTTGTTCCGCTCATCGGGGGTGGTCCCCAGACCCACCTCCCATGCCTGGCTCGTGCTTCATGATAAGATAAACGTCAGTCAAGCCCAGCGCGCTGAACGTTCGCTCTCCGCCTTCCTGTTTGAGCTGACCGTGCCCAAAAACTTCTCTGGAACTTTCTGCCCTTCGAAAGAAAAAGTCACATCGGTTCGCTGGCGGCAAGATACACCCCAGATATCGGCGCACATCATGAAACTGACAAATCCCGGGTCAGTTCCTGTGTATGTACCTCCTATGCCGATTTTTGATTAGTTTTCGCGAATGATTCATGTTAATATTGCTAGTTACACGGTTTCGGGGCCATCGACAGCGAGGCCACTCCCAGACTGGCTTGCACGACGGAGGAAGAGGTCAGCCAAGTATGACACCGAAAATCTGAACAATTTTGAACTCCTGCAGGAGTTTGAGTTTGAAGAAGGTCCGAATTCTCTTAATCAGGGTACACAGAAGCAGATGGAATATACTCACACTGTCTAAACAGCAAGCAATTGCGTCCGCGTCAGCGAAGATGGCAACTGGATCATGAGTTCAGGCACCTACAAACCCCAGTTCCACGTACACTCAACCCAGGAGCTCGCGCTATCCTTCTCCCGACACACCAAATCCGAGAACACAACCTTCCTGTTACTCAGTCAGGACTATACCAAGAGCATCCATCTACAGACAGACCGGTCACTCGAATTCCACACTCCTATGGGATGTCACTATGAAATCCGACTTCCCCGTTTCGGTAGAGATTTGGCGTATTTACGACAAAATACAGAGGTTTTAGTACCCGCGGTGGGCTTAGCCTCTGACGGGTCTGGGATGGGTGAAGTGTTCAGACTCGATCTCGAGAGAGGGCAATTTTTGCGACCGTGGCAGGTTGATGTGGGTGAGGACGATGCCCAGAGCGGTCTGCAGGGCAGCGTACATGTTGGTGCGGTCAATGTTGCCGCTGTCGCAGACTCAACACACGGTTTGTGTGCCTTTGGTTCGACAATCGGGACAGTAGAGTTCTTCGATCCTCGAAGCAAAGGGCGGGTTGCTACCCTCAGTGTCCACGATGGGGAAGTCACAGCTTTGGATTACAGCACTGATGGCTTGTCACTCGCCCTTGGAACAAGCACAGGGCAAATTCGGGTTTTCGACCTGAGAAACCCTTTACCGCTTCTGAAGAAAGATCAGGGCATGGGCCTTCCGGTAAAACACCTCATTCATCTCAAGACGCCAACAGATGAGCGGAAACTTCTTTCCGCGGATAAGAGGATCATCAAGATCTGGGATGAGAAAACTGGCGACCTTTGGACATCGATTGAGCCAATGGTTGATATCAACTTTGTCACACATTGCCCTGATTCCGGTATGTTGTTGACCGCTAATGAGGTAAGGACTAGTATCTCACTCGAGTCAGTTGATCAGTTGCTAATCAAATATATAGGGCAAACAAATGCACAGCTTCTTTATACCTAATCTGGGTCTTGCTCCAAAGTGGTGCCCCTTCCTTGACAATTTGGTTTACGAAATGGAAACCGAGACACGCACTGATACATATGACAACTACAAGTTCTTGACGAAACCTGAACTCAAATCTCTAAGCTTGGACCACCTCATCGGAAAGACTAACCTGCTGCGCCCATACATGCATGGTTTCTTTGTTGCGCAAAAGTTGTATGACCAGGCCCGCCTGATTGCTAATCCATACATCTGGGAAGAAGAGCGAGCCAAGAGGATCAAGGAGAAGATTGAGAAGGAACGATCGAGCCGCATCAGGGGCGTTAAGAAGGTCAAGGTCAACCAGAAGCTTGTGGACAAACTGCTCCAGAGGCAAGAGAACCGGTCCAGGATCGATCCGAATGCCGGCATCTTGGGCGACGCTCGATTCCAGAAACTCTTCGAGGACGAGGACTTCAAGGTTGACGAACACAGCTACGAGTTCAGAGCGCTCAACCCCAGCACTGTTGTCCCTGGTGAAGAGGATTATCAACCTCTCCGCGCTGGCAAGGACGGCGACTCTAGCGATGAGGCAAGTGATGAGGGCAGCGACGATGAGGGCCCAAGCAATGACGTGGTCATGCGCGTCTCGTCCTCGAGGGCCCAGGGTGGGCGGACGAGAGATACGACAATCGGTTCCAGGGTCCAGAAAAACACTCGGGCCTCTAAACCGCTGGCAGCAGACTTTGTGGGAGAGAAACAGATAACCTTTGTACCAGAATCGAAGAAAGGGAAACGGCAACAAGGGCAGCCCTCCACTGCCGCAAGGAACAAGCCCCACGAAGGTAGAAGAAGCGCAAGCACAAATACCTTTCGACGATTATAGACACCAAACACGCCTCCCCATATTTATTCATATTATACAAACGTTTTACGAGAGACCCCGGCCCGAATCCTGTCTGAGCCGTTGACCATAACCATCGGGTCATTCTACCCCTCCAGTTGACGAGGATCCGCAATTCACAGCTGAACATCAAGCCATTCTACCTCGGTTCCCAGAATCCCTTACTTCCGACTAAAGTTTGTCCGCCTTTCACTTCCACGACTATCACTGCGGCTCTCGAGCCCCTTCTCGAGGTCGTTAGGTTTGAAGCGTGGTGTTGGAGGGATGTCATCGAGCTTGTTCATCTTGCCTCCCCGACCCATTGATTCCTTCACCGACTTAGGGAACTCGGTTCGCCTCGGCGTAAGGGCGTTTACGACCTTTCTTGTCGACCTTCGGATCGTTTCCCTCATCGTCCATTCTCTCTTCTTGGCGACGAAGAAAAGGACGGTACTCGCGACTACAATTCCTGTCAGCTCGAAAGGTACTGCTGCCAGTTTGCCAGCGGCTACTCACTGCCGACGAGTCCAATGACGCAGACAACGACGATAATGGCGATCAGACCTCCGCGTGACAGCTCGAGGGTGCCAGTGCTTGCCCCCGAAGCACCAGCGATATTCCCGTCGACCGAAACATTCGGGTCACCGTCAGTGAATGGGTGCTCGGTGGCGAGCGGAAAGTGTGTGCTGGTGGCGGAGGCCATTCTTTATGCTCGGAGCTGTAATAGCGGCCAGCCGGCGAGAGCAGCGGAATGTACTCGGTAGTTGGCTTGTAGATGTCTGGTTTGAGAATGAAGCCACTCTAGCAACGGCAGACAATATGCTCACGAGATGGCAGGTTCGGGCTTGGAAAATTGGATTAGGAGAGATCAGGATGCCCGTGTAAGCGGACTGCTGTGGAGGAGCGCTTCCAGAGTATATAGGTCAACCCCTGACGGGAGGGGTCGCTGGACGGTAGACCCCGCACCACAATGGTCATCATCCTTGTTACTATACCTCTGCAAACGATATCGCCAGTGCTGCAGATACGCAGCGGCGTGATGTGGTCAGTCTGAGAAGGGGGGGAGTGTGTGCGCGCGCCGGCTTCCTACAAATTGTGATGGTTCTCTGTGACTTGCGTATCAGCAATGCCCAGCAATGAAAACCTGCTCCCCAAGAGTCGGCATTTGCAGGCGAGTGGCAGGGGCAGAGCAGCAAATGCAACCTTCAATTGGGCCTGCGCTTGTGAAAGTTGAAACCCAGCACAGGAAACATGGCGACCACTCTGGACTGAGCTTTCTGATTGGCTCACTGTGTGATATCTCGAAGCGCCGACCATTGCAGCTAGGTTTCCGCCCCACCCCAGGCGTCCCGCCCCTGCCACTCTGCGACTGGCCATGCGTGTGCCGTGGCGCTGTTCAGGCGCCCAATCAGCCGGCAGTCGACACTGCAAGGGTGGCCAGCGGCTGCTGATGGAGATCGCTGCCTCTGTGCAGCTATTGTGGTGTGTGTGGAGAAGTGGAAGAATTTTATCACATCACATAACTTACTCTTTCTATTCACACTACACACTTTGTTTGACCTCTGTCTGCATTATCACTGTTGCGTTTGTTGCCGAGGTGATACAGAAGTGCATTGTGCAGAAAGGACACAGAGTAGATGCATACGAACAATCGGTCAGTCTGTCCTTCGTAAGTTTAGGCATGTTGCAGCCTGCCAGTCGTGGGCCAATTCGTCCGAATGCCTCTTTTCCCACGAGATCCCTAGCCTTTACTCCCATTCTCTAGTCCCCATCCCCGAATATAGTCAGGTATTTTACTTGCAGATGGTGTCAGATCCGAGCTTGGTACGTACGATATAGGGTTGCTTTCGTCACGCTGGTAAGGGGTGCGGAATGTGGAAGCGGAATGTGGAAGCGGAACTGAAGATGACCGGCGGCACATCACGAATTACCGTAGGTAGGAGTGGAGTTCAACCAACGGTGTGCGCCGTTGAAGTGCAGGCTTCGGAGCTCTTGGTGCACTCGAGAAATGGGGTGAGGTTTGTCTTGGGACTCCCTGTCGTTATCGCTGCTGCAAACTGCTGCGGCCTTCTGAGCCTCACCGAGATTGATGAGTCCCCCAAGCTTAAACGTGGTTCAATTGGATAGCAAGGTCAATGACACTGGTTGCTGTCTCGCAACGAAACAACATTGAGTTTCGGCCTCCGTCGCCTTCTGTGAATAGCACGAAACGCAATGGGCGGGCCATCGGTCGTGCTTCGGAACAGGCTCCAAAAAAAACCCAAAAAAATTTAAGATGAAGAGCCTTGCTGTTGTCGATGTGCTGGAAATGTTGTGGCGGAGAGGGTAACAGAAAAGTGTCACTTGCCGCCCTCTTTTCATGGGATCCGGCGCTCCAACTGGAGCAGCCCCAGGCCGGGCCCGATGCCCAGGTGTAATGTGTCTTCCAGGAAAATTCGATCGCGTCGCCTCGTAACCCTCCAAACCACCATAAACAGGCCACCAAAATCACTTGCTTGACATGAGACACGAACGCATGGTGGCTGACAACTTTTCGGCCAGCCTCTAAATTCGGATGTGGTTTATGAATAACAATTGAGGCTTGGGTTAACAGGTGAAAAAAGTGCGGTATTCAAGCGGATCCTCCCAGCGCCGTATGCGGTAGCAATCCGGCTGTGGAAAATAAGCCAGGATCGACGCGGCGTGCGGGGACTGGTTCTATTTGGAGATAACCTCCAAGAAAAAACTCTTGGGGTAGCGTTATCCCAAGAACTTCTCACTTGATCATGACGATTGGTGCCACATCCTTCAAGATTGACTATCTTCGGCATGGCTTGGGAGGACTAATGGTCAACCTAAGTCTGTCATTGAACACACGCCTAGGTTTAAAATTTGACTTCCTTAGGTTCTGGCGATTTTTTCTTGGAAAGTGCGGGACGACATCGAACCGAGTTACCTTGGTGAGTGGCAGTGACTTTGGAGTTCTCACCTGTAGTTGCCAATGTTCTGTTTCCAACCTGCCCCGGGAACTCTCGAGGTTGCACTACTTGGTGCTCCCTTCAAAATTGCCAGAGACGTGCTTCATTCGCTAACCATACGTTGCTCATCTTGAGAACCAAATAACTTGGCCAGGCCAGCAGTCACCTACTTCTGATCGTCATCGGACAAATGCCGATGGACAAGGCCCATTCAGTGGAAGTCATGTCTTACATGTAGGGTGGCATCTTCCAGGTTACGGTGGCGTCGGCTCCCTTCAGCTCGTGTGCACTATGTGGTGCACTTAAAAGGGAGCATCTGCGAACCCGCGGATCACTTGAACTGACAGGGCAGCTGCAAGTTGAATCTCTCCAGTCAAGCTCGTAACCCAGTCATCGCCCGTCCTTTCCGGAAGGCACAGCTATCCTTTTTAGTCGTCCATGATAGTGACCACAAGCTGGTAGGTGGACGGGCACACAGGATGTTCCTTCCCAGTGCTTGAAGTCGTCCATGCGGCCAAATTATTGTCTGCATGACGGGTCAATCTTGACATCTTCGCGTTGTTGAACTTGGGCTTCCCCTCGAAAACCCGCTCGTTCGTCTTGCCAACATCGTACCCTGCTTCCTGCCTTGCCGTTCATTGAACACCCCGAAAGAACTGGACCCCATCGAGCTTCACCCACACCTTGGGCTCGCCCATCATGGCAGCTGTCCCCGACTTGGCCATGCGTGACCTCTCTGGCGAGGACGATGACAGCCTATCATTTGGGCGAACCAGGACATACTGTGAACAGCCATCCTCAGAAGACCCACACGAGGCCATGGCGCCCCTTGAGTATCACCACGAAGCAGTTCTCCCTAACCAAGAAGTCGCCCAGGCCCAGCCTGACATGGGTCACGATGTAGGCAGTCTTTTGCTTAAGAAACCCTCTACTGTGAGAACGAATGAGCCCGGTGAAGGCTTCAAATACGGCCCAGCGACTCGTATCTCCGCCGCGAACTTCTCGAGAATGCCCCCCAAACCTCTTCGAACTATCCCATTCCCAGACAATGGCCCCCCTTGGGGCTTTATGAGAGCGCAGTCCGGCACTGCCCAGGAGTCTCACACATTGGGTCACCACCACGAAGGCGATTTCGGTATAACTTCTCCCAACAGCGAACTGCACTCTGCCCAGACTGTTGGTCTTCGAGAGAGCCCTCCATCGGGGTTCTGGGTCCGCCAGAGAGTCCATTATGAAGCCCAGGGCGAAGATAGCCACCAAGATGACGCACCCACCTCTGCTCAGAGGGTGGCATCCTCGGGCATTCTAATGAGCTTTATCGCCGACTCATTTGCACAGCATACGCCCGCGGCTGAAGAACCGGAGCCTCCCGTGAACGCATTGCAAAGCCGAGATGGAGATGAAGGCCAGATCGACGAGGCTCCGGATGAAGTGGAAACCCACGACATTTTTTTCCGCTCCATGACCCCAACCGAGCACGTTGAGCAAGGTAAACCCCGCCATCTGCCACTCTCTGACGGGGTTGTCGATCTAGAGTATACAGACCGGGCAAAGGCAGAGGAGAAACCCGGAGCTCAGCAGCCGAGGTCCCATCCCCTTGCCGTACCGTTCCCAAATGACAGAGATTTGCTGAGACGTCCACGCAATATCCTTGCGTCACATAACACGATGAGAGTTCCCGAAGCACTTTGCCGGCCCCTCAAGGAATTCCCTCTCGGAAATAGCTCTACCATGCGAAGGCGTGGAGCCCGCCCACCCTCGAGGGCGTCGAATGTGTCCAAGCGACGGACCCCACCCCACCGGTATCATGTTTCTGGTGTCTCCGATGTTGTCAGCGACACCCGAAGCGTTTCGTCCTATGCACCCACCCCAGGCAATCGCCAAGCACCATCGGCGGTAAACTTCAAATTTGTCGAGTCCATAGCCAAGGAGATCAATGGCTTCATCCACGAGAAGAATGCTGAGCTAGAAGAGAAGCTGAGAGATTATGCCTTATATGTCAAGAGGCTGAGGAAGGAACGCGCGGAACTGAACACGGCAGTTTCGAGACACAAATCCCGGGAGGCCGAGATCGGCAGGCAGAACCAAGCATCTCGCGACTTGATGGCTGAGCAAATAAGACTATTGGAGTCGGAAGTAGACGCAGCGACAAGTCAAGTCCACAAGATCAAAGAGAGATACTCTATCTGCAAAGACCGTCTAAATTCCGCTCTCGACGAACAACAGCAGTTATATCGCCGTTCGAGGAAACAATGCGAAGAAACAATGCAGAAGATGCAAGAGATGGAGAAATCACAAAGTACACTTGTCGAGCTCACCACCCAGAGAACTGACGAGATCAGGGAGAAGATGTCTGAGAAAGTTCGCCAAGTGGTCGAGCAGAGCAAGGCTGAGATACAGATATGTGAGTACAAACGATCTAACGACCTCGAGGGTTGTTACTGAGATGGTGATTCAGTGCAGGAGCAGATCACCTCGATTCAGCGCCAACTCGGTGAGAAGACCTCAGAACTAGCCAATGAGCAGACGACAGTCCGTATTTTATCCGAGAAGCTCAAAGACGCTCAAGCGCTGTCAACAGGCTTTGATAGGTTGATGTCTCAGAACAAGGATGTACTGGAAAAGTTGGAGGAGCAGATTAGAAGCAAGTTTGAGCAGGACCAGATAATGGAAAGCCAGGCCAAAGAGAGGTCAGTTCTTGACCGTCTTCTTGTGTTCTCGACGCGCTTGGATCTAGCTGACATCTGATAGATTCGACGCTGTCAAGAAGCACCTCAACGAGCTCTCAGAGCTTACATCAAGTCACTCTCAAGATTTAGAGGGCGTAAGCAATGCTTATCGGGCGTCAATAGACAGGTAATCCAATAATAGCCCAGCGCACATTTTAAACCCAGCTCACTGACTCCTGCAGTCTCATATCTAAACTAGATATCATCTCAAATTCCCAGAACACTACTTGTGAATTCATTGAGAATCTTCCCACCGAGGTCGAAGCCCATGCACTGAGAATCCTTGACAAGTTAGAATCACGAGAAGATATCAACCAAAGGCTGCAGGAAAAATCAGAGGAGAACGGCATGTTATCGACTTTGTTCAAGCAGGCGGAGCAGAGGAGCACAGAGCTCGAAGCTGAGTTGGATGCAATGAAAAGAGACGCAGAGGAACAAGACACTCAAATTCGATCGCTCGAGGAAAAGCTTTTCGTCGCGGAGCAGGCTCAGAACAAATGTGCGGACGATGCGCGGAAGTTGATTGCGCTCGAGAGCAATACTGATCGGCTTGAGCGTGAACTCCAGTCCGCCAACGCCGTGGCGCGGGGTCTCCAGGACAAGCTCCACATGAAAGAAGAGGCGTTCACATCTGAGATCCGGCGTCTTACAGCTATTGTTGACCAGCACAACCAAATGGTGCAGCAGAGAGAGGCTATTGCCCGGGCAGAGTCGGAGAAAGCGGTGGAAATCACCCGTCGCGAGGGGCGTATCGAGCTTGAAAAAGTGACTGCAGAGGCCAAAAAATCGCTCCAGCAAATGGAGAAAACACGAGATTATCTCTCAAGAGAGTTGGAAACGTTGAGGGAAACGCTCTGTGAGAAAGAGCGCGGTTCAAGTGCCCAAGCCGCGACGATCAACGAGCTCAAAGAAGCACTCAACAGCTCGGCGAGTCGCCAAACTGCAATGGCTGCAGAGATCAATGGGTACTGTCTCAAACTGAGCCAGTCCAAACAAATGGAATCGGAGAGAGTTACCGTGCTCGAGGCCCAGCTTGCCGAATCCAATGAGTTGGCATCTCAGCTCCGAGATGCAGTCACTCAGCAGAGAATGAAGGCCGAGACGTTTACGGAGGTTCTAAACACATGGACACGCGAAATGAGAATTCCTGATGAAGTACTGCGCGAGCTGAATACATTGGCCAGTGAAAACGTGAGTGTCGAGAAGATCGAGGCAAGTCTCCATCGAGTCCTTGATGGAATCGCGGTCGCTCTCCGTAACACGAGGAAACCGGATATCCCCGACTGTCCCGTGCTTGTTGAACCAGATAATGAGAGCTCGAGATTCTTTCCAAATAGTCGCAGCCAGCTATCCCGTCGAGAACCCGTTAGCACCGATGAGCTCTCGCAGCCGAGCACAGCTACGATCGATTCTCAATCAACTTTGGATGGGCCTCTGTCGTTTGAGTTTAATGGTTCACAAGAGCCTCAGCATCTTGCTCCCCCACTAGGTCGTCGGGTTGTAGTCCGTACTCCGGCGAATGAGCAGACTGAGCCGAATCCTCCTTCAATTGCAGAGGAAAAGGAATCAAGAAGGACCGCACCGCAACCTAAGCCAATAATCAAGCAGGCATCTCAGACGGAAACACAAGACGGCAGTGTTCTGGCATATCAGCCCAACGGAGAGCTGCCGGGCCCGACCTCACTCTCCGGTCCCACTCTCAAAGTCAAGCGACCGCAGAAATTGGGAAAGACAGCAAGGACTAGGACCAGGACAAATCAGACTACCTCTGAATCTTCCGCGAGGGGTAGAAGTAAGAGAAAGCATGTTGGTGAGGCTGACGAGAACAACACCATGATGGGCGCGAAGATGCGGAAAACGACAGGCCAGATTAAGTCAAGCATATTCGTATTCCAGACGGAGAACCTAATAGAGGATGACGAGCCAGGATACGTGCTGAATGGAGGACAGGGATGCGCCCACTCCATCCCCAGCGCCGGCAATTCACCGTCTAGTGTTGCGAGAAACACCAAATCTCGATCAGCACAGGCTGAAGACCAGATGGTCTCGGGCCTAGATTCCCAGGGGTCCGTGCCCGACTCGAAATCCCAGTCTTCATTCAGGTCTCAACACTCGCGGGACCCTTACATGTTCCCCCCTTCTGAGCGCACTCCAAGGTCGTAGTCGGAACTGAGCCGCCGCGCTCAAAGGTTCGCAAATTCTTCTTGCGCTTGTTCAAAAGTCTGGTGCTTGGTATTCAAGCGGTCGATTGGCTTCGATCGAGTCCCCGACACATGCCTTGGTGCTGCTGGGATCCAGGCCTGTAGAGAAGCAGTCCAAAAAATTTGAACGACGAGGAGATCTGGTTAGATCATCCACAAACATGATCATAAGTACCAAGGTATTCAGATAGATACTTTTCGGTTTGTAGAGAGTCTGGAGCGTGACTGGTCAGATTGCACAATACTGTCCAGATAGTTTCTAGCGACTAAAAGACATTTGTAAACGCAGAGTCAGTGGCGAATTCCAATGCGGCCTGGCGTCTAACCGGGGTTTAAAGAGGCGGCAGGGATCAGGTGACTCGTGGCTGCCTCGCGTTTTTCCCCACAGTGACCGTTTTGGTGAGCGCGTCTTCAGCACAAACACCAAGCCCACTCCACAGACCAAGAACGTTTATAGTTCGACAATCATCCCTCTCTGCATCCTACCTACCCGCAACCGATTGTTCGAGTTGCGAATTGCCCCTGCAGACATCCGCAATCTGCAGGTGACCGATATCTCGTCCGCCTCATGTAAGGGTTGCACGTCAGTCGCGTCCAATTCTCGCTTCGCGTGCAATGATGGCAGAACAGAGTGAGAAGGCCGGGATGTTCAACTCCCTCTGCCTTGCCTTCGTCCCGAGCCACAGCCTATCAAGCTCTCAGATATCAGAGGTAATCGGCCACCCTCCAGTCTTTTCCCCCTATTTCGTTGGCTCACGGTTTCGCAGCTTTCTGCAATGGTTCAGGAGCATGGCGCCGAGGTGCTCGAACCCGACCGCAAGGGTAAGATCCGCTTGGGTGAGGCCACGCACATCATTTCCAATACGATTGATTTTGAGCAATATTACGCGGCCGAATCGTTCATGATACCTGTCGTGACAACCCACTGGATCAAGAACTCGGTCGCGCGAGGCAAGGCTGCCCAGATTCGACCTTACTCACCCGATCCGCGAATGATCTTCTCCAATGTCATTCTCACTTGCGCCGACATCCCTGACTCGGACAAGGAAGCCATCAATGGCGCGACCATGGCTCTGGGTGGGATGTATTCCAAGGATTTGATGCGTCAGACGACACATGTATGCGCCTTGTCGATGGATCATCCCAAGTGTGTTGAGGTTACGAAGAAGAACCTTAAGTGCAAGATTGTCTTACCGCATTGGTAAGAACACTCTGGCGATTACCTTTGTAGGCGCCGCTGACGTCTTCTAGGTTTGACGACTGCTTCAGGCTCGGCAAGAGGATTGACGAGAGCCCCTACCTACTACCCGACCCCGAGATTCTGCGTATGACTTCTGAGGACGAAGTGCCGATACCATCTAGTCAGCATCTTGAGGGTGCTACATCGGCGATGCCGAACGCGATGATTGAAGGAAAGAGGAGAGCAACCGTATTTGCGCAGCGGAAGGTGATGCTCTCGTCAGATCTCGGCATCAACCCAAGGGCGCGGAAGATTCTCGCCGAGATTGTGGCTGGGGGTGGTGGCGAGACAGTCGAGTTGGTGGATGCGTGCGATACTTTGATTTGCCAGTTTCGAGATGGCCCCGACTATGTGAGAGCGTCACAACTGGGGAAGGACGTGGGAAACTTGTCGTGGCTCTACTACTTGGTGGTGCATAACCAGTATACCTCTCCTCTTCGAAGGCTCTTACACTACCCAGTCCCCAGAGATGGCATTCCTGGGTTCCATGGCCTAAAAATCACGTTATCAAACTACGGAGGTGATGCACGAACATACCTAGAGAACCTGATTACAGCAACAGGCGCCACGTTTACCAAGACCATGAGGGCCGACAATACCCACCTGATCACTGCTCGGATGCACAGCGAGAAATGCGAGGCAGCCAAAGACTGGAATATCGAGATTACGAACCACCTTTGGATTGAGGAAAGCTACGCTAAGTGCCAAGCTCAAGCCCTTTCCAATCCCAAATATCGTACTTTTCCGCCGAGAACCAACCTGGGGGAGGTCATCGGTCAGACATTTCATGACGAGAGAGTGCTTCGTGATATGTATTACCCGGGAGGCGAAGATCTCAAGACCACAGCCCAGAAGAAGAAGAAAACTACGCATAACGATCAGCTGAACGGCACTTCAGCACGCAAGACCGAGCCCGGGTTCAAGGTCATGAACGAATCAAGCCCAGGCGTTGCAGCGAACGCTAGAAAGGCATCTAAGGCGGTGGCAGCGGACTTTACTACGCCGGCAAAGGGGCGACATGTGCGGTCGGGTAAGGAAAACGACACGCCGTCCATCTCAACCGGTAGCCGAAGCGCCAAGGCGCAAGCCATGTCTAAACTGCAGGGCCTAGCCCCGGACATTGCGCTGTACGAGAAGGAGAAGAAGCGGGCGGGCAAGGACGGACTCTGGGGTGGGAAACGCGCTGCAGATCAGATTGACAGGGAGCGGTCCTTGCGGAGCTCTAGTCCAGCAACGGAGGCACCGGATGAAGCGAGCGTTTCAAGTGTCAAGCGCCCAACGAAGAGGGCAAAGCTTTCGCTGCCCCAGGTTGAACTGCGCGTCTGTCTTACTGGCTATAAACGATGGGTTGGGAATTTAAGCAGAGAGGACACAGACAAGGTAAGTTAGCTGATCAAGCACCTACAGGACTGTCTACTGATATCCACCCCAGAAAAAGCTCCGTGCCATGGGCGTACAGATCGTAAACGAACACCAAACCTGCGATTATCTCGCGGCCCCCTCCATGGTCCGAACGCAGAAGTTTCTCCAGTGCTTGGCCAAGGGTCCCGAGGTAATCAACTCTGCCTTCATCGACGCCTGCTTAGAAAAAGGCGAGAGGCTCGACCCCAACGACTATATTCTTTGTGACAAGGAAAACGAGGAGAAGCTAGGAATCAAGCTGAACGTGGCGGTAGCCAGAGCACGAGCCAACCGGGGCCGTCTGTTGGCAAATGTTCCCATATATTGCACCGCTGACATCAAGAACGGGTATGCTGCCTATCAGGCCATTGCTGAAGCGAATGGCGCCATCTTTAAGATTTACCGTGCGCGGAGTGGTACGACAATTCGGCCAACAACTGCCGAGGAGGATGGGGGCGCCCCCCCAGAACCGGTGTACCTTCTCACTTCAGATAAACCGGAGGAGAGGCCGCTCTGGCCAAGATTCGAGAAGATGGCCGTTGACGGACACATGGAGCCACGTATTGTTTCTCCAGACTGGTTATTAGATGTTGCCATCAGGCAAGAGTTGACCTTCAATCCCAGGTTTTTGATGTCGGCGCGGGACGGGTCATAACTGGTGCTTGGTAGGCTTGGTTTATTCGAATGGACGGGTTACGTGAGGCGAGGCGTTGAGGCGCATTTCGCGGCTCCTTTCGGCAGTGGCGGGCCTGTTATCGGGTCGATAACATTGTGTCGGGAATGATCCGATGGGCAGATCTGTAGGTAGCTAGCAACGCGGTGTACTTTCGTCGGGAACCAAATTCCCTCCTCCTTCCAAAGCCACTGTACCCCTCAGAAGAACTTGACACCTTGTGAATCTTCCTGCCCGAATATTTGCGCTTTCCCTCGTTTTACTAGAACTGCCAGCGCCTTTTGCAGCAGCTCGGAATCCAGTCCGTGGAATTCTGCAGGTCACCAAGTCAGTCAGCTCAATCATTCTCTCCGAATCTTAAATAAGCGAAACCCACCAGTGCCACTCGTCCCATTCCCCTCCGTCAACTCATACAACGTCAGCACACTCCCCTTCTGCGCTGTCTCCTCAACCCACCCCTCCACCAGCGCCGCCCACTCCTCCGGAGTCCGCCAGTAAATCCAAACCACGTCCCCCCCGCCGCCGCCGCCAGTATCGTCTCCAACATATTCCGCCCGTCCGCTCCGGCGTAGAAAATCAATAACCTCGCGTGCGTCAGCGAGGCTAAGCCGTCGGTTTAGTCGCCGGTTGTAAAATAGGTCTGTTCCCACCTCTGCGACGTTTGTTAAACCTGTTCCTGCGCCGACCCCCCCACTAGTAGTAGTAGTAGTAGTAGTAGTAGTAGTAGTAGTAGTAGTAGTAGTAGTAGTGGGGGTTGAGGTAGATGGTAACGACGCCGCCGAAGTCGAAATAACATCGGAGAGAACTAGCTTGAACAGCCTGTGGTGGCGACAGTAGGCGAGGACAAGGGCGGCCCATTTGGTGAGCTGGGCGTGGTGGGTGGTAAGGTTGGTTTGGCGGGTGAAGAAAGGGGGGAATTCGTATTCGCGGGGGAAGGCGAAGGGGGAGGTGTTTACTAGGGGGTTTTGCATTGCTGTGAGAGGTGACGATATTTCTTTCTTTCTTTTTGTTTTGGGGGGACGGCCAGGTTGAGGTGGTGGTGGGCGAAGCAAGTGAGGTTGGGGAAAGGAGCTGTAGCTTCGTCCAAAGCTTTGTACGTTGTTACGTACTTCGTACCTGGTGGGGTAAATGCTGCTCGGCATTGCCGTTGAAAACAAAACTCGCACTAGATTTAACACCACGCCGTCTTGCGCCGCATATAAACAACAATTTCAAGATATTCACACAAGGTATCCAACTCGTTATACACAACGCAATGCCAATCCAATGTATAGGTTGCCTCCCATCCGTCATGCATCATCATCAGTCCAACAACCCCAAGTACCAACGCCTCGCTCTACCCCACCCAGAATTGTACCTTGAGAAACCGATACCCAACCGCGACATTGATAGTTCCCAACAGCAAACATAAACGACCACAAAAGTTCACATATCCACAGTGTGGGTATCATCTCTCATCTCATCGCTGCCCAGCTCTGTCTCGAGCTCGTCAGCAACGAATGTCTCGTACTCTTCGAGGTTCTTCTGGACGTGCATCTTAAATTTGATGACGTCGTTTAGCATGCGCATCGTCTCAGTATGGAGCTCCTCGCGGAGGGCGTTGGCCTTGAGGGTCAATTGTTCATATCTGGACTTTGGTCAGCTGCGTTTTTTCTGTTGAGCAAATAGGGAAACCCACTCGATATTTGTATTCATTTCGCGCTGCTCCATCAGCTGCACCGACTCGGTCAGCTGTGCCCGCATCTTGGCGAGCTCCTTCTCCATCTTTTCGATTTGGGCATCTGAGGCCAGCTTTTGTGCTGTTGTGACCTCCTTGGTCTTCTCATACTCTTCTTCGGCCGCTCGTACACGGTGCTCGAGAGCCTCAACCTCGTTGCGCTTGTCTTCAATGGCCTCCCGGGCGCGGTCAAGCAGATCGTGATCCTCCATCATCATGTCCATGGCGATCTTGCGCCGCTCCGAGATCTCTTTCCTGAGCGTCAGGAAGCTGCTCTTAACCTGGCCCCGGAGATCTAGGTTGAGAATGTGAGCTGGCTGATAGCCTGTAACGGGGTCTGCCAGCAGCCGCTCATTCTCAACCCCGCCGCCACCATACGAGCCCTGAATCTGTGACAATGTGAAGTTGCTGCCTCCCCCCACCGTCAGCTGCAGTTCGAAGTTACGACCCTTGGCATTGACTGCCGTCGCGGGTATCAGGCCGATCTGGTAGGCCACCGTGTTGTAGCGATCTACCATGCGCTCCAACTCGTCAAGTTTCTGGCTGGTTTCGAGTTCCTTCTCGGCCACCTTCTTCTTGATGTCGTCAAGCCTTTGCTCTGCCATCTCAATGCTTTTCTGTAGACGCTCACGCTCAGCCGTCATGCGATCAATGTCCTGCATACTAATGCCCAGCTCATCGACTGCATCCTTTAAGCGTCGCCGTTCATCTTCAGCCTCCTTCAGCTCAGTATGAAGTTTTTCCAGCTCCTCCTGTAGAACTTGGATGCGGCCATCGTACTTTTCAGACCGTTGCAAAGCCAAAGTATTATACTCCTCAAACTTTGCCCTGTCTTCCTCCATAATCTTGAAGTGGTTGTCCAGTACGGCTGGGTCCGGAGTCGCCTTTTCGAGCTCCTCGATTTCTTTTTGTAGTCTCGTGTTTTCGCCTTCAAGAATTTCGAGCTCTTGGGTGTAGCGAGAGTTGGCCCGCTCAAATGACTTTGCCATCTCTTGGACGTGAGGTTGCAGTGCCCGCTCCACATCCTCATCGCCCGCTTCGTCGTCCATGTTGAGCCAGTCCTGGTAGGCATTCGTCAAGAACTCAAAGACAACGTGATCACTAGTGACGTCGACACCAGCTTCTAGGCATGCATCGTTGTACTGGTGGGTTGAGTATCTTTCTAGCATCTGGGCAAGCTGCATCATCCAGTGCAACAGACCCAAAAAGGTGCTCCAGTTCTGACCGCCTACCGCGGCAATCTGGCTCTTGGTGATGCTCTTCTCGAATGGGTAACGCAGCTGCTTGAGCAGCGGTGGGACTTCCTGGTCGATGTTCTTTTGGAACCGGTAGCTAGGGTCGATGCGGTGGTAGAGCCACATGAACATTTGGTTGAAGTCTTTTTGGGTGGGCGATCGGATGAAGTTGTCTGAGAGCTTGTGGTTCATGTTCATCTCGAAATTGTTCTTAGCAAGATAATCGAGGAGTTCCTGTCCGATGCGCGCCTGGAACGAGCGGTCCTTGAGCGGGCGAGGGTCGCGTGGCACGCCTGCAGCCTGGGGCGCCTGTTGGAAGAAGCTCTGTTGACTATCCATGCCGGCGCCGGCCGCCGAGGGGCGGGCGCGGTAAACACTGCTTCGGCGGTCGGGATCGGTACCAGCTGCAGCGGCGGCGGCGACGGGGGTAGCAAATGGGCGTGGGGCACCAAGCGATAAGGTATTGTTCCCT
>Ga0247760_1000681_pt1 | contig 35904 bp, 25 predicted proteins | sample UWRJL171409R4_FD_179936 | JGI IMG/M metagenome (GOLD analysis project Ga0247760, IMG submission 179936) | Plant litter microbial communities from Arlington Agricultural Research Station in Wisconsin, United States - UWRJ-L171-409R-4 | ecosystem: Environmental > Terrestrial > Plant litter >... | reverse complement strand
GAGCGACGTGCTCGAGATTGTCTCGGTGCTCAGAGTGGAGATATAGCTCAGGCGGTAGATGATCTCGTCCAGAGCCTCCGAGTTGCCGTACTTGGTGGCGATCCGGGCACATTCATCAAAACCAGTGATCACTCTGGCGTAGACGGTGTCGTCTGTGGCCGACATGAAGACAAAGAAGAGGCACGATACAATAGGATTCCAAGTCGTTGCGAACATATCAGCGTCGTAGACATTGGTATCGCAAATGGTGAGAGAACCAGCTGATGCTGATTTCAGCAAGAGTTCTTTCCAGGCGTAGTCGAACCCCTGCTTGTTGTCGTGCTCGTCGGGAAGAATGATCTCATTAGATTTGATGGCGTCGTAAATGTCCTGGAGATACTCGGGGGCGAAATCCTGGCCACCATTCTGACCCCGGAGGTTTCTCGCAAAATCTGCCGGAGACATGCGCGCCCGGCCCTTGAAGTTTGGATTATGCTGGTCCGTATTCAGCAGAATGATGGCGTACGTAAGGATAAAGACGGCATCCTTGTCCGCAACTCCCTCAGGGGTAGAGCTGGCGCAGTACTTTTCGGAAAAGGAACTGACAATGCGCTCAATCAGAGCGGACTCCCCAGGCAGACGGAACGTTTCCAACAAAACTCGGAGAGCCTCGTCTACTCTCTTCCCAGTGAAGTCCAACTGATCCATAAAGGCGTCAAGGATCTTCTCGTTACCCTTCTTGGACAGATACTCGCCGAGGGCTTTCTTGTTGACCCTGGAGGTTCCTTTTAGAAATTTAGCAACACACACAGGGTCGTTGATATCCTCGATGACACCTTTCTCCTTCAGATACGCCAAACCGCCTTTGGGACTTTCATTGAACTTGTTGGTGCCTTTGATGATAATCTTTTTCCTGGAGCGCCGCTCCTTCAACACTTGCGGGTCGGGGTAGCCTTCGAGCACTGGCGGCTGATCCAACCTCTCTGCTATGAACTGGATGAATCTCAAGAGTGCATCAAGGCAAAGTGGCGGGACGCTTGTGGTGCTCCACGTAGCCGAATCTGGCAGTGCGTTTCTCGAGAGCAGGCCGATCATGTCTTCACAGAGATCTGAGCGGTCCTCGTCGCAGTCATAGTTGACGAAGAGCTCCACCATGAAGGTGGGCATCCGCGCGAGAACGCCGATGTTCTCAACCATTGCTTGCCTAGCATCAGGCTTGCGAGAGCCGCCTTCCATGCCAAGCTTTTGGCGATCCTTGACTGGTACAGGTGTTGAGCGGCCGCTGCCAGCCTGTGACGGAGGCAGCTTGACCAGCTTGGGTGCCTGAGGGATTCCAGCGTAAAGACTTGGGTTGATGCCAGGCTCCCGCGGTATCTCGACAGACGGGTGTAAACAGGCCACAAGATACGAAAGATAGAGTTCCTGCTGGAGCTTGAGAACCTCCCTGCATGTTGAGAGCAATGTGCCAGCGACGATCAGTGCTTCTTGAAGCACAGCCATATTGTCAGAACGCACAAGTTGGAAGAGGTGAGAGCACAACTGATCCTCAGCGATGGTAGCAAGTGCGGGGTGTTTTGCGATTGAAGGGCCTGCGACCTCAAGTGCCACGTGGATGATGCGAAGTGCCATAACCCGCATCTGATCGGGGTGCTTGCGGTCATGCGGATCCAAAAAGCTTACTAACACCCGGAATAATTCTCGGACAGATGGAAGTGAGTAGGGACGTAGGTCGATTGACTCCGTACCCTCGCTTGCTGTGCTCGTGCTGCTCCGGGGGGGCTCGCCGCTTTCAGGCGTACCCATGCTGCCACTAGCTCTTTCAGAACCAGATGAAGGCCTAGGTTCGGCCGAAACAGAGGATGGTCTGGGTTCATCAGCGGAACCAGAGGAATCCCTTGGCCCGTCGGAACCTGGATCCGGCTCTGTGACTTCCCGCGCAACCGGCACGTCCGTCCCGTTTGCTACAGGATCCATCTTGACATGATCCATGTCACCGCTTGTTTGGATATCGAGAGCCTCGCTTTCCTCGCCAGCCTCGACCTCTAGGTGTTTCAAGTCCTCAAAGATAATCTGGCACATGCGCACCATGGACGCTTCTGCTGTGCGTCTTAGGACCTCAGAGAACCTTGAACGCGAGCAGATAGTCAAGCCGCGTCCCATCATATCGCAAACACTCTCGTCGCTGAGAATATCACCGCCGGGGCCCGACAGCATGTCTTCCATGAGCTGTAGGATCATCAAGAGGACCACCTCTTCCTGGGCCGAGTCGCTGATATCGAATTGGCAATGAGTGATGGCCACAGATAGGGACTGCATGGCAAGGCTGAACCGGGGTGACACGGGGGCAATGAAGCCGTAGGCTAAAAACTTCTGTATAGCTCGGAGCGCAAGAACCGTGATGGGGGCGGCGGTGCCCTTTGCTTGGATGATTCGGAGGAACGGGTCGAGTAGATCCAGTGAGTCGAACTTGTTGATGTCTAGCCAATTGTCAGCCCAGGGCCTTCACTCTGCCGTCTAGTTCTGGCTCGACTTACCTCTGATGCCTGTTAATTCTTGACGCAACCTTCCGAACCCCGCGATCAACGGGTTGTCTTGCATGCTCTTGCCCTTCTTCCCCCTCAACCCCCAGCGGTTGGCAGCTGTGTCACTAGCACCATCAGTGTTCGGGTCGGCCAAGCTCTTGCGGCGGCGAACAGCAGGGCCCCCGGGAGGCACCAGCTGGACGAGGTTGGGGCTGCCGCCGAGGATGGCGGACACGGACGAATAGGGTGATCGGGCATGCTTCTGGATGGCTGAGGTGATCGCTATGCACTCGGATATCACCAGGGAGACGGGATCAACTGCGACAGAGACAGGCCGCCGTCGGTATTGCATGCGCGACGAGGCGATAGGGATTCGTCTTGGAAGCGGCGTGCCAGGCGCCGAGGACAGGGCCGAGTCCACGGCTGCCACCGAAAGCTGGGCATCTCGAATCATCCTGCAGCCGACAGATGTACGCCGTGTTCGCGCTGCTTCACTCGAGCGCGTGCCGCTATGGTCGGCGGGCACAGGTTGCTGGGCTGAGAAGTCTGGTGGATGAGGGATGCTGTGAACCAGACAAATGTCCTTCTGACGACAAACAAGGGACACACGGCTAGATCCGACAAACCGCTAGCATACCCCAAAAAATTTCTGCAAGGTCGTTGCACTTAACAAAACGTCATGGAGAAGCAAGTTCAGGAGTATGATACGTTCCTTGCAGGAATTAAATTGTTCTCGACCTTTAAGCGTAAATATCACAATCGATAATGTGGTCTCAGCAGCAATGCAAGCAGGTAGAGAGGACAGGTGCGCAGACAGGTGCAACTCTGTGTTGGACTGGGACCAATGACCCTGCAGACCATCACCCTGCAGACAATCACCCTGCAGCTTTGAGCCTCGGGACCGCTAGTGAGTTAGTTCGAGTGGGGCCTGTTGAGCACCACCCAGCGACAATCTCCATTCTATACAATCCAACCCCTGAAAGATTGTTAATGGGACTTGGTGAGTGTTGAGCTGGAGTTTTAGCGCTGTTTCCAAGCGGCTGGTGAGCTCTTTGCGTAAAAGAAGGAAAGAGATTTGGGCTCTGGGGTTGAGATTTCACGAGGGTCTGCGCAACTGCCAAACTTAAAGTACTCCGCGAACAATCTTCAGGGGTGGGTCTCCGAAGGCAACTCCTTGCGGACGAGCAGGCGTGCGGGCCACCACGGCCTTCTGAACAGGCACCCATGGTCACAAAGGGCTGCAAAGTTGGAAACATCACCCAGCCGCTTTGCCGTTTAGACCGCTTCTGAGAATACTCTTCATATGCGTTTACGGACGAAACGGAGGAAGAAAAAATAATAATAAAAAAATCCGAACGCCATTGCCATGAGGAGCGGCCCCGGGAATCTAGTGTACAAAGATTATTTCTTTACCCTTTTCTCTCTGTGGACATGCACACGCTAATACCAATCCGTATCTGTCCAGTCAGAACGTCATGCAGCATGGACGAGGAAGAGACATGCACGCAGGTACATCACCTTCCATCATCTTTCACTTCCCTCTTGTCAGAGTTCTCCTTACCGACTTCCTTTGATGCCTGCTTTTTCTTCTCCTGTAAAGCGATGTTCTGCATCTCAGTCTTGTCCTTCTCCCACTGACTACTAGGGTCCCCAAAGGACTCCTTCATCTTCCGAGCTTTTTCGGCTTTCTCTTTCTCCTCCTGTTCACGAACAAGCCTCTCCCTCTCCATTTGCTACCCTGCGTCAGTCTTGAGGCATCCCAACGCCCTAGCTTCGAATGCTTACCTCCATGTGCTTGATGTCATCCACGCTGGGTTCGTACAAATGCCAAATTGTATAATGCGGCAGACCAACAACGGAAAACTCCATCTTCCTTGCCATCTGTTTGGAATTTAGTAATGTGGATATATCGAAGAAGAAACGGACCCTACCTTTCCAAATCCTTCTGTCTCTGCATGTTTTTCAAAACTGAAAGCCGGAAAATGGACGCCGTATCGAAACACTTTTGCCTTTGCGAGGATACTTACCCCACCGACGCCGTCAATTTCCATTTCCATATCGGGGTCACCGTAGGGGTCGCGTAGGTAGGCTAGATGAGGTCTCCAAGTCGCATACTCTGCGTATCCCTCAACAATAACTGCGTCCTCGTCCAACGTGTCTGCCAGTGCTAAAGCTGTTTCAGACTCTTGCCACGAGTTGAGATCGTAAGGCTGTTCGCCGCCGAGCCAGTCAGGCAGCGGGCGCCATACATCTAATGTAGAGATCAGTACATGTGGTGCCTTGCGTATTGATGCTCAAGCGTCGCTTACTCGGTACAATTACATCCTTGTTGTGCCGCATCAGGTCCTCCAGAATTGTAAATGGGGCTGTCTCAACGTCGACATCTCGCCAGTAAACCCAAGAGTGGTATGGACGGAGTGCTGCGCTAAGAAGCCAGTTACGTGCTTGAGCCATGAGTTTTCTTCGGCTCGCCTGGGCAGCGAAGCCATGGCGACTTTCTACATCCTGGTTGACCTTCTGTCCAAAGTCCTTCTCGATAATGGATATTTCGCCGTAGTGTTGGCTCTCGTCCGAATCGGCCTGGATCGCCTCCATACTCTCCACTAGGACGTCCAACGTCTTATCCTTCGAGTCAGACACCAGGAATGCAAGGTCGATCAGATGATGAGGATATGTAAAGTTGCGCAGATGGCTGAAGAACATGGGCAGATGGGGTTCGGCGTCGCGCAGCGGCACGCAAAGTAGGATTCTCTCTTCCCTTTCCCACCCCCGAGCAGTGCCCTGGACATTAGACAGGTCATAGTACCGCACTGTCTCGAGTTGAAAGCCATCTCCGCCGGACAGCAGGCCGAACGAGAAGAGCGAGTAGAGGGAAATATTGGGTCGAAAGACGAGTAGAAATAAGATAAATGCTGCAGCGACAACGCCAACCCGCACTAAGAGTCGCCTTCTTCTTCGGAATGATGTGGCTGTCCCTCTAGGTTGGAACCTGCAAATGCGCAAACGGCAAAATATTAGCCTTCGTTCGCCAGCGATCGGAGCGGCTGCCGCAGACCTGTGAGGAGAAAATTCAAATGTGTTTCCTCGGGGATACCCGTTCGAATATCCGCTCACATGGTGCCTCGGGGTCACCTTTGACCCCGATGATGTAAAGGGCAGCATTGGTCGGGGTTTGAACCAGGGCGCAGCGGAGGGATCGAGACTGTTGCCCCTAATACGTCGACACCTTGGCAGTCGAGAGCGCCAGCAGGAGCAGCTCGAGGGAGATTCGCGGGACCAAGTCCTCCAGCTTTCGATGAGGTAAAATTCGGTTGATCGTCAATTCATCGTCGTAAGGAAGTTAGGGAGAAGCGAAAAGCAGTCGCGTTCGGGTTGCACGAGGGCGTTGTCAAAAGGTGTTCGCATCAGCTCCCACGAAAGATTGGCCAGTGGCGTTTCGTTAAAGAGTCCCAGCAGGCCAAGCACCGGCCTCCTGGCTTCAGCGGATCGATGTGGGTACCAGATACCACCAGCGGAGGTAGCAGGGGACTGAAACGCTGCAAAACGCCCACCACAGCTTTTCCACCTGTACCTCGCGGTCAGGTACTGGATTGGCGAAAACGATCCCGCCACAAATTACGCCTCGTCTTGGCCCATGGAGATCTCAACGGCTCTGGCGCGCCCGGCAAAAGTGCCCATCGACAAACCCCACTCAGAAACGGGTCACGGCATCATATCAATTAAGGCATGCATCACTCAAGTATAGCCGAAGACAGATGACATTGCTATCTTTCAGTTTCGTAACGATAGATACGAACTAACTAGTCCGCGCAACTTAGACATGAGGCTCCCACCGCTGAAAACCTGGGCCTCGCTCATAGTTTTTGCCATCGTGTGTCTACAAAGTTAAGGAAGTATAGAGAAATGAATATGTGGACTTACCCGTTTTCAACCTAACCACAGCATCATACCTTAGGAGCCTGGGTGTACTGCTAGACGTCTATCACAGATATCATCTAAGTATCTCTTACGCCAGTCCTTTTGCTGCTGCCAGGTTAGCTCAGTTCCTGGCAAATCAAGGAAGGATTTGAAGACTTGGGGGGGAAAAAGTTCAGTCAAGCCAGGTTAATTCAGCCTTGCGGACCGGCACAGGCTCTCATGTAACAAAACGGTACATGAGAAACCTGAACACTGAAGCCAAATGACGTCCAGAGGACAACACCACCAGTGATCATCACATCCAAAGACACTACACTGTGGGTGAATGGCTCGGCCAGCAAATATCATTGAATGGATAAGCTGTTGTCATCACGACCAGAGAGCGTACAGAATGTGAAAAAAAGTACCTACCCGATAGTTTACTGTGAACCAGACTGAGGAAACAACAGCATGCGTTGACAGTCTGTCTAGGCTAGGTTAGCTATGTGCCGGCACAGGAGCATTTGAGCAAAAAGAACATGGATGATGTCGATCAGAGTTTGTTTTGGTATGGGTTATCATCATTCTTCTTCAGAAGCAGAACTGAAATTTGAATTTCTCATCATGGACATGGAGGACGTGACGGACGTTGAGATAGAGAGGGGGGCCAAACTCACCGGCCAGCAATGGATTGCGAAGTCGAGTGTGCCTTCGTACCTACTTCCCGAAGTCAGCAACTCCTCGCGCATATCGCCTTGAAGATACGTGACAATGACTCGAGTGTCAGATGGTAGTGCATGTAGGTTATAGCGCTCATGAAAATCGCGTTACCTGTGGATAGAAAAATTCATCACGAAGAAGTGAACGGAGGGAAAACAGGGTATCCACGTACAAGAAAATGTGTTGATCACCATGGCTGCGCGGAGACGAACCTACTTGACGCGAACCATACCAAGACTCACTTCACTGTGCGTCCAGAGCAAATTGAAGAATAGATCGGGATGAGAACGTCGCCGTAGGTCCATCCCGAACCGTGAGTTGGAGGCAGAAGCACCATCTCCTGTGCCGAGATGTTTGGTGGTTGAAGGAAGGAGTTAAAAATTTGCTGAGCCCAATTTTCTTTTCTAGCCTACCAAAAAATTGTTAGACGGTGTGTGGGGTTAAGAAAGTGGGGTGGCTTTTTGGGCTGGAGCACGAGCTAGTCGAAATTGGAACTCTGCCTATCTAGATTAGCAAACCCGCGCCCATTTCACTGTCCAAACTCGATGTGATTGTTTTACTGATGACACTTCTTCTGTTCATTTTCTGAAGGTCGATTAAAATAAAAGTTACTAGACTACTCTGATTGTCTTCTCTCATCGGTATGGCGGATAGAAGACGAGTCAACGGACCCGCCGCCCCAACGACCGCCCCCCTTTTTGAGGATGACGATGTCGCCTCAATAAAAGCGAAGCCTCTCAGAACAAGACCGTCAGATGTGACGCGGAAGATGTGTATGGGTCAGATTTCTTCCTTTGGCATGAACTCTCAACTAAATACTTCAGACCTCAAAACCGGTGTCACTCCTTCAGCTTCTGGGTCCGCTTATCTCGAGGTCGAGTTACCAGGAAAAGAAGGCTGTGCCGGCTTGAAACTCAGTTGCAGTGTTCACGGACCTAGATCCCTTCCTAGATCAAGTCCGTTCTCACCCCACATCATATTGTCAGCCCACGTCAAGTTTGCGCCGTTTGCTACTAAGCAGAGACGAGGCTATCTCCGTGATCCAACAGAGAGAGACCTTGGCATACACCTCGAAGCCGCCCTCCGCGGCGCCATTATCGCTGACAGGTGGCCCAAGAGCGGAGTCGACGTTATCATATCTATCATCGAGGGTGATCAGGACCGCGAGTCATCAAACACTCAAAGTGACGAGGTGTGGGACATGATGAACACACTCAGCGGTTGTATCACCGTGGCTTCAGCAGCCCTTGCAGACGCAGGTATCGACTGCGTAGACACGGTTGCTGGAGGTGTTGCTGCTGTGGTGCGAGATGATGACGACGACGGAGCTCCCAAAATCGTCATCGATCCGGTACCCTCAGAGCACAACAAGATTGACGCCGCTTGCTGTGTCGCCTATCTCTCGACGAGGGACGAGATCACCAATCTCTGGTTCAAGGGGGATATGCCTGGCAGCGACATGGGGTTCTATTCGGATTTGGTTCAACGAGGAATCTCGGCGTCGAAACAAGCCAATCGGGTGCTCATCGACTGTCTCGGCGATACGGTGAGATGATATAAAACTCTCTGCTGGGGCCAGGTTAATCAGGCCTGCTGTTTCTGGGGCGACCAAGTGCTCATGGGCGGTTCGCCGCCCTGTGCTAAAACTATACTGTCTCTTGAGCCAGTGGTGGGACTGAGGCTGCAGGCTGTGTACGAAATCGGGGTTGGACATGTCTGCTGACCAGGCTGGGAAGGTAGAAGGTTAGTGTTACTGCTGCCCGATCTCCGGGCTCCAAGACGGTCGAAGGAACTGCAATTGTGCGTCCTCAGCTCAGACTTGAGGTAGTGCAACGCATCTGTTAGTAGATTTAGCAAGCCCATCTGAGCCCAGCTAAATATTGGGTTGCCGGCTCTCTGTAAGTCCGCAGTTTCAACCACCAACAAAAAAAAAGCTAGTACTTGGACAGCTGTGCAACTATGCGCCCACACAGACAATTGCCGGGTCTGCCGTTGTACTTGCAACTTTCCAGGTTCCAGACTTTTGCAGCGAAAGCAGTTAGGTACGACATGGCATCATGTCCTGAAAATTGGTGCCGCTCGTTTAACGTGGATGTCGAGCGACATTGGTGGCGCGCCTTGCTCGCACATGCCAGTCTCGCCCCTGCCCTTGCGGGCTGCTCAATCACCGGTTAGGTATCTCTAGAATGATGAAGTGTTTCAACATAAGACTGCTCAAGAGAACTGTTGGGTGAGGGAGAATCATTATGTGGTTGGTCAATTCGCCAACGCGCAGATAACGCTATCTACCCATAGCAGCCAAAAATAGGTCGCCGCTAAAAACACGCTAGCGTGTCATCAAATCGTTTTCCGAGGCGCTGTTCGCATCGCTATGGGAGCCTGCAAAGAACTCTCTCGCCTTGGACTGAGCCACACATCTCCATCAATCGCCTTTGATATCGTTCCTACGATCCACCCTCGTTAACCTCGTTGTTTGCCCATATGATCTTCTAATCAATTTATTTTCCTTCTTCCTGTTGCGCTCCGTCGCGGCTTCCCACCACAGCGGCCTATTTGATTCACGCGCTGTACACCGGTGCCCTAGATGTTCTAATCGCAGCCCTTATATCGACCATCGACATCCCGTCCAAGAGTCTCTGGGTTCTACCCTCACCCAACCTTGTCGGAAACGGTCGTATGACAAACGAGCCGTCCAAATGGGCAAAAAAGGTTGGTCCGCAGGCTGTTCTATTCGCAGGACGTCTTTGGTCGCTGAACAACAGAAACAGAGCGATGGGGCGTCATTCTCGACGCCGGCTCGTCGGGAACCCGATTGCATATATACCAATGGAAAGACCCCAAGAAGGCGATACACAAGGCGTCGGTCGAAGAACTGCGCAGTTTACCGAAGCTGGTGACGCAGAAGAAATGGACCAAGAAGATCCGACCGGGAGTCTCTACGTTCGGTGAAAAGCCTAAAGATGTTGGGCCGGAACATCTGGAGGACCTGATCAAGCACGCGCTCAAGATAATTCCCGATAACATGGTTGAGGATACACCCATTTTCCTCATGGCCACGGCGGGCATGCGACTCCTGCCCAAAGTCCAACAAACAAGTCTGACGCGTGAGATTTGCTCCTACCTACGGCAAAACACACGGTTTTCCCTACCTGACTGCGATCTACATATTCAAGTGATCAAAGGTGAAACGGAAGGATTATACGGTTGGATCGCTGCGAACTATCTTCTTGGGGGCTTTGACCAACCGTCGGACCATCAACATGGCAATGGACACCACACTTACGGCTTTCTGGATATGGGTGGCGCCTCTGCACAGATCGCATTTGCGCCGAACTCGACCGAGGCCGCCAAGCATGCGAAAGACCTAAAACTTCTCCGGTTACGTACCCTTGATGGATCGCCGGCCGAATACAAGGTGTTTACGGCGACGTGGCTCGGGTTCGGCGTGAACCAGGCTCGGGATGCGTATGTACGGAAGCTCAAGGACTTGTATCATCCGTCACATTCCAAGGAACTGCCGGACCCGTGTTTGCCGAAATCCCTGAGAACGACGTTGGAAGGGACGGAAGTCGTCAAACCGGAATCCAAGGGCCTCTCGCTGATTGGCACAGGGAGATTTGACGAGTGCTTGAAGCTCACCTACCCATTACTAGGAAAAGACGCACCATGCCCGGACGACCCTTGCCTGATCAACGGTCAGCACGTTCCGGCAATAGACTTCAACGTCAACCACTTTATTGGCGTGTCAGAATACTGGCATACAACTCACGGTGTGTTTGGAGGAAAGGATGACGAAGCTTACGATTTCACTACGTATCAGAGGAGGGTGAAAGACTACTGCAGCCGCGACTGGACGGCGATTTATTCCAAAGTCAACAGTCGAGACAAGAATGACGTGAAAAACGCAATGGAAGCCTGTTTCAAGGCTTCTTGGCTGATCAATGTCCTTCACGAAGGAATTGGTATTCCGCGGATCGGCATCGACAAGATGCCGGGCTTCAATGTGTCTAAGAGCGCGCTTGAACATGCGAAGAGCAAGGGATTTCTCGACCCATTCCAGCCAGTTGACAAGATCAACAAGGTTGAAGTCAGCTGGACACTGGGGAAGATGGTCCTTTATGCCGCAGGACAGATCCCCCCAATGACCCGCGACGACAAGTTCCCCGTTGGCTTTGGCAGCAACGGCGAAGGCGTCCCCCCTGATTTCCAGTTCGCTGGCTCCTCATGGCGTACCCCAGGACGTCACGGGAACAAAACGTCGGATGAGTGGAGCCCCGATGATAGCATTCTTGGGAAAGCGAAAACGGGTTCTGGATCCGGCTTCTTCGTGTTCATTGTTGTGCTACTCATCTTTGGCTACATATTCCGCAAAAAGGACCGTCGCATGCACATGTATTCCAAGGTGAACTCCTTTTTCCGCAGGAGCCGTCGGCCAGGCAGCCCGAGGAAGAACTCCACTCGTGGAGGCATATCAGGTTTCACGAGCAAACTATTTGGGCGCTCAGTATTGGGCAGCACTTCATATGAGCGCGTGATGGAAGAGGGTGATGCGAACCAATTTGAGCTAGGCGACATGGATTCGTCCGGTGATGAATACTCAGACTCGAGTGAGGGGTCCCGGTATGGTGGTGGAGCCCGAGCATCAGGGCTAGCGACGCCGAAAGTAAACACGTTCGATCCGCTGTCAGTCCCGTTTGGCATGTCGGCGCTGGATAGGAGTGGGCTGGTAGTGAGGTCCGAGAGCAGCTCGCGCCTCGTGCCACATCTCCCGGTTGCAGGGAGAAGAAGCAGGGCGAGTAGTCCGACAAGGTTAAAAAGTCCATTCGCATCCTGAACCAGAACTTTGATTAGCTCTGGGCTGTATTGCCACTTGTGTCGGACTTGGAGTTGAGAACCAGGAAAGTGACGGCTGCGCTAGAAGTTAGGCTGCCTCACCGGAGAGCACTCTCTATATTATTGACGGTCTAGCGGACTAGCTTTTGATAATGACATATATGCCCAATTGTAGTCACTTTTCATCTATGCCGGCTCGTAGTTCATCTCGCGATATGATATGGGTGGGCCAAAAATCTGTGTATACCTATGTGATTCGAGCATATCGACAGCCATCCGCTTGGCCTTTGACCTCCAAATGTCATAGCCTCTAGCCATTCCTTTCTAGAAAGCCAGGGTCTGATCGTATCCTCCCTTCAAACTTCCGCCACCAGTCCTCAAACGCCTTGAGAGGTACCACCTCGACCTGGTTTGGACCGGCTGTTCCGCTGAACGAGGCAAGGAAATTGAACGCATTCTCAATGATTCGCTGCGCCAACACCAGCGTCGAAGGCTGCTGCTTCTGGGCGACACTCATCAAGGTCAGAGCCGCCGACTTGGCGTCTTCGCTTTCCCTGGACTGGTCGGCGAGCCTGGACAAGACCGAGGAAGCATCCTCGACGGAAACGCCAATGACAATGTTCTCTTGACCGTTACTCCCGACCTTGAAGATGGCGCTATCCTTACCAGGCCCAATACCGCCGAGGAACTTTGAATTAGGCTCGGTCTGACCTGGACCGGCGGGGGTAACAAGGTAGATAGCAGCGGCTGTACCCTCGGGTAGCTCAATTCCAGGGAGGAGGAAGACGACGATATGAGTAGAGGGTTTACCAAGGGAAGAAACGGCGTAGAGGAACGAGGTGGGTGTGGGCGTCGAGGTTGGCGTGACGATGACCGACTGCCCGGCGGGAACTAAACCGAAGAGCGGTTGGGACATGACGTCTCTCCTGTCTTGCAGCGGGGAGTCTGCGGAATCCCGGATAGCCTTGTCTCCTTCGGAATGTGCTGGATCCGAGTGAGCTCGGCACGGCAGGCCTGCCGAAAGACAGGGAAGAAGACGGGGTCGGTGGCGCAACACTGTTCTATGGCGAATGTGCTGCAGATGACGTGAAGCTGACCTGGGAAAGCACAACGATTCGCCGAGCGCAACAAGTCACGGATTGGCTCATTAACTACACGGCATCACAGCGCTCCCACCTCTCGCTGGCTCTTTTATCATGCAACGCTTAATGCGGGATGCAGTTTGAGCAACAGTTGGACGTCGGGAGTCTATGAGTAAGCGGGTTGGGCCTGATCCCGGTCGCCAGCGGGATCCTGCTCTGGGTGGCAATGCGGCCGAGTATCGATTATGTGCCGAATGCTGATTTGGGGTCGGGGCGCGCGACCATACAAGATGGACGAAAAGCCGTTGAAATTTGTCAAGAACCCCGGCAATTGGGTGCCAGTCAAAGAAAGAGACTGCAAAACAATGCACGTGGACCTTGTACCAACAGTGGCTTACCGGCTCTTTTATCTTCCAATACCCCACCCGCTTCCAAACCTAGTGTTATAGCCATCAGTGGGCCGAGAAGAGTATCAGGAGAAGAGGATGTACTAGCTGGTCCTGCTATAGCAAGGTCCCCAGGTTTGTTAGTACGAAGTTGTCAGGTGACTGGTGATAGTACGAAAAAGATACCCTCCTTGCCCTCTTTGCTAGGGATCTTGGTGGTGGTGGCGGTGCCAGCTAGGAATGAGTCTCTTTGGTTTTGGAAACCGCATGCCAGGTTCCCGGCCACAGGCAAGCCGAATGCTGACCTGATTGCCAAGCTCTGTCTCAAGTTCAGGTGAACTTCCTGGCAAGAGACATCCGGGCGATTAAGGCCGCGACAAGCTCACCTGTCATGGTCGATCATAGAAGCCGGTTCCCGGTTCTAGAGCGATCCAAACCAAGCAGGTGGGCGGGGATTCCAGTCGGGGAGCATAACCAACTGTGCCAACGCAGGTCGTGCCCCTCACACCTGTAGATTGTTAGCTCGGAACCTGGTTGGGTGCTGGGAAGAGCGCTCTACACTTGTCAACAGCTTAGTTGCCACTGTGGAGGGTTAGAAAATCGGAGCTTAAGGTGTTTATGTTACCCGCGGCCTGGTATCAAGTCTAACACTAACAATTTTGAGGGGTTGAACCGCAATACGTGAACCCGCAGTAGTGGTGAAGCTGCCAAGCGGCCAAGCAGGGGGCGGCAAGCGACAGAGTAGAAAATGTGACGAAATCAAGCTCCGTTCACGGTGAAGGCAAGCTACACACCATCAGGAGGGCCCTAGACATATCAGACAGCTCGCCGGTTACGTCCGAACCACGGTTTGCATCGTAAATCATTTGAGGCAATTGGCGCCCTGATCGGTCGGTCTGCGGAGCTGGGGAATCTGAATCCGGGTCTGGGCCGACCCATTATGAGTACATAGGATGGGTCAACGGCGCGGCAAAGTATATCTCGCACTTTCCGCTTTCGAAATAGGTGTTCTGGCCCAGAGTTCCTGCAGTTTCTCTTAATCCAGTATCATCAACTTGCACCTACCCAACAACTTCTATTTGTGAAGTTCTGATCGTGATCGGCTCTGCATCCGGCGTCTTCAAATCCGGCCACCCACCATTGGTCATAGCGCCGTTACAGCCGAACCTGTCGCCGCCCGGAAATCTTCAGCTGTGCCGTCAGCCTGCTTCGCCCCCAGCCATGGCACATCGAGTTACCAACATTGACTTGGTCAACAAGTGCGATGCGTGAGTGAAGCGCCCCCTTTTTGACCAGCAAATTCCCGTCAGCGGATCGAGTTCGAAGGCCTATAGTTAGGCTGCCCGAAAGGGGAGCGGGTGCCTTTTTGGCCATTCAAAATCCCTTTCCTCAATCCCCAAGGCTTACCGAGCATGCTGTGCAACATTGCCATCCACCCATCATCTCCATGGCGCCGTAGATCGGCAACAATTGCCGTTGCGGGTGTTCAATTTGGAGAATTCCCCGATTTCACACCCCCCTCCCCCCCGCCAAAGCCACGAGCACTGCTGACAATAGTGATTGAAGGTTCCCAAACCCGGATATTGATCCCCAAGGTCACCAGCGAGCCCTGAACACGCTGTATACGTTGGTCTGGGACGATGGAGATGGACCGTATCCCATCGGCTACCTACCACCTTCAGTCGTTGAGGCTTTGGTGAACACACCGGAGAGCATCAGGGGCCGCATGGACTTTGACCCCATCGCCCGGACTGTCGCGCTCTTCAACTTGCCGACTGAGGCAGATCGCACCAAACTCGTAGCCCGCCTTACAGCGCATTGGCGTGCCAACCAGACCTTTCGCCTCCTCAAAGGCTGGCGCAATGAGCTGTGGCCGGTTTATGGGCGCAACGGCGATGTTTTATTTAGCATGGAACGGTCTGCCATGGGCCTCTTTGGCACAACCCGCTACGGCGTCCACATGACAGCCTTTATTCGCCGCATCGATGGCGAGAGCAAATACGACTACCGCATTTGGGTTCCCAAGCGAGCAGCCACCAAGTCGACATACCCAGGAATGCTGGACAATACCGTGGCAGGAGGCTTGATGACCAACGAGGATCCTTTTGATTGCATTATCCGTGAAGCGGACGAAGAGGCTTCCATCCCGGAGATGGTAATGCGCCAACAGGCAAAAGAGGTCGGAACTGTCACCTATATTTACATCACCGATGAGCGCTCTGGTGGTGAGCCTGGATACATTTACCCCGAGTGTCAATGGGTCTATGATCTTGAGCTGCCTTCTGACGGGAGTGTTGTCCCGGAGCCCAAGGATGGTGAAGTCGACAGCTTCAGTCTTCGCACCATCGAGGAGATTCAAGAACAACTTTCCCAAGGACTCTGGAAACCGAATTGCGCTCTGATAATGCTCGACTTCCTCCTCCGTCATGGCATTTATACGCTGGAGAATGAGCCAGACTATGAAGAACTATGCGCCAGATCGCATCGTCATATACATTTTCCAGGGCCGCACCAAGACTACCGCCTTCCTACCCAGCAAGAAATCGAGAAAAGACGGAGGCTTGGTCGTTAAATGCGTGTAACGAGTTGGGTATCTCAAAAATCCCAGGAATTTTGCCCGATGCCCCATCCGTTCGACAAACTGCTTTCCCCGAACGCCGATTCCCATTTCCTTTCGCCATCCTGATTGCCATCCGCTTCAGCTTGAACCCACACATGATAGGGCTTGCGGGAAGCCTCTGGAGGATGACACGCCGCCCAGTAATGTCCCCCCGTTGTGTTGCAAAGTATGCTGTTAAATTTTCTTGGCGAGCAGATAGACATAGTCAACTCGCAACGGCGTCAGCTTCTTATAAGGGCCGTTGAGCTCCATCAAGAGCCCGCCGAAGGAAGTGTACGCCTTACTATTGTTTCTTTTAGCGCCATCGATTCGCGCATAGATCTCGTTGACTGAGAATACACTCACATGTTTTCCCCGTTCTCCCCGTCGTCGAATTTGTAAATCTTGCCATACATGACGTATTCGAACATATCGGCCAGTGTAGCTTCACCAGCGCTGACTTTGCTGGCATCGCGCCAGCCCCGCTCGTCATCCTTCGTCCCATCAAGCGCAAGGGAGGTTGCGATAACTATATGCAGGTTCTCGCCCGGAGTGCATGGGAAGAGTTCCTTGTTAATGTCAAGCTCCATCGTCGTCTGGTTATCTGCCGAGGTACAATATATCCGGTCGACACGGTCGTACTTCGGATCGCTCAGTTTCTCGATTCGGAAATCCTCCTCGAACAACTGTGCATCCGACGCCATTGCCGCCATTATGTCGATCTTCCGGGCGATGTTGTCCGTTTGTAGTTGGCAAGATCGCTAGGTAATCGAAGACGCGATGGTCCAGAGGTGCTGGTGGGACAGTTTAATGCAGTTGAGAGTGAAATTTCCGGCTCCGCAAACAGCGAGCTGGTGGGGCTGCGGGGGGTTTGGCGGAAATCGATAAGGACATGCAGTGTTTGGCTGGCAAGCTTTATCGCTGACTTTTCTTTGCTGCCCCTCCTCAAATCCCTCCGAGATACTCAAAGCTCCAAAATCGTCGCTGCCGCTTCCGAGTCACAGCAGCCGCCAATGTCGTTCACAAAGAGGAATACTGTCCTTTCATCATCGAGACCGGGACAGGCGCCAGCTTCGTCGAAGATCGAAAAGCAGTTGGCACTTGGAACTCGACCCTCGCCGCTCGATGGAAGAGCAACCACATCCACCGGCACGGCCTCCCTCGATCAGCTTCTTGCAGGACATAATGGACTTCCCTTAGGAACTTGTCTGCTGATTGAGGAGCAAGGAACCACAGATTTTTCTGGTGTTCTTTTACGATACTACGCTGCCGAAGGACTTGTCCAATGCCATCAAGTCCACCTAGTCGGCTTCCCACTCGAGTGGAAGCACCAACTGCCTGGCTTGGCATCGCCTGATGCAAGGTCGAAGACTTCTCCGCCATCAGCTGTCATATCCGAAGATAGGATGAAGATTGCATGGAGATATGAAGCATTGGGGAATACCGCTGGTCCGAAAACTGGCGCTCGTGATGACAACGGCTCGTTCTGTCACTCGTTTGACCTGGGCAAGAGACTTGCGTCTTCAGCTTGCAAGGGTGTATTGCATCCAACTCCACCAACCAATCATGAAACTCTTAGCGCCAGGACTGCCAGCTCCCCTTTCAAAGCTATCATTAAACATTTGAAGACCAAACTCGAAGCCTCGCCCCCTGGCGAGATACATCGTGTGGTTATTCCCAGTCTGCTGTCACCAGCTCTTTACTCCCCTGGGTGTGCCCAACCGACTGAAGTCTTGCAGTTTTTGCACGGGCTTCGAGCTCTCCTTCGCCAGTATAGCACTCAGTTGACGGCTATTATTACACTCCCAACTTCTTTGTTCCCGCGCAGCACTGGCCTAGTTCGGTGGATCGAACTGCTTTGCGATGGTGTTTTAGAGCTAATCCCACTGCTCGCCAACCCTGCTGCGCCGCCTCCCTCGAAAGACGCGAAGTCTACGGATCAAGCCCAAGGGATTCTCAAAGTCCACACGTTGCCTGCGTATCATGAGAAGGGTGGAGGAGGAGGAGAGACCAGCGATTTTCGGGAGACATTATCGTTCAGTTTGAGCGCATCCAAAGGCCTCACGATCAAGCCATATAGTCTGCCACCCATGGAGGAGGAAACAGAGAAAGGGAAATCACCAGCGAGCACAATCAAGGATGACATCGAATTTTAAATCATGATTTTCCAAATCGGCACAGGGCTACGAAGGCTCGGGCTAGAAGTGGTTACACCTCCGCTAACAATTTTCTGGCTTGGCGTCAGGGGTAGTGCTCCAGCCAATCAGAAGGCAATGGGTTTCTTCTAAGATAGCTCAGCCAGAAAGCGATGCATCTGTAGAAAAGTATACTGTTTTGATCGCGTTGAAATTAGTAACTGAATGGTACCGAGAAAATAATTTTTGGGTAAGATTCACTTTGCAATCTTGTTTTTAATATGGTAAGTTTTATTCATTTTCCTCCAATGGCCCGGATCACCTGTAAGGCCCCCTGTAAATTCACTGAATATTTGGCCAACCCTAACCCTAATTTAGGCACGGGCCAGCCTTGGCACTGTTATCCAGAAGGTAGGGGTGCGAAATTTCACAACAGACTTTTTTTCGGAATTTCATTTTTTCAAGCCTTTTTTTTTTTCTGAAATGGAAATTTCCGCTAACCCAATTGGGAACTATACCGGGTTAGGGTTATATATGGGATCCGTGCCACCACGAGCCAAGGGGACTGGAATCAAGATGACTAAGCTTTTCCAATCTTGGAATGGCGGATTTCCTCCCACCCGTAGTGGGCAATCTGACCTATACCAAGATGACCCACATTTCAACCATTTCATTCAACCTCCCAGGTTTCGGAAAATGGATTTCAGGCCCAACTGTGAAAAAGTGAAATGAAAGAATTTCATTTCCCACCCCTACCAGAAGGTAACCACTTTTGACGGGCCCGCAATCGATTCACCGCCCACCAAGTTTCTGCCGCACTCCCATAAATTTCCGAAGCAGAACGTAAACTCTCTGTTTCTCTCTTCCACCTCAGGTTGAACCCCCATCAGCGTTGGTCACAGGTATGTCAATTATTTTCATTCCCCCACGCGACGCACTACAGAGAAGCAAATGATTATAATTCAAACGTATAATCAATCTGTCAATCCACTGATTTTCTGTGATGACACATACGAATCCAAGGCTTATGATGCATTCTCCGTCGTTGCAATCGTTGCGTGTATTATTTTAAGCAGTCCGAGCCAGGTCTAACCGGTTTCTAGAATCCAAACAATGGCTGCCGTTTCAGAGAGGCAGATTCGGATCTCTCAGATCGGGGGCCGATATCTAATCTTTGATCTCGACGACGTGGTTCATATTCGCCGTCACCACAGCACCTGCGCCGTCTTTACCGGCACAATGCCCCAGAATCCCACACAGAACATCTTCCTTGGTCTTCCGATTGAACTGTATGCAGCGGAAGCAAGGCTTCTTCTGGACAAGAAAGCTGCGTATCTTGTCGATGACACAGTCGAACACCTCTCTCAGTTGACGACGATGGATAGCAATGCTCGTAGGGCGTACCTCACTGCGCTCAAGGCACAGCGGAAAACCGCGCAACTCATGTTCGACGATGCCAAAGCCAAAGCGCGTGCTCTCCACGAGCACAAGCGAAAGGGGAATATGAAGAACCTATCAGATGTACCCTTGAATGACTCGGGGAACGCCGCTGTCGGCGGAGAGGATTTGCACTTTGAGTCGCAACTTGCGAAGCCAGTACCTGTCGTCAAGACTGTACCAGCTCCCGCTGTAACTCCCACGACGAGCAATCGCTTGATCACGGCCCAGGCCTCTATAATTCCCCCTCAGACTCCCATGCAGGATCCATTGCTTGCCTTCCTGAATTCCAAGGCCTACTATGTCACACCTGGTCTTCGATTTGGTGGAGACTACAGTGTTTATCCAGGAGATCCATTCAGGTACCACGCTCATTACATGGCCAACAGTTACGGCTGGAACCAGGGGATTCCTATGCTTGACCTGGTCACCAGCGGCCGCCTTGGGACAGCAGTGAAGAAGGCTTTTATGTTCGGCGCAAAGCAACCCATGCCAGAAGAAGGGGATGCAGAAGAGGATGCAGCTGCCAACGTACGCGTATTTTGTATCGAATGGGCAGGCATGTGAGGCGCATCCCCCCCCCCCCTTTTACGCATGACGAAGCACATGAGGTGGAAAGCATGACCAGGCAACCGGACTACCCCACGCCCGGACATGGTGATGTGCGGACCCAACCAACCGGCATGATTAACATTACTACACCTTCAGAGCTGACCAAAAATATATCCAAACCACCATGGATACTGCACGAGAACAGAATATTCGGTCTGCCATCGATGCAGTCGCAAACGGCGCGACAGTGCGTGAAGCGGCCAAGTTACATGGTATCCCAAAGTCCACGCTAAGCGACCGTCTCCACGGCTCAACCTCGAAGTCCGACAGCAAACTAGAAGCCAGGAGACTTTCCCCGGCCCAGGAAAACTCCGTGGCTGACTGGTGCCTCGATCGAGAAGCTGCTGGGCGCGCTCCTACCAAGGCAGAGATTATTAGGAGAGCGCAAGAAGTTCTCGCCCAAGTCAATGACTTTACCCCCATCGGCCACCGTTGGGCAGATCGCTTTCTTACACGCCATCAACAAGTCAAAGCGAGGATAACCCGCATGACCAGAAAGAACTCAAGAGCACGGTCCGAAGAGAACCTCCAAACGCGATGAGTTTGTCGGAATAGAGAAGATGGCTGAAACCGAGATTGCTAGTCGCCAACACCCGGCAGTTGATCAAGCTTGAGAGCGGGGTATTCATGGACTAGATGAGCTTCATCATCCGGCTCTGGAAATGAAATAAACATTGTTGTTTATAGAAATCTGCCAGGAAATGGAGTCTTTCTCGTCTATCGCGACTCCAGGCGCCGCGTGGGGCATGTCCGATCTTGCAATTGCACAATTACTCTTGCGCGTTGCCGTCTATGACAGCGATAACCTCCTTACGGCCCATTTGTAAAACGTTATGAGAATATATCCTCCGCAAAACGATGCGTATGCTCTACAGACTGAACTGTTGTGCCTAGACATCACAGGGGAAGAGTCGGCCGCTCCAAATCTTCTGGCAAACACGTTGATTCTGTACATGCCGCATTGAATTACGCGATGTCAACATCTTTGGGTTCTTCTACTGCCTTCAGGAACACAATATATATGAGACCCAAACCGAAGTCACCCCCTATCATGGGATGTTTCAGTCTATCCAGACCTAGCGTACTCCACTATGGATACACCGCTGACTTGGCCACCTTGCCCTCTTGCGAAAATCCTGACCCCCGAGGGAAAAAATACACACAGAATAACCTCTCTTGAAGAGATGCAAATGTTTTCCCAAAACGCCAATAACCCCAACCATGCATTAAATATCCATAACCGCAGGAAATGAGGACAAAGGGTGAATCACAATCAAGGGACGTAGATGCGACTAAAGCTGATGACCTCGCGGCGGCAGCAGACGCACTTCTCAAAGTTGTTCATGGCCAGAGACACGCGGCAATCGTCACAGAGACTCAAGCATCGGCATGGCCACACGATGATAGTACGTGGGGCGCTCTGGCAGACAACGCACTGCGGACCGTCGGGTCCGAGTCCAGCGGCACCGGTCGCCCAGGATGTGTCGGGGCCGGAATGGGCCGAAGGGTTAGAAGGAGGCTTACTGGCCGTGGAAGCGCGTCGTGAGAGCAGAATCTGCTCGAGGACTTCGGCTTCCTCGTCAGGAGAGAGCTTCTCAGGCGGGCCGCGACGGCCATGAGCTGTGAATAGGAGCTCAGTGCGTTGTTGTTGCTGTTGCTGGTGGAAGCGAGAGCGAGTTATGATCTTATCGCTTGAGAGATGAGCGGCCAGGGTGCGTGCCTGTTCGCGATCTTCGGGACTCCGAGGGTGGAGTAGACGAGCAAGGTCGGAGGCAGCCATCGGGGAGTCGACGAAAGGCGTGGACTCGCGCGAGCTGTGTGTCGATGTGAGAGCCGAGGCAAAGCTCCTTGGGACGTTCTGTGTTGGGGTCCGCTGTCCATCTTCCAAATCGTCCAGATCGTTGTCCTCAGGGTCAGATACCCACCCCGATTCGCTCTGCTCAACCGAGTCGGCGACGGAAATGATGCTGGTATTGTCAAAGTCCGGATCATCAATACCATTCTCACCATCCTGGTGAGCAGGCGGCATGTAGTCGCCACTTGTATCCGTACTCCCCCACCACCCACCAGCGAGCCACCAGCTATAGAGCTTAGAATCAAGCTCGGCCTCAGTGAGCGGCTCGTGCTCAGTCTCATCATCTGTGCTAGGATTTTGCATCCGCCGTCGCATCTCAGCCTCCACATCAATCCTATCGATGCGTGGGACATGGAACGAGCCCGTCTCACTGTTGAGCGCTGGCACCCAGTCCACTTTCCAGCCGCGCGTCTTTTTTGATGCTTTCTTCTGCTCCGAAGTCTCGGCTTTGGGTCTCTGAGATAGCCAGCAAATCCATCGTGGGGGGTTCCGGACACCGAAGAATGAGAGACATTTCAATGTGAGGAGCGCCCAGGTTGTTAGTAAGAGTCTGTTGATGAACAAAATGTACTCGAAGGCCATTATCCAGCGGCCGCTCCTCTCTGCTGCCCCCACGCCGTCCCGTATTCTTCTCGAGCTAGCGGTCGACTTTGGTATCTTTTGGGCTGCTTTCTCACGGGCGTAACCACTCGTGGCGTTTGCTTGCCCGTCTTTGATGGGGACCAAACCGATGGCGCCGACGAAATCGAAGCGAGATCCAGGTATACCCCCTCCAATCCACTGCATTCGAAGCTCTTCTACTTCGCGGAATCTCTCGTCCTCCAGCCAGGTGTACTGTTTGAGATTTACTCGGTGGTCTTCGTTGAGGTAGACAGCCTCGCTCGCCATGGTAATGGCACCAAATCCGGCCCTAAGTAGAGCAGTGTAGAAATCCATGTCCATTCTGATCCGGATGTCTGAGAGCGATATATTGGCCTGCATGTTTCCGTGAGCCATGGCTAAGCGTTGCCCCCATCTCAGCCTTCGCCCATCAGCCCCCCGTGCGGGACCTGCAGAGGCGCAGAGGCAGAGCGCTACAAGGTAGATAAGAGCACAGGACAGTATGCCCCCCAGAACCACGATGTGAGGGATGAAGCCGATGATACAAACAGTCGGATATCTCAGGAAGCCGTGGGCCGCGCTATCCTCCAGTGTGAATGTCATGGCGCTATACACAATACAGCTCATGAAGCACAACCCCCAGAACCCTGTGCTGATCAGCCGGAAGCGTGACTGGAAATTGAAAAGTCCAAGGACATGGCTAGAGATATAACTCATGGACGAGAGAAATGCCACCAGCAGGACCTCAGGCGAGGTATTCACCCTTCTCAGAATCATGGCTCGAGTGACAGCGATAGTTGACCCGAGGGCTGCAGGTGACGCGTTGGAGCCGTTTGCGAACATTCCCCATCCTAATTGGCTACTGATTGCTGCATCTGCTTCAGCGAATGCTAAAGAGTGCTCAAAAAGTGTCATGCCCGTCTCGGGTGAAACTGGACGGCCTTGCACAGTGGACGAGACCACCTCGATAAACTGGCTGAGGCAAAATGTTCCAAAGAGAGGCCATAATCGGGAGAGAGACCCAAGAAGCTCTGGTTGATCCCGGCCGTCCCATGGCACCATCTTTACTTCCTCGCACGAATCTTTGTCACTTGCGCCGAGGAGCAGGGTAGAGCTCAGGCTGTGTAGAAAGGGATTATTGTGTGAGAACATGAGCTCGGAGCTCTTGGTAGCATTGCCCCAACGCAATTGCCCAAAGTCTGATGATGTTTGGCATTGTATTGACTGTAGCAAGCCGCGAGCCTGTACGAGCAGGATGAGTATGAGAGGAAGGCGCGTGGCGAAGCGGACTGGCCAGGTAAGGCGAAGCCTTCGACGTGTGGCAGCGAAGATGTGGGTGCGATTGAAGATGACAGCCATAGCAATGCAGCTTAGGGCCCATTTGCTTGTGGCGTAACTAAAGACGCTTCCCAGCCCTTTGGCTCCCTCCATTCCGAACTTGGCGACAAAGGCAGTCGGGTCTTGTGCTTGTGCGGCATCGGTCGGCGATGGTGTCTGAACGAGCGACTGAACGAGCGAGGCGGCTTCCCCGGCGGGGGTAGTGACGTGAAAGACGTTGTTGATGCTAGTCGGGTCGGATATGACGCCTTGACCGAAGCCGTCAATGGCATCCGGAAAAGAAATGAAGGAGCCCAACCTGCCCAGCTTCATGACGATGCGAGGTCCGGCCCAAACAAGATCCTCCAGCGATGGGGCCAGTCTCGACATATTCATAGCGAGACCTAGATGTTGTGCCGTCCATGCCGTCAAGTTGTGCCATACACTCGCGTTGTGAAACTGCACTGGGGCTCCGGCCGCTAGGGCGGTGCTCGGGGGAGGCGGTTCTTGCATCTCGCGGCTATCAGGAATGCGCTCGTGCTGACGCGAATCCGGCAAAGCGGAGAGAAACCAGAGACCGGAAACGACCGGTTGGAAAGGCACTGGCGTCTCTACCTACCGTGGGGGGCGAGCTGTGTGTCTCATTTGTTTCGCTTTCAAAGGGCGACGAATGTCGTCGTTGACTCGAAGGGATGGGGGAAGGAGGAGGCGGGTTGAAGGTTCGCGGGCCCATGCAAGCCATCAACGGCGGTCGCTTATCTTGATCCCGACCACCGAGTGGGGCGACCCAGCCGAGTGTGATGCAGAGCGACCAACAAAACATCAAAACGCAGCTAGGCAACGGAAACCGGCTGAGACCCGGCAGTTTGGCTGGTATTTGAAGCAATGCTGCAAAGTAGTAGATAGCATTTGTTTAATCAAGCTATTCGCAAGAGGCTAGTTGTCACGAAATGTATACATAGTAGGTAGTAACGCAGCCATGATGCCTGCGGTCCCACAAATGAATGCACATATCTATCTACCTTCCTGAGAGCCCTAAGGCTACAGACTCAGACACTCCTATAATCCACTCGATGCAAGCAAATAAGATTCAGACCGCCCCCCACCATTTGCCTAGTTTCCTCCTTATCGTACCTAGCCTTTGTTTCGTTTAGGGACGCCGAACTGCTGTTCCTATCTACAGCCCAACTCCTAAAAGATTGTTCGTACGGTACTTCACGGCTGAGCGGCGGCCCATGGGCCAACCGTCCCAGGTACCTCGTCTCTTTTGCTCAAGGCTTTATAATGCGAAGCTCGGGCTTTAATGCGGAAATTTAAAAGTTTACGGCTTGCATTTTCAAAATCAGGGCCTCAATATTCTGGCTCGACCCCTCGCAAATGGTTCCAGCTGTTCAAATATTGTGTTAAACAGTGCGCAGAAAGCCTTGCCCACTAATCTACTATCTAGGGGTTGCTGGTTTGAGTTAGTGCAAGTGCAGGGATCCTCTCGGCTGGGTTCGAGTGACAGGTACGCCAAGGTTTCGCGATTCAACCCAGTCAACCACTAACCACCAGTGCCCAATTCCACACAACCAAGCAGCCAGCAGAATTGCAGGAAACTCCAAAATGGCATCGGCGCCCATTGCTACGTATGTGTCATTGCACCCCGACACATACAAACGCATGTTAGCCCTCTGTAAGAACATTTGTGACTGACGATTCGCGAACTGTAGTGTGTATGTGCGAAATCTCGAGGAGCGCGTCAAGCCAGAGCCGCTCAAGGAAGCACTCCGAACCATCTTCTCTGAGTATGGAAATGTCATTGACGTTGTGGCTAAAACCAACCTCAAAGCCAAGGGTCAAGCGTTTGTCGTTTTCGATAACCCCGAGTCCGCATTGAATGCCATTGAAGAAGTACAGGGCTTTGAGCTCTTCGAAAAGCCTATGCACCTGGCTCTTGCCCGCACTCGCAGCGATGCCACGGTACTGAGCAACGGTAACGAAGAGGAATTTGACGCGCACAAACGGCGGCGAATGGCAGAGAAAGGTAAGGAACTGGTGAAGGTGTGGGTACGAGGCAATCAAGCTAACAATGCGCCAACCAGATAAGAAGAAGGCCTTGGAATCCGCCGAGGAGCAGAAGCGTCTCAAGCGCCCACTTCCTGGGGCGCCCGCCGACGTTGCTGCTCGCCCGGCAAAGAATGCTCGTGGGGCGGGCCTCAAGCCAACAGGTTCTGGTCCAGCCGCAGTCATACCCGACGAATATCTGCCGCCCAACAGAATCCTCTTCGTGCAAAACCTGCCGGACGACTTTGATAAGGACGCTCTTGCCGGAATCTTCAGCCGCTTTGAAGGTTTCCGTGAGGTTCGCATGGTGCCTGGTCGGAGTGGAATCGCCTTTGTGGAATACGAAGCTGAATCCGGCGCCATCACCGCCAAAGAGAATACGGCAGGCATGTCACTAAAGAATGGAGAGAAGACCATGAAAGTCACCTACCAACGGCAGTGAATCGGGTAAATGCGTTTGAATATCTTGCAGCCAGTCATGCTGCACAGGGAGGTTCCAATACGCGAGTGAATGAGGGGGTCGGGAAAAGCGGTTTATGGTACAGGTTTCCTAGGAGAGCCAGAACAGGATGTAAGATACCCGAAAGAACAGACAGCAAACAACGACAACCAGGTGCGCCTAAGCATACGTGAACAATTCAAAAGGAACCATCACCAGCAGAGCGGGTCACACTTTCCTCCTAACGCCTCAGAAGATAACGTCTTCGTCCTCGACGGCGGCCAAGATATCAGCGGGCTCAGAAGCTTCGTCAGGCACTGTCGCAGGTGTGTCACTAGAACTCTGTTCGTGCGCTGATTGCTCCGCTCGCCTCTGCTTCATCTCCGCATCGGCAGCAGCAATGTCTCTCTGCTTCTTTCCTGCGACCTAACAGGCGTTAGGGATCTTCCTATGGGACAAAGTTTCGATACCCGTACCTTCTTGAGTCTATAGAACTCTTCTCTGTCGAGCTCATCGAGCTCTGAGTTGATATCTGACTTTCGTGTCAGGTAACGTCACTAACCGATGATATTTTGAACGTACATTTAATGGTGTTCTCTGTGCGGGGGATGATGACATGTTCGCTGAAGACCTATGTTAACAAGCGGAACCCGACTCTAGAGGGCTAACCAACATCGCGTTGACTATCCTGTTGTTAGCGACATGCGAAGAATCAAGGCTACCAGGGGATCTTACCTCTTCGGTTGACGACCTTGATGACTTCGTCCAGAATGACGAAAGCTGTCTGAAGACTGGCTAATTCGACCAGCGCTTCGACTGCCCTCGCATATGTCTCTCGGCATCTCTGTACCTGCTGCCCGCCTTTGCCAAGGCCCGTCATGGCAAAATCATTGTTTCCCTCGGTGAGATAACTCTCAAAGGCCGGTAGCAACACACCAGAGACGTTTTCTTGCTTGGTTCGGAGCCGAAACCGCGCTGACCTTGCCGACTCTTGAATCTGAAACCCAATATTTCCTCCAACTGCGTAGGTGACTTCTGCGAGTGAGAGTGATGCGATCTGCATCACGCGGCCCATCTTGCGCTTGGCTTCGTCAATTCGGCGAGTGATCTCTGCAGACGAGGTTAGAGCCTATCCTTGTGGGGTTCATCATGACGCCTGTCTAGGTAGAGAAACAAAAGAGTACGGGGCCGGTATACTGGGGTCAGTTCTGAGACCTGGCGGGCCGCGATGCCCTCCTTCTACATAGTTACCACTTCTCGCACATCGAAGGACTGTTATCTACCGCTTGACCAAAGATGGGAGAGTGTATGCATGCGCCCACCAGTGAATCTATCATGTGGAAGGAAGGCATCACACCGAACAGCCTTTAGAGATCGGTAACCACATCAATATCATTGTTATGGGCAAGGTTCGAGAATGGGGGACTCGGCAGGGTTGTATATCACCTCGGAAACGTCTGCGGTGGGAGTATCGCGTGTTAGTCCAACCCTGAATAAATTTTAGAATTAGGAAGGCGGACGAACTTGGTCAAAGCCTCGCTCTTTCTCTTGAGTAGGCTGTGGCCTGTTTCAGCGCCCTTCAACTTGGCCTTCATCAAGCCCAGCGATTGCCGGGTGGGAAAGACTGCCTCGCGATCCTAATATCAATCAGCGCCCTCTGCCACCACTGCGGGGTTTCGCAACCAGGAACATGGGACAAACGCACCGCTGCCCCCGACATCTTCGCGGTCGTCTAGCCCAGTGCTTGGAAGAATCTAGATTAGAATGCCGAAGGATATAGCTGCGTGACAGTGAGCGAAGGGCGGGCTGGCGAATCTCGCAGTGGAGGGACGGGCCGAGAATGGTGGAGCTTCGGAGAGCTCGCGGTGGATGGAGCACTGAGAGCTTGCCCGAGTGACGCCCAGCAGCACCCCCGCACAGACCTTGCATCTCATGGGACCCACCAAAAATATCCGTTGGTTCATGCCCTTAGTGCTGGACACAGTGCGCAGGATGGGAACAAGACCACGAGGATGGAAACCTAAGGATCCTGCTGAAGCCCTATTTTGGGGTTCCAGAGCGCGCTACCGCAGAAATTAATGCACAGTGTGTATCAGCTCCGCATACGGAGAATCTTTTCGTCGGGGCTCTTCGCAGTGCCCAATTGTCAGGCATCTGTTGCATGACAGAAAAAGCACCCCAAACATCAACTGCCCGCCGTTGGTCTCTCGCCGTCGCGCGAGCAACCCAAGTCGCGACCTTCAGCAGTGATGTCGTGGCGACGCGCTCCTTGAAGCCCCTCTTTCGTTTTCGACGGCCTGCCGACGTTTCGTCGAGGCGCCTTTCGCTCTACCTTTGGGGACGACGATCACCCCTACGTCTCGCGATGGCATCGAGCCTTGCACGCAGCTCCGGTCGCCAGCCAGACCTCACACTGGTGGTACGTCTCTGCGTGTTCCGCCATATGCGCAGGCCATGCTGACTCCTCCACAGACGGAGGAAGATTTCCCCTACGAGCAGGATACACAACGAAACCCGGGCAGCACGAAGCCATGGCTAGCATACATCGAATACAAATGTCAACATGGCACAGTCAGAGAACAAGCATTTGTCATGGAGCGGGCGTGCATTCAGCTGCCACGGTCATACAAACTCTGGAAAATGGTAATAGCGCCGGATTCCTCGGACTGGGCAGCAGCATGGCTGACTCGCAAGCAGTACCTAAGATTTAGAGTGAAGCACCTCGCGAAGCTCAACGCCGCCGTTTTCGCATCCGAGTACCGCAAAGTCAACGCGCTTTTTGAACGGGCTCTCATCCTGCTCAACAAAATGCCGCGGATTTGGGAAATGTACCTCAAGTTTCTGATGCAGCAGCCCCTCGTTACTCTCACGCGACGCACTTTTGACCGTGCGCTCCGTGCCCTGCCCATCACTCAGCACAACAGGATATGGGCCCTCTACCGACCATTCGCAAACTCGGCCGAAGGTGAAACTGCTGTCAAGATATGGCGCCGCTATATGCAGGTTCACCCGGAGGATGCTGAGGATTTTATTGAGCTCCTCACTCAGGTTGGACTGTACACTGAAGCGGCGCGAAAGTATATTGACATTCTGAACAATCCACGCTTCGTGAGCAAAAATGGAAAAGGCCACTACGAACTCTGGAGCGAGATGGTTGATTTATTGGTTGAGCATGCCCCTGAGATCGAGACGGGACACGAGACAGGGATCGATGTGGAGCGCATCATTCGCAGCGGAATCGAACGATTCTCTGACCAGAGAGGAAAGTTGTGGTGCGGTCTCGCCACCTACTGGATTCGGCGCGGGAGCTTCGAGCGCGCAAGAGATATTTTCGAGGAGGGCATCCTGACAGTCATGACAGTTCGTGATTTTACACTTGTTTTCGACTCATATGCGGAATTCGAAGAGTCCATCATAGGCGCACTCATGGAGGTTGCGTCGACACGGGCTGACAAGGGGGTTGTGGACGAAGCCGCTGACTTTGACCTCGACATTCGCATGATGCGATTCGAGCACCTGATGGACCGGCGGCCCTTCCTCCTCAACGACGTACTATTGCGGCAGAATCCTAACAACGTCACCGAGTGGGAGAAACGCGTCGCTCTCTGGGGGGACAACAAGGAGAATGTGGTCCAAACCTACACGGATGCCATCGCCGCCATCCAGCCCAAAAAGGCGGTTGGCGCTTTCCATCAGTTATGGGCTCACTACGCAAAATTTTACGAGAATGGGGGAGACATTCGCACTGCTAGGGTCATCATGGAGAAGGCTGTCAAAGTGCCATTCAAGTCAGTGGCAGAACTGGCCGATATGTGGATTGAATGGGCTGAGATGGAGCTCCGGAAAGAGAACTTCGATGAAGCCGTCAAAATTATGGCAAAGGCGACGCAAGCACCCAAGAGGTCGACAGTGGACTACTTCGATGAAACTCTGTCACCTCAGCAGAGGGTTCACAAGAGTTGGAAGCTGTGGAGTTTCTATGTTGACCTGGTCGAAAGTGTCAGCTCACTTGAAGAGACCAAAAAGGTCTACGAGAGAATATTCGAGCTTCGTATTGCCACTCCCCAGACCGTGGTAAATTATGCCAATCTCTTGGAAGAACACAACTATTACGAGGAGTCGTTTAAGGTTTACGAACGAGGCCTCGACCTTTTCAGCTACCCTGTGGCTTTCGAGCTTTGGAATCTGTATCTCACAAAGGCAGTGGACCGCAAGATCAGCATCGAAAGGTTAAGAGACCTCTTTGAGCAAGCAGTTGAAGATTGCCCTCCAAAGTTTGCCAAGGTCATTTACCTCATGTATGGCAACCTCGAGGAGGAGCGTGGATTAGCACGCCACGCCATGCGCATTTACGAGCGTGCGACGCGCGCAGTTTCGGACGAAGACCGAGCAGATATGTTCAACTTTTACATTACCAAGTCAGCATCCAACTTTGGTCTGCCATCAACACGGCCCATTTACGAACGCGCTATCGCTGCGCTGCCTGACAATGAGGCGCGCGACATGTGCCTTAAGTTCGCCGATATGGAGAAACGACTGGGCGAGATCGACCGAGCCCGAGCCATTTACGGACATGCGTCGCAGTTTTGCGACCCACGGACGAACCCGGCCTTCTGGACCAAGTGGGAGCAGTTTGAAGTGCACCACGGAAACGAGGATACCTTCAAGGAAATGCTGCGCATCAAGCGCAGCGTCCAGGCGCAGTACAACACGGACGTCAACTTCATCGCTTCGCAAGCACTAGCTAGGAGCCAGAAGCAGGCCGAAAACGGCGGCGAAGAGGTGGATCCCGAGGTCGCAGACGCTATGGAGCAGTTGGAGCGCCAAGCACGCGCACCGGCAGGTTTCGTGGCTGCGTCAGAGGGACCCAAAGTTGATATCCCGACCGTCGAAGTTTCCAACCCCGATGCCATCGAGCTTGACGATATGGATGAATGACCCTAATGCCCTCGCTGTATTTTGTACATATACTTTTCTATTTTGAAAGAACGTGTGGAAAACTGGTATTGGGCCGGCGGATGGGGGTAAAATGGCAATTCAGCGTCACCGGTTGCGGCGGGGATTAGGCACCTGTTTATTTTGTATTAACCCCCTGTTTCTTTTGTCTCGGGTATGGCCAGGTTAGCGGTCATTCACACACAATACTTCTTAGAACTGGAAGCATTTTCTATTTTCTTTCTTGGCCTCTTCTTCCTCGTCTGTTACAGCAAACCTCCCAAAGTCGGGGATACGAGATAGGCAACGACGACACAACAGAGCTTGAATTTCCTTTCTCTTTCCCTAGTTAACATATCAACCTCCCCTCATCCTCGCGTTGCTTTGGTGATGTATGCACAATGCGTCCATCTACGTATTCTCTTCCTAACGTCCTTCGCCTACAGCAGGCTGGCAGCTCACGAGCTGCTATTGATATTGTTGCTGTTGCCGGTATTGTTATTACTACCGGCACTGCCCGTCACAACCTTCCAAAGCTCCTTGTGTTTCTCGTGGAACTTGTGGTTGTAGTTGCTATCAACGTGGCCATCGCGCGAGCTCGGAACGGCGTAGATAGAGCCCTTGCGCTTCTGGAACCGGCTGGGGGGGACTTTGGAGGCATCTGGACGACGTGGGTTACAATGTTAGCAGAGCTGCGTGTGATGAATTCGCATCGAGGGAGGTAACAAACCCCATTCGTCGCTGTTACGCCGGTCCGTAGGAGAGGATGACAAGATGGGGCTAGAGTTGGTCACAGTGGGCGAGGCGTCGCCGGTGGTTTTGGCGTCTGAGGGAGGAAGGCCGTTAGTGAGTCGCTCCCACGGGCCTAGGGTCTGTTAGGCGCAGTGGAAGGAACATCAATAGCCAAGAGTAGGGGAAACCTGCCAGCCATTACGTGAGTCTTGCGTCTGCGCTAGGATCTTGATGTCGATCTGGGGTGGGAAGGTCTCTGGTCCTAGCTATGCCTAGGTAAATTGCTTGAGATGAGGCCGTGATTCCAATCCGATTGTCCGAGGCTGAAGCCGGGTTGAATCGATCAGGCTCTTGGCGAAAATAGGTATCACAGGTTGATGGAGAGCAAACGCGGGGGGGTGAACATGGGATAGAGCCAAGGAGATACATAGGCGCGCGGCGCGCCTCGGAAGAAGAAACCTTACAAGGCAGGCACATCCAGGAGAGACGACCGGGCGCAGTGCAGCGGGCTACCTTTGGAAAGCAAGAGCAGTGGTCGTATCATATCAGCCGACCCCGCGTTCATCTGAATATTGGAGAGGAAAGTAGCTAGCATCACCTCATCGAGTCTAGGTCAGAGTCTCTTTCCCTACCAATGTCAAGGTCAGGCGTCAGTCTGCGATAGGAATATGGCGCTAGTCCAGGTAGTTTACGCCTTCCCTTTCTCAACTACAATAGGCCATATAACGGAATTCTAGCCAAGGTAGGCGATATGGGAACGCAGTCATGGTTTTGATATGGTGTGTTTTCATAGCCACGCCGACTCCAGCCGGGGAAAAGATGTCGATGGTGGAGCAGGGATCGCCGATTGCATTGTCAAAAGTTGGGCGAGTGACGTCACGGGTTGTGTGTCAATGCGAGGAAGACGATGCGGGAGGCTGTGGATGCCACGCTGCCAGTACGGTGTTGCGACCATGCTATGTCGTGTATCCAGCTCTGCAGGGGGTGAGAGTCGGCACTTGGCAGATTACGACGATAGCTGGAGACCGACCAAGATAGAACGCAATTTATTCCAAGAACCGTCAAGAGGCTTATCTTAACGCATGTGTCGAAAGTCCAGTCAGTCTATTTTCCTGACGAATCCCGTTTTTAGTTTTCACACCCTCGCCAGGACACTACAAGGCGTTGAACAAGTTGATATGTCATTTACTATCACTGTACAGTTTAACCTCGAAAGCTTGTTTGCAGGGCATCAATGAAATTTGTTGTCAAGCCCTTGGAATTTCTTCGTCAACCCTCAACTTGATAAAAGGGCAAATATCATGTCGATTGGCCCCTCGGGCTGTCTAGAGAAGGCGAGCTGCAAAGTACCACCCGAATCTTTCTTTCAGGGGTTGGGTTGGCCTAGATCGCTCCTTGCTATTGGGATAGCGAGAAATGCCATGCCCAGAGCACCGTGAGTCCCCCACTGTCACGTTAGACTCCTCTCTTTAATTCTGATGACGCTGCGAGCGCTGGTATATTTCCTATATCCGACAAATGAAGGTATTTATGTACACACCCAAGCCGATCTCATCCGAGCTTGTCCGGCCTATCCAAATCTTTTGCACACCATCTCCATCTCTTGGGGGATATATATAATGAGGGGAGAGCAGCCAGGCCAGTCGAGCTGCTAGGGACAAAGAAACCAGCCGGGAGAAAGAAACAAAGAAAGAAATGAATGGTATCCCAATGTAAATGCTGTAAAGTCATGCCGAAGGGAACATTTGAAAACGATACCCCTTTTCACCATCAATGACCGCTCCAATTTATTCATCCTTCTACTCCTCATCCTCCCCTTCCTCTTCCTCGTCCTCATCCTGACGCTTCTGCATATTTGACTCTAGCAACTGCGACTCGCGGATCTTGAGAGCCAAGGCGCGGCGGGCCTGGGCTGGGGTAGCAGAACCGGCCATCTGGACGGGGACAACACCGCCAAAGGGACCAGCGCGGGCGTCGTTCTGGCAGCGGACCAAGCAAACATTGTCCTGGCCGGCAACGGTGCCGGTGCAGTTCTGGGCAGCGGGGATGGCGGCGACGAGGGGGAAGTCGCTGGCAGCGCCCTCACGATTCCGCGAGTTGCGGCCTGGGGGAGTGGTCGTAACCTGGATGTTGGTCCATTGCTGGCCCGTGGCATCGGCGTTGATCATGCAAGTGTAGGGGCCGCCACCATCAGCGTTGACCTGATGAAGGGTCATGGACACCTCGCCGCCCTGGGTCACTTGGGGCAGTTGGCCGCCAGTCTCGGCCATGATGGCTTGTGTGCCCGCTTCGAGCTGGTTGGCGCCACCAGCAAGGGTTTCGCCGAAGGTCTCGGCTGACGCACCGCGGAATCGGGTGCTGTCTTGTTGGAAGGGCCTGCGGCGGGTACCGTCACGGGGGGTCGATGTGTCGACGCCGAGAGCCATGCCAGTGCCACCGGCATCACCAGTCGCCGAGATGATAGCCCCGTGGCCGGCCACAAGCTGTGCAGCGGCGAGGAGGGTGAGGGCGGCGAGCGTCTTGAATTGAGCCATGATGTGGTTCGGGATGTTGGTGAGGATGTTGTTCTGGTGGATAATAGAAAAAGATGGCTGTAAGGGGCTAATAATATCAAAGACCTGTCCAGCAGGAGAGAAGTGAATTCGCAGAAGAGGAGACTGGCTCTGAGGCTGGAGAGGCTGATGATGATGATGAGAAAGAGAGGTTGTTCAAACAAGATTGATCAGAGCCCTTATATAGCCTTCCTCGGCTAACGAAGCCCGACAAAGTTGATCAAGACGCCCCCATCTTGTCATGGGTCCTTCTTCACGAGGGAGCCGGAGTTTCACCTCGAAGCAGCCATGCTCCTGTGAGGTCCACAGCTTCACGCCCAAGGAGTCGCAAGGGCGTCCATATTCGGAGAGCGCCGTCTCGTTTGGGCGGCTCACGATGGCCTCGACCCTCCTCACCCTGATCAAACATGTTCATGGCGGCCGTCACAGTGGGCCAGGATCGAGGCCGGTGTCTCATGCGTCTGGGTTGGGGGACCCTCACCATAGGTAAATCACGAAAATCCGGGGTGATGCTTCGGAACATTACCAGGGTTCAGCTGCACATCGAGAAGATCACCGAGAGAGCTCTCCCACAACAGCAAGGAGCTACCCTTGGCCGTTTCAACACACTTCATGCTCACCAAGGCGACCGCGGGGTGCTGTACGTCGAGCTTAGCTACACCGATTCGGATATCAGCACGGTGCTATGGTAGTGAGCAACCACACCGCCTCCCGGGGCGAGATCTTTCCGGGAGTCTGACCGTCGTTGCTACTGTTACAGGGCAAGTTTAGTGTAAAAACCCTCAGGTAAGCTTAAATGCCATGTTCTGTGCGAAGTCGAAGCTTAGCACTGCATCGCAGCTGCTCAGCCTCTCCCACTGTGTTTCGGGAACGCGCAGGGATCGAGGAGCCAATCGCGTGTTACCGTGGGATCACCAAGTTGTCTCGCAAATCGCAAACCCCTGTTGAGGCTCTGTGCTGTGCCGGAACTACCCTGGTTCTTGGGCTGCTACCACCAACTCCCAAGTTGGCCACCCTCCTTCGATAGTGTCTTTTTTTTTTAAGCCTCGTGGGCATCTAGTCAAAATCGGGAGAAATTCAGTACTTCCCGATCCAGAAGCCTGAATTACCACCGTCGCGCAGCTAAGTTCTCGGCTGTCTGCCCGTAAGCTCAGAGTGGTTTTAGAAGCCCTCGACCTTCCCGCTTGGCACCCCCGCTCTGGATTCGCCCGTCTGTGCAAATGATC
>Ga0247760_1000680_pt1 | contig 35955 bp, 44 predicted proteins | sample UWRJL171409R4_FD_179936 | JGI IMG/M metagenome (GOLD analysis project Ga0247760, IMG submission 179936) | Plant litter microbial communities from Arlington Agricultural Research Station in Wisconsin, United States - UWRJ-L171-409R-4 | ecosystem: Environmental > Terrestrial > Plant litter >... | reverse complement strand
GGGGCCGTTTTGGCGTACACACAACCCCGTTTCGGACCCCAGGCGGCACTCGTTGCGGGAGGATAGGTCTCGGCGGCCGCAAAATGAGCCGGCACGCGGTTTCCGTCTCTGGCGGCTGCTGTCACAGACCGTCTCGCCGCTCAGGCAGCGCCGATAGGGGCGGCCTCATTCGTCCATCTGGCCCCTCGCAGAAGCCCCTATGCGGTGATTCCATCTTTCATTTTTGTTTCTTGCGGTTTTGCCGGCTTTTGTGTCCGTTTTGGGCGGAGAGAGACCACCTGTACGGCCTTGTGGTGGTGGCCAGGCAGTGCCAAGAGCCAGCTCGTTGCGCCTCGTCGACGAACAGGCGCTGGCGGACAGCACACACACGCGCAGGCGTGCCGCGAATGTGCTGTGGACGGGCACTCGCGGGGCAAGCCACGCATCCGCCAACAACGACGGGTTGCCAGACACTCAGTCCAGGAAGCGTGCGGCCCACGTGCCCCGATTAAGATTATCTCTGCGAAGCTGGATTGGCCTACCCCGCCCCCAGTCGAGAGGCTCCCTGTAAGCAAGGCGTGGAACTGCTGCACCCTCGCATGGCTGCTGCATCTTGGTATCTTGTTGGACATCCGACGTCTTGGGCTTTCCGGGGTGATGCATTGGGGATCGTAGTCAGGTGAACACATGAGTGCATTCCGGCAGATGGCTTTGGGTCAACATCGACACAGAACCTGGAAAGCATTGAATGGACGCGTTGCCCGGTCGGATAGTTGCAGCGGCTTTGCAGGGGATAAATGGGTGTCGCTCTTTCCCTCATGGCGAGCCCTTGTTGGAGTAAGAACTAACTCCTTACCTTACTAGGGCCCCTGTGAGGTAAGCGATGCTTCTCTCCACAAAGCCAAAGCCGTTGAATACCAGGCGGAGGCTGGAGCGCAAGTGGCAGAAAATGGTGCTGCCTGGCCTGTCCCTGCAGTAGTTGGCCCCTGACGGACACCCAAAAGGTCGAAAGAGCTACCCAAATTTTGGCCCCAAGCGAGAGAGCTGGAACGAGCCCTCCAACACCCGCCCAGGAATGCCCGGATGGGATGAACCAAAGCCAAATCCTGACACCTCCCGTCACCATGGCCCTATCGACGTAGCAGACGGCCTAGTCGACCAACTTACCGTCGGAGCCGCATCCTCTGCCTCCCCACCTACCTAGCCGACCCAACGTTTGTTGACCCCTCATCCGCGAGGGTTGGGACGGGTCGAAATTGGCTTCCATCAGTTCCATGCCTCCCATCCATGCGCACTACCCGTGCGATCGATCCTGCACGCAGCTTTCTCACCTTAGTCAGGCGGTGCAATACGGTCCCGCGGGGAAAATGGACAGAAGGCAACGAACAGAAGCAACGAAGTAGCTTGGGGGTTTCCCCCTTCACGTCGCGGAACGCTGAGGCTGATACTCTCTGACGGTGCCTCCGACAGGCAGCCGATGCTGCGAGTGTTCCGTTACTTTCCCAATGTGGCTTGCGCGTTGAGTTAGTTACCTTTCTCCTGTCTGAATTATCATGCAGAGCCTCTTGACCTCAGCTCGCTCCCATTATTCCGCCCCCAAAGAACGAATGTGCGCGCTGGGTGCCGACACCTCCCGCAAGACCAGCTGTCCTTACCTACATCCCGACGGCTCAGTCTGGCCACATATTCCTGCCGGCGACTAGTTCCGCGAAGCTCTCATTCTTAGCAGACAAACAGACGGATACACGTCCAAGCATACGTTGGCGACTCGATATCGGTGAGGTGAAGCCATTGCCAAGCCCTGGAGTTAGATCCGGTGGCGTATAGCACCATACGGTAACTGCAGCGACCCAATCTGGCGGCGAAGGCAGCCTCAAACTCGATCTGCATGAGATGGACTTCTAGAAGGCCCCGCAAGGCTTCCCTGATACCAATTTTAACCGAGCCTGCACCTTGTGCACCCTCCGACTTAGCCCCGCCAGGCAACGTGTTTACACTGCACTCCCAAGAGGCTGCCAGCTTGGCGCCGTCGGCCGCCGTCTCCAGCTCTTTTGCTCTCACCAGTCGGGGGGTTGACAGTTACTAAGGCCAGCTAAAATTCGAATCCACCGCAATGGACAAGGCGTCGGGAGTTGGCGTGGGACCCTGGTGCTGGCTGGAGGACGGCTCCGATCTGGTGGTGGTGGCATCATGGTGGGTATCCCTGTCGTTCGAAACGGGGCGCCGGCTCAGCACAGCACATCACGAACGACAACGGGAGCTGGGCACATCGGATGATAGCACGGCCCGCTGAGGCTTCCGTAACAACTTCGGTCGGTATGAGCAGCTGCCGCGGTCGCTGATGTCGCGAGGCTGCAGTCCGGGGATGCTCTAGCCTGCGACACCGACGCTCCATTGAGACCGCGCCCAGCACCGTTTTCGGGCGGTTGGCAGAAAGCCAGGGTCAGATAGGGCAGGCGGTGAAGGTAGGGCGGATATCCTGCCGCGAGATCGGATGTGGGCATCGCATTTAGCGGACGGACCTCGAACGCCAAGGCTTGGAGGGGACACAACAGACCCAGTGATTTAAGCTTAAGTGCCTGCCAAGACTCCGACTTTTGGCTCGGAGGGCCAATAGGAAGGGCTGCTGGTACCCCATGTTTGGCGGGTGTTCCGCTTACTTTCGACATTTCGCCTTGAATTCCCCTCCTCTTCGCCTGGCTCTGCCCAACAATGCGATAAGGATTCTAGAAGCAATGCGGAAACACGATGAATCATCCTCGACGTCATCCGATAGGCCCGCCTGAGTATTGTCTCCTCCTGATGAGGTCGGGACGGAGAGCGCGCTCCGTTTCTGCTCCTCCACCTGTCGTCCGGAGAGACGAGCCCTGTAAAGGTTAGAAGCACGCCCCCAAAAATCACGAACTGGCCTAAAACGGAACGGCTCCTGTCCAGCCGGTCCTGCCCTAGCAGGCTTCTGTCAAGTCTCGGAAATATCAACAGCTCGCGGTTACTATTACCGAAGGATCTGAGCGCTATTACCGCACAGTAGTGGAATGAACTGAAAATCGACGTGGAACCGGCGCAACCATGTATGGCACCGCGGCGATGAGCTCCGCGGAGGGCGGCGGAGGCAGGGGTGGAAGAGGGGCGACTAGGGCTGGGTAGAGAGTGGAGTGGGGCTGCTACAATCCCAAGTGGACCGTGGAGTCTGGACGCCGTCGCTTCGCAGCACGCCATGGATGGAAAGCTCAACAAGCATTCAAGCGGCTCACGCTAAGCACGCCACTTCTGCCCCTCCCGCTCTCCCATAGGTGCTATGCCTCACGTTACACAACGTCGACGCCGAAAATCCGCCCGAACCCACCCAGTAGTTAACAGCCATCTGCGGTCGCAGGACTGCGCAATAGGTGCGTGACTTAGCACGCAGATACTCTACAGATACAATGGGTTGCATCCAATTACGTCCTGTAGGAGCAAGCTCCGGAGGACAGTTCCCTGACTGGTAAATGGATCAGAAGAGATTTAATTTGCCTTCCAGGCTCAAGACTGATTCGGCAATCCAATCCCGCTCTCTCCGCCATTATGCAAGCAGCGCTGCTCGCGGAGTTAATTCCAGATAGTAACTATGCTACTTCGACACGAGCTCAACAACAACAACCCACATACTCCGCCGTGGCACTCGCGGTGGGCCTCACGATATTGCTACTCTCTGCTGACATTTACGAGCTGACATTTTCAGCATCTTCCCCGGCCACGAAATGGGGTCGCGAGCACTCGCAGTGCTAGCGAGGGGCCGTTCAGCATGGAGCTTTCCGTCATGAAGTTCCCTGCTGGAAGGGATGTAGGCTGCTGCCGGCATCAGCATCGCTGCCTCGCTGTGGATGGCCATCCACGTAGCAAGTACGCGATACACAAAGCGTCAGGCGAGTCACTCATAAGCCTACCTAACCCACTAGTGATGTACTAGAGTACGGTGCGTCTCTCATAGCCACACCATGGTTCCTCTCATACGCACCGGCACTGTCGATGTGCCACGAGTTGCGCAGCCACACCCGCGATCTTCTTTACTCCTATCGGCCTCTCTTATCTCGTTCCCCGTCGCGGCACTTGCATCTGGCCACACGCTAAGGCAGTCGACACCGAGAGACCAGGTCTCCCGCGTCCAGTTGGCACTTGGCACACCCATTCAGCCCTCCTCGCTTAGCCCTCGGACATCGCTTGGCATCGCTGCTTTGCACCTTATCTCACCCCAACTTTCGAGCTTCTTTCTACTGATGTGATACAGGCGCACGGCAGCCTCCCTCATTCTGAGCATTGCCCGCTGCCACGAGGCAAGATCGGCGCTACACCATCTCGGTCATTTTGCCCAATCGAACTTTACCCATCCCCCTTCTCCTTTCCAAATACGGCAAAACTGTCCAGTTCAGGTCCCGAGTCACACGTATTTGGCCCACCTTTGCTAGCAGGCAGGCTTTGCTACCTCTCTCACCACCTTGGAAAGCGAGCAAAAGAGAACAAAGTGTTCCACGATGCCTGGGGCTGCCTGGGGCTGAAAATCGATATTTACCCCAATTATAGTGTGCACTACCAAATACGATGAGGATCTACGTAGCGTCACGCACTTCGAACCCGCTAGTGCAGCGTACAGAGGTTGTCCCTCTTACGTGCATCTCTCTACGAGCACTTAGCCATATCTGGAAGAGGGGAGACGCTGGCGAACACTCCCACGAGCCCCTCACTAGCGACCCCAATTCGCCAGCCGATAATGTGGTGGAGGTGGAGTAGGCGGGGGTGCTGTCTCGAACACGCCCTGTGGAGAACGAGCTCGAGTGAACGCAATTCTTGGCGGCTTGGCGCGGCTTGGCCTTAGCGGATCGTCAGGGTCTTGCTGGGCACGTGTGGGGGCGTGAGGCTGGGACGATCGTTTCTCCACCGGGCCTCGTTCCCATTCCCGAGCCCTGGACTCGGGTCGTAGCCACCAACAGTCATTTACTTGTACACAATCTTACGCGTAGCGATTTCGAGATTGCCACAGATGAAATGTTTCATTTGCTTCGAGGGGGAACAATCACGCTGCTTCTATCCGATCATCCCGAGCGGACCGTACCTGGACTATGACGTAGCCCTCGTCTGATTGTGTGATGCCGCTCCCCTGTCCCGCAATTCAGTTTGGCGGTCTTGCCACGGCGCCAAAGCCGATTCCCGAGCGCAATCCGGGATGGAACGGGAAGACGGGGACTGGGGTGCAAAACGGTGACCGTAGCCCCACATGTTCCGTTTCGATCGGTTCACTAATCTCAAACGGCCAATGGAAGCCTGAGCTCGCCAACAGCGACGAATTGCCTTCCCACATTCCATCTCGGAGAGGACCCCTGAGGTGTCTTCCAATCCAATCCCGGAGCGGGAGCCCACATTGGCCGCGGCTGTCCTTCACTTGCATTGCACCGACGGCAGACCCCAGGACACGTGCGTGACGAGTGAGATCTGTGGGCAAAGAGCGGAGGGGGAGCGGTGTGGCTAACAATTATTTGAGCCCCCCTTGCGTCCCCAGCACCCATTCGGCGACCAAGCGTCTGCGCAAGTGGCCTGATCATGTCGTCATGCCCTCCCTCCTGACAGTGGTGCCCTTCCCGTCCTCAGGGCCGCCACCAACTTTGTCGAATGGGTTTTCTATTTGTCCCGTAAGAATTCCCATCCGACAAATGATAAGCTACCCGCAGACCGAGCCTGAGCGATGTGTCCGCCGAGTACATGACGAATCACATCGTCAATATTCACTGCCCTCCGATTGAAGTGGGATGCCATTTCCTCCCGACCCGCGGAGCCAAATCATGTCACAAGCGTCTCGCTTGCTTTGAGAACCACGTTTCTCCCTAGCTGCTCACAATGGCATATGCCCGAGCCTCCGCGGGATATCTTCTCAACTGCCACCGGATGTAGCTGCCAGTCCGCCGAGCGCGATTGGCGTGCCGGTATTTCGAGATCTGGGCGAGCGGGGGATGAGCGCCGTGCGCCGTGCGATCAGGAAATTGGTTTCGGTAATGCCTGCAAGCCGGCTTCTGCTTGGGCAATACCGGGGGTAAACTTGATTCTCTTGCTGAGCGATATAGCTTGCTGATACCTCTGGCGAGCCTCCGCCGGGTTGCCGGACAAGTTGGCAATATCGGCGAGGTTGCAGAGAGAGACGGCGCACGCCTCGTCACATTCGCTGGTTCGCTGGTCGCCTTGCGGCTCGGTGGCGTGCTGGTTAGCATTCGCAGCCCAGCGATAGGCAGCTGCCAGGTAAGAGACTCCCCGCACCTCCGGCGTCGCCGAAACCTGCGGATCCAGCGGTTCCAACATGGCATCCACTGGAGACTCGCCAGCTTCCATAACTGGATGCTGGGCAAAGCATGTCGCAATGTTGTTCACTGTGATGTGTCCGGGGTCAGCATCATGGATAAACACAGTTTCTCGGGTTGTCGACGTCGCCAAACGGGCAGTTCAGCTACCCGGCTTCTTCGGCGAGCAACACATCATGGTTTCTCAACTTACTCAACACTGCGCTGTGGCACTGGTTGTTGCTAAGCCTGAGGGCCTGGAAAAACAGAGGAAGGGCGAGATGAAACTGTGACTTGGACTCGTAGCTGTGGCCAAGCGCTGCAGGATCAAGTCAGCAACATAGTCACGGGGATGCGGGCACGACGATCGGGATCCGACTCACATTCAAACGTTCCGCCGATTTCCTCGGCACTCATCCACTGTCCTTCACCATCCTTCACCCCTTCCGTCGTGCGCCTCTGCGATTCCTTGACCACAGTGTCGACGGCCCAGATAAGATGCTGATGAGCAAGATCGTTCTGCAACACATGTTCATCCGAATATAGATCAGCAAGCTTGACGCTGATAGCCACAGACTTCGCTAGAATCCTTGTTCGCTTTGCCCAAAGTCCCTCGGCCACATTCGGTTCTTCTCCCGCTGGCAAGGGCTCGCCTGTCTCCAGCCTCCGAGGGGTCAGGGGAATTTTCTCCGATGTCTTGTCTTGAACGGTCTTTTCCATGACCTCTACCCAGCGCTTGCAATCCGCTAGAAGCACCTCAAGAACCTTGGCCGCATTCTCGCGGTTGTGGATTTTCTCCAGCCACTGCGCTAGTTGGATCTTGATGCCCATGACATCATCAGAGAAAAAGTCCAGCTTCAACTCGTCACACAGATCTAGGGCTTGCTTGTAGTACTTGAGGGCTCGCTCAGGGTCAGGGGCATACGTGCTGTAGTAGATTGCCCTCCGCAGCGCCCTCGCAACCGGATCGGGGTATCGCGTGAACTGCTCCGCGTAAAAGTATGCGAAATAAAGGTATGTAATGAAACACGCAATCGCAGTGAGACATGCCAGGCTGGGTCATCGACAGTTAGCATTCTGATACCGTAGCTCGTTGCTTGGCACTAAACCTACATTCCGAGGGCAATGACCAGCTCCATGGGGTTTTGCCGGTAGAGCTTCCGCATCGTCTCTATTCGAAACGGCGCCCCTAGGCTCCTGAAACTTGCATACAACGCCCTCATCAGTACCCGCGTGATGGACTCGGGTGGTGGTGGTGGTGGCTCGGAGCCTTTGTCGCCTGGGCGCTTCGGGTTTCGGTTGCCAGGCTTCCCCGTTGTAGACTGAAAGCGGCGCTGTTCGAGACATTGGTCACGTACGGAGATAGCGACGTGAGAGCTAATTTTGTGGTGGCGCAAGGCGAGTTGTAATGCAATTGCCGACGGCGGATTTCGCAGGATCTGTTGATGAAGTTGGAACTGTCGGAGAGGCCCTACCGGGAGGCGAAGTGCCGATGTAGCGGCGGCCATGATGGTGTTCCAGGCCCTGCCGTGTGGCAAGTAGCTTCGGCGGGTTCAATTGGGGTCGGTGGGTGATGGAAATGGCCGAGGGAGAGGATTTCGATGGACTTGAGATCTTGCTTGAGTACGCGTTTGGAAGCTTGGATAAAAAGCTTTGGAAGTTTTCTGAGCTGATTGGCCCACATATGACGTTTTCATGCCTCAGGCACGAAACGCCAAGACTAGCTGCAAGTCATCCCCAATCCCGAGGTTTCAGGCGATTGCGCGAGACAGGATCCATTCTTTCCGATTTCGCCTGAACAAAAGAGCTTCTTTGATTGACAACGTTGCTTCGTGCTCTGGACCTTTCACCCCATCTGCTCGAGGAAACTCCGGACCAAAAATCGTGCTTAGGTTCGTCGCGTAGCAGCTCAACAGCTCGCAGAAACCCTTGTGTTGATTGCCCCTCACTCAGTTCACTAAACACAACCCACCGTCACCATGACTGGCAAGTTTGAGCCCAAGGAGCCCGTCCAGCTGGCGCCGCCAAAGGATGACCCTATCTCTCTCGAGGAACTGGCACAGGCTACAGGTGCGCGCCATTTCTTCGTTATTTATCCGCAGATTGTCAACTTTTCAGTTAAAGGCTCATCTCATTCGCTCCTTATCATTTGCTCAAACCCCCATCCCCTGTACGATATAGTGTAAACTTAATGGCCGCGGTGTTCCTCTGCGTCAGGCTGGTTCCCTAGTTGCAGTTCGCAGCAGTCACAATTAGTCTCCTCACTCAGGACAGCTCTTCGGCTGAATAATGACGCTGACTGGCCCCCAGGACTTGATGGCGGAAAATGCTATGTCGCAATCAAGGTGCATTCGAGCGGCAAGTCCAGACCCCGGTGCCCAGAGTACTGACGGTGGCCTCCAGGGTATTGTATACGACGTCACTGGAAACAAGGCGTACCAGCCAGGCGGCTCTTACCACGGTGGGTGATCCTAAACCCTCTTATACCCTTCTCAAGCCATCTACGTGTTTTGCCCGCCACCGTCCCCGCCGTACGGTAGCCAGTCAGATATTCAGTGCGGGTGTGACGGCTCGAAGTCTTGGATCGGGTTCGGCTGCGAGGGGACCGAATGCTCGGCACGTCTGTGTACAATCAGCGGTTACTAAATCTAACGCCACCATGCCGCAGTGTTCGCTGGGAAGGACGCTTCCGGGGCCCTCGCCAAGACTTCGACTAAGGAGGAGGACGTGACCTCTGAGTGGAAGCACCTGGGCGACAAGGAGAAGTCGACGCTGAATGACTGGGTGACCTTCTTCTCGAAGCGATACAACGTCGTGGGCAAGGTCAAGGATGCGACGAACTTTGACGAGTAAGCTGGGTGGAGAGCAAAGTATTGAGAGACGACGCCGTGATCAAACGGATGGTGAGAACATGTACTCGCGACTCGCCAGTGCGATGTGACGAAATGCAAACCATCTGTGCTTTCTATGCCTCTCTCTTCCTTTGACCATTATTGATGCTGCGATCTCCGAGCCGCCTCCACAAGTGGTCAGGATCGTCGGCAACATTGGAGCTGGTGTGATCGAAACGGTCCCAACAGGACGGTGGCTGGCTGGCTGACTACAGGCTCCGATGCCCTTCTGCAGTGTCGTGTGTTGCTCAGGGAGACCATCGACGGGGTTTGAATTGCCGACGCTGCTGTATTCGTTGCCGGGGTCGGTCCGAGATATTCTTTGTCTGTTTTGTGAGCGAAGCGGAGGAGATGGGAAGGGAGCACCAGGGGGGCAATTTGTAGGCCAGACTGGCCTTGTATACAGTCTGCCACGGACCGTCACGTTGAAAAGGGGGCACGGCGCTGCCGCTTGCTGATTGGGGTGTGTCAACGCCGAAGAGCGAGGATTACTGAACAACCCCGTGCTCTTGGCTGCCTGCGAACTGCCGTGACCCTTGAAAATTCTCAAGGGCGTTGGCGACGGTGTGGGGAACGGTGGGAGTACAAGAGGGCAGGATGTACACAGTTGTCACTGAAGCTGTCGACCGTGCCATGCTTTGCGAGGAGGACCACTGGCTTTGTGCGGCAGGCGTGTAGCACCTCGCGTATCATCCACCAAGTGGTAAATTCACAAAAAGGTCGAGAAACGCTTGTGCGCCGTCAAGCAATGTGTTGTACGGAGTGGGAAAAGGGCAGAAAGGGGAACGCAGGTGTGTGGGTGACGGACACGGGGGGTGACAGTTCGCCAGCCGTCCGGGTCGCACCGTTTTCCCCAACGGCAGCGTAAGCGTCAACGCCAACCGTCGATCGTGTGCGTATGTGGTGTGTAGTGTCCGTGTACAGATTACTGACTGCACGTCTGTGTACAACATGGTTGTCAGGCAGGGGGGTGTGGTTGATCGCATCCATTCGGATGGCGGCATGAGCATGGGGGTGTCTGCTTGCTTGCTCGCCCGCCTGCCTGCCCGCCTTTCTGGGAGCAGGGACAACAGTCAGACATGCTGGCACTCCTAGGGCTGGGTTGGTTGGTTCAGGGGGGTGTGCGAATCTACAAGTACGAATCTCCTCCGGACCGGAGATTAGAATATCGTGGGCCTGAGGCAACCCCGAGGAGTTCCCGTACTGTCTCCGCGTCCGTCGCGAACAGGAACCTTGGTGGACACCTAGATGGTTTTATAAAGGGAAGGGTTATGCCAGGTCCCAGATGAGAAAATTCCCGCGAGGAGTTGCCAGCCGGGCCTAAAGGGGCGTGCTACGTTGGCGAGGGCACCGCACGGTAGTTTGTTTCCTACTCAAACCTGGGCCGGCAATGGGGGCGGGCCGTCGTGGGCGATTGTCGGAGAGGAAGAGAGGAGGAGCGGCGCTGCTCGGTGTTGGACATCCAAAGGGGAAGGCCTGCTAGCGAGTTGAGCCTAGTCAGGACTACTTTCCCCTCTTCATCGTATGTTTCTTTGACCTAATACGGTAGAGGAGCAGCTGAGGCAGTCCGAAACGAGAAGCGGCTTACTCATGCCACGACGGGGGGCTCTGGGCTTGTTCCACACGTTTGACACTGGACTGGTTTGTATACTCCGAAGCAGGAGACAGAGTAGCTGTCAACGGACGGCCCGATGCTTCTGCGAAGGACGTGTGCGGTTGTACTGGCTGAAGTGTGTTCATTCGGCGTTTCATGCGTGAGCCACGCTAGCATTGCTGGCTAATCGGCCACAGCATGGTTGCAACACCAGCTGGAATGACCTCACTTCTCATCGACAAGTCGTGCCACTGCTGTCGTTTGAGGGCTGCATCTCGTGTCAGTTGTCATTGCTCGCTGGAGTTTCAGATATAAAAAACGGCTCTAGACGCCCTGATAGGCGGCGATACGATATTTCAGGGGCGGCTTTGAAGGGTTGGTGATATGTTCATTTGTGGTCATCTGCCTGACATCTGGGCTTTCCAAGATATGACTTGCCCGCGTATAAGACAAAGGAGACAAAATGTTTTCCCAAAGGCCCATATGCTAGCCATTGAGCCAGTAGACCAGCCAGCAGGAAAACGCAATGCAATGTGATGTACTGTGAGGTCAAGAATAGATAGGTATAGGCTCTACCACCCTCGGCGATCCGGATCAGAGAAGACAGTCGCGAGCGAAAAGCCACTTGATCCATGGAAGGCCTCATAATCCGTGTGCAGTTCAACATATGACCGGGCGTGTAAGTCTGCAGTCCAGCCACAGAGCACCAGGTATGCGTATGCGTTTCTCCAGGGCATCCAGTTTGTTCTAAGGGACTGTTAGCTTCGTTTGGGCGAGCTCCTGGAGAATATAACAAACCTTGAGAATCAGTGCCGCCGGTGCCTACCATAGTGGTGTCGCTCCTCTGCCCTGGCGCGTTCCTGGCAGCCATCACAGGCGTAGGCCTGGTCCCAGACATTCCGGAGCTTCTTGACGCCAAAGCATTGATGATTGGGATCGTTGCGTGCAAAGTGGCAGTAGGACTTGAGACGGAACGTCGAATGTCCGCAAGTAAAGACGAACTCCTCGAAGTCGCACATGGTCTTCGTCGTGGCACGGCGTCAGGGTGCGATGGAGGAGGGATAGCTCAAGGGTCAAAGGTCGTTTTCTATGTCAAGTCTTGTAGTCGCTCTCGAATCCTCTCGAGGACAGACTGAGCAACAGAGAGGAACGGAAGAGTTAGCAGGACTTCTCCTCAAAGCAAAGTGGCACATACCTAATGGGCTCAATGTCGGAGATTGCGTCGGATATCTGTTGGCGAGTTTCTGAGCAGGTTAAAGGCACAAAGATGACTGACAATGGTGGTATTACCCAGGAGCAGACATGAGGGGGATTTATATATTCGAAGACCTAAGACATCAGCTTATCTCAAGCACCTCCACAGTGAATAACGGAGTTGTTTCCATCTATGACGAACAGTCAACCGTCACAGCAGCAACTGCCAAACATCATTCTTACATGCCTCGTGTCTCGCAGCGACCCGCAGCTGTGAATGCCTACTGTGCGATACTTGTCGCACACACGAACGACATGGTCCAGGCCCGGAAAATGGGCGCGGCGACGCCGCGAGTCCGTCTCGCTCAAAGTCGAGAGCCAAGGAGTGAGTGACTGATCACATCTTAGGCAAGCGAGCACCGACGGCGAGCATCTCAATGAGCGTGACTGGGCCATCGATAGATGCCATGTGAAGGAGCTTCTCCAATGGGGTCAGACGGAATGGGAAATCCGACGTCAGGAGGCTGAAGCAGTTTGCAAACAAACTGGGCCACAGAGCTAGTTGCATACTGACTGCACTGCATATGCCAATCTCGCAGCCATATCAAGCACACTGTGCATGGACTTAGAAGCTTCCATAACCAAGTGTCGCTCGCTTGAACCAGGCGTACACGTGAACTACCGCCGCCCATCGTTTGCAGAAAGCCAACAGAAACAGGCCGGACTTCTTTTCCCTCTCCCATACAACGTATATGGACAACCGTCGGTTCCCATGCACGTTCTATAAATGACGTTGCAGGGGAGCATTGGGAACGTATATCCACAGCGCGCAGGGCTCCGGGAACGGACGCTGTGTTTCTAGTCGGCCCGCTTCGGGAGGCGCTCTGCAAGAACCGGCGACCGGCGCCGCGGCAGAGCCCGACGCAAACACTCTGCAGGCGCTTCCAACAGGATTGGCGCGTGTGGACAGAGCCGCGGTCTCGAGACAACACCTGTCTGTGTGGTAATGGGTTGACGGTGCCTACCAGGGTGTGAAGACGTTGAGAGCAACACTAGCACACGCAGAAGACTCTCTGCTTGGCTAGCAGTGAGACAGAGCAAACTTTCTCTTGTCATGGCTGCCAGAGGGGTGTGTGCGACAGCGGCGTCGCGCAGGCGAGTTGACACTTGTGCCAGTGTCTCTCTTGTACAACATTCATGGTTGCACAACGCAAGCTCATGCAGCTGGCCGCTAATCCTAAGAGCTGCAGAATCTTTTCCCTGAGGTTCAAGCTGTTCCTCGTCTCGTCAAGAACGGCATCTCCACCCGGGAATGCGAGCATCAGCCCCGGGGGCTGGAGTTCGCCTTCCCGCTAACCCGGTTGAGGGATTGAGCATGCCGGAGAAGAGGGCTGTCACGGCACACCTCCCGGATCGAGGTGGGCCCAATCGGCCTGCTGCCACGTCAAGCAGCAGCCAAGCAAGCGTTCGAACGTCAAGTGGACGCTTTGAGACCCATCATCGAGATGATTCCCGCAGGATTAACTGCAAGAGCGCCGAAGTCGGTGGAATTACATCGCATCTTGATGCCCGTCGTCTGACGTTGTTGGCGGTTCGGTTGGTCTTGTGTAACCGCGGAAAGAGATGGGTCACGGCGTCGTTGTCAGGTTGATTGCATGAGACTTGATTGGCCCGTGCTGATAACAGTTCTTATCAGCACGTGACGAAGGTTTCTGGTGGGGACACAAACTGGACAGCTGCCCACAACGAGGGCCGCCTTCTCACCGAGATCCGTTGGACCAAATTTGGCACCCGGTGTTGTGATTGGTCAAACCCACAGTCACCGAAAACGCAGGCGGGAAAAGTGAGGCGGACAACCCGACAAGGCACTCGGTTGCCTGATTTCTGGCCGTGATGTGACAGAGCAGTGACTACCATTCCATCTCTCCGCTCTTCATTCACCCAAGCTGCCGCTGCACACTGGACTCGAACTCTGCTTGATCCGATACGAGTCCGACTCGCCCTCTTTTGCCTGCAGTCCTCATTCGCCGCCTCCATCATCCTGAGGTCTTGACTGCTGTTGGAAATGTCAGGTTAGGCAGTGGCAGGGCGCCATTTTCCCAATTCCAAGCCCACTGCCGCATCGGGCACCGCTTTGCGCCCTCGGTCGATTCATCTTTTCCACTCTCTGGTCGACGGCCTCGATATCTTCTGCAATTCAGGCCTACGGGGTGGTCATTGCCGGCTTGCTATTTGCCCGCGCTGGCAGCCAGTCCCCATCCCTGGCCACTGTCAGTGAGTGCCCGACTCTTCATCTCTACCGCCCTCTCGCTCTCGTCTCCCATCGCTCTCTTCCCTTTTTTGCCAGGCCTTTCTCTTGCCGCCAAGGCCTATCGCTTGCTTCACCTTTGCCTCGTAGTTTGCCTCAAAGCGCCTGAGAGGCCTGCAGTTTTGACGTGATACTCAGCGGGCGACTTTACTGACGGCCCTTCAGAGAGCTGGCCTTCACCCTACACCGCCGACAGCCGCCGTGCTGAACTCACAACATGTCGGTTTGTCCGGTGCGCGAGGCTTGCTGGCGGCCGATGGCTAACACGCACCCGTAGCACCATGTCGCAACAAATGCGATACCCGCCGGGCGACCAGGGCTCGGTATGCTTTCTTTTCAGTATATGTCTCGTACCAGCCCCGTCTGATTATTGTCTAGTCCTTCAACATGACCAGTCATTCCGCCCCTAACGGTCTTGCTCCTGGGTCTCCAGACTCCTTCAGTATGGATACTCTTTCCAGGACGACAGATATTGAAGCTGCCTTTAGTTATGGGCTACCAGGTCACGTTCAAGATCAGTTTAGTGACTTCGCAGGTCTTGGTGCCACCAGCCACGGCCACCAGGGCCTGCCACAGGATTTTGGCCGGAATGGAGGTCTCCCGAACACCCTCCCTATCATCAACTTTATGCGCGACGACGCACCGTGGAATCCGCTCAGAGCCAACGCTGCCGTGGGTAGGCCAGGTGCATTGAAGTCCAGGAATCATGGAAGCTGCATGGAGTATCAGCATTACCCTGATTACCGTAACACGGCAGTCCCGTCGGAGTGCGAAGATTCTGGATACTACGGAAGCAGCATGGCAGGGAGCTTGACAAGGCCGGTAGATTCGGTCTATGGCGACCCGGACTGCAGCACCGAAACGGGGAGCTTTGTCCAGCCTTTCTCGGAGCTTCAACTTCAACCCCAGCATAGCCGAGGCCATGATAGCGTTTCCGTTGCCGGGGAGCATCGCCAGAGGGACCAGTGGAGCTCGCACCGCTCTCCAGCTAACCCAGACGCTGCTTCTCTGATCTGCCCAACATGCAAGGGTTCGGTCAAGACGAAAGCCGAGCTTAAGTATGTAATTTGTTTTGTTCAACCGTAGACACCCGCTTACACCAGTTTCTCAGTAAACACAAGCTGCGTCATGATAAGCCCTTCGTTTGCGACGTGCCTGGTTGCGCCCGTAAGCTGGGCTTCGGCACACAGAATGACCTCACTCGGCACCAGCAGTCCGTCCACTCCGCTGAGGGTATCAAGTACCGCTGTCATGAAGGACCGTGCAAGACTAAGCAGAAGAATTGGCCGAGAGCGGATAACTTTAAGCAGCACTTAAAGAGGGTGCATAGTCTACCCATCACATCTGACATGGATCTGAGCAGTTATGAGTATAAGTAAGTTTCTCCGTAAACATATCCTAGGATGGGCCGAATCTCACCCCCTTTAGACCCTCAAGAAACGCAGATTTGGCTTGCCTTGGCTCATCGGAAGCGCAAGTGGGCATGCCTACGCACCCGGACCACCTACCGGACCACCTATCTCCCAGCTGGATGGGGATGGATCAAAGCCATGAACCCTCCGGTCCTCCAAGCGGAGAGATCGGCTATGTCCAACTGGATCATCGTGTCCTGGATTTGCATAATTCACAACAGCCGGTCGATGACCATGGCCAATGCCTCCCGTTGGAGGTGGATGAGTCCGAGCATCGGACACGGCCTTCCTTGGATAATAGCCACCTCCAGCTGGGAATGCATTCGGCTCTTTCATATGGGAATCACCAGAGCCAGTCTCATGGTATTGGAGTAGCTGGCCCGGCTGGGTTCTACCAACACAGCCACATATGCGAGACTGATGTCTTGAGCCCCGCCGACCTAATGTCTTCAATAGGTCAAAGACAAGGTATAGATGGTCCAGTCGAGACAATGGCCACAGGAACAGATACCCGGTATGTACAAGGCGAGGATGAAAGCCAGGAGCAGCCGCAAGGAAAGGATGTCTCCCAAGACCAACCGGAAAAACCGCTGTCGGAAGAACCATTGGGACAGGATTCCACGGAGGAGGGTTGCTCTCGCGATACCGGCAAGTTAGCTCTTCTGGCAGAAGACGAATCTGAGGAATGCGACGAAGAAGCGGAAGGTACAGCCGCTGTGGATGATATGCCGTTTCATGAACTGGACAGCACACCCGATTCCAACGTTAAGGCGCCACATTCCCCATGTGCCATGGAGAAGCTGGTCTCATCCAAGATGCCATTGGTGAAGTCCTTGCTTGGGGATTCAGCCCTTGATGAGTCCGAGGCCAGCGCCCTGCTCAAGACGCTGAAGGACAATGGCATGTTGGACAAGATTATCATGAAGCTTGGATATCAAAAGGCAAAGGAAGAAGAGGCCGCAGCCCAAGAGGAGCCGCCGAAGCCACCGGTCCCCACCGAGAAAGATGGTGCCGATGTCCCTTGTCTGGAATGTCCAAAGAAGTTCAAGCGCCCCTGCGAACTCAAGTGCGTCACATCAGTCCCTGCGCTGATATCTGACCGGCAATACTGACCAGATGTAGGAAACACATGAAGCGCCACGAGAAGCCGTATGCCTGCACACATTCCGACTGCCAAAAGAAGTTCGGGAGTAAAAACGACTGGAAGCGCCACGAAAATAGTCAGCACATACAGCTCGAGTTCTGGAAATGCGCAGAGAAGCCTAGAGATGGCTCCTCCCCCTCTTCCGTGTGCGGCAGGATCTGCCACCGCCGGGAAACCTTCAAGAACCACCTGGAAAAGGACCACGGTATCGCCGACGATAAGACGATTGAGAAGCGGTGTACCGATTGCCGTAACGGCCGCAATTTCGAGTCCCGTTTCTGGTGCGGCTTCTGCAAGACGACTATCGAGTTTGGCAAGAACGGAGGGCTCGCCTGGTCGGAGCGATTCGACCACATCGACGCGCACTTCACAGGCAAGGACGGGCAGCCCAAGATGGATATCACGACCTGGAAGAGCATCGAGCTGGAGCCCCTCGAGACCTTTGAGGCCATCCTCCCACCGGAATCTCGGCCGGTGGCGCAGCGGGCCTCATCGAGCGCAAACGACGAGGCGGGCCAGAATTCCAACTCTCGCAAGCGCCGCTCAGACGGCAGCGCTTCTTCTCAAAGCAAGCGAGTTAAGAGCGGGAGCCGCAAGATTGACCCTCGCAAGGAAAATATGCTATGGACCTGTGTATGTTGCTCCTTTCTTCGTTCTATCTGTCTCCTGTCGCATGCTCCGACAACTAACCCCCTACAGTGCGACTGCAACAGCTACTGGAGCTATGAAATTACCACCAATTGCATGGAGTCTGGATGCCCGCACCAATTTTGCGATCGCTGTCGTGTGGATGTACAGCCCAAAGATGGGGCATGAAGGTGCCGTCGGAGACGGCCAACTACGGTGATGACATTATGAGATGGGATATTATGACCGATTACGCGCTCTGTACAACACATTTGATACCCTTCTTTTTTTTGAAAGGAAGCACGAGAGCCTACTACTGGCAGGCTCCCGCTACGGATTGGTTTACAACGTCTGGTTAATTTTGGATTAATGATGGGATGGATGCGGTTTCAGGTGTTGGCTTCTGCGTTTAAGGGGGCACCAACAGCGAAGCAACAGACGCAGGCTCGGCATTGGCGAGTCAACGAGCTGTACCTTGCGTGGACATGTGGATTTCTGCCGCGTGGACACGAGCGGCCCCCGCAGGCACACGGCGGCATGGATGGGATGAATCTTTGCGGATATTTTGGTTCTAGACCCTTTTTTCTCGTCTCTTTTAGTATGATGCGACTGTGATATATAGACATGACGACGCCGGACGGCGTCAAATTTACGAAACAATCCTGGCTTGAATGTGTAGCCGTCTTCAGCTCGGTCTTGGCAAAGTTGTCACGCCATGCCATGAAAGAGTGTGTGGATGGGGGCTGCTTTTCTTCCGCAGATGGGTGGTTATGAAGGCCGGCGCCAGCCAGGCCGACGAATCCGGGTGCGGCTGAAGATATTATTGCTCAGGGTTCTGCCGTAATGTACGCAGAGGGTTCGTACGTACAAGCGAAAGATTCCGCTTGGGTTCGGCCGGGTATTCTAGGTTGGGGGGGATCAATAGAGTGCGTACGTTACGTTGGGGGATGGGGGATGGGGGATGGGATGACACAAGCAAATACAACACTCCAACTCTGGGTCGGCCAGATTGGTGTCCCGACAGTAGGTGTCGAGAGGCCGTCAATCGCTCGCGCCTCATGCCCGCATGCTGCTGCGATGTTTTTGAGTGACAAATCCTCGCGCAAGAAATGTGCTGCGATAATCTCGTTGTTCGATACAATGCGGCTCAAGCCAGCAAACCACACTCTTGCCACCACGTCATCGTCGAAAAATGGAAAGGAAGGCCGGAAGCGCAAGGCAGTAAGGCTAATCTCGGCCACTGTTATCACTCACAGTAGTGCACCCATGAAGAAGAGAAAGGCGTTCGCCAATAGCATGTCATAACGGTAGGCAAGTGTCGTGCTGGAGGGGTCGCAGTGTGGTTTGGTTCGGTAGAACGAGGGGCTGGCAAATGCAGTGAGGCCCCGCTGCCGGCCGACCTGTCCCGAGCCATTCTACACCGTTCAAACAAGCGCGATCGAACTTGGGCAGTCTGTACTCGGTCGGCTCCACGCAAGGCCCTGTTCTTTTCTTCCTTCTCTCAGGTGCCGGCCGAGGCCGGCGGGGAGTGAGACCGGGACCATGTTTCTTGTTCTCCATTGTCATCGCCTTGGCTTGTCAACTTTGAACAGGGGTTAACGGGGCCGCGAAGGGGGGCTTGTTGGCTTGTTGGCTTGCTTGGTCGTGTTTCTAGCTGAGGCGCTGCGGCGTTCAGTGACGGGCTTTGTCGTTAGCGCCCCTGGTTCTTGGATCTCAGCAGACTATTGTCTCTTGGCCTATGTTTGGCCAGAAACAATCCGGGAGATGACAAAGGCGAAGCAAGATGTTCCACGTCGTGGAAGGTTTGAGCGATAGCCAACAGCGCCGGCCGGGAGTCTCGGGACAGCGCGGCAGGCAAGAAGAGTTGCGTTGTTGGAAACCCAACCTCACGCGAGATATCACGAGCACAAACGCTGGAGACCGCAATTGCCGGTCCCTTTCCACAAGACGATCGGAGGCCCGCTGCTGCCTAGACGGCAAGAGGGCAAAAGTCCACACACGTAGGGTCGTTTAAACTGCCTCACTGCATTGACGGCCGTTTCGGAGCCACAGGATGACGGATGGGGGGTAAGGCAGCGGCGCTATCTTGGTCGCCTCACCAGCAGCCAATGAACAGCGTGCTGACCATCCATCCTTAGGTGGCTCACCGAACAAGGTAAGTGGAAAGAATGAAGAGCAGAGCTTCGATGGAAGAAAGGTGCACTGCCACAACCCGTCGCCATTAGGGCCTCAAAAACAGCCTAAAGGTGGAGAAGCTAGGGCCGACGACATGCACATCCGCCTGTAACGCAGCTGAGTACTTACCGACAGTCCATTGGGATGTCTTGCATTGGGGCCCGTTCGGCCATCTCGACGTCTGTGGCTTCGGTCGCCTAGGTGGTTTACCGCGTCCCCGCAATTTAAACACCTGCCGAAGTGAACAGCGGGCCTGACGACCATCTGGTGGGGAGTATTCGGTGACAAGAATGGGAAGCGCAGTAACGTCAGTATAGGCATCAGGTGAAATGACCCGACCGCGAACGCAAGCGGGCCAGCAGCCACGCATTGGTTGGCAGCCCAAAATCCCAAATCCACGGTAATGAGCGCGGCAGCACTTGCCTGTGTCGTGAGCCCAGAGACCGAAACACAGGCGGGTTGCATGGGGGGGCCGCCGGGCTGCACCTGATCATGAAAACAGAAATAGCCGCGGGTGTCATTTCACGATCTCAGCTCCCGGATTTATTGGCCGCAAGCTGCTGACTTCGAGGGAGGATCGGGAATGGGAAAAGTGCTAGCGATCGTCGCAGGCCCCCCTTTCATCACCCTCGCTGCAACATGGGGGCGGTGGGAGAATTTGGGTGTGTTGAAGGTTGCGAATCATGATGCCGCTATTCTGCGCTGCAACGAGACAGGACGATGTGCCTCTGCAAGTCGAAATTGCCGTCTTGCACAAGAGGTTGGAACACGAAGTCGTGTCATATCGTCATGTCCAGCTCCACAGTGCGTCTGTTCGATGCACCTTCGGGCTATCTTTGTGTCCTTTCAGGGCGGAAGTTTAGGGACAAGGAACATGCCGTCAGGATCCATCCACAATTCGTACCAAGCCGCGGGGATTCCACATCCCTGGCGTCCGCGCGGGAAGCACCGCTCGCCAACTCCACACCTCCGCTTCGAGGGTCGGGGTTTTGATGAGTGGACGTGGCAGGCATGGCACGCCCAATCGCCGGTTGGATGTCGCTGAATGGTCTGCTGGCCGTTGTCAAGCGCGGACGATTCACTCTGGCCGGGCGACATGCAGAGAACCCCACTTGAAAAGGCTAGCCAGTCCTCTGTCCTTGTTACCCGTGCCTCGAAATCTCCCATGCAAATGCCGCTCATCAATCTCTTGTTGGCTTACAGGAAATTCGCGTGACGAAGTTCAAGAAGCGAGCTAATGTAGGACGCCAAGCATTTCGCGACCAAGGGCAGCGGGGTGACAAGGGAGGGTGGCTGGATTCGATCTTCAATGGCTTGGCTAGCCCGCGAGAGGCTCCAAATCTGCCTGGCACTGGAAGTCACTGGTATCGCTGTGCAGAAGGAGGGGTTATGGCCGGCATAGGCGCCTTGTTGTCGCTCGTGAGAACGCCTATTCGACTCGACGCACCGCTTTGGGCGCCGTCATCCATTGACATGGTGGCGGGCCAGAACATCTAACGAAACCCGGACGGGTCAGATTAGGTCTGGCCGCGAAACCATTGCTTTTTTCGACGCCACGCCGTGGGTGATCGCGTGTAGACTCGTAGAGGGCGTACCTGCGCAGAGGAAGAGCGTCTGGAGCCGCGAGCTGAAGCTGAATGCAACACGACCTGCGACGGCTGATGAGCTCAGGTGGCGAGCGAGGGGTCTGTGGGTTGACAGCCACAGGGAGGGCATTGATTGCACTCGCCGTGTCTATTCTGCAATTATCAGGGTGTAATCTGTATTGTAATATGTACGGCACTTGTGCATTGTTTCGCGTCAGATCGTGGGGCTGCGGAAGCCAATGAAGGGGCGGGCGTTGGGTGCTGGCGGATGCAAAGTGGGCGCGAAAAAAGTCTTCCGCTGTCGCGTTCGTTCGCAATCTCAGAGCAGAGCCGCAACCTAACCCTCTCCAGCTACTGCGTAGGTGTCCAGGGCGGTGCCGCGGTGCCGCGCTGGTCGATGGGCGCATCCTCCCTGGCCCAGCCATTCCCCCTTCCCTGCCGCCATTCTCACGGTGGGTTACCGATCGCCAGAAGGGGTCTTATTGAACCAGGTGGGGTAATTTGGCGAAACGGACGACCCTGCGGGCACGCCAGACAGGAACAACGGCGGTGATAGCTGCCAAAAGTAGTGGTGGGCCGCGGTCAATCAATCACGAAACCCTCGAGCTTCTTGTCCACGGTGACAGGTCACTTCTGGTCGAAGCGCGGTGTGGTACTCACATGGGCTCACTACAGGGCACTAAACACTCTATCAGAGGGGTCGTCTACACTGGAGTACAGAGCGGGTCAGGGATGGGGAGGGCCGGGAAAGGGGATGGTTACGGTGAAAATGGGGGGTGACCTCACGACGACGGGCTCCTTGCTGGCGCTGGTGCAGTGAAGAGGCGCAAGCTGCAGGCCGCAGGCCACTCACACACCCCCCATCACTCTCGATTCGCCCGTCTCCGCGATCAATCAAATCAACCCATGCACGCACCAAGCCAGGGGTCATGCAGCCACAGAGTGGTGCTCTAGTCGGAAAGCGGTTAGAGCGAGGAAGAAGCAACATCAGGTGTGGTCACAGCCCTGGTTGTACACATTTGCGGTGGAACGCTGCAAACGGGTACATCTTGAGGCTCTGCTGCTCCAAAAGTCGGGGTTTCTTGCTCTCCCCCTTCTCCAACCAGCGCACTCCAGCGAGAAACAGCACCGCAGCCTGTGGCAGTGGCCCGCACCGCACCTCAACATGCTGCCCTCGGGGCCACCTCCGCCAGAGCTTGCCTGCCCTGACCACACCACGACCTGAGAGGAGCCCCAGGATGGCCGGGATGAGGTGGTTAGTGTACGGATTACCTATCTCCCGTCTGTTCGCAGCACGGGACGTGTGTATACCTGCCATGCTGCCCAGGCAGGTACCTGCCCACTGCGTCCGACCGGCGCGGTACGTACCGCTAACTGCGGTACCCACGGAGCATAGATGAGGTGGAGGACTCTGTTGTACATCCAACCAGCCCAAACATGGAACTGTCCGTTGCTCTTGCCCGCGCTCGCATTTATCACTCCGTGGCTCGCCCTCGAGTCCCGACTGTCGAGTCTGTCCCCGAATCTGCCCAGCTGCATCGCCACCACATTCCCATCCATGCTCCACCGCATCCACACCCGCTTCAGCATCTGCATCCCACAGCTGCCAACCATCTTGCGCGGTAGCTTATCCCGTCTGCTCTCGCTAAACCCCTGCCATTGCCATTGATGCTCGCTCGAGACCGGAGCGGGTGAGCCTCAGGTGCCTGCTACCTCCTACCTACCTAGGTATATATCCGCTCGTTGCCGCAGCCTTGCTTGCCCACCTTGTGGTTGTATTTTTGTGTTTGTGATCGCTGCAAGCACCGATCCATCCCACCTACACGCGCGCAAACATACGCACATACATACAAACCCTCCCCGTCCCGGACAACCACAAGGCTCAGAAAGCACCCCGACTGTCATAATCGGTTGTGCCCCTTCGCGGACCTCGCCAGAATGACACATTCCTATCCGTGGGGCGATCACTATGCTCCCGAAGACACAATGAGCTACGACGGCATCCTCATGGACAACGGCATGCATCAAAGCGCCTCGCCTTCAGCCCATTACTTCGGCAACTTCGCCTATCCGGTCCAGGACTACCTCAAGGACAGCCAGAGGACCGGCGCCATCTTCAACGCCGCCGAGTACCAAGCCCGCCCAACAGTCGGCATCACCCCCGTCCACCGCCCGCCCCAGGCTCGCTTTGCCAGCCCCGTGTCCTCGAGCGAGCCATCGTCGGCATCGGGCAGCGCCCACAGCCCCCCAGCCGACACCGACTACCCCAGCTCGCCGCACGAGGAGGCCCTGATCGTGCCGCTGATGCGCCAGGATCCCTACAACACTCTGTGGAGTTTACCCGAACACAGCCTCCAGTTCGGAAAGATGTTTCCGGATGCCTATGTGAACCCCGTCGAGGTCAACAGTCAACAGCCGGACTTTGGCGACAACGAGAGCGACACCTTCAGCTTCGACGGTCACTTCACGCGCACACGGAGCTGGGAGAGCTACTCCGCCCCTAGCCAGTGCGGAACCGAGCCGATGTCCTACCCGCGGACGGCATCTATTACCGACATGCCCAACAAGCGGATGTCGAGCCCCGAAGACAGTCAGCCTCTCATCAAGGATGAGATCGAGGCAGCGAACCACTACCCGGAGTCGCCGCTTGGTGGTGACTCCGACGATGAGCAAGCAGTCCTGCCGTCATCGCCCAAGCGCAAGGCCGAAAACGACGAGGAGTGGAAGCCAAGCAAGAAGGTCAAGTCCGGCTCTGGTCGGTCGGCAACTCGTCCTCGATCCAGGTCCGCAAAGTCAGCACCTGAATCATCACCACAACACAAGAAGCGCGGTAGCAAGTCCAATCCCGAGCCGTCGCCGAAAACAAACCAGCCTGTGGCGGCTCGACGCCTACCACCGCAATTCAACAATGCCCCTAAGAACCCCCTTTTCTGTCGTGAGCAAGGCTGCTCGAACGCGAAGCCCTACGCAGACAAGGCGTCGCTCGACGCGCACACCAAGAAGAAGCACACGCGTCCCTACATCTGCGTCTTCCACTTTGCGGGCTGCGAATCGACTTTCGCAAGCAAGAATGAATGGAAGCGCCATGTCAACTCGCAGCACATCCTCCTGAACTACTGGCTTTGTCAGGAAGACGAGTGTTCCAAGACCTGTAACGGACCCTCGCCCGTGCCAACCAACTCGACCGCTTCTCGGGGTTCGCCCTCTTCCAGCAAGTCGAAGTCGCCCAACGCCCCGAAAGGGGTAGCAAGGGACAACATCCCCAATGGTGCCATCTTCAACCGCAAGGACCTCTACACACAGCACATGCGCCGCATGCATATGCCCGACTCCCTCAAGAAGAAGATTAGCGCGTCTGGGAATGGCAAGAAGGCCGGCACAGTCACCAACGCCAATACAACTGCCGCCCAGGAATGGGAGGATGCACTTCGTCGCTTCCAGGAGCGCGCCATCAAGGAGCGATGCAGACTCCCCGAGGCCATGGCCTGCCCGGCTCAGGGGTGCAACACCGAGTTCAACGGCCCTGAGGCATGGGACCAGCGCATGGAACATGTCGCAAGACACCTTGATGCCGCGTCGCAAGGGCGAGAGCCAAGCGTGGTATTTGGCGGAGAGCATGACGAGTGCCTAACAGAGTGGGCCGGGCAGGAGGAGGTTGCTATTATCATGAGCGCGGGTGATGGGTGGGTGCTAGCGAAGGGCAATACTCAGACCACACAAGGGAAGGGCAAAGGTGAAAAGGGGGACGTGTTGATAGTCTCGCCAAAGGGCAATAATAAGTCAAAGGCCATGCCGGAGGTGGTCGATGAGATTGTGGTTGGAGATGAGGATGACGGCGACTTGGACGCCGAAGGCGAGCCGGATATTTGAGTGAACTTGGATAGGTACAGTGATGATAGATGGACCCGGTGCTTTGGTTTTGGATTTGCACTGGATTTACTTTTCCTTGGAGCGGGATGATACCATAATGCCATGACCACGAACATGTCAAGCCGAGCAGATTTGGCTTTTGAGATACCTAGTTTCTATTTTATTCAGGTGCGCCAGAGAAAATTATAATGTCTTTAGCATACAGCCAGCTTCGCGGGCAATGATTGTCATGATGCCGATGACAATAATGACAGAGGAAGCCGCACCAAGAGCTAGCATTGGTCAAAAATAATACAGGACAGCATAACATTGCATAATTATTTGTCGGCATATGATTGGGAGTTAGTTAGTGTCTGTCTGTGTGAAAAAAGGGGCTCCGAAGCGAACTGTTGGTCGCTATGCCGTAACGTTGCCGCCAGCCAACCTACCTATCCCCAACAGTTGATGAAAGTGCAGAATGCACATGCCATTTTGATGGTCCATAGACATCTGTCTCTAGCTCTAACGAGCTAACTACGCATGCGCGGGTCTCAGGTTGCTTGGTTCGCTGCAGGTTCCCATCCTGCTGCGACTACGCTACTGCTGCGACTGCAGTTGCTGGTGCTGGTGCTATGTGGTGGTGGCTTGTTGCCGGCCGGAGCCACAGCGTCTATGGGTTGCTGTAGAGTACTTGCGGTGGACGTCGCCCACCCAATCGTGGCCATGGAGATTTGATTTGCGTCTGTCTATGGTTTGTTTTTGCAGTGCTGCATGCGACTTGCATGGTGTTTTCCGGCCGCCCGGTTGCCTTGCTTCGTGCGATGATGAGCTGAGCTCCGCTCCGCCTACCTGCCTACTTCTCTCCGTGGGAATGGGATTTGATCCCGTCGATGGGTTGGCTGGTGGCTCGTTATCTGGGCGTGTGCCTCTGTCGGTGTCAGTCTGCCTCTCCGTCGCACTACTACTGTACGGAGGTATGTAGGACGCAATCCCGTAGCACGCAGTGGTGTCCCGCATGGGTGGCGTTTTTTGGGGGGGCATCCATCTCGAGGTCGGGAGGATGGATGATCACTGGGGGTGGCTTGTTCTCATCGGAATTCCCCGCCCTGCCTGCCCACGGGGGTGGGTCGTGGGCGGACAAAGAAATGCAATGTGATGTCCTGCTGTGTGATGCGGCGAGGCAAGCTGAGACGCGGGCTTGTTGGGGGGATCAGATCATCGGCCGTTGTTGTTACGGTGTTTGTATGACACAACGGCAATATGGACTACTCACACACATTAACAATATTGCCGCGTGTTTGCGAGGAAGGGGTCAAACCTGAGGAGTGGTGCCAGTGACTGACTCATTCGAGGGTAGTCCGTAGGGAAAAAAGCAAAGCAATGATCGTGAGCGGTGGGCGAGCCCATCCAGCCAGCGGCTGGGTTGTGCCCCGGTTTGCACCCACATCAAAGAAGGAAGAACGAACGATGGCGCTACCCCCAAGAGTTGACCGCGTTTCCCTTCGCAGGGACTGATCGCCCAACCCCAGATTTACAATAGCCCTAACGGGATGATGTTCTGCCAAGGGTGACGAGGGTGAGTTGAATCTGGAGCAACGGGCCAATTGGTGGCAGGTGGGAGGTCGGTTGTCGTGGTGGCTTGACCGGAGGCCTGCGAGCGGATTGGGCAATTGGTCCAATGAACAGGGCTCGAACCCGGCGTCACTGAATGGGCGCATTGAAGGGCAGTTAGGGGCGGTGAGGGGAGCCGCCCGTCTTACTCAATCAAAACAGCTCGATCGGGACCTGGCTGCCGACGACGGGACAATAATATTGACGGGCCGTGCTAATAAGGTCGAGTAAATTGGTTCATTGGAAGAAAGGACCCATGGATGTAGTTGGGCCGCGCCGCGCCGTGTCGCGCCCCGTAGGGAGGAGTGTTAGATGAGCAAAGTACAGATCGGTACATCGACCGTCGGTACGGATGGCGGTACTTGTGTCGATGTCTTCCGATCCTTCCGTCTCCCCTCCACCTCGCCCACCCACTCACCTGTCGAACTCGGTGGACTGTGGTATGGACTGTGGACTGCCGAGCGGCCACGCGGGGGTCGCTCACCCACGCGGACCACCCCTCAGTCCCCGCGCCCCATCCCGCAATCTTCGGCGCCTTGACACCTCGGTGCCCAAGGTGAAGCTGAGGGTGTGATGGCTGCTGCCCAACCCGACGGGACAAGAAACCGACCTTGGGTACGGAGTAGCATTCGTCAGCTGAGAGGAGGGTCCCTGAGCGCAATCTGCCACAGTGGAAGTCGCCTGGAATTTCACGTCCGTAGTTGGATTGACGCGGCGGTGACAAATGTCGCCCACCGTCACACAGCGTCCCGGATGTGGAGTCCCCATTTCGACACAGCGTGAACACTCAAGGGTTCGTCCATCTTATGCCGCCGCCCTTGGTTTGGTGGTCCTCCTCCAGGGAGTTGTGACCTTTGGAAACTGTCTGCCTGACGCGGCCGTTGTACGGCGTGCAGAGGAAAATCGGGATGGTCGTGCTGTGCCTGTTCACCTCACACAGTACAAACACAATGGAAGCACGGGGAAAAGCTTTTGCTTGGCCCCGGCTCCTCAAGTTCCTATCGTTCCTTCCTCCCCAATGGAAAGGGGCTCATCACTCGGCCCGCTCTTCCGTGGTACAACAAACAAGCCAAAGCCGGACGGATTTCCAAACCCCTTCCAAAATTCCATGCGCATGCATGGCTGAGAGTCCCAGCTTCCCCTTCGTTTTTCTCGCTTCTATCCTACAGCAACCCGTGTGCCGAGCGTGGGATATGACTCTTCCTGGGGACGGGAATGCTGTCCTATCTCGCTCGCCCGTCCCAGCCAGCGGGCGGCAGCTGGATTCTCGTTGATCGGTTTGCTTCTCCGCTGGGGCTAGTGGGGGGGCTCAAGACGATGCGCCCGTTCAGCTTTGCAACGGCGACACGGATATGGAGATTTGGCTCTAACAATCCGTGAGCAAATCATGCATCGAGATGCACAGAAGTGAGGCTGGGGTCGTGTCTGCCTCTGCGGATGCACGCTAATGCTTCCCATTGGTTCCGCTGAGGCATACCCGGGAGACGCAACCCAACGGCAGTGGTCCGGTGTTTCGGCCACGCTTGCTCGGCAGCCCGGGGTGGCGAAGTGCCTATTTACCGTGCGCCAATGTGTTGCCCGCATCCCATGGCCGAATATGAAACCGATGTGCACTTCTATCCCCAAGGTGGGTGCTCGCTAGTTGCAGCGAATGAACTCAGGGGCTGTAACCCTATTATCCTACCGAGCCATCAAGATGGTTGCCCTGGACGGCAGCGGACTAATCTCTGCAGGAGGAGGCGGGTGTTATTTACAGCCCCTGAACTCGAAGGACCGCCCGACTAGAAGTACCTAATCAACCACTGCCAGAGCCTCTTCCTGCACACGATCTTGACTCTCTCACACACCCATGACCACCTGCACAAGGGTTCACGGTAGGTACAGTACAAACGAATCTCCTGCAATGAGGCTCCCAATGATACAGTCTCGATCCTCTTTGTTTGGAACCCTCATATGAGTACCAGCAGACGGGAAGCTGCCCGTCAACAGACAAAACTCACAAAGGACTGATCATCCTAGCAAATACAAGAGGTTCTCTTTCTGTCCAGCCAGTCTGCCCACAGGAAAAACTGCCCAGAGCATTCCATGCCTCCTCAATATCGGCTATCACACCGTCTAGAACCATACTTGATTCTTGGCAGTCGCCGCTTAGGCTCTCAACGCCAGTCAGTGTGTTTTGTTGCCTCGCCGGGGTCATTACCATATAGATAGCAGTGTGTAGGTAGGCAAGTTCATGTTACATCTCACTGTCTAGGATTGAGTGCCCTATCTTAAATATCTTGAATAAACATGTCGTTATACAGGACAGAGTAGCAACTATGCTAGGCTCTGGAACATCCTCAGATGTTGTCAACCAAATGTACATGACAATAGATGATAAGCTTCTAGAATATGGTAGGAAACATGCCGGTGACGGATCTGTAGTAAACATTGCTGAGCATATCGTGATAAACGTCCAAGCCTCAGCTCCACAGATTCTCACCCGTGAGTCACCAAGTCACAACTAGTAAGTGGTTGTTTATGCAAAATCGGAAAAGCTGAGTGCTCGAGGTCACTGTAGTCCCATTTGAACCTGGCTTTGTTGATGAACTGAGCTGTGAAGCTGACGACAACCTAAAGACAACCTGGTTCTCACTACATTCGATGAAGCATTTGGGATAAATTAGACACACTCCTATATGCTAGCATCATATCCACCAAGGCTGGAGATAAGTAACCTCTAAGCATCAGCATCGCTTCACCTCTGACCCGGGCTAACACCATTTGTTCTGGGCCTGGTTTGCATTGAGTGCAGACCTAAGAATTTCATCTCATCTTTTGTTGTCCTTGAGCCTTGGTGCTGTAGCTCTGCTCCCAGTCCCCTCCAGCTCACGTTGCAGAGAAGATACCATCGACCTCCTAACGAAGGCCAACAGCAAGTCGCATTATAACAACAACCTATAGAGAAGCATCGGCGGGGGCGAGGGGCAGCCCGGAGGACAATCCGCACGGGACAACGCCGTCAAGCCGCAAGACAGGACGCAGAACACCAACCCAACCGCAGCCTCGAACACCGTGGGCTCCAAAACAAATCCGCCTCTTTCCCAAGCGCCAACTCTTTTTGAGGCGCAACCCAATTTTTCCTACCACGACCAATTCCTCGATCCTAACCAACACCTCTCCCCATTTAGACACATACTACACGCCAAAGCCCAGGCTGGGCTCTCGATACCCGTGATAGCTCACGAGCAAGCGTCACCATGGCGAGTCCGCGGCCCAATTTCCTCACCCCCGAGGGAGGTTCGCCGGTTCCCTCCGAGGGCCGCATCCTCGATCGGAAGATGGAGTCGCGAGGACTCTCCACCAGCTTTTCATCGAATCTCGCGCGAAAGCGGCCTTCGCCAAAAAAGACGACACCGTCTTCTGGAAAGTCGGTGCGGGAGATGGCCAACTTCTTCGAGAAGGGTAAGGGTCCAGAGAGCATCAGTAGCGGCAGAAGCGCTCGAAATGTCGAGATACCGGCGCAGAAGCGCGATGTGAGTGCTGAAAGCACTGCGGCAACCGCAGGTAGCGGTATAACGGATGCGACCGATGAGACCGACGAGACCGACGAGACGAAAGACACGGATGCGCGGACTGGCGTGTTGACCTGGGCAGGTTCCAGTTCTTTCAAAAGTAGCACCCCTCCGCGTTCACCTGATCTTGAGCGGGTATTCCCGCGCCGTGTGTTATTCGCTCCTCGCCCAATTGTCGTTGCTTCTCGGTCTCGGGATGAGCACCAGGCCGAAGAGAATTCACTTACCCTGCTGAACTACAAGGCGTACTTCAATAATCGCCCGCTGGGAAGATGCCTCGACCACCTTGACAAGCAAGCAGCCGAGCCAGCCAAAGACCGCGCTGCGCCACCAGCAGAAAAGAAACCAGACCCGAAGACGAAAAAGAAGAAAACAAAGTACCACCTGACCAGCTCGGCTACTCTTCAGATGATCTTGGCGGCTTCTTCTCCAGTTGAGCGACTCGATAAACTCATGGAGTCGCTCCAAGCCCTGGATCTGGAAGCAAGTTATGACAAAGCCGAAGCCAAAGCCGACGCCGAAGTCAAAGTCGAAGCAGAAGCAGAATACACAGAGGAGGAGACTTTGAAACCGTCAAATCCCGAGATTCGGGAAGGGAGGCGCGACGCCGGAGCGGTCAACGCATTCTAGGACAATGTGCGAAGCCAGCTGTGGATCGAGGATGACGAGATATACGGAAATCACAACCAAGCAGAGAGGGAAAGCCGACGAAACCTGCATACGCAGGAGGGAGAGGCAGATCAGAGAAGCACAATTGAGGGCTCAACTTTGTTGCCCTCGCTCGTCCTGCCACTTTCGTCGAGCGGCCCGAGACTTCCATCCCCTCCTGTACCCAGCCGTCCGCCTCCGTCACCGCCCCTCTTCACCACGCATCGTCGACACTCGCCGAACCAGCCCAGCGAGCCCTTTCCAGAGCTGGGAAGATTCTCAGCCCAGGTGTCGCAGCTGAACATGTATGCCGCATTGGCTCATGCCCCAGAGATGTGTCCACCGTCCACCTTCAATGACAACGACATGTTTCCCGAGCCCGAGCTTCCGCAGATGCAGTACGACCAGCACCGGAGCTCGTCGCCAATGACAACCGAGACCTCCAAAGACGGTTGTTTCTCCCTCAGCCAGTTCGGCCATGACGGCTCAGCCACCTACAGCAACAGCAGCACCCGGGCCAAGAGCTCTGACACGACCAGAACCCAGTGGCCGTCGGTTCTCCCTGAGACACCGCCCGACGTGCTCGGCCGCCATGGGCGCGCTCAGCACTCCTCTTCTTCCTATTACTCGCCCTCGCCCCTCGGGGCCGTAAGCAACTGTTCATCCGATCGCAAGACGTCCAATGCCTCACGGCGAACCAATGCAGGTACGCCTAATCCGCGGCGCATGACGATGGAGGAGAAGATGTCCGAAATTGACGTCTATCTAGGTCTAGATAGAAACAGTGGGAACACAGCCGCCTCCGGCAAGAAAATCGGAAGGCACGCTGCTGTCGCGGCGACAGGACGAAGGGTTGCCCGATCTGGCATCAGCACCGTCGCCAACGCCGTCCACCGCGCCATCGAGCGTGTAGATCATATGCTGGCTGAGAAACGGGCATCGTCATCGTCGTCGTCGGCGGCGGGCAGCGGCGGGAATGAGGCTAGGGCCAAGAGAGGTTTGCGGTAGGGGATTGGTTCTATCGAGGAGGCGGAGGACAGAATATTATCACCTGTGGCTTGGCTTGCTTCATTTTGGTATCTGGCCGTTTTGATGTGGACGGCTGGAATGTTGTACATACAAATTCGGATATTTGCACAAGCCCCTTTCCTTTGTGGTAACACAGGGTCACCAGGCAACGTCCTGATTGGCGCTGTCTTGGCCTCTTCGAAAAGGGGTTGCGGCACAGCGCGTTGGCAGTGGAATGGAAGTTATGCCCCGTTCGGGCTTCTCAAGCGAAGTTGCTCGTAGTCCTCATCCGTGCCTCCGGTGATGCTAGGTAGGATTGCTTGTGGGTAACCTCCATCGCAGGATTCGGAAGCGCTAATGATAAGCAACAAAAGACGCGGTGGAGCAAGTTACTTCGAAAGCGCGAAATTAAATGCATGACCAACTGCGATGTGAGGGCTGAGGAGTCATGGACGACGTTGAGTCAGTCACCACATGACTCCTGTCGTTTGCCCTGACTCTCAACCTTTGCTGGCAGGTTCGAGGCTGGATACTGATACGAAGAGTCCATTCCCGACCCTGCGTGGAAGGAGCGAAGTGCAAACCGTTACCGGAAGTGCCGAAAGGGAAGGTCTAGTGTAGGGCGCTTCACCGTTGGAAAACCGATCAGGGATACTACATCACAACGGGTACTGGGAGCGTTGCACAGATTGGTTCGGAGACGTTATTCTGAGATTTTTCTTACTCTAGCTCACTCAGCTGCTGCATCAGTCCCAGAAAAGAACAACACAACAAATTTCCCCTCACTATCGAAAAGCTAGTAGGGGCATTAGCTGGCATTTTCTCTGGGCATTTTTTCACGCGTTCACCTGCCGTGCTGTTCGGTAGGGATTGTGCCTTCGCAGCCGCCTGGTGGTATGTACCAAGGCGCCTCGACAGCATAGAGAGCTGCCAGTAAGCCACATCGGCGATAGCGGTCTTTAGGCTTGTTTGAACAAAACGCCACGCACCTAACCCGATTTCATCTCAGGGGACTTTCACGCCCCGGCGTCAGCGGCTGAGGCCTATCGTGGAGGGGTCCTCGCGATCGGCATGAATTTGCCGCAGATTAACACGCGAGAACGATCCACACCACGACACATCGTTTCCGCTTTTGTGCTCCACGGTTGACTGGACCGACCCGACAAAAGGTTGAGAGCCACGCGGAGTGTCGAAGCGACAGTTATGCTTATTCCCTCCCGAGAGAGTCTGGCAGTTCGCATTCTATTTCGGGCGAAGATCGCTGGTCTCGGCGCGAGGGATGGCGGGAGAGCGGGATGGCGAGTTGATCGTCAACCACGCGCCCACGACCAGATCACTGAAAATAAGCCGCAAGGGTCGACACTGGAACGCCGTGGCCGCTCTGGCCACGGCTAGAACGACATCACTGCTCTGGCAAAGTCTCCCTTGTGCCTAGTCAAGGCCGAAATAGGAGAGGGCTGAATAACTAACCCACTAGTAGGCAAGTGAGTGGAGTGTTTGCGGTCCCGGCTCCAGCTCGCTCGCTTCAGGGCATCGCGCGTAGATTGTTGTGTCTGTCGACTCGATGATGGGTGGCTGGTTGGAGGGTTGGGCAGTTCGACGTGATGCTGTGTAGTCAGAAGCTACCAACTTCAGGGTTGTCTGTCAACGCGGGAATCCATCGCGATGGATGACGCGACGGTTACACAGAAAGCTACGCCGTTCGTATTGTCGGCCGCGATCCAACAAGCAAATCAGTATGGCAGCGCCTCACCTGGCCCGACGAAGCCGCTTTTCTTAACGACCTGGTAATCCGTAGGGCAAGCTTAGTCCCACACCCTTCTTCGACAGGAGCCGCATGACAGCAAATTAGATTGGGTGAGGGCCAATCGAGCGGCGTCTTTTGGCGGCCCCGACTCCTGTTCCTGCATACCGGAGTGCATAACGGGACACTTCCGCACGACGACCCCCTGGATTATTCCCGCCAAGTCCTGGTGAGTACCACCCTTCCTGTCAGAACTTGTACCTCGCGCCCACAGAACTGGGGGCCAGTACGCGTCCTGTGCAATCACCGGGCTCTTTTCACCACTGACTGGACAGAGGAACAGCTTCTCCCAGCAAGTATGGACGGTCCTGCCGACCCGGAAGGAATAACATCGGATTCATCGCTACATATTTCGGTGTTAAATAACAACAATTCAATCTCGGTCAGCCAGTACTTCGAGTGCTGACCGCGGGATGTCAAGGCAGCACCCCAGGGGGTACTTGACGCACTGGGCTGCGCGTATTCGGTCGTGGTCCCAAGAACTAGGGACGGGAACCTGGGACTCGAGCAACTCCTGCCCAATGGCTGATCGTCATGGTTGATATGTAATTTCCAGTATTCTTTTCTTGGATCCCGACCGTGCCATGCCCCGTCCCATGTCTACTCTAGACAGGGCTAGCCAAGGACGACACTTGGTGGGGCTGATGCTCCCCTATTCCTCGCTAGAGTCACTGCTGGTGAGCCTCATGGGGCATCGTGAAGGAAGATGCAGCCAAGGCCACCGCTCTCAGCTTCCTCGGCGGCGGTGTGGACGGGCAAGGCGGGATCCTGCTAGTCACCAGGGGGGAGTGCTCAAGCGCAGGCACCACACCAGGTGGGCTCTGAGATGCCATAAAGCCCTGATGGCCGCCATCCACGCTGGGTTGGTAAGCCTTCTTCACTCATAGCTTCCGACAACGCCGTCACGCTGCCTTATCAGCGTCCTCTTGAGCATCTTTGCTCGTCCTCTGACGTATCGCACGTCTAGTCCTTCGTTTTTATACCCCACATTCTTTAATAAGCCTCTTCGCGATGGCTCCTTCTCTCGCTATGATGGGCGCCGCCGCCCTGGCGTGCGCCTCCAGCGTTAATGCTATTCTCACGGGCCCCCCAACGGTGATAGTGGCACCGCCAGTATGCGTACCGGGGTCTAACTACGAGCTCGACACCCTATACAAGGGCGAGACTTTCTTCGACGGCTTCGAGTTCAAGACAGCACGCGATCTGAGCAACGGCTTCGTCAAATACCTCTCCAAGTCGGAAGCGCAGAACAAGAACATCATCAAGTCCACCAGTGATGATGTTACCATCGGGGTCGACAAGGTTGCCCCTACAGGTAGCGACGGACGCGGCAGTGTGAGGATCGAGAGTCACAAGTCGTTCGAGTCGGGTCTCTTCGTCGCCCGGTTCAAGCACTTCCCCTCAATTTCTTGCGGTGCCTGGCCCGCGTTCTGGATGTATGGTCCCGGTTGGCCGGATAATGGAGAAATCGATATCTATGAGCAATGGAACGAAGCTCAGACCAACTCCATCACCGCACACACGAACGACACGGTTGCTGGAGCGTGCACCCTCGATCAAAACGACTTCACCGGCCAGCTGGAAACCTCCAACTGCGATATTGATGCGCCGAACCAGTTCAACAACCAGGGGTGCAGTGTCCATGAGGGCAACGGCCAGTGGGGTAAGGCCGCCGGCGGTACCTATGCCGTCCAGTGGACAGACGAGTTCATCAAGGTCTGGTCTTGGCCCACTGGCGGCGTACCCGCCAACGTCCACAGCGCAACTCCCCTTCCCGAGCTCGCCACTTGGGGCAAACCGCACTGGGCTGTCACCAAGGCCAAGTGCAATGTCGAGAAGTCCTTCAACGCGATGAAGATTGTCATCAACATCAACCTGTGCGGCGATACTGCTGGCCACCCGGAGCTGTGGAAGCAGACTTGCAAGGCCAAGAAGAACAAGGACAGCTGCAACGAATACGTCGGGGGCAATGTTGGCAACGACTTCGACGAGCTTTACTGGAAGATTGAGGACATCAAGGTCTTCCAGAACGTGAAGAAGACCTGCCCTGCCCCGAGCTCCGCTCTCCCGAGCTCGGCCGCACCCAGCTCCGTTGCCCCCAGCTCAGCTGCACCCAGTTCAGCTGCACCCAGTTCAGCTGCACCCAGCTCTGCGGCCCCCAGCTCCGTCGCCCCCAGCTCCGCTCCCCCTAGCTCCGTTGCTCCTAGTTCTGTCGCCCCCTCGGTCGCTCCTAGCTCTGTCGCCCCCTCGGTCGCTCCTAGCTCTGTCG
>Ga0247760_1000679_pt1 | contig 36016 bp, 31 predicted proteins | sample UWRJL171409R4_FD_179936 | JGI IMG/M metagenome (GOLD analysis project Ga0247760, IMG submission 179936) | Plant litter microbial communities from Arlington Agricultural Research Station in Wisconsin, United States - UWRJ-L171-409R-4 | ecosystem: Environmental > Terrestrial > Plant litter >... | reverse complement strand
GGGCGCCTCGGCTCTCCCAACAGCGTCGTCAACACCCACCCGCGCCTCGCGCCTTACACCTCGCCGTCTCGTCGCACAGCCAACCCGACTCGAAGCCGTCGAGGATGACCCCCTCGGACCCCTCGGACCCCTCGGTGCCGGCGCCGTGAGCAGCGATGCCACCCTCCCGCCACTGGCCCCGCCCGCGCCCCCGGTGAAGGAGCAGCTTCCCCTACGGACCACCCTACCCGCCGGTACCGGTTCCGTGCGGCGCCAGGGGCCGCCCGACCCCCATCGCATCGACGATGACGACGGCTTCGGCCAGCCTACCGGTCCGAGACAGCCGCCACCGGTGCAGGCCGCCCAACCCAGTCCAATCCGGAGCTCCATGCAGCCGAGCGTCAGCATCGAGCAGGCCGCGAAGCCAAACTTTCAGATCACTGTCGGGGACCCGCACAAGGTCGGCGACCTAACTAGCAGTCATATCGTCTACTCAGTACGGACAAAGGTACGTCTAGGACATGAAACCGCCGCACCCGGGGGGCAGGTGGGCTAATTCGTGTCAGCAGACCACTTCCAAGGGCTACAAGCAACCAGAGTTCGAGGTCAAGAGGCGGTACCGCGATTTCCTGTGGCTCTACACCACGCTGCACGCCAATAACCCGGGCGTTGTAGTGCCACCACCACCAGAGAAGCAGGCTGTCGGTCGGTTTGAAAGTAACTTTGTCGAGTCGCGGCGTGCCGCCTTGGAAAAGATGCTCAACAAGACGGCGGCGCACCCGACACTGCAGCACGACGCAGATCTGAAACTGTTTTTGGAGAGTGAGACGTTCAACATCGATGTCAAGCACAAGGAGAGGAAGGAGCCGAACTTGGGCGAGAGCAAGAGTGTGTTGAGCTCGTTTGGTATCAACGTTGGGAGTACCAACAAGTTTGTGGAGCAGGATGATGTGAGTATATCTTGGCCCCTTTCTGGAGTATGGCGCTGACGCTTAGCTAGTGGTTTCATGACCGGAGGGTGTATCTGGATGCCCTAGAAAATCAGCTCAAGGCACTCCTCAAGGCTATGGAAAGCATGGTAGCGCAACGTAAGGCCATGGCTGAAGCGGCGGGTGATTTTTCGGCGTCGCTTCACGCGCTCTCAACAGTGGAACTGTCACCGACGCTATCAGGCCCGTTGGACGCGCTGTCAGAGTTGCAGCTCACCATCCGCGATGTCTATGACCGCCAAGCACAGCAGGATGTGCTCACGTTTGGTATCATCATCGAGGAGTATATCCGTCTTATTGGCAGCGTCAAGCAGGCCTTCACACAGCGCCAGAAGGCTTTCCATAGCTGGTCTACAGCCGAGTCGGAGCTTCAGAAAAGGAAAGCGTCGCAAGATAAGCTCCTGCGCCAGGGCAGGAGTCAACAAGATCGATTGAACCAGGTCAACGCCGAGGTCGCCGATGCCGAGCGCAAGGTTCACCAGGCACGACTTCTTTTCGAGGACATGGGTCGGCTGATGCGGGCCGAGCTTGACCGATTTGAGAGGGAGAAGGTGGAGGACTTCAAGTCTGGCGTCGAGACATTCCTAGAGGGCGCCGTAGAGGCACAAAAGGAGGTGAGTTTGATCACACATAGGGCATCCCTCTCCTGTAGTATTGCTTGTACTGACATTATTACGCTGCAGTTGATCGAAAAATGGGAGACCTTTCTCATGCAGTTGGATGCTGAGAATGACGAGACAGTCTTTTATCGACCCCCAGTCATCGAAGGTAGCAAGCCTGTCGGGGACACAGCGGTGGATCGAGCCCGGGCGAGGATTGACGAAGACTCTGATTAGGAAGTTGGACAGAGGCAATCAGTGGCCCAACTTTCAGACCGTACGAATAAGACGGACTTGGTCTCATCATCTCGCAGAGTCTGTTGACGGATTGGATTAAATTCGACAACAGCTGGGGTTCAAGGATGTGCAAATGACCAATGACCCCCCTCTTAGTAATTGATGCATCGCCAAACTATTTACTCGGAACAGGGAGAAAGAAAGCCGTATAATGCCCTCCAACAGTATTTGTACATAGTTCCCTCGCTTCTCTAATTGTGCCGCCTGGATTCTAACCCAGCCAGCCCATCAAGGCGCCCATCCTTTATCGTGACTCTTACAGCTGCGCCTTGGGACCACTATACACGGCTTCCCTCTGGAAGAACGATCAGAGCTTCTTCTTCTTCTTCGACGCCTCCTCCTTCTTCGCCGCCGCCTCCTCCTTCTTCATCGCCGCCTCCTTTTCCAACTCCTTAGCCGTCTTGCCGCCCAGGGGCTTGTCATTCTTCGAATACGCGCTGATCAGATCAACCAACGAGTCAAACGGATCCTCTCCCGCAGCCTCTGGCGCCGCAGGTGCCGCCGTTGCAGCAGCCTCAGCCTTTCCATCGGCCTTCTTTTTCCCTTCAGCAGCTTCCGCAGCAGCACCACCCTCGCCCTCAGCACCACCATCCATATCCCAGTTGCGACCGAAACGCTCACGGAAGGCAGCGAGCTTTCCAGCCTCGTCTACCTCGACGTTCTTGAGCGACGTCTCGCTTGGCTGCCAGAGAATGTGGTTGCGGCTGTCCTTGTTGGACTTGTACAGCGCCGTCGGCATCGTCGTGCGGACTGTGTACGTTGAGCCATCGGAGAGCTGGACGAGCTGCGTGAATTGGTAGGGCCTTCGTGGTCGGGGCACGAAGGTCGCGTGCCGGACTTGCTGGAGGGGGCGTGTTGGTGCGGCGGAGGGAGAGCTGGTGGTTGTGGGTGTTGATGTGGCAGCAGCCGTTGAGGTGAAGAGGGTGGGTCTCCGGAGGAGCGTGGAGGGAAGTCTCCCCATGTTGGGCGACGGTGTGGTTGTGCTTTGAGGGGGAGAGGTTGCTTTAGCAAGGACCAGGCGTCGGATTGGAGGTCGGGACGGGGCGAATGGGCTGTCCCGGGGGCGTGGTCGTGATTTTGGAGGGTGGTGGTTTTTTGTCCTCCGGGTTTCCTTCCGGGCCGCGCGAGGTACGGTTGCTAGAAGCTCGGACGGGCGCGGGTAGAAAATTTGATACGGCGGTCGCGAAGCAGCACTTCGCTAGCTTGGTGGTTATTGATAAGGGTTAGGGTTGGTGGTGGGAGAAGACGAAAGATATTCAGTCCCCTGACCAACTTGCAAGGTCTAGACTTGACGCGCGAACTGGATTTTAACGTTGTTGACTTGGTGGCAGCGAAGTCAAGCCCTCCGAGCTGGGTTTTACGTCTGCTTATAGGGTCAATTGGCTTTCATGGGGTGGAGATGAGTGGCCGCTACGTCCTGGGCTCTACAGCCGAACAGGCGCTCCTCTTGCGTCATCGGCCAGCGCCGTCGACGATGCGCCGGACGGCGCAGCTCTCTCGGGCAATGGGAGGGAGTAGTTTGAGTAGGGGCTCTTCGTTCCTGGGCAACTGGATCTGTTTCTGACACTGTCCTCGGCTAGATAACCGTCTCTCCCAACGCCAACAGCAACGAAATCTCCATGCCTCTCCTCGATGTCATCACAGCTGGTCCATCACCCCGCCGCGCGAGCCCAGCGCCCATCCCCACGCCTCTCCCTCTCCTACGACGATTGCGAATGCGACTGAAGTTGCCACACCCCTCTCCCATCAGGTCCGGACGCTCATGCGCCTAGTCTCACACTCGGTTGTGGTCTGCACGTCCACCTCCCCAGCCAAGAGTGGGCCGCACCACCGGCCGCGAACGCCGCGCGCCATGACAATGTCATCGTTTACCTCCCTCGCGCTCACACCGAACCCAGTGGTGAGCTTCAATATTGCGACGCCAAGTCGGACGTTTGATGCCGTCGAGGCAAGCCGGCGCTTCAACATCCACGTGCTCGCCGATGACATATCTGGGGCGCGCATCGCCGATTGGCTCGCACGGGGCAACGCCGGCGGGAAGAAGGTGTTCGAGGGGCTAGCAGAGGAGTGTGAATGCGAGGCTGTTGACGGCGCGAGTGCGGATGAGCCGCCGGTCCTGCGTGGTGCCGGGGTGCTGTATGTGCTCCGGTGTAGGCTACTGGATGAGCCTTCGCAGGGGTTGGTCAGGGTGCGAGACCATGTGATTGTCTTGGGCGAAGTGATGGAGATTATAGAGGGAGGTGTCGAGCGCACGAGTCAAGGGAAGAGAAGGCGTGAGAATGAGCGGTTTGGCCTGCTGTATGCCGATAGGAGGTATCGTCAGTTAGGGAACTGCATCATGCCGGCAAAGGATCACGTATAGGGTATCCGATATGCCAGAGGCGATTCAGACGGCGTGTTAGGGGTTACGATGCGCAGTGAGGATGTTCAAACGGGCATACAGAGCGGTGCTGATTCATTGTTAGACAAGTCATAGATCTGCGGGGCAACCAGTCTGGCCATGTACGAAATAGAACGGGAAAGCGAGGTGGTGTAGTTTGCTTTTTTTCAGCCGCCCATTCAGCGAAGATCTAAATGACTAGCTTTGTTGTTTATATGAGAGGACCGGGAATCTAGAGAGCGACTTTTCCTGTCGAGATCAGGAGACCTTCTCCCGCTCGCGATCCTCTGAATCCACCTGCCGCCAAGTATATCTGCCCTGAATAAAAAGGAGAGGAAAGCGGATTTCTTTGGCGATGCTCAGCTCCGACGGGGCGAGATTAGTCGATCTTCACGAGCTCAGTCTCGAAGACCAGGGTCGCGTTGGCGGGGATAACACCGCCAACAGCACGGTTGCCGTAGGCAAGGTGAGGGGCGATGGTGAGCTTGCGCTTCTCGCCAACCTTCATGCCCAAAAGGCCCTCGTCCCAGCCCTTGATGACCTGGCCATTGCCAACGGTGAAGGAGAGCGGGTCACCGCGGTCGTAGCTGGAATCGAACTTCTTGCCGCTGGTGAGAGTGCCCTTGTAGTGGACGTGAATGGTGTCACCTGTGTCGCGAGAAGATGAGAGTCATTAGCTTCTTGGAATTTAATTGCATCAAGCAAGCAAGCCTTGTTTGTGGAGCATAGCTATGTCGGCTACGGAAATGTGCGAACGGCTAGACAATGGAGGGGTGTTTGCTTACCGCGCTTCGTCTCTTGGCCCTGGCCTTCGCCCTGGACCTCGACCTGGAGTCCGTCAAGTTGGGGGACAGTCATTGTAGCTGATGTTTTGGAGGATGATGAGAATTGAAAGAGAGACGGTTGGTTGCGATTTGAGTAGATGGATGGTGGAATAGGGAAAGAGCTGGAAAGGGGGGGGGTAGGAGGGTTGAAAGGGGGGCGAGCTCCAACCACAACCTGGAACTCTTGAAGAGGGGTAGAGGGGCAATGGCGCAAGGGATCTGCATCAACATGCAAACGCCTCAAATCGGACAAAGCTGAGAAACCGCAGTCTCCGGTCTCCTGCATCGGATCAGAGGCCGTTTGAGGAATGCTATCATGCCTCTCGCTTGCTTTGAAACGTCCATTTCCTACGTGGGCAATTCCCCTGTTCTCAAGAGCGGAAAGGCAAATGTTTGGAAAATCGCAAGCTGAAAGTTGGAGTAGGCGAGAAGCTTCAGGAAACCACCCGTGGACCGAACAGCTGTGGCCCAGCGCGCATCACCCCGAGCTGTCTATGTAACTCAACAGGTATTTTGGCTGGCCACCCTCCGGAAACATACTGTGTACCCTCGAAGTTTGACCGCTTTCTGGCCTTCTGATAGGCGTTGGTATGTGACGGATCCGGAGGCTGCTCCGTGCGACCCCTCCCCGACGAATCTGGTGCTCAAGAACTTCTGCACAACCACATAAGGTGCCTGGTGTGAATCGTGGGGCGCTCAATATCAGGTCTGAGACCTACCACCACAAGTAAATAGATAAATCAATTAGTTTCTGGTGTTGTGAGATTATTCTCGGGTATCGCATCAGCGTGGATTCCCGGTGGGAGGATTCTAATGAAGGCTTTTGGCCAAAGAAGGGGGCCCACATTCAAACCTTGGAAACCCTTCCCCTTCCGCCGCGCTACCCCGGCAACGAGCCACCATACTAAGGACCCTTGTTGGTTTTGCAAGAGACGCCGCCATCCATCTTTCTCACGGGACCCAGCTGCTGGGAAAGAGGATAGTCACTGCACGAAGACTTGCCGCCTCGCCACACGGAGTAGATTGACAGAAATTGTTCTTGGATAGAGTCACAAAAGTGGAATGTGCCGTTAGGTATCCTCTCTCCACCAACTGCCTGGAGCGGTCTGACTGCTTGGCGATTTATGGAGGCAACCGCCTACCGAGGCGGGGCTGCGGCTAGGTTGTATTCTCAGCCTTGCCGCCAGGCGCCAGCCAGTCTGATGGACCATTCTCGAACCTCAAAGAAACTCTCATGGCTCCCAGGGCTCTCGGGGCTCCCAGTGGAGATAGAGAGCTCTTGCTTCAGGACTCTCTCCAAGGCTGGAATCGTGAATCGTCCGCAGGCTACAGCGGCTGACTTTTGCGATAAAAACTGTGCTATTCGGCTAGTAGGACGTGGTTATCAAGAGGGCTTTTCAGCCCCTCACCTTCAGTTCGTCACAAGATCCTTCTCAAGGTCAATGCCATTTTGCGCTGAGGAGCAACTAGAGCATGAAGAAAGACAAATGTCAGTTACTTTTGGAAACCACGATGATATCTATCTGTAAAGGCGCTGAAAGCAGAAAGTGGTTTGTGGATACCAGTCGAGGTTTGCTGGATAACAACAGAAAGTGGGGCCGTCAATCGAACCTCATGGAAAGTCAAAGGTCCGAGTGCCCCAGAAATTCAGATTTATTGAGTGGTAGCCTCCTCGCTCCAACCTCTCTCCTTCCACATCTCAGTTCTACAATTCTCCCCCAACTCGCGCTCAAGAAACATCCGAGGTGCATACGATCTGTTGATACCCATTTGGTAAGTTCAGTCCTCCTCGCGCCGCCCTTCCAGCGCCTTGCGATTTCATGGTTGCCGGCTCAGCCTTGCCCACCGCTTTAAAGTTCTACCGTTATTTCTGCGCCCGCCTCGCAGCTCGCCCAGTCCATTTCCACAATTTAGCACCGCACCAACGCTCTCCAGCGCAGAACTAACATCTCTCCAGAGATAATCACCCCACACAATCAGTCAAGATGTCTGAGACTTTCGAGTTCCAGGCTGAGATCTCTCAGCTGCTCTCGCTCATCATCAACACTGTCTACTCCAACAAGGAGATTTTCCTCCGAGAGCTTGTCTCCAATGCCTCCGATGCGCTCGACAAGATTCGCTATGAGTCTCTGTCCGACCCCAGCAAGCTGGACTCTGGCAAGGACCTCCGCATCGACATCATCCCCGATAAGGAGAACAAGACCCTCACCATCCGGGATACCGGTATTGGCATGACCAAGGCTGTAAGTTTGGAATTACCCCGCGACCGGTGCTGGAAGCTGTCTAACATATTTTCAGGACCTTGTCAACAACCTCGGTACCATCGCCCGCTCCGGTACCAAGCAGTTCATGGAGGCCCTCACCGCTGGTGCCGACATTTCCATGATTGGCCAGTTCGGTGTTGGTTTCTACTCTGCATACCTCGTCGCCGACAAGGTGACCGTCATCTCCAAGCACAATGACGACGAGCAGTACATCTGGGAGTCCAGCGCCGGTGGCACCTTCAAGATCAGGCCCGACACAGATGGCGAGCCTCTAGGCCGGGGCAGCAAGATGATCCTTCACCTGAAGGATGAGCAGACCGACTTCCTCAATGAGGCTAAGATCAAAGAGGTCATCAAGAAGCACTCCGAGTTCATCTCTTACCCCATCTACCTCCATGTCAAGAAGGAGACAGAGACTGAGGTTCCCGATGAGGATGCCGAGGAGGTGACCGAGGAGGATGACGACAAGAAGCCCAAGATCGAGGAGGTTGATGATGACGAGGAAGAAGAGAAGGAGAAGAAGAAGAAGACTAAGACGGTCAAGGAGACAAAGATTGAGGAAGAAGAGCTCAACAAACAGGTAAGCACCCCTTCCATATTTCATTGGCGGCGTTTTGCACTATTCCCCATGCCTTTTGTCTTTCACAAGTGGCCTATTTGTGTATTGGTCAAGGCGTGTTTGTCATGCGACGAGGCCTACTGGTCCAGCCTGCAATGCATTGGGAAAATCACAGGGGCGCCGGTACTCAACTGGCAAGGCGTGGTAGTTCAGCCCTCGAGGCCCCAGGAGATGAATGCGCTCTGCTCAGCCTTTTCTCGTCGTCACGAGTTCAACCTAAGCACTTGTTCCCTATTCGTAACGCCTAAAGTGAAAGGGAACATTTATTAACCTGTGACACAGAAACCCATCTGGACGCGCAACCCTCAGGACATCAGCCAGGAGGAGTACGCTTCTTTTTACAAGTCGCTCTCCAATGACTGGGAGGACCATCTTGCTGTCAAGCACTTCTCCGTCGAGGGTCAGCTCGAGTTCCGCGCTATCCTCTTCGTGCCCAAGCGCGCTCCCTTCGATCTCTTTGAGACCAAGAAGACCAAGAACAACATCAAGCTCTATGTCCGCCGTGTCTTCATCACTGATGATGCCACCGACCTCATTCCCGAGTGGCTCAGCTTCGTCAAGGGTGTTGTCGACTCCGAGGATCTTCCCCTAAACCTGTCTCGCGAGTCGCTCCAGCAAAACAAGATCATGAAGGTGATCAAGAAGAACGTCGTCAAGAAGTCTCTTGAGCTTTTCACCGAGATCGCTGAGGATAAGGAGCAGTTCGACAAGTTCTACAGCGCCTTCTCCAAGAACCTCAAGCTTGGAATCCACGAGGACTCGCAGAACCGCAACATTCTGGCCAAGCTCCTCCGCTTCAACTCGACCAAGTCTGGCGACGAGATGACCTCGCTCTCCGACTACGTTACTAGGATGCCTGAACACCAGCGCAACATGGTAAGTTATTCGTGCTGCTGTAATAGAGAACATTAGCTAACATTTGCAACAGTACTATATCACCGGCGAGTCGCTCAAGGCCGTCCAGAAGTCGCCTTTCCTTGACTCTCTCAAGGACAAGGGCTTCGAGGTTCTGTTCCTGGTCGACCCCATTGATGAGTACGCCATGACTCAGCTGAAGGAATTCGAGGGCAAGAAGCTGGTTGACATCACCAAGGACTTTGAGCTTGAGGAGACCGAGGAGGAGAAGAAGCAGCGCGAGGAGGAGGAGAAGGAGTTCGAGGGCCTTGCCAAGGCGCTCAAGAACGTCCTCGGCGACAAGGTCGAGAAGGTTGTCGTCTCCCACAAGCTGACTGGCGCTCCTTGCGCTATCCGCACTGGCCAGTTCGGTTGGTCCGCCAACATGGAGCGTATCATGAAGGCGCAGGCCCTTCGTGACACCTCTATGAGCAGCTACATGTCGTCCAAGAAGACCTTTGAGATCTCTCCCAAGAGCCCCATCATCAAGGAGCTCAAGAAGAAGGTTGAGGCCGACGGCGAGGGTGACAAGACCGTCAAGTCTATCGTCCAGCTCTTGTTCGAGACCTCGCTCCTGGTTTCCGGCTTCACCATCGAGGAGCCTGCTGGCTTTGCTGAGCGCATCCACAAGCTCGTCTCTCTTGGCCTGAACCTCGATGAGGAGGCCGAGGCTGCCGATGAGGCACCAGAGGCTGCCGCCGATGTCGAGGCTGCCGAGACCGGTGACAGCGCCATGGAGGAGGTTGACTGAATGATGACATGACTGGGAATGAAAAAGTGCTTCGGGACGGAGTTGGAAGGGTTTAGCTTCTTTTCTGTTACCCTCATCTGCATCATACAATGCGGCTCTAATTCCCCACGAAACGGTTATGTATTCTAGCTAGGGCCTGAGGCGTGATTATGGTCTACGTAGACACGAATTCATGGGTTAGATGAACATTATGATTGCTTCCAAATAGTGACTTCTCGTTTCAGAGCCTTTAGGTGGCTCTCATGACATGATAATGGGTGCTGTATCAGCCGATATCTACAGCCTACCCCTTTTTCCTTGCAGGGAGATATATTGCGGATGAGCCTCCGCCCGTCCTCGTCCTCTTTCCAGTTACCATCCTGTCGCACCCGACGGCATGGTCGGAGCGTCGCCACACTTGTCCAAGACCCCACTCACTTTCACAGTCATTGCCACTGATAAGGGGTGCCCAAAGCGTTCCGTATGATTCTATGTGGCCAATAAATGCTCCCGCTCTTTAATGGTCCCGAATGAACAGAGTGGTGGATCGAACTGCGAATACCTTCACTACTAGAGGAGGGAAACCATAAACTTTGTCACCAAACCCCTATACCCATCCCTAGACCACCACTGATCACAGCAATTGACAATACGTCATCAATCTTAATTCATAAATCTAGCTAGCTACCGAAGTCTAACCCAACTAATTCCATCAAACACAACGCTACAGCTTCCATGCCTTATCGCTACCCAAGTTTCTACAATCGTGACTGGTTTCCCTTTTCTCTTTCCTGTTTATTTATGAGCTTTCGTCTACTCCTCTTGCATGTGTTATCATCAATGTTAACTGTATGAACTAGAATACATCTGGCAACCACCCCAAGCTGTGTGGTGTTGACCGCCATTAACACCCTTCCTACTCCCTCCCCGCCTATCCTTGATCGTAGAGTAGGCGCATGAGACGCGAGTCCGGGAGTGCTGTTTAGGGTGGAGGATAAAGAAGCAAGAAAACCAGTCCCCATCTGTTACCCAACATTTGGCGTAACTATTCTCATCAGTCCCTGCTCATTCGTCATCAAACCCGCCAAAGCCTTTCCATTCAGTGAGGTTTAGTGTCATAAAACCTCCTCGCCCTCTTCTTCCTCTCTGAATTGGACACCGCCTTCTACACGGATCCCTCCAGCCACCCATTCAGTCTCAGCGACTTTTGCAAGTGGCCACCTGCTCCTTGCTCTCTTGAGCAGCCCTTCCGCGACCTCCATCGCACCCCTGAGCCCTTTAGCATCAAACCTATTTAGGTCTGCCTCGTGGTCTCCCTCGCCGTCACCTTCGCCATCCCGCACGCCATACTCGATCCATCGCCACTCTACCCGAGCAATTCGATGACTCGTCCGACTGCGCATACGCATTTGCATCGCGTGATCACCGACACCCGGATGTGGGTCAAAGGGTAGGCGGGATTCCAGCAGTGCGTAAAGTAGGACACCGAGGGACCATGCGTCTGTTGCACGACCGTCGTATGGTTGACCCATGATAACTTCGGGGGCAGCGTAGTCGTCTGATCCACAACGCGTCTCGAGACGCTCGTCGTCGGCGATACGGCGGGAGAGACCGAGGTCGGTAAGCGTGATGACAGAGTGCGGGTATGTGGTCCAGTCTGTTCTAGAGCACAGCTCGGCCGTAGGTAGGTTAACAAGGACATCTGACCGAGGGTGTTAGAATATATTTCTCAGTGTGGGGAACTGGGGAAGCATACTCTCGAGTTTAATATCTCGGTGAACGATCTTTTGGCCGTGAAGATACCTCACTGCGCCCACTAGTTCGGCGAACATCCTCCGCAGTAGCTCTGGACTCAGTAGCTCGCGGTGTCCACTAGCTACATCAAACAGATCCCCACCAGGGCAATAGCTGAGAACCAGGATCGCCCTTGTCGGCTCGATGTTCCAAGCTTTGAGGTGGACGAGCGAAGGATGGTGAATGCTCTTCATGATTTCCAACTCCCGCTTGAGACTCATCTCTATCCTCTCCTCCGATGCTCCACCACGAGGGCCGTGTTCGCATACCTTGACAGCCACTAGGGTACGACGTTCATACTGGGGCGCTGGTTCAGGGGTGTGCACGCCGCTGGCGGTAGCGGAAGCTGACGGTGGTGGGTACTCCTCATCGTCCGATGGGGAGGAGTTGATTTGGCTTGTCGCAAGCATAACGCGGCTGAAAGTGCCCTGGCCAAGCATTCTCAAAGAGCGCCAGCGACGGCGTTTCCTGTCGTGCATGCCGTAAGCCTCGAAATACTCGTAACGGGAGGACTTGCTGTTACTCCTGACGCTAGAACCAGACCCGGCGATGGATGACGAGTCGGCAACACTCAGAGAGGACTCGCTTGGTGGAGGTGTTGGCGGTTTCTCGATCGGCGTCACGCCCCTCGCCTCCGAAAGATGGGGTTCACGGCGCATATGGCTCTCAAACCCGGTCTCAACATTCTTGAGCTCTGCCTTGGCATGTGACCCGGACACGGTCACCATGCGCTTTGGAATCAGCATAGGATCCGGGACATAATCACTAATACTCCGGTTCCTCGTGTGCGACTGGGCCTGCTGGTGTTGTCTCCCGGCGTTGGTGCTCTCTGGATGCGGGCCCGAGGCTAGCCCGGCGTACGCCTTCCGTTTAGACGGCGTGGATGCCATTGGATCCTCTGGGCTACCGGGCGACGCGCAATCACCTGGGTGTTGGTTAAAGGAGGAGTTATCGCGCGATGCTCGCTGGCCAAGTTTCTTCCATGGTCCCGGAGAGTCGCCGCAGAGCAGTGGAGAGGGCAAAGGTGTGACGTCGCCCATAGCGGAGATGACGGGGCTCGGATAGCAAGAGCTCGCTGCGGACGCAGTGCCGAATATGTTGTAGCTACCAGTCTTGAGGCTGGGCGTCCTAGAGATCGGTTTCAGGGAGGACGTCGATGTCTTGTGTTGAAGGGTGAGAGAGGGTCTGTTGGAGAGTCTGGAAGGTGTAGAGAAGCTATGCGACCCGTCTGTAGCCAAGGGAGTTGTAGGATGAATATCAGTCTGAAGCCGCGAGGGGCTTAGGTGAATCAGTATCGGATGCGAGCTACACTCGGCGAGGGAGCTTGGCGGCGGCGTCGTCGTTGTCGATGCAGCCTCCGGCGTCCTGGTTGGCGGAGACGGTGCTATGGTCTGGGAGCGGAATTGGATGTAGCTGCTAGGAAGACGGGGTGTCGAAGACGCTGTTGAGGGTCTTGTCGAGGCGTCAGTGGAGGTGGTGGTCACGCGGGGTGTGACTGGAGGGGCGATGGAGCAGAGTTCGATGGCTGAATTTGCGTGGGCATTGTGGTCGTTGAGGCGCTCAGCGGCAGCAATAGTAGCCGCCGCGTTTATGAAGCGCGCATTGCCTTCTTCAGGAGTGACCGGTCTGTCAGGCAGCGGTATTGGCAGAGAGGAAGTGGTAGAGGCCGACTGCGACTGCGGATGCGATTGCGATTGCGACTGTGACTGAGAACGGGGGGCGTCACGGGAGGACATTGCTAGGCTGTGCTCCGCCGGGTTCTCAACGCGCCGCGAAGCCCCGAGCGGTAACACACGCAGGACGATGGCGAAACCCCCGGACGCTGGGTTGCAGGTTGCAGGTCGCTGGTCGCCGCCGAATCGCCGGACGCTGGACGTTGGCTTGCGGTTTGACTAGGTAGATCGATAAAGTTCACGTCGTCTCCCTGGGCTCCCCGGGTTCCAGCGCTCAGCGGGTGCGGTTCAGTGGTGCCCTGCGTGACCGCAGAGGCTCAGCACCACACCTAAGCAGGTAGGTGGGGGCGGCGCGTTAGTGCGCTAGGCACTGTTCGATCCACGCCGAGAAGTGTGTGCAGGAGCTCCCGTCCAGACTTCGGCGGGGTCAAATGTCCGCCCAGTTCCACCGTCGTCTCGGGCCCCAGGTCCTCGTTGTTACCTAGCCGAGTCCGGAGTGAAGTTCCTCTCTTCCGTAGCCGTGCGTCGCATCAGTGTTCCGCGGTCAGCAAGGAGCCGGGGGTATTTCGATTCGTGCTGAACTGGAAGCGATCAGAATGTGTCGTCGTCGTAACCAGGGCGTTGATAAGACGGGTTGTTGACGGGCGACTCGTGACCTCACCCCCCTACAGAGCTTTGGTGTTTAGTCACTACCTATGTCGGAGTATTGCCGCGGGGCCGTTTCCGAACTTCGAAGGCTCTGCGGCTGTGCCGGGAGAGGGCCGACGTAACGTTGATTTCGAAAGGACGTGGGATGAACGCCTCGGGGACAGCATACGCGGACGGGCGCGGGCATGTATTCAAATGATAGCGAAACGCCAACGGCCAACCTTCGCCCCGGGTGCACGGTTCAGGGATGACTCCCTGCATGCGATTGTCTGGTGTAAGTCTGCCTCACGACAAAGAATACTAAAAAGTCAGGTGACGGACGGACTTGGAACAAAGACATTCGATGTGTCACGATACGGGCGTTCAGAATGTACCGGTCCAAGCCAAGCACGAGCGCTGGTCAACAAGGTTTGCTTAGTCCATCAGAGCGGATTGTTTCGCCAACCATGCTGAGCCGCCCTTCCAAATCGCACCGTTTTGAATCTGTTGTCTTGCTTGCAAGGGAAAGCGATCAAGAAGCCATCCCGCTTTGCCTTATCGCAGCCTCGGCAGAGCTCCGCCATCGGCTCCAACCACCCCGGTCACGCATTGAAACCCGTATCTGTGATTGATATCCTTTATCTTCTGGGTCGGTTCGCTTTCGAAGCCTTGTCCTCTGCGTTAGGGTACCGTTGGCAAAGAAGCTATGTCTTGAAATAAGTATGGGAGTAATGCAAGAGGACAGAGGGGGCGTGGGCACAGAGGAGCCACGCCTGATTGGATTGCACGGGACCACGATGGTCAAACTCCGTAGCCAATTGGTTGGCCAACCTCGTTCTCTAAGGACTTCGACACTTCGGTTGCCTTGAGTTCTGGGTCGAGACAATTGTACGGTTTACCGATCACTTCCAAACACACTCGTCGCACCTCGCACTGCTGTTTCTCTCCGCACAGCTATCCAGAGTCGGGTCGAACTTCGGGAGTGTCATCAGAAGCGCACAACTAAGCCGCGCCGTAAGCTGGCTGCGGGAAAGACCTGAGGTCACACAAAAGTCTGATCCGCGATTGGTGCTGCGAGCAGGCCTTGTGCCATTTGCATGAGACGAAGATCACCAATTAGATAAATCTCCCATCAGCCTCGAGGTTTTCTAAAGTTGTAACAAGTCCCTCACATGGACTGTCGGATGAATCATCTTATGGGCTGACGTTACGTTGGCACTGGCCGAGTGTAATCCCCGACTGTGGGATGAGCGAGGCTCCTGGCTGACTACTGTGAGGCTGCCATGCAGGTGTCCCGACAAGGCAGCTTGGCCGGGCCGCCGTTCATTCCGTACGGGCTAGTCCGTGTGTTCCAGGACTTGAGGCCGGGAACTGACGTCGGTTGATTGAACCGATAATAAATTTCGTTGTGTGCATCCGTTATCTGCAGAAGCCTGGGCCAATTGCTTTTTTGCTCCGAGTTTGGCGTGTTGTGGTGTCCATGCTATGTAGAATACGTCACTCGTCAGTTAGGGTTCCGGACGCGGCGTCGTAATCTGGAGCCGGAATCTGAGACGCCCGTCCCGTCCCGCATCAGCGGCGCCTTCGACCAACGCCACATACCGGTCGACTCAAACTTGGGACCGAAGCTTCAAGCCATGTCGTCGACGTCGGCCGACGCTCTTGCCGAGGGGGACCATATTGTTCGGCCTCGCCCGCGCAAGCTGCTGCAGCAGCAGCTGTCGCACCTCTCGCAAATCAGCAACGCCTCAGAGCTGAATGGCAACCCCGGGGCTCTTGAGCTTCCGGAGACCGGCCATGTCACTGCCACGACAAGCGGCCGGTCAACGCCAATTCCCCTCGATGCCCCGCCCTCGGTGTACTCGCTGTCAACGGCGCGCAAGCAGGTGCGCGCCGAGCAGCGCCGCCGAATCTTCCCCACCATCGAGTACGCCAGCCGCGTGTCACACTTCGACCCCAACAGCGACTACCGCGACTTCCATGGCTTCTTCAATCTGTTCTGGATCGGCCTCGCCATTATGGCCATCACCAGCATGCTGCGCAACATCAAGGACACGGGCTCCCCCATGCGTGTGCAGATCTGGGGCCTCTTCACCGTCAATCTTTGGCACCTGGCCATCGCCGACTTTATGATGGTCGCTAGTACCGCCGTGTCTCTGCCCCTGCACCGCGTGTTCCGCGCTGCCCCCGCCCGCGGCGCCCTGACCTGGGCCAAGGGCGGTGTGGCCCTCATGAGCCTCTACCAAGCCGTTTGGCTGGCCTTTTGGATATCCGTACCTTTTGTGCTCGAGTGGGCATGGACAGCCCAGGTTTTCCTGCTCCTGCATACCATGGTGCTACTCATGAAGATGCACTCGTACTCTTTCTACAACGGCCATCTGAGCGAGACAGAGAAGCGACTACGTGCTCTTGATGACCCATCTACCGCATCACGGGCTCCGGCCTACCTCTACCCAACACTCGACAACCCTGAGGGTACCGTAGCTAGTCCTACGCGTGCTGAGGCTCGCGGGAAGGGCGGTGGAAACCGCCCCGAAGACGACGAGATTGCTCAGCTGCGCGAGGACCTGGCCCGAGAACTGACCAGCCCCATCGGCAATATCACGTACCCAGCAAATCTAACGTGGGCAAACTACCTCGACTACCTCTGCTGCCCTACGTTGTGCTACGAGATTGAATACCCGCGTACCGAAGCCATCGACTGGCAGAACCTGCTTTCCAAGATCGCCGCAACCTTTGGGTGCATTTTCCTGCTGACCATTATCTCGGAGGAGTTCATCCTTCCCGCTTTGACAGACGCTTCGCACCGGCTGGACCCGTCCCTCCGGACCGCCGAGTCGCCGCTTACAGCCCTCGAGGCTTCGATCGTTCTTCTCGAGACCATATCCTGGCTCCTCTTCCCCTTCATGTTGACATTTCTGCTGGTCTTTCTTGTCATATTCGAGTATGTGCTCGGTGCATGTGCTGAGATTACGCACTTTGCGGATCGACACTTCTACTCGGACTGGTGGAACAGCACCGACTGGATGGAGTTCTCACGGGAGTGGGTATGTCAAACCAACGTCTTTTAGCACCCCCCTTTTGGTCTTTTATCGCCGCCTTGGATGTCTCAGGGGAAAGAAACCACGCATGAGACGTTCTGTTGCCTATCTTTATGCCTGAAGGGTGGAGTACATAGCTGACACTTCTCACTAGAACGTACCTGTCTACAGCTTCTTGCGGAGGCATGTCTACAGTGCCAGCCGGCCGCATATCGGCAAGGCATATGCGACGGTCATTACCTTCCTAATCAGCGCTATAGGACACGAGATCGTTATGGCCTGCATCACCAAAAAGCTGCGCGGCTACGGTTTCATCTGCCAAATGCTTCAGCTGCCCATAGTCGTGCTACAGCGGACACGGTGGATGCGGGGGAAGAAGACACTTCACAACGTCTCCTTTTGGTGCAGCATGATCTTGGGTCTGAGTTTGGTTCGTTCCCCCGTTTCTTGCGAGGTATCTCACTGGCTGGCCACGGAGGCTAACACCGCCAACCACACAGATATGCTCACTTTACGTATTGGTATGAAAGTACATGCGCCTGGTTTTCCGCAACAATTCAGGATAGATACCCAAGTCCGCATTCATTAGAAGTCGAGAGCCCGCAAATGGTCCGATCAATGCGACACGTGACGTCTCGCTTTGCAAGGTCATATTAGCCTTTCGCTCACCGCCAATCCTCCAAGCCAGGTCGCCCTAGACAAGGAACCCACAATTCAAGCATTCGAGAGGTCACGCTGAGGAAAAAGGGAGGGAAAAAAACCAAAAGCGTCCGAGAGAGGGGCAAGACGGTATACTCGACCAAGGCCTGTTTGGATCAACATGGCGGTGTAAAAGTGATGGCATCGGGCATTTCTAGATGGGGCCCATGTCACGAGACCCCACGGACGGAGGGACACAGGGGGACAACCAAACGCAGTACATAGGTGTAGAATTAGGTCCAGTCAATAGCCGTTGGATACGGCTTGGGTTGGTTGACTGGCCTCTTGCATGTGGCCGAGAGTGACCAGTAGGTAGACATAGAGGGAAACACGACCAATGAGCTGGATAAGCTGTTGGAACACGAGCCACCGCATGGGCACATGCTTTAACAAAAGACAGCAGCGATTGAGGGAAGTTATGGCGGCCAAACTTGTCGTAAGCTATCAATACGCGTATGTGGCGAAGGTGGTGCAATGAATGTCCCCTGGTACGACAGAGGGGTGAGAGAGGCCTCCGATGATCAGGGGCTACCAGACAGGTCCCGCAGTAAACCACGAACGATTTGCGGCCACGCAACAGCCACTTATCATTAAACACCCGACATTACAGCATAGGGAGGGAAACAAAACAGTAGCAAGCAGCAGATAACTCGTATGTATGTATGGGAGCCAGATATCATAAGAATCACGTAGCCTCATAATTCATTCCCAGCTAGCTGCATGGTAACTCGTCATGTCTCTCACTCTTTCGTCGGCCAGCATCCTCCTCTTCCGATTCGCAAAATTCTCGATACAACAACTTCCACCACACTGGCGAGACCACCACCAATCTCGACAACGAAAAGCATACGTAATCATAAACAGCTCCATTCCACCCAACGGTCCAACCCAGACCTCTGCCTATTGTAACTCCAAACTCTGGCAAGTGCGTGCCCACTGTGAGTCGAAGAAGCTAAAAAGAACGTAAATCCAACACCTTGGCTATGTGAGCTTTAGTTGAAAACGAAACAGAGACAAGATACACATCCAAGGAATATCACCAGCCCAAACGCCATTGAGAAAAAAACCATAGAAAGTGATGAGAGTCAACTTGAACTTCACTGTCTCCCAGTGATAAAAAACAAGGACTGTGGAATATGCGGTAAGTATTGTAATGTGTGCATATGGTGTTGATCCGACCATGATTCATAAGTACATCGCAAATGTAAAGAAAAGGTCATGACGCGTTTTGCTCTTGAACTGCGGCCTTCATGAGCAGGGCGTAACATCGCAGCGGCGTGGTGGGCGGGTTCCGAGATATTTGCCCCGAGATGGGCCCAGCAGCGCAGAGCCATATGCTCTGTTCAGCCGTAGCGACACAGTGCCGAAGCTGAGCTTGTTGGAAGCCACCTTGGTTCCAAGCCCTGCGCTGTGGTGCATGACACCTGGGCGGTGGTGACACATGTCGTCTTTCTGTCTGCAAGGTTGGTGTTGCTTAAGTTCAGTCAACTTGCCCGCCTCGACACAACTCGCCCGACGCCTCCACCTGCAAATCAGCCCATAAACGCCCTGTGAAAACCAGAAAAGCTCCAGAGAACGCCCAAATCGTTCATATAAAGACATAAGTGGCCTCGTTACTGATTCTTTTTCATGAAATATTTCGTTCATGCCTGCAAAAAAGTAAAGAAACCGATGAAACGAAAACGATAAGACCCAAAAGCGCCCCGACCTTCCCAACCCAAGAGAAATAGGGCAAATGACCGTGCCCATTAAGGATTATTAACCAATCAAATATCCACAACCGAGTGAGCGCACTGAACTGAGCCATGTACCCATCACCAGGATCTCAGGAGCCTCAGAGTTCGGATTGGCAATGACGCCATCACGCCCGGGCTTCGGCTGTTCTGGATACAGGCTTCCACCTCCGTGAAAAGCCAGTCGAAATCCCAGGAACCCGCTGCGACGACAGATTCCTCAAGAGGCCGCTTCACGCGTACACTTGGGAATATTGGTCGGGCGCATAGGCCACATTATATCTGTTATCGGAGTACTTCACATCATTTGGGCCATAGCTCCTGGCTTCCTTCACCTTGATGTATGATGGATACGAGCCGCCCGGGCCGCCCGGGGAGTGTTGTTGATCGTACGAGGTATCCGGGGGCATGTATCTTCCGCTCTTAGGAGATACTCCATATCCGTAATGGGGATCCATTTTGGTCGTTTTGTGGTCTGGTCCTACTTTATACGTGGCGCTCCGGGCGATAGGCTCGGGGGACCGACGTCGGCCGCTCCGACGATGGCTGCGGTGGCGGTGATGTTCGTCATCGGAGTCCCCTTCCTCTGGGACTTCCAGGGGGTAGTCTTGGCCGGCTCCCCAAGTGTGCGTCCGGGCGAATTGCGGCGGCATATGGGGAGTAGAAGAGGAAAACTCGTGGGGAGTGGTATTTGACCGGTTGACTCCCATACGGGGGGGTGACGACGACTCGATAGGTACGCTAAGCGGAGTTGTATGTGACTTCTGTAGCGGTGGTGGTACGCGACCGATCTTAGGAGAAGCATTGACAACGTATGCATCTCGCGAAGATGGCAACTTCTCTCTCGACCTGGACGCATCATGAGACGGACGACGTGTCCTAGAGCGGTAGATAGTCTCCTCATCGAGAAGCTCTGGAGGTGGTCGATGAAGCTCAGCAGGCGGAGGTGTCGGTACCACCGGCGGGGCGTAGAATTCGGCCGACCTGGTCGGCTGGCGCCTCGATCTCTCGATGTAAGTTGCGGCCTTGTCGAGGTCATCAGCGTACTTCACCTCTGGAACCGGAGGCGGTACCGGGGCTGCTGGCGCCACCATGTCGTGAGGGGAAGGTGCACGGCGAGAGGCCGTTGATTTCTCCCGCTCACGTTCTCGCTCGCTGCGAGCCTCGTAGGGCTTCTTGCTCGATGACCTCTTTTTCTCGGTTTTGGAGGAAGAGTAGGCCTGTTGGTCCTCGGCCGTATCAGCTGGTTCTTCAATATAGGGAGCGTAGCCCCGGCGCTTGTCATCCTGGCCGCGCTTCCGGTCCACATCCCGGTCTTTGCCGGACTTCTTTCTGAGCTCTCTCTCCCTCCTTTCCAATTCCTTTTCCTTCTCACGAAGGCTTTGGCTTCGCTCCTTGTCTTTATTGTCTTTTATCCTGTAGTCGTCTTCCGGATCTCTTCGGCTGCGCCTGTCTCTCTCCCTGTCCTTTTCTCGGCGATCCTCCTCTCGGTAGCTCGGCTTCTCAAAGCTGGAAGGACGCCGAGCAGTCCTCTCCGGGGCGTCATACCGTAGAGGTACATCCTCGTGCGAGCGTGAGCTGGTTGGATGATAAGCGTAGACTTTGGGAGAGCTGGAAGATGACTTGTATCGTTCTGCGGTCCTGATCTCGAAATGTCTGGGAGGAGTGCTGCGGGAGGCTGAAGAGTTTGGCATAGTCTTGGCCATCATGGCGGCCTGCTTACGCAGCTCATGGAGCTTCACCTGATCCTCATACTTGATACGCTCAACATCGTCGTTGAGCAGCTCGTACGCTTGCTGGACCTTCTGGAACTCATCCTGCTTCTGAGCCTTGAGAGTTGGGTCTTGCACCTTGTCCGGATGACACTTGAGGACGAGCTTCTTGTAAGCAGTCCGAATTTCGGACTTGTCGGCATTCTTGTCAACACCAAGGGCTTTCCACGGATCTGGAGGGAGGCTGGCCATGGTGGAGATGACTTGGGGGAAGAGAGGGCCACAGCTGCAGTCGACCGGTGAGAGTCGACAGAGATGGCGTCAGGGTCGGCGACCGGAATAAGAGGCTACTCGTACGCTCGTTGTTGTCGACTTGCGAGTTGGTGTAAGCAGCAACCGGCTGTCGAAACGAGGCGGCTATTGCATGGAGGCGTTGGTCCGGCTCGGAGAGGAGAATGTCGGGGGATGCTGGTGGGCTGAAGAAGCGGTCGAGTGCTAGCACAAGTGATCGTCTGATGGAGGAACCTGACGGGCCGGAATGCGAAGGGGATTGAGGGAGTGACGTTCAGGGTATATCCGTGGCGAAAAGGAGGGAAAGGGCCTTGAGTCGGACGGTGGAGTGTCCTTGGTCTGCTCTGGGTTGTCCGCGGTTTTGTGATGGCTAACGCCTCGGTATCCTGGTTGCGAATGGGACAGCGCGGGTCGTCCGAAAAACAGTGGGGAGGGCAAGCGTCGAGTTCGTTCGACCGGCAACGAAGACGGTCAGGGCCAGCCCAAAAACTCGGCCTGGTTCACGCTCTGGTGCTCGTGTTGCGTGTCGGGTGCGTGTTGTCGGAGAGGATGACGGGGGAGGGAGTGAATGGGTGCTGATGAGATCACCTGCGCTGGGCGGGTGTTGGTCGGGCTGCGGGCCAGCAGGTAGGTGGGCGATGGGGGGATAATGATGGTTTGACTGACGGCGGGAGCGGGGGGCGGTTTGAGGGGGCAACCACGGGTTACGGGTAACTAATAACGCTCGTCGCCCTTGCCCTGACTGGTCGCGGGTGGGCTTGTCAGGTCGTCGTGGTGGGCGACGGACAGCTAAGTGGGACTCCCCTGCTGCAGCGGCCTCTGAAGAGGGGCGCTGGGGCACTGTGGAGTGCAAAGGTGTGGTGGGTCGCTCTGCGTCGGGGCGGCTCTTTTCACTGGCCACCGGGATTTGAGGCTATCCTGCTTTTGGTTGGCGCTCGGCTGGCGAGTTGGCTTATGGCATCGGCTCTCTCTGTTGCAGGCCAGGTTTCTCTGCGCTTCTGTCTCATTCAGCTCTGCTTTCACCCTCTCTCGGAGCCAGCGACGCAAGCTCTTGAGTTGGGGTGGAACCCTCCCCCAGCGGCGTTTGGCGCGCAACACGATGCCCTCAGCTCACGCGAGTGCGTCAGCTTTTGCGATACTCGTATACGCGCTGCACTCGGACTCTGCCTTGCTGAGAGGAGCATACATTCAAAAGGATCACGAAAAAGGCCAGGCCTGCGCCGTAAATCGGTCAAATTCCGGGATCGAGTGCACTCCTCTCGACGGGACTGAAGGTGGTCGAGTTCAAGTTCAAGTAGTTCCCAAGACTCAGCTTTCCCACCTCTCCCCGCTTGCCACATTCGGCACTACTTTGTATGTGAATCAGATCTCGCCCCAACTCGATCGACGCCCGGTGACTCGAAAAGACTTCGAGTGCAACGAAACAGGAGAATCCGAGAAAGGATGAGCCTCTGTGGATGGTGCAGAGCGATGACTTCGGTCCCTGAGGCTGTGCAGATGTCGCATCTCAGGCGACCCAGGGCAATCCATTCGTGCCGCGGGGCCGGCCATCACCGCACCTAACGCCTTCCGAGGCTCCATCCGTCTGACAAGTAAGAGTGGCTGTGGTGGCAAAGGTTCCCCCTGGTGCGCAAAGGGGCAAGAGGGACTTGTGGGAACCGATCCCGTTCGTGGCAGTTCGTGTACCACAGAACAGTCTAGCTCCTAGCAGGCATTTGTGTCGCGCGCGTTGTGTTCTGGCGTATTCCTTCTCCGGTCTGTCTTCCGCCTGTTGCGACGAGAATCCGCATGAATATCCAAGCGGTCGTAAGGGGACGAAAACGCTGCAGCGGTCAATGCCGGTTTTCGCCATGATTATGTCACGCTGGAGACGAAAGGACGTCGGGCCCGCCTGGCAGAGGCTGTTTGACGGGGATTATTTGATGCTACGCAATCAGAACAATGGCGGTGAAGACAGTTCACCCGGGCTCCTCCCAGCAACAGCGATCGCCAATTCGATGAGCGTTCTCATACATCCAACTGTCTTGTAGAGGCAGCAATGTTCGGTGCTTTCCGTAAAGATGCAAAGGTGAAGACAGTACGCCTCGATCAGTGCTGATGGATGTCTGGGACTCCGAACCCGCTTGCCAACTCAGAACCCCATACTGCACTGAATAACAGCATATTGACCAGGGCCGCTGTCACAGGATACCTCGTCGTTTGCTGGGCAGTTGCTCTACCTCGCCGATTGGAGCCCTTCTTGCCGTCGAAAGCCTCACCCGGCCACCTGCTCAAATATAGATCAATGGAGGGCGCAGAGACGTCGACTCAAGGGAGTCCTCCTGCAGCGGTTCATGGCGTGTCTCCTGAGAGACGGGGCCGCGGAAGACAGGGCCAGCACACGCGCAGACGCAGACGCGAGGCGACTTGGCCCCGGCTCTGTGGACGATTCCACAACGAATCGCCTGCAGGGTGCTATCCCCATCATTCACTTGCCCATCGTAGCCCCTCTTTGGTTGTCCTGCCCTCTCCTGGGACAAGTTGGAGCCGGTAAGAGCGCTACAGCTGATTGACAAACCAGAGCCGATGTCTGCATCTGGCCGCACTTAGTTGCACCTTTATCACCCATAGCGTCCACGTTGTGGGGGATTGGGACATCTGCACCCCGAGTGGTGAGACCAGATTCGTCAAGAGAGGGGAAGTGAAGGCCGGTGGAGAGACAAGACGACCCTCTGTTGTGGGCCTCGCTCAGCCAGCCACCTGCGGCCTCACTGTTGACCCCCAGAAGCAGGTACGGGCCTGGCTCAGCGACCTGGGGCAGCGCGGCTCTCAATCAAAAACAGCAGCTGCCTGCTCGCCGGAAGGTAAGCAGCATCCATCAGGGCAGTTTTGTTGGGTCTTGATGGTCTATTGGGGTCCAAAGATCCATGGCGTAGGATATGGTGTGTGTTCTCGGCCAGGTGGCACTGACCACGCGGGCCCGACCACCGACACAAACCAAGGATGACGCGAGGTGGATGGCTCGCCTGGGCCAGTCAGCGTCGAGCCTTCAACCCCTCCTCCGACCAGTTGTGTCTCTCCAGTGATCGCCCACCAGCCAACAGAGGCACAACGGACTGGTAGAGAAAAGCCAATCAGGGGCGTGAAAGAGCCCGTGCCAATCGTCCGACCTGGAACCTGCAGAGACCGACCGAAGCCCATGGGCTACACTGCGGGGGGAGCGGGGGTCGCCAGCCGATCGATTTGAGCCCACAGGGTCACGGCTCTGATCTTCGTTTTCTGCGCGGGTCAATCCGTTGTTTGGTAGACGGCACAGCTGAGAGGGGCCTTCCGCGCCTCCGCTGCCGGATCTTCAGCCGCTGCGCTCTGGCCTGGATTCCCTCATCCTTCTTCGGCTGCCGAAGATATTCTCGACCGCGCTACATGTTTCACGTCGGTATTGTGCTTCTGCGTTGGCCAGCCAGGCGAAACAACTCTGGCATCCTCGGAAACCGGAAACACTCAAGTAGAGCCATTCTTTCGCCCGTCCCTAGTCGTCCTGCAGCGCTCAGGAGAGCTCAGGAGACCCGGCATCCAGGAGCCATCGCTTACCCCGCCAAAAATGGCAGTCACATAGTTATGTTGCTTCGTGCCCCTCCGAACCCTCCGGCCAACAGCCGACCAACAGGAGGAAGGACCTTGCCTGGATTACCACAGCGTGCGACGCATGTCACATTCCCGCCCTTGCTGCGAGGGTCCAGAAAGTGACAGTCGAGTCGCGTTCCCTTGTGGGCAAGTAACCACCGTGGGGTATATCACCTTAAAGCAAGGGAAGTGATATGATGGAAACGAGGAGGGGTAAGACGGATCACCGCCAAGTGCGAAGTTGCCAATTCGCACAACCGACATGATGCTGTACGCCATTGCCCCCGTGGCGGTGTGTTGCTGTTGGTGACGTTCGATGTATCGTCTTGTCCAGCTTTTCTAGCATACGCCTTGGCCGTTCAATGCATCGCAGCATCTCGAACGCCGCCCAGACCTTCTACCGAGCCGTCACACTTGAGTTTGACATCATAGAAGGGGCAGCAACACCAACCGTGACGAGCAACCTTAGGGACCTAGCAAAAGAAGGCTGGGCAATCGTTGTCATTGACTTGGGGTCTAGGTCTGCCCGCTCTTCGTCCCATCTCCTCAGGCACCCGTGCATAGTAATGTGTCGATAGACTCGTTATTGGCTCGCATTAACAGCCCCACGACAAAATGGCGCAACTATCGTTGCATGCAGGAATTCAGTCGCCGGTATATCGGTGCAACCACTTCGACCCCACCATCTCTCGTGAGTGTTCCGGGGCAGGGTCGAGTGATTGGTCAACAGTGAGTGTAGAAGCGCTGCTTTCTCCTTCCAACCGACATCTTTGTCAGTTTGGTTTTCTCGCGCCAAACTCCGCGGCTCTGGGGCACTTGTGGATGATATGGTGACACAATCTAGCGGGCTTCCGGAGCAGCTGGGATTGAGCAGCGAGTAGGTCGGAGAGACTTGAATCCGAAACGATTGCAAGTGTGTCCGAGTCTGCTTGTCCATCTTTGATCAAATGACCCAGGGTTGTGGAGAACGTACATGCGGTTGCGGACCGTGATTCTCTGGCCAAGTCAGCATCGAAATGAGAGCCGTGTGCGGGTGACATAGTCCATACCTTGGAAAATACCCATGGGCCTTGGAGTAAACACCGACTGTCACGACCATGGAGAGACCACGTGGGGTTATATTTCACAAAGCACTTTAATAGATCCCATAGTGATCACCTCATATATCACTCTGCCGTCTTCGTTGGGCGGCACGATCGCAGTTGGCCTGGAAAATAGCATCTGATTAAGAGAAGCAAAGGCCGGGATGACGGCATGGTAGATATGTTCTGATACATCGCACGGAAGCTCGCTTGCTGCGGAAGGGGCTCTTTCGGCGGGTTAAAACAGTGTCTTGATTCTGTCTCGTTCAACCTGAGTTAGTGAGGAGTCTTGGTCCACGAAAAAGGGTGAGACCAGCAGACCGGGAGTCTGCCGCGTCACAGCACCCTAGCTTGAACCTTAATCGTCCCTGTCCCGAGCTCATGCTCCAAAACTTTGCGGGGCTACCTGGGTAGTGAGGCGAACTGGAATAACCAAAACATTTCGCGCCTTTCCTCCGTCAGATAACACAAAAGTGTAAATGTTGGCTGTAGTTAGGCCAGTGGGCAGAGGAGGCTCTCGTGATTGACCAATGATGACGTGTTGGTCTGAACCCCTATCTCCAACCCCGGCAGATTGGCTGCTGAGCATGGCAGAGGTCATTGGAGATGACAATCCGCACCCGCAAACCAACGACTGTTCACAGGCCCCGGCTGGGAGTGTAGGCCGATATCTCAACTCTTCTGCTTGTCAGGGGGATGCAAATCTTAGATTGGCTGGGTCCTGCACTTCATCTAGGTCAATTGCCTTGAACAAACAGGTCTGGTGTATCACCGGGCTCTATGCAGGGCGCCCTGCATCGGAACAAAGAACAAGAGGCAGTGCAGGCTCTCGGACCATCGGTGCTGCATCGTGAAAAAAACACCGATTGCAGCATTGGCCAGAGAACCCAACTTCATCCAAATGACATTTGCTGGTCCGAACGTCAACACCAGCCCACCCATCTTTGCGTAGCAATCCCGTTTGGACCAGACCAGCAGGGGGGGGAGAAAGAAAAGTCCGGAGCCGTGTGGCGCCAACCCCCTCGAAAAAGCTAAGCGGCCCTTGAAGCTCACGAGCCAGGTTTCTGCGTCCGTGGGAGGAGAGTCTCGATTCCGCGACCCGCGCTCCAGCCCGTCATTGACGACGCTCCGCGATCAAATCCAACACTTATCCCACCGACTGCAGGCAAATCGGCGACACTCGTTTTCAGTACACACACCAATTGGGGCCAGGAGACGTCCGAAAAGCAGCACGCCTCGCGAGCATTTCTTCGACTGCTGGTGTTCGATCCAGGCGGAGTTACATCGCTGTGGAAAAAGGAGGCGGACGCTGCGAGTGAGAAAGACGCGAAGCTCAACCGACACCAACCGCTGCAGCGATACCGGCACATTGCTTTGAGTAACTCTTCAGATCGCATTCGGCGCGCAGGCGGAGGACCACAAGCCCCCGATTTCTCTTATCTCTTCGCGTCTTGGATTGGAATCTTGCCCGCCGTAATTTCCACCGATTGGCTCCCCGGATTTGACCATCACAGCACCGCAAAATAACGGCCACAGCGTGCATTTCCGATGAGGCCATGGCCGCTGTCTCCCAGACCATGACGACGTTGACGCCGCCTTCTAGCTCTGAATGGGACATTCCCATGTCGGGCCAGCAAGAGGTATGACCAGGAGCGCACGCCTCTCACCACCACCCTCCCTCCTTCCCCTCTCTGCGTGTCTCGCCTGCCGCGCTAGGGACTATGTTTGCCCCAACTCTAAAGCTCGCACAAGAAACCAGACTGACCACCTGCTGCAGAAGACTCTTCGAGACACCAAATCGCTGGTACACGACGATAATCATTATTCTTCCAGTCGACCTCTACAATCAGATCAGTATGGAACACCCACAGTCTTCGGTCCCAGTACTGGAGTAGATCCAGTCTCGCGAAAATACAGCAACGGCGAAGGCGGCTCAGACATGAAGCCTAGAAATACCGAGACGACGTTCGTATCGGCCCACCTCCACAAAGACCTACGGCTCCGGGGCGCCAAGGAGAACGGAAGCCCTGCAGACGGCCTTTTGGACCCTGCAGACGGCGTGCGGGATGACCGAGCTAAAGGGCCAAATAAAAAGACGGCCGATGAAATGCTGGGCGGAGAGCCGGTCGTCGGCGATGACCTTAATTCGAAATGGATTCACCGAGATAAGCTCGCCAGGATCGAGAGCGAAGAGTTGCAAGCCGCCGGGTATTATCTTCCAAAACCAAGAGACAGGGACAGAGACAGTGTGAGGTCCAAGAGTCAAAATCGGGCGAAGCGGGATCCTAGTCAAGATCAAAGCAATGGGCAGCCGAGGGCAGTCAGCGGGCCTGAGCAGGGGGCGGCAAGGCCTAGGGGCGACTCGGCGCCATCAAACAACGACCTTAAGATCCCCGAGGCACCTTCTACTCCAAGCTGGGATTTGCGAATGCCGGATGAGATAGAGGAAGAGGGCGAGGGATATTGGGTCTCTGTTGGTGGAAGAGCTTCGCGGATACCAATCGCCAAGCTCAGTCCTGTTCCGATACCAAACGATCAGCTCGAAAGAGACAAGGTTCTAGTGCGAAAACGGGACAGCAGCCCAGGCGAAGACGACGCTATATCTTATTTAAAGCCCCGAGCAAGGAGTGGTAGCACTGGAAATGCCCTAGTGAAAACGCCAACCAACGGCACCTTCCCACAGCCTACTCCTCAGCCCAACAAGTCTGCCTCTCCCAGAAAGGTAACGCCAGCAGCAGGGACTAGGAAACCTTCCGCGGCGAAACCGCCAAATGGCGCTGTAGGGCGGCCGAAAACACGAGGCGGACCTAGCAAGGACTCGACAAGCAGCGGAGGAGGAGGAACGCGGCCTTCAACAAGGTCCGGCGAACGGGAATTATCCATCGGGTCAAGCAAACAGATGGAAGGCGAACCCCCGTGGATGGTTTCGGCATATCGCCCTGATCCACGATTACCACCTGATCAGCAACTGCTCCCCACGGTGGCCAAGCGGCTACAGCAGGAGAAGTGGGAGCGGGAGGGCAAGTTCGGCAACGTCTATGACAAGGAGTTTAGGCCGCTCACGGACGAAGGTTTCTCAAAGCGCCCAGAACCGGAGATTGCGTCAGAACAGGATGAGGAACATATCCACAACGAGAAGATTGAGAGGGACGACAGGGATGAAATGGACAACATTGGCGGAGACTGGCCCCTAAGAGCGGAGTCTAAACCGGCTCGGTCGAGTTCGTACTCCACGATGCCTAGGATTTCAGACAAGCCGACGATGAGTCCCTTACCCAGTCCAAGGCCACCCTCACAGCAACCTCCGCCTACGTCCGTGATTAGGGTGCAGGAGCCTCCCGAAGATTCACCTCAGAAGAAGAGCGGCTGTGGCTGCTGCATCGTCATGTGAGCGGTAGCTGCCATCGTATTCTGCCCCATACGGTGTTTTTAAACCTTGTCTCGGCAACGGGCAAGCCCAAACCGCATGGCCAACCTCACGCGGCGGTTCGTGCCACATACCCTATGCCGACTAAACTGAGGTTGACATTTCCGACTTATGATGCAACGATCTTCTTTCGTGTCCGATCCAACCCCAGGCGTGTCTAATTATTGCATTCGCTGTCATCTCACTATACATCCGACTGCTCTATACCACGGCGATCTCGGCCTTTTCTTTTGTGCAGCTTCGTTGTTGTCTCTACCTCCAGTTTGACGTTTCCCGACCTCGTCCAGCCTGTTGCTGAATGGAGACTTCAACGGGCAGGTGACGTTGGTGGTCCTGAGGGCGCCACGTGAACCTCTCATATTCCCTGCGGCCTGGTGCTATTCAAGTCTCTCGGTTTAGGTGGTCAAGAACCGCCAGCCTACTCCATTCGCCAAGCTTATATTCAGCAACGCTGCTGTTCTTTTGCGCGAATGCAAGCCGCAAAGTACGACCAGACTATCATCCTCGAGGATCGGAACACGGTTCGAGAGTGGCCGACCAGAGCAACATCGGTTGGGCATTGGCGAAAGCAGATACGGGGCATACTCGAGGACTCTCAAAGGCCGTAATAACCTGGCCCCGGTCTGCCCGTGCCACGGTTCATATGTTCTTTATCTGTACATTCTCACTTCCTCATCTTGCGTTTTGCTTTTCATTTTCAAATCAAGACAAACAACTCACAGAGAGCCGCGCTCATACATACATACATTACATACAGTCGGTCACCATGGTCTCGTTTTCTTGATTTTTTAGGCGTGGGTTGCCGGTCTGCTCCAGGCCATTGCGCGTTATGGTGCTGTGTACTGTTTTTCTTTCTTCCTTTCTCTTTTTGACACCATGTCTTTTTCTCGAAAGGCGTTCAGTTACTGGAATCAAAATCCATCGGGTTGGGCAAGACCAGGCCTCGTTTATTTCTGCGGCAAACAAAACCGATCTGGCGCGCGGGGTGCGTTTTTTTTACCGGCTGTTTTGTCTTGTGTCTTTAACCCCCACCCCGGAGGAGATTCGACTGCTTTGCGGTTGTTGGGGCGGAGAGGGGATAGAGATAGGGGATGTGTTTTGATGCAAGCCAGGAAGCATGAAGTAAGAGAGGATGAGAGCAGAATGTTGGGAGCTTGTTTTACAAGAGAACTCAGACCTTGGCATGGTTGGCTCTACCGCTAGGTCGTGAAAGAGTCTGATACCCAAATTTATCATTGGTTTGTTTTATTTGTAGCATTGCATTATCTTTTTTGGATTCTGAAGATCGTACCCGGTGAGCGAGCCGGCCCCCAGAATGACGATGCTTGACGAAACTAGAGCCCACCAGGGTGCCTGGTTATGGATATCGGTGTTGCCTCGGGATCTCAAGTGTATTACGCTCATTGTCAGGTTCCAAGTTTCCGGAGTAGGGACCCTGCGTCGTTGATGTGGGCTTAGCGAAGGCGGGATGAGGTTGCTTGTTTGTTCGTGAGTAAGGGGTTCAGCCTAGCCAGACCCTATCTCGGGGATTTCGCGAGCCGAAAATAGGGTTCAATGACGACTTTATTTCCTTGGAAGAACTGTAGCCGGGCCAACCGATTTCTGATGTCCTGGAAAAGGGCGAGAAGTGCAATATTTCTGGCACTAGCTTTGTTTTGGGAGCTCCCGCTTTTTGTCTTGCGATGAAGTTCTTGGATACAGTGTTTATCATGGATTGTGTGAATAGGTGAAAGCAGTTCAAAGCTACAATAGCAACTTCACAACATAGTTTACGTACTTGCAAAGAACTAACAGTCTTGGGTGTTATGTTGGGCGTCCATTTTGCCAATATATCTAGGGCGGACGGGGAATGTTTCTTAGACTTTGAGAAGATTGAGCTCTCGAGGTCAACGTACAACAGCATACGTCATCCAAGAGCCCCTAAGCTCCGGAAGCTACGGTATATACGTCCAAAAGATTCGGATAGATCCACTCTCGGCATGGCCCCGGGAGCTGAGGCACAGCAGTGTCATTGATCTCTCGGCCGGGGACAGAGTGATACTCTGCTATCTGGCCCTAGGACCGACCCATTGACGCTCCTTGAAGTGTCACATGAGACTCTTGATATGAAGGGCAGCTTGGATCTCAGCTTCAGCTGACATCGACTGGGTTGAAACTGATCAATGCTGTTGGGCTGAATCCCGGCGCCAAGATACGGCATGAGACGAGAATGGGCAGTGGGCAACAGCAGGAGATATTGATGGGGGGTGTTGATGGACGTGTTGATGGAGGGGCGGATGGAGGATCGGTCGATTCGTTCAGAAAGACTGGTTGTTGACACGGACGATGTTGAGATATTGAGCATTTGGCGTTGATAAGCCTGCTTGAGTGTTAGCGAACAACGTTTGTGGATATAGTCGGATCTCGATCCCGGGCTCGGCGATCTCGATGATACTGGGATGCGTTGGTTGTTCGCTGGCAGCGGTCGGTTTCTCCCGACTTCACAGCTGACCTCCAGCTCAGAAGCCCGAACGTAGCGATAGTTGGCATTCGCTGTTCATCGACAATTCGACATTTCGTAAGCCGCGTCGCTGCCGAAGTTGAAGAGATATCGTCTGACTCTTTGTCGATCTTTACGAACGACACAACGAGCGCACCCTAATTTGAGCCTCGGGCCACTCTGTCCATACGTGATGCGCCAGGAACAAGATGCCGGGAGGAGTGTTGTCTAATACCATTGGCTCAGGCATGAACTCGGAACCAACTGCCCGGTGAGGGGAACAACTCACACTCAGCTAGTCCGGAGGTACGTACAATGCAACGGTGCGACTCTGGGAGTAAAACAGCGAAGATTAAGGCCGAGAAAGGACGCGTAGTCAAAGAGCACTGAGACGGGTCTTGCATAGCGTTAGCAGTCTTGTGCTTCCTGCTGGGGGCGGGAAGACGAGGGAGAGGGCAGTGAAGGTGCCTTTTGAGGGTGGCATCAGGTTTGAGAGAATGCCATCTTGTGGATGTGGGAAAGTTGGAACAGGACAACAAAGAGCGGGCAGGCTGGACGCTCGTTGGTCAATCCAGCGGGGTCCTACCGTCCGGGACGGCATTTCGCGGTCGCCTCCACCAGCAAACTATGGACTGCACTGAATCTGTCCGCTCTCGCTCGTTGCTGATTCGCGACATTGGGGGGCCTGCATCCAGAGAGAGGGGAATTCGGACCAGTGACGAGGGAGAGCGGTACTCCACCGGGTGGAAAACGCCGCGAACGCCCAGAAGCTGATGAAACAAAATCTTATTTCATGGGATGGGCGAAGGGGACGCCCTGATCCACTTCCTTACTTTAATTTGCGGCAGCGGAGGGTCTGGCCCCTTCTCATCGAGACATTTGCTTGAGATCGACCCTCTCCAGCCTTTCCCCCCCAAAGCGCACTGTTGAAGCCCAACAAACTGCGACGTAATGGGAAGAATGGGGAAGGGGTACGCTGATTTTGGACCACACCGTCCCCGCACAGCTTCCACACAAGCCGGGTATAATATGGGGAGATGACATAGATAGCTCTGGAACAGTCTGGAGATGTAGAGCCTCACAAGTAGACCTTGAGCAAGACCTGAGTCAACAGAAGAAAGATGCGGGTTTAGGGTCAACATTCGGGCAGCCCTTGGTGAGGCAGAGCGGATCTGCCCAAGGCCGTTCGTTAGAGGAGCAGATCAAAGGACAAGACGTGATAGAGTCAACCCCGTGATCCGTCCCGAAGCACGAGGACCCACAGGTTCTGGATCGGGATTTGTATGTCAGATCAACGACCCAGTCGTATGCAGCAAAGCGAGCTGATGGTAGATTTGCCAAAACTCAATCGAGGCTGCAGGCAATCCGCAGATCCCAAACCTCGTTGCAAACGGGGCGACCAGGCAATGGCGGCTGTCGCCTGACGACGACGGGATGCCGCCCTTGGCAACGTATACGTAGATGCAGCGCTTCGGAGGCGTAGCGCGGACTCACTCCTTCAAGCGGTGAGCAGAGAGCATCACCTTTCGAGGGGGGAAACAGGGGAAACAGAGGGATGTGCTCAGCACGATGCCTAGGCGGCAGTTTGGAATGTCATCCCAAACCATTAGGTCGGCGTGCCGGATGAGTGATGCCCGATTCTTTCCGCCTGGCCATGACAAGAACCATCAGCGCATGAGCCCGGGCACCGAGTTCCATTTGTCGGATGTTAGCCGTGTTCTGACGATGATCCCGTCCCAACCGCCTCGTTCTTGCCCTTCTCTTGCAGAGGGGGAGGGGTCTGCGCCCGGTTTAGTGCGGGGCGTAAATTCGATAGGCGCATATTGGGCACACTGTCAATCGTGAGCGACAAGGACGAAGTATAGTACCTGGGGTCTCCCCTGCCTGTCACCCGGCCCTGCCCCTGGAGCAACCTCGGACTTGGCGGTTGGTGCGCCCCTGCACCCATCCGCAACGTGCATGTTGCTGTTGGCTGGCACCCCAGGGAGATACCGAGTACCAAATTTGTCCTTGGTCTGTCGGGCAAATCTGCCCGTCGTCACTGCTACCCACAGCCCCCCTTCCAGATACATCTAATAAAGGACCCCGGCAATCTCTCACACACGCTTCTTCCCTATATCTAGACGGACTCTCACAACAAATTCCCAACTCAGACTCAACAACACCTCAACTCCCTAGACAACCAAAGTCCAGATGATTCATTGCCGGTTTCAATAGCCACACCACGCCCCAGCCCACATCAACAGCCCTTCCGACTCCATATCGACATGTCTTCGTACCGACCTCGACCCAAGGCACCCTATCTCAGCTCGCTCTCCTCCTCATCATCCTACTCAGCATCGGATTCGGACCTCTCCAGCGGCTCATCCTCTCGGTCCTCCGTCAGACACAGCATGGATTCATCGCAACGCCCACCCATCCAGGTCACCGTGATCCGCTGCCTGAGATGTGCGCGAGCCGAGGAGATCACGTCCACCGACGACCCCAGTTCCCTGGGGATGGTCCAGATTGGAACCAACATCTACTACTGCAGGCGGTGCGCGAAGATGGTTGGCTACAAGTGAACCAGCCGCGAAAAAGATCACTTCACGAGAAGTGGAAGGGAACCAGCACTGGAGCACTCGGCAGGATTGCCAGAGACACAACACGCGAGAGCGGCCGGTCCGGGTGCGAAGCTCACACGGCACAGCTCGGAGGAGGATTAGGTGCCAGCCATGGACATCTGAATGTCCGAGCGCTCCGGGAACCCCGGAAGCGGAGAGGCCGACCCGCTGACCCGATCTGATACCCTATCTCTGGCAGCCCCCGAGGCAACCGCTGCGCTCCGTCGCGGCGTATTTGGATATGCAACTCTGGTACGGTACGGAACGGCAACATGTACAGCTGTGCGCAGTTATTTCCGAACCGGGACTGTCGATCAGCAATCACCACTAGGCAGTTTTGGAGGAAGGCCACGAGCGTGGTTACACATACGACATCGCCTTCAATGCCACCGCACGCACCGAGATAACGAACGCGTCACACGCAAGCAGCCCTTCATGGCCTAGTGTTTTGGATACGGTAGCTCGCGGCAGCGCAGAAAAGCTTTCCAGCTTCTGGATGCGTTCACCGGGAGCCGACATCGACGGTTTCAGCTTGCCGCGATGTCGCCACTCCTGATCCGCCTCCCTGCACCTATGTTCTAGACCCTCGGGGGATCGACCTAGACCGCAAACCTCAGTCGACAATCGGCGCAAAAGCCCTCAGGAACCATCGCGGTGCGTGTTCCGCATGCGCCCGCCCAAAATGGCACCACCACCACCCTTATTCATCGCTGTGCAGCGGGCCTTCTGACAGCAACGCGCACCTGCCTGAGGGTCGCTCGGCTTGATTGGCGGGAGGGTGAATCTTCACCAATAACATTCGAGGCGGGCTTGGCAAAGCCATCAGACCCCGGCCTTTTAACCAATCCGCTGACATCATTGTGCTTCTGATGCAACCGGCTGATCGCTTGGTGGGGTAGCGGGACTGCTTCACGTCAAAGTGGATGGATTTTGTCATTTCTGTTTTATTTTGCTGGCGTTGGCGAGCTTGACCTGTTTCAATTTGCTAGCCCAGTGGGCGGACTATGGATCTCTAATATTATTGTGTATCTAATTTACAAGCGAGGTGTTCGGTAAATGCATACAGGGCCGCGGTTGAATGTTTATTTTCCCTTCAAATTGTTTCTGGTGATAGAGCGAGAGTAGAGTAGGTGGTGCTGTGCTGCTAGGCACCAGACTGGCTGATGGCTTGTCCTGGCACACGAAATGAATTATGAGAACCATGATTTGACACCGAGCAAACATTTCTCCCTTGACCCAGTTCCAAAATCTGAATTGTGTATTACCCAGGTTGGTCAGCAATAGCTCGTCGGCATCTCGAATTAGCAGCTCGGAAGTTGCAGCTAGGCTACCAAGACAGCTCCCAACTTTAACTCAGCTCCCCGAGCTTCCGCGGTAGTGGTATGCAGCTATGGCGTGTGTATGTGCCTGTCGTGCGCAACTCGTCCTCGAGATGCCAAGGCTATGTGGGGAGTGCCGACTTGGCCTTACGCACGGATTTGTATTTTCATCGGAAAATAAACAAGTCATACACCTCCGCCGGGGTTTGTTTTGTTAGCTTGGTACATGCTCCACATTCTGACAAGGGCCCCTTGCTACATAAAAGCACCCTGGTATACAGGCAAATATCAGTATTTTATTGTACGACCCCCCAGCTTGGCAGTGGCTCTGGCAGTGGATTGAGGAGGTCTGCAATTG
>Ga0247760_1000677_pt1 | contig 36061 bp, 38 predicted proteins | sample UWRJL171409R4_FD_179936 | JGI IMG/M metagenome (GOLD analysis project Ga0247760, IMG submission 179936) | Plant litter microbial communities from Arlington Agricultural Research Station in Wisconsin, United States - UWRJ-L171-409R-4 | ecosystem: Environmental > Terrestrial > Plant litter >... | reverse complement strand
GCCCGTCGTCTGTCGTTGACACTCCCCCCGCCGGCTGCCAGATTCCGCCCGCTTCGCGCCAAGATACCCACCTGGAGAGGTGACCGAGTGGTCGAAGGTGCTTGACTGGAAATCAAGTGTACGGGCAACCGTACCGAGGGTTCGAATCCCTCCCTCTCCGCTGATATCTCGTAACTGTTCTCGCTACTTCAGCCGGTGGCCGCTTCGGCGTTGCCCACTGGTTGCCCAAAGTGATCGAGCAGCCCGATCGCTTCGCGCAGTGCGCTCGGTGCCAGATGCATGTACCGAAGGGTCATGCTGAGCGTGGAGTGTCCGGCGAGTTCCTGAATCGCCTTCGGCGCGGCGCCTCTCATGGCGAGGTGTGAGCAGAAGGTGTGGCGAAGCACGTGCGAGCCGATCGGGCGCAGGCCTGAGCGCTTGCAGGCGAAGCGGAGCGCCGCCTCGATTGCTGACTGGGTGAACGGGCTGCCGTCCGCGTGGCAGAACACCAGCTCGGACTTCAGATGGCGATGCGCCCTCAGCGCCGCGCGCAGCCGCGTGGTCAGGGGAACTTTGCGTTCGCGCCCACTTTTGGGCGTACCGATTTGTCCTCTCCACGACGATCGCTGCACGGTCATCGTCCCGGTCACCAGATCCAAGTCGCCCCATTCGAGAGCGATCATCTCGCCCTGTCGTAGGCCGGCTTCGCTGCCCAAGAGCAGCAGAGCCGTCCGCTCGGGATCGTCTTTCATCGCGTCCAGGAGGCGTGGAAGCTCCTCGAACGTAAGAAAGTCGAACTTTTGCGGCGGGATCTTCAAGAGCTTCACCCGCGGCACAACCTCGAGAATCTCGATTTCGTGCGCGTATCGCAGCATCTTGCCCAGGCAAGCCAGGATGTTGTTCACCCGCTTCCGACTGAGCCCCTTGGCGAGCAGGTTCGCCTTGAAGGTTTCGATCGGATGCATCTTGATCGCATCGAGTCGCAGGCCCCCGAACGTCGGGAGCAGGTGGTGCTTCAGGATGCTGGCTTTCATCGAGCGTTCCGAAGGCTTGTTGTTTGCGAGAACGTACGTGTTCATGAAATCGTCCGCGTACGACGCGAACGTCGGCACCTCCTTGGTTGTGTGCGTCGGCGCCAACATTGCCGTCCGAAGCCGGCGCTCGAACTCCTCGGCGCCCGCTTTGGACTGGATAGGCGATCGCTTGCGAATGCGCTCCACCGTGCCGTCCGCATGTTGAAATCGAAAATCCGCGTACCATTTGCCGTTTAGCTTACGTGTCGTCACCAGGATCTCCCAGGTGCGGCACGCGACCTTGCTGAACGCACTTTATCAGGTCTTCACGAACGAAGTAGAGACGTCGTCCGATCCGCGTGGCTCCGGGCAGCGTTCCGCGCTCGGCTTTGGCGTACACGGCATGAACGGTCGTCTTTACCCAGGCGGCGACTTCGCGGGGAGTTGCAAGATCGGGAAGCTTAGGGGTGACAGCGGTCACACCAACAGAATGGACGCGCGCGCAGCTTCGTCAGGCGGAGGAACGCCGCCGGCGCCGTTTATCCACCTGCGGGGGCTCGTATAGATCTGGATGCCGCTCGCGCGGTAGCAGTGACCGCGCATCGGATTCCTTAACTCGCTTGCGAACGATGTCCTTGGCCTTGGTGTACGGGCCCAAGGTCGGCACGAGCTCGAACGCTTCCTCGTGCGTGAACCCGCCATCTTCGAGGTGCTGCCACAGAGCACGAAGCAGCAGTTCGGCGCGCTTCTTGTCGGGTGGTTGTAGGAGCTGTGGTGTCCAAATCGCGAGAATCACGCCTTCGGCGAGCTGCTCAACCTGTGTGCAGACGCGCTCGATTTCCCTGCGCAGTTCGACCAACCGATCGCGGTGAGCTTCGCTGCAGACAGGTTTCCCGTTCCAACCGGTCGTCATGGCGGCTCGTTCGAGCCGTTGGCTGGCAGAGTCGAGCGCAGCGCCCGCAATTCCGAAGTCACTGAGCACGTCGGCTCGAGGCTTCTCACTTTGGTACTGCAGCAGCTCCTGAAGGGCCAGGCAGAGCGCGCCAAGTCGACAAGGATTCTTCAGGCACTGCCGTTCGTGCTCGATCCCGTGCATGTGGGCCAGGGCCACCAAGGCCGGATCGTTCCCGCTTGGATCCTCAGGCGAGAAGGCGCCCTCTGCGACAGCCGCCTGTCGCAACGACTCGATCGCCTTGGGTAAATCGAAACCGAGTTCCATGTCCTTCTTCTTGGCCATCTCGTCGGCTCCGCACAGTGGACTTCTTGCCGACGAGCATTCTTCCACTGTCGTGTACGCCCTGCACACGGCAAGACCGTCTAGACATACCAACTGCGGCCCCCATGGGGTTCGCACTTCGCTGGCACGCCGGAGGCGCTCATGAACGACAAGTCCGAGAAATCCAAGACAAAGTCTGTGTGGCTCACCCGTTCGGAAGCCGCCCGCTACGTCGGCGAGAATGGGGAATCAGCTATCCGCGCCGCTGAGGACCGCGGCCTCGAGTCCGCGTCCGACAGCACCGGGCAAGTCTGGCTCGCCACCGAGGTCCTCGACGCGTTCAAGTGGCGCAGCAAGCTCCCCAGCGCCGCCAAACGGGGTGCCGTCGTCCGCCAAGCCCAACGCGCACGCGAGCACGAAGCCCGCGAACGCCAACGCCAGGATGCAACCGAAGACGCCCTCCACGCGGCCGAATGGCAAGCCCAGCAACGCGAATTCGAAGCAGAAGACGCGCTCCGCGCCCGTGTACGGCAAAAAGCTCGCACGCTCCGCGAAGCCTTCGAACGCGACCACATGGACGAACGCACCGCCGGCCTCGCCCTCGGATTCGAAAGCCACGAGGCACGCTACCGTGTCCGCGACCTCGTTAGGCGCGGACTCCTTCGCCGCATTGAGAGCCCACCCCAGCCGAGAGTGGAAATCTCGTTCGACGGCGCGCGGGAAGTCGAGTCAACATGGCCGCTCTGTTCGGGAGGACCATTCACGCTCCGCGAGGAGGTGGTGTCACTCCGTCACGAGTTGGTTGAGCTGGCGAGCAGCCAGCTTAGCAGTGCGCCGCCCAACGTCCGAGTAGCTATCCAGCAAGCCTCAACTGCTGACATCGTCGTTCAGTTGCTGCGCGCGCTGCTCGAAGCTTCGCGACCAAGACAATGACCCTCCAGGTACGCATCATGGCGCGGCGCAAGTGCGTCGACGACCTCCCCAGCAGTTTACACCGCGGTCAACCGGAGCCTAGACGGACATTAAGCCGGATGGTGCTACACGCCTAACCGTTCCCAGTTTCTTTCCACGAATTGCCGAAAATATGACGCCGCGGTGTAGGCAGCGTATTCCTGCCAGGTGTCGTCCTTCTGCTCCGCAAAATCACAAACAGCCTTGAAGCTCGCATACAAGGGCTTCGGCTTCGGCGCCTCGTAGGCCGCACGGTAAAGTGCATAGGTCTCCATCTCAACCCCTATTAGCTTCCTCCAGTTCTTCTTGATAGCCGCCACGACGCGCTCGCTGTTGACTACTTGATCCGCGGCGCCGAGCGGACCGATGTGAACGTTAATGGGAGAGTTTGGTCGCGGGCCAGTCCACCTGGCACCGATAGCATCCAGTCCGTCGCGCGTGTGCATGTCCTCTTGAACCAGAGTGTGGATCCTGGCATCGACTGGCAACGGAAATGCCCCAGGATGGAACTCTTCAACTCCGTCTTCTACCGAAATCTTACCAGAGGCGTAGTCGACGCTCGGGTTGGCAATCAAGATATCGCCATAGCCACGACCGGTAGCCTTCGTGCCAGCAGCAACGCCAACCATCACGATCAGTCTTGGCTGAAAAAGAAAAAGCATCTGCGTCGCAATGACCGCCGTGGCCGTGAGACCCATGTGAGTCGGCGCTCCAGCTACGAGCGAGATCGTGTTGCCTTTCGCGGTCACCATCGAGGTCGTTCTGTAGATGTGCGTTTGACCGTAGTCAGGTCCGGGTGACCAACGGCTTTCACCTCCAAAGGCTGCGACTACCGCTCGCAGCTCCGGCTTGTGCAGCGCGCAGACCACGGCAACATCGAATGCCTGGGCGGCGCGCCGGGGTGTCGACGTTCGAAAGTCATCGACCGGGTCGCAGACTTTGCAGATCTGCTCAGACGTTCGACCAAGCAACGCGTTCAGAGAATGTCTCCCGTCTACGGTTAGTTCCCAGCCATCCGGCACGAGAATCGCCCAACCGCCCGACTTCCTCAGGAGATCTGAAACGTTCCACGACTCGGGAATACGCAAACCAGCCTGCGCTGCGGTTGCCTTGATCTCCCCGACGGCCTTGGGCTTATCACCGACCGCCAGGGAGATCAGCACCTGCTGAAGGCGCGTAACGCCGTCAACGTGAAGGAGGGTCTTGGCTTGATGGATGCAAAGCACCGAAAATACCTTCCCGCTAGACGGCCGCCTCGGCCGTCATTGCCTTCAGCAACTCAGCGGCGGCCGTTTCGCCAGGCCCAGTGAGCGTGAAGCTGGGTTTGGTGCCGCTCATCTTGTTGCCAACGGCCGTTCGGTTCGTCGTGTGATTGTTCTTGTCGTATGCCGTGAGACGCTTGCACACCGCGATCACTTCGCCCTCGTCAAGCGTCGCGACATCGCTCGCAAGCAAGCCTCGCAACCCCGACAAGAGGTAGCAGTTGATCGTCATCTCCTTCTTGCTCGCGCCGGGGACGTTGCTCGCCGTGATCTCGACGCCGCTGCCGGTCAGGTGGAACACTTCGTCGAGCATCGCCCTGGAAATGCCGTGCCTCTGAACCCATTTCTGAGCTTTGGGTCCTAGGTGCACGTCATCGAAGTCCGCGGACGCGACCGGCGCGGCCACTCGCGGACTCCCCGCAACGGGTGTTTGAAGAAGTCCTTGCCCTAGCGACGTGAGGGCGGATTGAACCGCTCGCTGAATTGTCTCTGCTGGCTGCCCTTCGAGCAGCTTGTAGATGTCTAGCGCGAGCTCAGCTGGGTTCCTAGGAGCGGGTACGTGTGATTGCGCGTCGTTCACGGTGTCTTCCTTTCTTGCTACGAGGCCGATTTGCAGCAGTATGTTGGAAGCTCCGCGCAATGCAAGGACTTTGCAAAAGCGATTCGCAAGTACTCTCGATCGCAAGCAATTTAGTTACAAGTTTCCTTGTCCGCATACAGTCTGTGTCCGCTTCTTTCGCGCCACATAGATGGTTGGCGGACGGCACGGTGCGCGCCATTCTTCCCGATTTCATATTGGCACTGGGGGACGCCCAGCGTTGGCCCGAGACGTCACCGAGCGCGCGACCCCCATTCCAGCCTCCGCAAACGCTCCGCTGGATTCATTAGGTCCATCCCGCTTTTGGACCAGTGTTCCCTTCCGACGAAGCTACCACCTTTCTTTTTCCCCATTTATTCGCGTAATTTCAAACACATGCACTGGTGAATCAAAAAACTTTTTTCACAATCAAAGCAATGCGTAATTTTGGTATTCGCAATGCCATTGTCCAGTAGACAATTCTCGCGCGCCATATATCCCGTAAATTTTTAGATATTTTACGGAAGTTTTCAGAGCGCCGATCTTTATCAGTCGCCCCATTGCTTATTTGCTTCATGTTTCCACCTTGGCATAGCGACCGAAATCGAATGATTTTACGGTATATTTGCGATGCTCGGAACGGATATTTGTCTACCTAATGTGGACCACTTAAACATGGATTTCAAAAGCGCTACCCCGTGCGCCAAAGCAGCCGCCGCGAGGTCCCGACCGGCGCAGCGTGCCCGCCTAACTTAACTCCTGATACCCGTTTTCTCCGTCTAGTTGACATGGGTGCGGGCTTGCTCCGCCTTCGCCTTGCTGTGCGGCCTCACCTCGAGCCCGCACATGCAGCAGCTCGGCCGCTCCACGGTCCAGAATTTTCGGCAATTTTGGCGAAAGATCACTACCCAGTGCGCCAAAGCAGCTGCCGCAAGGTCCCGACCGGCGTAGCGTGCCCGCCTAACTTAATCCTGATACCCGTTTTCTCCGTCTAGTTGACATGGGTGCGGGCTTGCTCCGCCTTCGCCTTGCTGTGCGGCCTCACCTCGAGCCCGCACATGCAACAGCTCGGCCGCTCCTACCCCCAAGGGATGCACGTTTGTGCCTTTCAGACGTGGCAAGGGACAAGTGGTTCGACGCGACGGGCCCCGGACGGAACCGACGGTCCGAGCTGACCGCGCTCATGGGACGTCTGGATGCCCGTCGAGCGCAGCTCCACAGGCTCGGTGGCTGGATCCGACCAATCCAATATGGCGGGCGGCGCCGAATATGCGCGCCGGCGACTACGACGACGCTCGCATCGCCCGCGATGACGTAGACAAAGCTGCACGGAAATCTCGGCAGCAAGTATCGCCTTGTGCGTCGATCACAAATGCTGGGAGGTGACAGCAGCGGAGCACGAAGGATGCGTTCGGCTGCCCCCCGGTAGCTCCAACCGAAAGTCGTCCCAGGGCCCAGTGACGCGTTCGCTAAACCAACGAACGGCCTCTTCCGCCTCCCATCGTATCGTGCTCACGTTCGGCTGGCGGTCTCAAGACGGGCTTTCACCATCTCCCAGTCGTCGAGCTGCGCGGTGCCGGCTTCCACTTCGTCGATACGACGGCGAATCTACTCAGACCACACGGCCGCAGCGTCGGCGCTTCCGACTGCAGGCTCCGGACCAGCTCGTGGGCGACATGGGCGCGGTCCTGAACCGGCAACGCCAGAGCGTCTTCGCGCACTCACGCACGGCCAGTCCTCAACTGATCCTTAAACCGGCGCGAGGCCCCATCCTACCGGTGCAGACGCTGCCCGCGCGGTGCCCATGAAATGCCCAGACCTAGTCGATCCCTGTCGACTCCCGTCGCCTCGCGGAGAGAAGGACCCGAACCACATTGCCCAGGAATCTCATGGCGTTGACTCGCAAAGTCGCGTGCCGCTTGAGGTTATCGCCAACGCCGCTCGCAGGGTTCGAATCCCTCCCTCTCCGCAAAATAAAATCCGAAAGTCGAACTCTTCGAGGGTGCGCCGTACACGGCAGGATTCGAACCTCAGGTGCCGAGTGGGGCAATCCGACGCAGCACGAGTTGCACCGACGGAGGGTTCGCACCGAGCCGCAACGCGACTCGAATGCACGAAGCCAGGCCGTCACGCTTTTCAACGCGCGTGGACTCGAGGTCCCGAGGAGCGCAGGCGGAGCGCAGCGAAGCCGAGCACCGCAAGGAATCCCTCCCTCTCCGCAAATCAACACGAACTCAGCGCGCTGTACGAACCTCGGCCGTATCGAGTTAGAGGGCTTCGAACCTCAGCTGCCGAGCGGGGCAACTCGACCCCCGCACGAGCCGCATGGCCGGAGGGTTCGCACCGAGCCGCAACGCGACTCGAATGCACGAAGCCAGGCCGAACTCCGAAGCTGCGCGCGTGAACTCCACGTTTCGAGGAGCGCGGCCGGCGCAGCCGGCAAGCACCGCAGAGAATTCCTCCCTCTCCACAGCTGCCCCCTCGCTACAAGTCGGTGAGCGACGGTGGCACCCGTCGGTGCTCGCTCGCTCCGCTCGCTGCGCGCCGCCGACCTCCCCCAAAGCCGACTTGCTCGGCCCTTCGGGCCTGCGCGCGGAATGGAGGGAGGCCGTCGCGAACGACAAAGTACTCTGTACGCACAGTACTTTGTTCGCAAGACGAGGCGGCTCGCGCGGCTGCACATTTTTCTCGAGCGCGAGGCACGCTCGCCTCCGGCGCCCGTAGCGTGCCGGCCTCCGCGAGGAGCGCACGCGGCGTCCCGGCCTCCGCGAGGAGCGCACGCGGCGGCCTCCGCGAGGAGCGCACGCAGCTTGCCGGCATTCGCGAGGAGCGCACGCGCAAACACGAGCTGCAAGCCGCGTGGTCTTGTGCACATTTCTCTGCGGTGGCTCTTGAAGCTCTGCTTTACGAGCTGCGAGCCATGCCTCAACAAAAGGATTTCTGCGCATGCTAGCAATGCCCGATGGTTGAAGTTGCGAGACTAGGCGCTCTCTTGAAGCTTGGCCGACCGCACTTCCTGATCGGCGGAGTGCTCCTGTTTGCGCTTGGCACGGCCTTGGCCCGGGCAGAAGGCGTAGCTATCGACTGGCAGCGCTACTTCTGGGGCCAAGTCACGATCACGGCCGCGCAGTGGATGACTCACTACTCCAACGACTACTTCGACTTGGACGCTGACCGTGCGAACTCGACACCCACTCGTTGGTCGGGCGGCAGCCGCGTACTGGTGCAAAACCTGGTCACCCCGCGCGCCGCCCTCTTGGCCGCGGGCGTGCTCGGGATCACGGCATTCATTGCTGCTGGTGTGCTCGCCACTCGACCCGATAGTCCGCGGCTAGTATTTCCGTTGGCGCTGCTGATCCTCGTGCTGTCGTGGTGTTACAGCGCCCCGCCCTTGCGGCTCCTGAGCCGCGGCCTCGGTGAAGCTGCGACTGCATTGGTGGTCACGCTACTGACGCCGCTGCTAGGCTTCTACGTCCAGAGCGGTGCTGTGCGCGCGTTGCCGTTCTTGGCTTGCTTTCCGCTGTGTTGCTTACAATTCTCCATGTTGCTGACGATCGAGCTGCCAGATGCGGCTGGCGACGGCGCGCAAGGCAAGCGGACGCTGGTAGTACGTCGCGGAGCTGAGTGGGCGGCGCGCTGCTCTGCGGCTCTGCTCATCTTCGCGTTCTGTTCATTGCCAGTCCTTTTCTTTCTGGGGTTGCCGCCGCGAATCGCCTTTCTCGCGTTGTTGCCAGCGCCGCTCGGGCTGTGGCAAGCACTCCGGCTTTTGCGTGGCGCCTTTCGAGATCCCAAAAACTGGGAAACGCTCGCCCTATGCAGCGTAGTGCTACTCGCAACGACCATGGTCACCGAGCTGGTAGGCGCGGTGCTGACGCCCGTGCGCTGACGGACGACTCCGAAGTTTCGGCGGTATCGCGAACCGCAGTCGACTGCAAAGTATTCTGCTTTATGTCCGGCGCAGCGGGCGCGGACCATTGCGCGAGGTGGCGGAGTAGACCGAACGACGACGCGAGTGGCATTGCCCAAGGCGAAACGCTACCCTGGTTCGCCGCTAGGAAATGCCGAAATAGCTCGGTGTCGTCGGCAAGCGCGGCGATGATCCGCTCCATCAACCAGGGCGAACGGCGGAGCCACAGCAAGAGGCGCGTGAGCTCGACGTGCGAGCGATCCGCCTTGCGCGCCGCCTTCAAGAATGGGCCGAGTTCGGCGAGTGTGACTTGCGGACCGGGCCGACCCAAGGCAGGTCGCAGCAGGCTGGCCATGGTTGACGCCTTGCTGATGGCGAGACCGACGCCTTCACCGGTAATGGCGTCGACATAGCCGGCGGCATCGCCTACCAGCAGTAAGCCATCCCGAGCGGGCATGGGCACCTGCACGTGCAGCGGCCCGCGCGCGCGAGCGTCGTCCGTAGGTTCAGCGTGTGCAAGCCTATGCGCAAGTTCGGGGAAGCCGCGCAGCAGGTGCCCGACCAAGCGGGAGCCGCCTGCTGGGCCGTGTTCAGCTCCTTGCCAGAGAAACGCAACGTTCAGCTCATTGTCGCGGGTTGGCGTTACGTACGCTTCGCCGTGGCGACTCCAGTACACCTCCACTTGGTCCGTCCATGGTTCCGCCTTGAAGTGTTGCCGCACGCCGTAGCGAAGCGGCGACGGCCGACGAGTCTGTAGACGCGCGCTTCTTCTGGTTCGCGAAGTGATGCCGTCGGCACCAATCACCAAACGCGGGGTGATAAGCTGCCCGTCGAACAGCACGCGGCAAACCCCCGACGTCTCGAGCTGCAACCGCGCGTCACCGTGACGGACCGAGACGCCGGGGGTGCGCTCGGCCAAGCCGCGCAGCAGGCGCTCGAGCGCAATACGCGCTAGCCCCAACCCGGGGCCCTCGCCAAAGCGAGCCGAGGCACGCACCCCCGAGGCGGAGACGTAGCAGATGCCCTGAAGCAATTTGCCTTCCGCCAAGAGCTCACTAGGGCTCAGCCCCAGTGAGCAAAGCTCCTGGTATGCGCGCGGCAGTAAGCCTTCACCGCAGGGCTTTAGGCCGGGCTCTGACGCAATTTCACAGACCAATACCGATGAGCCGATGCGGGCCAGACTCACTGCGGCGGCGAGGCCCGCCGGGCCACCGCCGATCACCACCACGTCGAAGCTCACGTGCTGCCTCGCGCGCGAAAGCTCGGCCAAAAGCGCGGCACGGGACCGAGCGCCTCGTCGTACCCACCATTTCCGGTCAACGCACGCTCTTCCTCTCGAATCCGTACAACGAGCAGCACGGCATTGGCCAAACTAAAGACAACGGCAGAACGCCACGCCGAGTGCATCAACGGAAGTGCAGCCAATTCCAGGACGACTCCCAGGTAGTTCGGGTGACGCAAGTAGCGATACACGCCTTTAGCAACGGGTGGCGCGCCGGGCAAAGTGAAGATGCGCACGGACCAGCGCCCGCCGAGGGCATTGATCGCTGCGTAGCGCAGCCCTTGCCCAATGCCAAAGCACAGCGCTGCTGGCGCGCAGACCCAAGGTTGAAATGCCGGCTGCAGCAATACTACTTCTAAGACGACGCTCACCAACCACAGCGTGTGGAGCAGTTGCATGGCGATGAAGTGCCTCGATGCATGCTCACGCGCGCCCAGCTGGCGAAGCTGCTTCTCATTTCGTCGACTCAACCTCAGCTCTGCCAAGCGCTGGAGCGCCACGAGAGCGACGAAAGTGACGAAAAAGATCTGGCTGGCCGTCATCGGAGCAGCACCAGCTCCGCGCAAAACCCGGGACCCATCGCCAAGAGCAGGGCTGGACCTCGACTCTGATTTGTGGCCATCGACTCTTGAAGAATGACTAGTACGGAGGCCGACGACAAATTGCCGATACGCGATAGGCATTCGCGGCTGTGGTCCAAGGCGCCATGCGGCAGCTCGAGACCACGCTCCATGGCGTCGATGACCGCGGGGCCCCCGGGGTGGGCGACCCAGCGCGTGATTTGGGAGGTGTGCAGGTCATTGGCCGACAAGAATGCGTGAATACTGTGGGCCAACGCGGTATGCGCTAGTTCTGGAACCTTGCCGCTGAGCACGATGCGAAAGCCCGTGTCGACGATGTCCCAGCCCATGACGGCTTCCGTATTCGGAAACAGCACCGAGCGCGTGGCTTCGATCCTCAGCTTGGCTTTGCTAGCGAGTGGATGGTCGTCACCAACGAGTAGGACGCAGGCTGCGCCATCGGCGAACAGTCCGGACGCAATCAGGTTCGCTACCGACATGTCGTCGGGTTGAAAGGTCAGCGAACAGAGCTCGACACACAGCAGCAGCGCGGCGTGTGTCGGATGTCCTTCGAGGTAGTCGCTCACCCGGGCGATGCCGGCAGCGCCCGCCACGCAGCCCAAACCGAACAACGGGACTCTGCGGCAATCCGCAGCAAACCCAAGCCGATTCATCAGCCGCGCCTCGATCGAAGGAACCGAAAGCCCGGTCACGCTGCTGGACGCGAAAAGTTGGACATCGTTCGGCGGGAGCCCGGCCAGTTCGAGACATTCGCGCACCGCGCGCTCGCTGAGTTCGAGCGCCGCACTCAACCATTCGCGATTGCGTTCTCCGAAACCCTTGAGTTTCGCGTAGCGCTCCAATGGTAACGCCAGGTGGCGTCCTTCGACTTTTACCGCCGCGAACAACTTCTTGATACGAGCCGCATCGAGCCCCTGCTGTTCGTTCGATATGGAAAGGAGCGCCTGCGTGAGCTGGTCTTGACTGTAGTAGTTGGGCGGAAACGCGCTGCTCACGCCGACGATGTGGGGCATTCGTCCAGGCACTCTGCACGGGGCGTGCCGTGCACCGCCGCGTCCCACGGCGTTCTTTTACACAGGTTACACAGGCCGCGTCGGCAGCTCAGAGGCACGCTTGCCGGTGCGTGGCATTCTAGCGCGCGGAAAGCTGTCATCCGCTAAGGGCAAGTCCTAGACCCCGGACCGAGCCCGCCGGGGAGATGCGAGCAAACCAAAGCGCGGCGAAGGCGTACCTGTGAGGTACGGTGAGGAGGTCGCAACGCAGGATTGCGAAGCGTATCCGCAGGCGGGCGACCGGAGGGGTTTTAGACTGGCTCTTAGCCTGAAACGTGTCGACTCGCAGGGCAGAGGCGTCTGTCCGCCCGCAAACTTCAGCGCGCAAATACGGTGACGAATTCGTCATGCAATTCGAATTGCATGGCCTCGATCGGTTGAACAAGGCCGCGTGCCTCGACGGCGGGCGCGAGCTTTGCTCGGAAAGCGGCATGCTGGAGTCGCGACGCAGGGTGATGGCGTCCCTGGCACCGCGATCGCGCGCAAAAAATCCTAAGTTGGTTGCGCGACCGATGGCCGAGCCGTAGCGTCACCGCCTGCTATTCTCGGACGTTCTGTCGGCTTACCGTTCAATCTTCGCGAGGTGTCATGATGAGACATTCCAAAGTTTGGTGGATGACACTTCCCGCTGCCGCCGCCTTGACTACGGCAATCGGCTGCAGTGAGGAGGCAGCTCCCGGCGGCAACAATGGCGGCTCGAGCGCGACCGCCGGCGCGGCAAGCGGCAGTGCAGGCGCGCCCGCGCTCGGTGGCGCCACGTCTGGCGGCGCAGGCAGCACGAGCGGTGGCTCATCGAGCGGGGGCGCAGCCACCGCAGGTGCGGCGAATGGCGGCGCGTCCGGCGGAGGCGCGGGCGGCACTGCTGCCGGGTCCGGCGGCGCAGGCGGCAATTCCCCCGGGGGCGCTGGTGGCGCGGGCGGCGCGACCGCCGGGGCCAGCGGCGCATCGACCGCGGGCGCGGCCGGTAGCGCGGGCGGGGGTTCGGCTCATGCCATGATGAACTTCTTCGTCACGAGCGATAGCAAACCCAACGCAAACCTGGGCGGCCTCACCGGCGCGGATGCACGCTGCCAAACGCTGGCAGCCGCGGTCGGGCACGGCAGCAAAACTTGGCGCGCGTACCTCAGTGTCAGCACCCCCGCCACGAATGCCCGCGACCGAATCGGCCCGGGCCCGTACTACAACTCCAAAGGCGAACAGCTTGCCGCCGACAAGAACGCACTCCACACGCGCTCTGGCGACGCGGCACTCTTCTTGGATGAAAAAGGCAATCGCATCAATGGCCAGTGGGCAAGCTCACCCACTCCCAATCAGCACGACATCCTCACGGGCACCCAAAAGGATGGCACGATTGCAGCAGGCCAAACCTGTGGCGACTGGACCGCTACCACTGGGATGTCCCAAGTAGGCCACTCCGACGGACTCGGCCCGAACATGGCCGCGACCGGCAACTTCGTCAACTGGACCGGCTCACACACCGGCCAGTGCGGCGACACCGCGCCCGGCGGCGGAGCCGGCAAGATCTACTGCTTCATTGCCCCCTGAGCACGCCGCTCGCCGCTCCAGCTGCTGCTGCACTGACTCATCACGCGCTGTTCGCAGCGGATGCTCGCTAGCCAAGGCGAGCATCCGCTGCGTGCAGGGCGGCGGCTCGCTCTCGCGAGCAAGCCTCATCGGCAACCTGTCTTAGATCTCGGCCGAACCGAGAGCCGCCATCAGCGCATCCAAGTGCTGAGCCCGATCCAACATGTCGCCCGCCCAACGTAGCAGGCTAAGCTGCGTGGCCCCGAGCGAAGCGAGGGCCACGTCTGCTTCAAGCCGGAGTTGGGCAGCCGCTGGTTTGAATCGAGGCTGGGCACGCATCGCTTCGAGTGGTCACGTGGGTTCAGGAGGAAAGAGTCCTTTGAGATTCTCCTGTGCGCACCACGCGGAAGGGCCGAAACGCAGAAACTCGGAGCGAGGAAGAACGACAACATCGAGCACCGGTTGGCCTGAGTGCTCCTGTTTGCTCCTGAGGGAGGGGGCGGGCGCCAAAAAGAATATCGTAGATTGAGTCGCGGCGAGCGGAGCTGCAATGAACCAGCGTCCGTCCTTCAAGCTCACACAATTCATCCTTGTGCTGGGACGCGTGATTGTGCCGATCCTGTCCAACGAGAGTGATTCGACCGCGTCGCGTGCAACCACGGCTGGCAATAAGATTGTGCTGGCCGGAAGAGACATCGCGAGCACCAGCAGAACCCGAGCTTTCCAGCTGCGCCGGTCACGCTACGAAATGCTCCAAGGACTCCCAGCGACCAAGCGAACGCCAATACTACTCCGGTCGACAGTCTTGCCACGCCCAAAGATCAACGATCAGGTCTTGCACAGAGGCATGGTGGAAGTAGTTCACGCCCAGATTGTGAAAAATATGGTGTAGAGCGCGCTCGCCGCCACGACCCAGCGCGGTCGCACGGCTTCGTCGTGCTCGGCGAGGCCGCAAGACGCGACGCCAGAGGCGGAGACACCGCATGCGCGAGCCGGGCGTACACTGAGAAAGAACAGGGCCACGCCGAGCAATGCCGATGGCCATCGGTGCCGTTTCATGATCGCTCGGTCCTCGCCGTGTGCTTGGCCTCCTAGCACACGGAAGCGTCGAGGGCTGAAGCCTGCTTTCGACCATACGTGGCGTGTCCCTCGGCGCGGTTTCGTCGACCGCGCTGAGGAACACGCCCACGTCTGCTCAGACCAGAATCACACTGAGGAATCTGCGCCGACTGGATCGACTCGACTAGTAAACCTCGAAGGTGAACTTGCCCGAGAACGCAGTCAGGGAACCCGTGCTGTTCATCGTGACGCCGCCGTTCCAGCTGATTTCGTGGCCCGTGGTCCAGCCACCGAAGTAGCGCGGTCCCAGAAAGGGCGGCACGTACTGTTTGTACGGATACACCATCATCTTCAGGTTCTGGTAGTAGTTGGGCGAACTCGGATAGATCATGATGCCATAGCCGTTGCCGAGCGAACCGCCGCCGCCAGCGTTGGACGCGTTCTTGCCCGAGATCATCAAGACATCGCCGTTGCTGAGCGTGATTGCCCGGTCGTGGTTGTGCGAGTCGAATTGGTGGTCCGAGTCAATCGTGGAAGTGAGCTGGTCGTTCGTCCAAGCACCGACTTTGGTGCCCGTGGCGGCATAGACGACTGTTCCCGAGGAATTGAAAAGTTGGACCTTGACCTTCGTGCCAACGGCGCTCACGCAACGGTCGAACCACTCATTGTCGAGCACATCTTCGGCTGCGGTGTTGATGAACTCCAAGCAGTAGCCGCCGGTGGCTCCGGTGGCGCCGGTGGCGCCGGTGGCGCCGGTGGCGCCGGTGGCTCCAGTGGCGCCGGTAGCTCCAGTGGCGCCGGTAGCTCCAGTGGCGCCGGTAGCTCCAGTGTCTCCAGTGGCTCCAGTAGCGCCGGTAGCTCCAGTAGCTCCAGTGGCTCCAGTAGCTCCAGTGGCGCCGGTAGCTCCAGTGTCTCCAGTGGCTCCAGTAGCTCCGGTAGCTCCGGTAGCTCCAGTGGCTCCGGTAGCTCCGGTAGCTCCGGTAGCTCCGGTAGCTCCAGTAGCTCCAGTGGCTCCAGTGGCTCCAGTGGCTCCAGTGGCTCCAGTGGCTCCAGTGGCTCCAGTGGCTCCAGTGGCTCCGGTAGCGCCGGTTGCTCCAATTCCGTCAACGCCGTTGCAGACGTACTGCGTGCTGCTCACCTCGTCGGCATCGAGCACCGAATCATCGTTGAGATCCAATCCCACCTGGATGGCCTTGCCGCCTTGGGCGCAGTTCGCGCCAGCGGCCTCGTCGACGATCGATACCAGACTCTGCGCTCCGTTCTTGCCATCGGCGCCGTCTTTACCGGCGCCGTCCTTCCCATCGGCGCCATCCGCGCCAGTGGCACCCTCAGGGCCGGGCGCCGCGTTGCACACGAACCGGGTGACGGTGACCTCGCCCTCGTCGAGTTCTCCGCTGCGATCCTTGTCCAGACCAGATTCGATCCGCTGACCGCCGTGTTCGCAGCTCGTTCCGGACGATTCTTCTTCGACGCTGACCAAGCTCGTTTGGCCGTTCACCCCAGGAACCGGATCGTTGGCGCAGCCGGTAAGCGCAAGTGCCGAAATGAAAGCAGAACCGACGATTACACGACTTTTTTTCAAGCAGATTTCCTTCGGAGAGTGATTTGGTAGCCCTCCTCTCGCCTACGACTGCAGCGGAGTGAGCTTAAGGACTCAGCTTCCAATACGGCTCCGATTGTCGAGTCGGGCACACACATATACCCCTGCCTGTATCGTAACCCGCACGGGTAGCGCCGAGCTCGGCTACTGCAACAACCAGACACAATCGCAGGCGCGCGACGGCACTGATGGGCAACGCACGGATCAGGTCGCGCCAGTCAGTCACATCCGATGCGCGCGTCTGCGCGCTGCCCAGGAGCTTCGCGTCGTGATAGATGCGTCGCTCGGCGTTCGCCGCTGGGCCAGCGCGGCCCGTCCGAATCCGGCGCGGCCCCTCGCGCGACACGATCAGTGCGCGTAGGACCAGTTAGGTCAACCCCGCCGTGCTTTGGATGCCTTATCCCCCTCGCCGTGCATGATCGGTTGTCTTAGCGGTGTGCGGGTGACAGCGCATGGCTTTTTTGACAAGTTCGTCATGCGCGATCTGCCGCTGTACCCGAGTGCCATCATTCGCGCGTTCGCCGAGCGCTGAGCATCCAGCGAGCACGACACTCGAAACGTCACGATCTGCTCTACACCCAAAAGTTTGTTCTTCACGAGGTCATTGCCGACTAATGAGTCACTCCGTATCTGCCGTCAGCAACGGACAACGACACGCTTCGTTCCAGTCCTGTTAGTGTCGGATTCCGACACCTTCCGCGCTACAACAACGCACTGAGTCTGACCTAAAGATCTTGACAGATGACATGACCATGGTGTTTTCTGTTCCTCGAAATACATAGATTAGGCGGGAAGGCATCGGGCACTGCCTGGGGGTGTTCTTGCTTTTAATGTCGACGCCTCGACGTTCGCACATGGTTGTGACTCGGAGCGCTTCGGGCTTCCATCGAGTCAGGCTTTAAGTCCGAGATCAACGCGTCAGACCGCCGCGTCACCGCAAGTCACGAAAAGGAATCATCTCCAAATGTTCAAAACGAAATCCGCCAGGCACTCAATCAATCAGGTGGCCTCGGCGCTTCTCACGACTGCAATCACGTTGGGAATTTGCTTAACCCCCACCACCGCCCTGGCCGCCAACTCGCCAGTTGCCATACCAACCACCGTCGCCGTGGGAAAGACCAACCTATATATTACACTTAGCGGGGTCGGATATGAGGCTTTTACCTCCTCTGCGCCGAGCGGGTGCACCACCGTCAGTGCTGATACTTTCAAACTGTGGGTGAGCCTGACGCAAAGTGCACTCCTGGCAGGAAAAACCGTTTTCTTTCGCTACACCGACTGCGGCGGTGTGCACTCGATAGATACTGTCGATATCAATCAGTAAGATTGGCGACGGTTCAACCATGAAGCCAATCAATCTCGCTCGAACTTACGCTGGTGTCGTGCTCGCCGCCTCAGCCTTGGCAACAGGCTGCGCCGTCGACTCGAGTGACCACGATTACGACCTTGCCACCAAGCGGCAGGAAATTATCAACGGAACCGTGCCTACCCCCGGCGGCTTGGCGAGTTGGGGCGTCGTGAGTTTAGGAGGTTGTACTGGAACCCTCCTCGACAATCGCCACGTCATTACGGCACATCATTGCGTGCGCGAGTACAATAGTACCAACGGGACCTGGGGCGCTCTTTACCGCCCCATCAACGTGAGGTACGAAGAAGTGGGCACTCAGCAAACGGCGGGGACGGCTCAAGTCTTCGAGCCTGCTCAACCGTGGACACTCGACGCGGGCGACTACTCAATCCTGGCTCTGTCGGTGCCGATAAAGGTTGGCGGCTCCGCAACTGGATTCTCGAGAGCAATCTATGCAAGCGCAGACTCGACGCTCGCAAATCAGAACGTGTTCTGCATCGGCTACGGGGGCACGGTTGCCGCAACCGCGACAACTTTCGCGAGCGGATTTGACACACTGACGTCGGCGACCATGAAGATCACGGGCACGTCGAGCGGTGTCCTCACGCGTGGCGCGAACGCCTCTGGTCAGGTAGGATTCGGCGGTGATTCGGGTAGCACATGCTTCCTCAACGCTGATCTCCTGGGCATCCAAAGCACCTGTGGCGGATTCGGGTGGTTCGACGTAAACGCGAACGGCACAGACGACGGTTGGGGGGAGCGCAGTGCACCCACTGCCTGCAATTCTGCGGCGCCCAGCCAATTTCGCTCTTGGTCCGCGACCCAGTTGGCAGTAGCCGTGAACACGACATTTGCCTATACCGCTGCCATCGCGTCCGGAGTGCTCTGAGCGGACGCGTTAGTCGAGTCCCGGCGTCGCTCACTCCAACCGAGAAGCGACGCCGGGCCCTCCGCAGCGCCGGTCGATTCGTTCTGGAGCGAATCGGCGAGCTCAGATCTTGTCTCCAGCGTAGATGAGCTGCACGTAGGGCTTCGCGAACGAATGGCGAACGGCAAGCTCATAGAACACGTTCGGATTGTGCCCGGTGAGATCCGCGACAACTAGCTCGTCCTTGAGCAGGTGGTCAAATACCTGTCGACTGATGCTTCCTAGAGTGGTGATGTGGCCGGCCCGACGATCGTGTAAAGATCGCCGATCGCCTGCTGCACGACGAAGAAGAAGTTGTCGGCGCGACGGCGGATCGGGGTGTTCTGTTCACCGATTGGCGACACCACAAAGCAGACGTTCTTTCCAAGGCGCAGGGGCGGTGGCTTCGTCACGGACATCTAAAGGAAGGGATCACCATTCGAGCATGATCGAAAAACCGGGCTATCTGCGCTGAGGTTCAAGCGGCCGCTTTCTAGACCATACAAATCAAGCTCTCGATCTCGGCATCCGTCCAACGCAGAATGTGCTGCGTCCCGACAGCTCCTGGGCGACTATCCTAGCGCACGCGGATGACGGCAACCTTCGATGCTGCCAAACCCCGTTGCAGCGGCGAGGGGCACCGGTCGCTACGCTCCTCTCGTGCCCGCAGCTGAACGGCTATATCGTTGGGCGGACGAAATGATTACTGATGCGCTTCCGGGCATTCTCATTCTAGGCAGCGTCATCGCCGGATTTGCGTGGGGCAGGATCAGCTCGCGTTTGCCAATCCCTGAATGGCTGCGCCTGTCGACTACGCCTTTGTGGACCGGCGCCTTGATGGTCATCGTTGGTTGGTTCGTGAGCGTAACGCGCCTTGCCTGGACCGCGGCGCGCGTCATCGACGCAGCGAAGCTTGGACCAGCGTCGGTCGCAAGGATGGCGCTCGGTTACGGCATTCTGTGCTTTTCGATTGGAGCCGTCCTCGGCCTCCCGGCCACGCTCGGCTGGGTTTTGGGGTATCGCCAACCGGCAGAGAGATGATTCTTCTGCTCGATCGCTCGCCAGTTGAAGGTTTTCTTCACCGTCGTGCGCCGCGCGAGTTCGTAAACTTTGCCTTGAGGCTGGGGATCTTTCCGCCAACGAACACGCGCTCACTGGCGTGACCTTCGCGTCACGCAGCTGGCGCCGGACGCGGGCGATCGACTCCGGGTGATAGCGGCGGCCGTCGGGGCGGCTGGAACGCGTCGCAGGCAGGAACGGCGCTCGGCCCGAGCTCACTGCTGCGGAAAACGGCTGGCGTAGGCGAGGTCTGCTGCTCGGCCGCGCCCTGACTCCATGGCAACACCGCACGAGCCCCGCTTCCCCGCTTTCAGTCCGCCAGCTGCCGCGCAGCGGCGTCGTCCAAAATAACTACGTTAACCAATAGTTAGCGCAATGCGGACGATTTCGAAATCCTCTCATCGTCCGTGGCCCGTTCGAATACCGCAACTGGTCTGCGGCTCAACCGAACGCGAGCAAGACCGAGTGCGTGGAAAGCGCGGGCGGCGGCGATTGCTACGAGCACTGCGCCCTTCAGTGGAAGGGCGGCGACCACGACAATCAATGGCACGATCGCTACTGTATGCACACCATCGCTTCGATCTGCGAGTGGGACAGCGTGCCCTGAGCCGCCGCGCCTAAAGCTAAATCCTCTAAGAACTGGCCGCACGACCGTCGTGCCTTATGCCGGTCACCGCCCGCTCGGTCGGGTACCGTTATTCACTCCCAGGGCAGTAGCCACTCTTTCCTTGCGAGGTGATTGCGCAAGACCAGTTGCCGGTGCACGCGCACTCGTAGACGAACGAATTTCCGAAGGTTCCTTCCGGGCCAAAAGGACATGGGTCACGCACCGTAAACTTGCATGACGCAGTATCCGCGCATTCTCCATCCGGGATATCTGCAGAAGTTACATTGCCACTCGCCGCACCGGGGCATCTTGCCGGGTTTGATTCGGGCGTGGAATCGCTCCCGGCGGCCCCACCGCCGTCTCCCAGGTCGCCCGGTTGCCTGGCGGTATTGTTTTCCGAGCTAGAGCACGCAGCGAGCAATGCAGCGATGACGAAAACGGCGACAGGTATTTTCTTCATCTTTTCTCCGTCGTTGCGGAAAGCCATGGGACCGGCTGAAACAACTCCGCGCCCGCCGCGTCGAAATGATACGTCGTAACCTTGCCACCGTTTCTTTGCGAACGCACATCGACTGATGCAAACGCCTCGAGCGCCCCGGACTGCGCTGTGGCGAACGGAAGGTGGATAGCGACCTGGACCGTCGCCCAATCCAAAGGCACGGGCGACTTCTGAGCTATACTGGCGAGCAACGCCGATCGGGACTTACTGTCGGTAACGAGATCCGACAGCTGCTTCGCACGATCGAGCACGGCGGCCTCGATGGGAGGCCAGTAGACAGCCTCCTCGACGACCTCGTCGTCGGCATTGAAGCGAGCCCAGGCGTAAGAGTCCGGAACGTCGAAGCCCCCGATGCTACGTTGAAGGACCGAGTAGTACGCGACAAGGGTGCCATGCTCGTCGAGCTTCTTCGATACGACCTCGACCGGACCTCCGCCGGAGACTAGCGCATGGGGTCGAACATTCTTTATCTGTTCCGACGGCAGACCGAGCCCGACGAAGTATGACCGGACCCGGTCTCCGTGAACGGCGGAGTCCTTCGTGAGAGGCGCCTTCTTCGTTGCGGGCGCACTAGCATCCGGGACGACGAGGAAGCTGCCAGTGTAGAGGTTCTGCGCGACCGCCCCGTGCTCACCGACAAATCGATGGATCTTTCCGACGTCTTCCTCATTACTCAGCATGCCCATCGCGAAGCGCGAACTTGTCATCGAGTGGGCGTACCCTAAGACGTCGTCTACGCTACCCGGCGTCACCTCTGCTGGCCTGACTAAAGTCCGCGGCGATACAAACGTGATCGAGCGTCCGCTCGCAACGTAACAACGCCGTAACTAGGCGAAAGTCCGTCCCGGACAACATTCGTCGATCCGGACAGGGAAAAGCCGATCCGGACACAGGTGGAGCCGTCCCGGACACAGGTGGAGCCGTCCCGGACACAGGTGGAGCCGTCCCGGACAGCAGTGGAGCCGTCCCGGACACGTCCGCGTGCGATCCGGACGGAATTCCAACCACGGCGTCAGTACCAACAACAGCTGTGGTCGAGCAACCGGAGCTCGGCCGCTGCCTTCTCGGCCTCCTTCCTCACGGGGAAGTACAGGTAGTGCAAAACAACATGCAGCGCTCCGGGCTTCGATACCTCCAGCAGCTGCTCGATTGCCGTTCGATCGTCGCTCACGTCAGCCTTCCATCTCCGGGCGCCAGACCTCATCCACACGCTGCAAAAGAAACTCGTGATTCCAGATCGCCGTGATCGCGCCCATACAACGCACCGTCTTCGCGCAAGCCGCATCGATCGTCAATTTGCGATAATGCGTCATAGTGGCTCGATCCATTGAGGAGACTCGGAGTCGTACCAATCTTGAGCCCTTAACCATCGCTCATAGTCAAGATACACTTTTCGCAGCCCATCGCGTTCCTTGCGTACGTCATCAAACTCGCCAATGAGCCGAAAAAGCACGTCAATAGCATGCCTCTCGGTCTCAGGGCTCGAGGCAACTATCGCGTCGGGGTCGAGGGCCTCCGGAAACGCCACGTGCAGGACGAGTGCCGACCAAGCTAAATTGTTCCCGCCGCTGACTTGCGGGATCAGCCACTCTCGAAAGCCAACGAGTACCCCGCCCTCGGAGGCAATGTCGTAGCCGAGCACGAAAGCGGCCGCCGCCCGGTAGGTCGCGTCCTGAATGTACATGCCGGTGCGCGCGCGTACGTTTTCGAAGATTGTTCGGAATTTGTGCATCTCAAAAACCAAAGTTGATCGCTGTGCAGTGGACGAATGCACAACGTCGAGTGGTCGTGGAGCGCGTGGGCGACGGACGCCAAACAGGGGCCTCTGCCGGTCGCTGACCAAAGCCTTTGGCTGACTTATCCCCACCCCCTTTGCGCGACTGCGCGGCTCACCGGCGCACGCCGGTAGTTGGCGCAGCTATCTGCGTTCACCCGAGTGTGACGAGATGATGGACAAAAAAATCGCCACACGGCACCGAAGGTACGCAGCGCAGCGCGCTCTAAAGCGATTGGAGGTGTTCATCAAATGAAAATGTTCCTATCTCGGATGTGTTCACTCGCGCTCTTTGCTCTGGCTGCCTGCAGTGCAGGAATCGAACCTGAGAACGAGGTTGCACAGACCTCGTCCGCCCTGACGAATTTGGACATCCTCGGGTTCGAAAGCGTCGCAGGTTGGTCGACCACGCGGGGCGTGTTGAGTTCGAGCAGTAATCACGTGCAGGGTGCGGCTTCGCTCGGCGTGGCGAACGTCGCTGGAAACGCGCAACTCACCAGCGTCCCCGTATCGACGCTGTCTTCGGTGAGCTCGACCTGGAGCCTGCGCATTCAACTGCCTACCTCGCAGCCAAACCCGTATTGGTACGGAAACATCCAGCTCGCAGTGAACGCGCCCTCGCGCGGCGTGTATAGCGCGTACATCGGTCAGAAGGATTTGACGGGGTTGCCACTGGGCAGCTTTCAAAAGCTCGATTTCAGCGTGCCGCCCGCGGTCGCGAGCGCGCTCGGCTCTGGCTCGTACTCGGACCTGCGCTTCATTCTGACGCTCAATTTCCCGAGTTCGGGCACGTACTTGCTCGACGATTTGAGCGTGGGCGACACGGCTAGCGTGGGCACGAACCCGCGCAAGGTACACGTGGTGTACCTGATCCCCTCGGACAAGACCCTGCAGACCACGTACGTGAGGAACCTGCAGACCGGTGCGCGACATCTGCAAGGCTTCTTCAGCAGCAAGCTGGCAGGAAAAACCTTCACGCTCACCGAGCCGATCGTGACGGTGCTCTACAGCACGCATGACTCTGCCTGGTTTGCGTCGGGCTCGTTTCACTACAACATCGTCGGTGAAGCCTCGGCTCTGACCGGCGTCGACGTGTACAATGACCCAGACGGTCGTTGGCTGCTCTACGCGGACGTGCAAGGTCCATGCGGCAACGGCACTGGTGCGACCGCTAGCGTCGCGACCTTTCCAGCCCAAGACCTGCAAGGCCTGGCCCAGCAACCCGTGTACGATGCCTGCACGGGCACGCCAGACTTCGCGGGCCGTTGCCGCTGGGTGGGTGGGATGGGACACGAACTCGGGCACACGCTGGGTTTGCCACACCCATTCGCATGCGAGGACAGTGACCCAGTCACGGTCTGCCCAGATCAAGCACTCATGTGGATGGGCTACACCACCTATCCAGATGCCTTCTTCACCCAGAATGACCTGCCCACCCTCAACAGCTCGCCATTGATACAGCTCGAGAATATCTCCTTTCCGAACAACTGCAGCGTGGTCGCGAATTAGTCGCTGAGGGCTGCCCCCTTCACGGGTCGACGCAGCGAGGCGCTGGCACCGTCGCGCCTCGCTGCCTCACCCTTTGAAGCCCGCGGAGCTGGGCTTCGACCGCCACACCGTTTGGCCTTCTCGGGGGTCGATTCGGCCGTTTTCGTTTCCCCGCACGCTCAGATCCAATTCCGGGCTAGCTGCAGGTTTTGGGGGGGCCTCAATCCGCGTGGCTCCTCGATCGGGGCGGCGTCAAAAAGCCTGCTAGGCTCGGTGCCGCAACTTCCGCGTGGTCCACGGAAATGACTCAGCCCACCGTTCCGGCGCCTTGGAGAATTTGTTACTCGTATTCGCACCGGGACGCCGACCTGCGCGAGCGGATCGCTACTTACCTCGCGCCGCTTCGGCACCAACGCAAGATCGTGGAATGGCATGACCGAAAGATTGAGCCCGGAACAGATTGGGACAGCGAGATCGCGAGCCAACTCGACTCTGCGCACCTGATCCTATTCCTAATTAGCGCTGACTTTCTTGCTTCAGACTACTGCTTTGGTGTCGAGGTCGAGAGAGCGCTCGCTCGCTTGAAGAGGCACGAGGTGCGGGTTCTGCCGGTCCTGCTCAAGCCCTGCCTGTGGAAGGAATCGCGCTTCGCCAACTTGCAAATGGTTCCAAGAGACGCAAAGCCTCTCGTGACCTGGAGCTCTCAAGAAGAAGCGTTCACCAACGTGGCGACCGAGATCTGGAACCTGATCTCGGTTGCTCCGCCTGCCGACTTGCCGCAACCATTCCGGCAAACGGCTGCGAGTCAGGCGAGCGAGCCTCCTGATCTGGCTCGCGCACAAATTCGGTCGTACGCCCGCCTGTACGAGTTGACTCGACAGCGCATGCCTCCCGGTCCCGAAAGAACCGCTCGAATGGAGCAGATATTCGAGCGGATGCGACCGCTGGCCATTGCCGCGCACGGCTTCGTCGACGAGCTCGCTGACAGCAGCTCACCCGGTGAGCGTCTGGCCGCCGTCGCAATCCTGCAATTGTTTGCGAGCGAGCGCTTCTTGCATTTTCTCGTCCAATTGGTCGGGCAAGAGCAACCGTTCGTCGGTTATCACGCTGCTCGGGCGTTGCACTTCGCGGTCGGTGCCTTGGACTCGAGATTCTATCCCACGCTGCTCGCGTCTTTGCGTGAAGCCCAAGTCCTGCTCAGCCAGGCCATCGTCGGATTCGATACCGATCGCCAGACCCTGCTCCGCCAAGCCGAAGCAGATTTGTGCGCGACGATGGGCGCGCTCGCCGGAACTGGCGAATGATCTAACCCAGCGCGGCCCGTGCCAACCCGGCGCGGACGCTCACAGCGACGCCGCGAGCGTGCTTCGGCGCGCGGCCGCGACGCTGTGACCGCAAACGCACCGCGCAGTCGCCATTGAGTGAGCGAGCTGGTTACTAGGTCGTTCGCGCTCGAACTGACGTGCGCTGTTTGGATTTTTTGGCCGGTGGGCGTGGGACCTGCGTGCCGGTTGCGGTTTGCGGCGCGCGTTTCGTGCGCGAGTCCTTCGAGTTGGTCGCTTTCGTGGGCGCGGCTACTTGCGGTTCGCCCCACGCCGCACCCATGTTCATGGCGTCGCGCAGGCGTTCGGCGTCGAGGGAGCAGACGCGAAGCTGACCCTGGCGCTCCTTCTTCAAAATGCCCGCGTCGACCAGTACCTCCCAGTGATGACAGAGTAGCGCCACGCTGATACCGAGGGACTCCGCGATGGTGGTCCCGCACTGCGAGCCCTTCGCGAGCAACTCCACGATTTCGACGCGTCGCGGATCGGCGAGCGCCTTGAACACTTTGGCGCGTTCTTCAGGGCTCATCGGTTTCGAAACCATTACGTTACACGCTAACACGGGGCGCTGGTTACCGCTCGTATATTCAAATGGTCACTTGACTATTAGAGTATGGAGGAACAGGTTTCGGCCATGAACGCACCGCTTCATAGTTCCGTTGCGCCTGTCACGCCGTCCGCCCGCTTGGCCGCGTCGGTCGTGTTTTGCACCTTGGTCGCTTCGTTGCTCGGCACGGGTTGCTCCAAGCACCTCGAGAACGAAGCTCACGCCGGGCCGGCGGATGCGCGCCCGCAAGTCACGGTCGCGCAGGTGACCCAGGCCACGGTCACTGAATTCAGTGAACACACCGGCCACACCGAGTCACCCGGCACGGTCGACATCCGCGCCCGTGCCACCGGCTATTTGACGCGCGCCGCCTTCAAAGAGGGCGACTTGGTGAAGAAGGGCGCGCTGTTGTTCGAGGTCGACGCCAAGCCGTATCAAGCGTCCTTGAATCGCGCTCGCGCCGAGCTGGTCAGCGCGCAGGTCGACGTCGAACTGGCCCGCAAGAATGCGGCGCGCGGCGAACAGTTGTTCAAAGCCAACGTGATTTCCGAGCAAGACTGGGACACGCGCAGCGCGACATTTCATCAGCTCGAGGCACGCACCCAGGTCGCGAGCGCGGCCGTGAACTCGGCCGAGTTGGATCTGGACTACGCCTACGTGCGCTCGCCAATCGCGGGCCGCATCGGGCGCTTCTTGGTCACGCCCGGCAATCTGGTCGGGCCGAACCTGCCCACGCCGCTCACCACCGTGGTCTCGGTCGATCCCCTGTACGTGTACGTCGACGTAGACGAGACGCGCGCGCTCCGCCTCGGTCGCACCCCGGGTGCGGTCGCGCGCGTCGCTTTCTCCGGTGAAGAAGGCTTTCCGCACGAGGTCACGCTCGACTTCGTCGATAATCGCGTCGATCCGCAGACCGGCACGCTCAAGGTGCGCGCGGTGCTGAAGAACCCCGACGGGCGCTGGGTGCACGGCTTGTTCGCGCGCGTCCAGCTGCCCGAAGAGGGCGCGCACGAAGCGGTGTTGATCGCCGACTTGGCGGTCGCCACCGATCAAGACCGCCGCTACGTGTGGGTCGTCGGTGCGGACGGCAAAGTCGAGCATCGCACGGTCAAGCTCGGCCCGCTCAACGGCGGCCTGCGTGTGGTGCGTGAGGGCTTGACCACGGCCGACCGCATCGTCGTGCGCGGCTTGCAGCGCGTGCGCCCGGGCGCGGTCGTAGCGACCGAAACCATTTCCATGCGTGACGCGGCCTCGCTCGAGAAGCTGGCCGAGGTGAAACGGTGAACTTCGCGCGCTTCTTCGTCGATCGCCCGATCTTCGCGGGCGTGCTCTCGATGGTGATCTTCGTGCTCGGGGTAATTTCGGCATTTTTGCTGCCTATTTCCGAGTATCCGGAAGTCGTGCCGCCAACCGTCGTGGTGCGCGCGCAATACCCCGGTGCCAGCCCGAAGACGATCGCCGAAACGGTCGCCGCGCCGCTCGAGCAAGAGATCAACGGCGTCGAGGACATGCTGTACATGAACTCGTCGTCCAACGCCGACGGCACGATGACGCTGACGGCTACCTTTCGCATCGGTGCCAATTTGGACCTGGCGCAAGTGCAGGTGCAAAACCGCGTCGCCCAGGCGCTGCCCCGCTTGCCGGAAGACGTGCGCCGGTTCGGCGTGGTCACGCGCAAGAGCTCGCCCGACCTGACCATGGTCGTGCACTTGTTTTCGCCCGACGATCGCTACGACGAAACGTACATTCGTAACTTCGCGGTGCTGCAGGTCAAAGACACGCTTGCCCGCATCCCAGGCATGGGTGACGTGCAGCTGTTCGGCTCCGGTGACTACAGCATGCGCGTCTGGCTCGACCCCGACAAAGTCGCCGCGCGCAACATGACCGCGAGCGACGTCGTACGCGCACTGCGCGAGCAAAACGTGCAGGTCGCAGCCGGCACGCTCGGTCAGCAACCTTCACCGCGCGAGGCGAGTTTTCAGCTCAGCATCAACGCGCGCGGTCGCCTGGTGGATGAAGCCGAATTCGGCCAGGTAATCGTGAAGACCTCGCCCGACGGCGCCAACGTGCGGCTTTCGGACGTGGCGCGTATCGAGCTCGGGGCCAATCAGTATGCCCTGCGCAGCCTGCTGGACAACAAGAAGGCCGTCGCCATCCCGGTCTTCCAAGCCCCGGGCTCCAACGCGCTCGCGCTGTCGGACGCGGTGCGCAAGAACATGGCCGAGCTGTCCAAGACCTTCCCCGAGGGCATCAAGTACGACATCGTATACGACCCAACGCGCTTCGTGCGCGCTTCGATCGAAGAGGTCGTGCGCACGCTGTTCGAAGCATTGGCGCTCGTGGTGTTGGTCGTGATTTTGTTCTTGCAGACCTGGCGCGCGTCGATCATCCCGATCGTGGCGGTGCCCGTCTCGCTCGTGGGCACCTTCGCGGTGATGAAGTTGCTCGGCTTCTCGATCAACGCGCTTTCCCTGTTCGGCTTGGTGCTGGCCATCGGCATCGTGGTCGACGACGCGATCGTCGTGGTCGAGAACGTGGAGCGTAACATCGAGCTCGGGCTTTCCCCGCGAGATGCCACGCGCAAAGCCATGCAGGAGGTGAGCGGGCCGATCATCGCCATTGCGCTGGTGCTGTGCGCGGTGTTCATCCCGATCGGCTTCATTCCCGGGCTGACCGGGCAATTTTACCGGCAATTCGCGCTGACCATCGCCATCTCCACGGTGATCTCGGCGTTCAATTCACTGACGTTGAGCCCGGCACTCGCCGCCGTGCTGCTGCGCGCGCACGACGCGCCCAAGGATTTGCCCACGCGCTTCCTGAATCGCAGCTTGGGTTGGTTGTTCCGGCCGTTCAATCGCTTCTTCGATGCCGCCGCGAACGGCTACGTGGGCGTGGTGCGCAAGTTGCTACGTCGCTCGGGCGTTGCACTCGTAGCCTACGGCGGGCTCTTGGCGCTCACCTACTTCGGCTTTGCCAAGGTGCCTACCGGCTTCGTTCCAACGCAAGACAAGCAGTACCTGGTGTCGTTCGCGCAATTGCCGGACGCCGCCTCGCTCGATCGTTCGGACGACGTGATTCGCCGCATGTCGAAGATCGCTCTGGAGACGGAAGGCGTCGAACACGCGATCGCCTTCCCTGGCCTGTCGATCGCCGGCCTGAACAACACACCGAACGCCGGCATCGTATTCGTCGGCCTGAAGCCGTTCGAAGAACGAAAGTCCAAGAACCTGTACGGGCCGGCCATCGCCGCCACGCTAAACGAAAAATTCTCGCACATCCAAGACGCTTTCGTGGCCGTTTTCCCGCCTCCGCCGGTGCAAGGCTTGGGCACAATCGGCGGCTTCAAGCTGTACGTCGAGGACCGCGGCGACATCGGCTTGGACGGCTTGTACGAAAACACGCAGAAGCTGCTGGCCGCCGGCTATCAGGCGCCGGAGCTCGCGGGCCTGTTCTCTGGATATCAGGTGAATGTGCCGCAGTTGTTCGCGGATCTCGATCGCACCAAGGCCAAATCGCGAGGTATCGCGGTCACCGATGTGTTCGAGACCATGCAGGCGTACCTCGGATCCCTGTACGTGAACGACTTCAATCGCTTCGGTCGCACGTTCCAAGTCACCGTGCAGGCCGACGCCAAGCATCGCCTGACGCCGGAAGACGTAGGCACGCTGCAAACACGGAACAAGGACGGTGCGATGGTACCGCTCGGTAGCGTGCTGACGGTCAAGGCCACCAATGGTCCCGACCGCGTGACCCGCTACAACGGCTACCCCGCGGCCGAGGTGAATGGCGGACCTTCGCCGGGCACGAGTTCGAATCAAGCTTTGGCTGCGATCGAGCGCATCGCCCAGCGCGAGCTGCCCCCGGGCATGAGGTTCGAATGGACCGACCTCACGTACCAGCAGATTTTGGCCGGGAACACGGCCTTGTTCGTGTTCCCGCTGTGCGTGCTGCTGGTCTTCCTCGTGCTGGCCGCGCAGTACGAGAGCTGGTCGCTGCCGCTGAGCGTGATTCTGATCGTGCCGATGTGCTTGCTCGCCGCCATCACCGGCGTGTGGCTCGATGGCAGTGACAACAACATCTTCACTCAGATCGGCTTGTTCGTACTGGTCGGCCTGGCGTGCAAGAACGCGATTCTGATCGTGGAATTCGCCAAGGACAAACAGGAAGAGTCGGGGCTCGACCCGGTGGCGGCGGTACTGCAGGCTTGCCGCCAACGGCTCCGCCCCATTTTGATGACGTCAATCGCGTTCGTGATGGGCGTTTGGCCGTTGGTGTCTTCGCACGGGGCTGGCGCGGAGATGCGTCACGCCATGGGCGTGGCCGTGTTCGCGGGCATGATCGGCGTGACCTTCTTCGGGCTCTTACTCACGCCGGTGTTTTTCACCACCTTGCGCAAGTTCGGGAAGAAGAAGACGACTCTGGTCACGACTGAAGCGCTCGTGGTGCCCGGCGAGTAACCCTCAATCCTCAGCTGGGCCGGCGCGGAGTCCGTCACTCTGCGTCGGCTCGGTTGCCATGCTCTTGCCGCCATTTTCGCCGAGACTCGGGCTTTCGCTCGCCATCCTGCAATTGCCGCTCGACCCTCTCGGCGTATGCGCTGTCGCGACGCAACAGCGAGTCGTGGTCGCCGACCTCCACGATCCGCCCGTGCGAAAGCACGACGATGATGTCCGCGCTTTGGTTCGCTCGTCGTATCGGCCGCCGTGCGATTCAAGAATGTCATCTATCGTTCTCAACGCGGGCAGCAGACGGACCCTTCGATGGCGATCGGGCCGCCATCGGCTGGGCTGATGGCGGCAGTCGGCTTAGCCCCGTTGATACAGCGATACTCCGGACGGTGGATCGCGCCGTCACCAATATCACCGACCACGGTGCCGTGATTGGCTTCGCACGCAGCGGCGGTGATCGAAGGGCGCGGCGTGTCTTCGCTGACCGCGCCCGGGCTGGTCGCGGGGTCAGGCGCAAAGCTTGGAGCCGTGGGGCCGGCTTGCGAGCCGCCGCAGGCCACTAAGGCTGTTGACGACACCACGAGCGAAATAAGGAAATCGTTGAGGAGACGCATGACTCCGCAATTAGCATGCGAGGGCAGCACGTGACGAGCATCGCGACAATCAGCGCGTCTCGAGCAGGGCGACGACGGCTTTGGCCACTCCGGCTGCGGAGGCCGGGTTTTGCCCCGTGACGAGCCGCTCCGAGACGACCACCTTTTCCTGCCAGTTCGGCGCGCCTTCGAAGTGCGCGCCGCGCTCGACTAGCCGCGATTCGAGTAGGAAGGGCACCACGGTATCGAGCTTGACCGCGCGTTCCTCCTCATTGGTGAATGCACTGACGGCTTTGCCGGCCAGAAGATACCTACCATTCGACAAGCGCACGTTTACGAGGCCGGCAGGCCCATGGCACACGGCCGCGACCACGCCGCCGCCTTCGTAAATGACCCGGGCGGCGCTACTGAAGGCCTGGGCGTCCGGGAAGTCCCACATCGCCCCGTGGCCACCCGCGAAGAAGATCGCCGAGTAGCGCGCAGGATCGATATCGGTCGAGGCGAGGCTTTGGCGCAGCTGGCGCGCGGATTCGGGATCGTCGAGGAACGCGGCGCTCACTGCGTCGCTACGGTCCACGCCGTCGAGCGGCACTGGCCCGCCGCGCGTCGACACCAGGTCGACTTGGTAACCGGCCTTAGCGAACACGGCGTGAGGATGGGCGATCTCGGGCAGGTAGGCCCCGGTGGGCTCGCCGGAGGTGGTGCCTTTTTTGTCGTGGCTGGTGAGCGCAATTAGAACGTGTTTCATTGGGAGCTCCTCGGGGGTCAAGGTGTGCTTGGTCGATTGTGCCGCTTTCGGCGGAGCGGCACTGCAGGCGAAGGCGGTAGCGATGGCGCCGAACGCGATCAGCGCCAGGTGGGTCGGGTGCATGACTACAGCATGCCCTGCTCGGGCCTGATCGAGTAGCGGTGCGCGCGGCGAAACATTTGTACTATAGAGGTACAATGACGCCCTTGGCCCTGGCTGGAACCTTGCCGAATTTAGAGGCCGTCGTGCAGCAGGCGAACACCTCGGCACGAGCGCTCTAGCGCGCCCGCGCTACTGGATGCCAACGAGTTCGGAGGTGAGTTCGACGAATTGGTCGCCCCGCCTTACCTTGAGCTTTACCTTGTCGCCCGCTTGATGCGCGTCGAGCGCGTTGTAAAAATCGTCGTAGTCGGCGATCGGCTTGCCCTCGATTCCGACGATGATGTCACCGAGGACGGCCCCCCGAATGGTGCGCTCGATGCCCTTGACGCCCGCTTTTTCTGCGGGGCTTCCGGGCTGCACGCCCAGCACGACCACGCCGCGAATTCCGGTGCGCCGCTCGATCCGCTGCTCCACGTCGATGCGAATGCCGAGACCGACCTGCTCGGCCCGCCCGGTGCGGATGATTTGCGGCACGACGCGTTGAATGGTGCTGGCTGGTACCGCGAAGCCCACGCCGGCCGAGACTCCGCTCTTCGAGAAGATAGCAGTGTTCATACCGATGAGGCATCCGCCCGAGTCCAAGAGCGGCCCACCCGAGTTGCCGGGGTTGATGGCAGCGTCGGTCTGAACCATGTCCCGAATCGTGACGCCGCCCACGCCGTCCACGGAGCGTCCGAGCGCGCTGACGACGCCCACCGTCAACGTGTGGTCGAGCCCGAACGGATTGCCGATCGCAATCGTCTTTTGACCGACTTCCAGCGCCTGCTTTTTGCTGTCCCGGAGCCGAATCGGCACAAGCTTCTCCTTGGGCACATCGATCTTCAGCACGGCGATATCTTTGCGTGGCTCGACTCCGCGTAAGACCGCCTCGTGCGTCGACTGATCTTGCAGCGTTACGGTGAGGCTACGCGCGTTTTGCACGACATGAAAGTTGGTGACGACGTGACCCTGGTCGTCCCAGATGAATCCGGAGCCAGAGCCCGCGGGCACCTCGACCGCCTGTCCCGCCCAGTAGTCGACCATGACCTGCTTTTGAGTCACGAACACGGCAGAAGCGGCGGTCTCGCGGAACACGGTGATGGTGTTGCGCTCGTCTTCAATGTACGCGCCGGAGGAGAGCGGGGGGAGCGGCTCCGCCCGCGCGGGAAGGGGGATGACGGGGGGCAACACCTGGGCGGAAGCCGCGCTCGGAGCGCCAGCGGATCGGTTGCAAGCGAACCCCGCAACCGCGGAGACGCAGACGATGGCGAGCATGGGGAAGAGCCAGCGGGGAGGCGTCATGGCGGCGCAGCATAGCTCAGCTCGTGCTCGCCTCGCACGCCATGCTCGCACGCGCTGCGCGAGTGGGGACGAGCGGCCGACCAAGGCGGCTCACGATTTGATTGCGTTCGCCGAGTGGACACGGCGATGGCTGGCGCCCATTACCGTCCAGTCGGGAGCGGCCGAGGCCTAGCCTCAGCGGGAGCGCGCGACCGTTGCCAGCGTGATTGGGGCTGCACTTCCGCCATGCGCTAAGGCAGACCCTTACCACGAGCGCCGGCTTGGGGTGCGATCGCTCTGCGCTTGCGGGCTGCAGCACTAGCTCGTCGACGTCCGTTCTGATACCTCTCGTCTTCGGTGGTCGCTTCGAGCATCAGAGGTAGGCCTAGGGTGATGCCCAAAGCCTTGGTCGTCTCCGATCTGATATTCGCTGGTCTGCATGGTGCGCTGAGCTTCGCTGGGTTCTGGGCCGAGCTCTCTCAAAACCCACTTGGCCTGCTCCCTTACCGAGTCACCGCGGAAGCGGCGACGGTCGTTCTGGCGATCGTGGGCGACGTGCTGATCCTGAAGAGTAGTGCCAAGGGTCGCGACGTGGCGTTCGGCGCCTTGATTGCGGTTGGCGTTGCTAGCGCGCTCGTTCTGGCGATGGCCCTGACGCACACTGGCTGTCCTCCGGTCTCGATCGCGAGTATCGGGCCGGAAATCGGGATTCGACTTGCCTACAATGGCGCGTACCTGTCGTTTCTTCTGCGAGCCGGACGCGGGCGGTCCGGCGCGCCGCGCGTATTCATCAACTATCGTCACTCCGATGCTCAATCGGCTGCCCTCGCGATTCGAGAGCAACTGGTTGGGCGGCTTGGTCACGGCAAGGTCTTCCTCGACAACGAGAATCTAAGGATTGGTGAAGCCTTCGCGAAGACCCTTCTAGCCGAGGCCGGTTCAACCGACGCACTCCTCGTGCTCGTTACTCCGAGGTGGTCGGAGCTGACCGATGACCTTGGGAGGAGGCGGCTCGACGATCCGGAGGATTTCGTCGTGCGTGAGATTGCCGCCGCGCTCGCTGGGGGAGTCCTTTTGGTGCCCGTGCTGTTGGACGGCGCCAAGATGCCGTCGTCCGCGGAGCTGCCAGAATCGATTCGTGGGCTTGCCGACCTGCACGGCGTGAAGGTCAACTCCTCACAACTGCAGAATGATGTGCGATTGCTGTCGAAAAAGCTCCGCTCTGCCCTGCCGCCGGATCCTCAAGCGCGCGCATCCCGCGGAGTCATCGTCCTCGTCGCGATCTTGCTGGTCGGCGCCGTTGCCGTACTATTTTTGCCTGGACGCGCAACGAACACGGCTGTTCTGAAGACAGCTAGCGGAACGGTCATTGCGAGCAGCGACGGGTCCTGCCGAGACAAGCCGCAACTCGTGGAGGCAGAGCCGGGCGATGAAATCCACCACATCCACGTTCACGTGCAGAACCTGCAAAAGACGCCGGTTTCGATCATGCGACATGACGTGGTGAGCCTCTTGGACGGTAAGGTGATACCCGGATACAAATACAAACCAGTGTCTCCAGTTGCCATCGCCCCGGGCGCGATCACACGACTCGTCATTCCCCACGACCTACCGCTCGCCGGGCGTGCCCGCGATCATGTGGATCGCTTCGACACGGATGGGTGTGGAGCGACACAAGCGGTCCGCGTCACGACGTCAGAAGGCGTCTTGCCCCTCGTTTCGATCGATAGCATCGGCTCCTGCGGCGTCGAGGACTGAGCCAGCGCGGCCCGTTCCCAACCCGGCGCGACGCTCACAGCGCGGTCTGTTCGCGTAGTATCTCTTACGGGTAACAGTAGTTAGCGTGAGCTGACTTCCTATCCCCTAGATGAGACAACGGCGGCCGACCCGCGGCTCGTCTGTAGGCGCGTCGCCGCCCGTCGTCCTGCGACGCCGGGCGAGCGCGCTCGTTACGTTACGGCAAGGGCGTCACGATCGTATTGCTGTCCAGATTGATGGCAGCGATTCGAGCCAGTAGCCGACCGTTCAGCGTGGCGCCGGTGCCCAGCGTGATGGCTTGGTCCGCCATGATCGTGCCCTGAAAGACACTCGTGCTGCCGAGAGTGGCAGAGGTGCCAACTTGCCAGTAAACGTTGGCTGCTTTGGCACCATTCGTGAGGATCACCTGACGGCCTGCGGTCGTGGTCAGGGTGGAGGCCATCTGAAAGACGAAGATCGCACTGCCATCGCCCTGAGCGTCGAGTGTCAGGTCGCCGGAAGATACCGCGAGCGAAGACGTCGACTTGTACAATCCGGGAGCCAGAGTCTGCCCGCCGAGGTTCCCGGCTACGGAGACTGGGCACAGCGTTCGCCCCGCAACCTCGTTGTACGCGATAGTGAGGGCCGCGATGCCTTGCGCGGCGGTCGGATCACCGGCGTGTTGCGTACCGATCACGGTTCCAGGCGGGAAGCCCGTGACCGCGGTGCCGGGGCTGACTCCCAAGTCCCCCGTAATCACGGTTGGACCAGTGCTGGTGACCGTAGAACCCGCCAGCACGGCGAAGGCCGAGGCGGCTCCGAGGACGACCGGCGCCTGGCTGCAAGCTGCGGTCGTAAAGCTCCAGGTGTAGTCCGTCGCCAGTGGGGTTCCGGCCAAGTCTTTGGCGCCTGTAGTGATCGTCGCCGTGTAAGGGAGATTCACTCCGAGCGGGCTGTTCGGGGTGAAGGTCGCAGTGTTGGTCAGCGCGTTGAACGTCACCGTGCCAGTCACGGGCAATAGCCCCTGTTTGAGCGTGAAGGTCAGATTGGTGATGGTCGCGGGATCCATGGCAGTGCTGAATGTCGCCGTGGGGCGATTATTGATCGACACGCCGATCGCGAGATTCAGCGGCGTGGTGGAGAGCACCGTAGGCGCGACCACGCTGACGGCGGTCGTGAACGTCCAAACGTAGTTTGCCGCCAGCGGAGATCCGCCCAAATCCGTAGCCGCGGTGGTGATGGTGGCCGTGTACACCGTGTTCGCCAGCAGCGCTGCGGTGGGAGTGAAGGTCGCAGTGTTGGTCAGCGCGTCGAGCGTGACCAAGCCAACGACATTGGTCGTACCCTGCTTCAGCGTGAACGTCGTCGGGGTGAGCGTCGCGGGATTCATCGCCTTACTGAACGTAGCCGTGGGCTTCACGTTGTTCGGGACATTCGTCGCGAGATTGATCGGCGTGGTGGAGGTCACCGTCGGCGCGGCCACGGTGGCGGCGGTCGTGAACGTCCAAACGTAGTCCGCTGCCAGCGGAGTTCCGCCCAAGTCAGTGGCCGCGGTGGTG
>Ga0247760_1000676_pt1 | contig 36067 bp, 37 predicted proteins | sample UWRJL171409R4_FD_179936 | JGI IMG/M metagenome (GOLD analysis project Ga0247760, IMG submission 179936) | Plant litter microbial communities from Arlington Agricultural Research Station in Wisconsin, United States - UWRJ-L171-409R-4 | ecosystem: Environmental > Terrestrial > Plant litter >... | reverse complement strand
GCCTCTCCCCCTTCGGCCTCCACCTCCTCCTCCACCACCCCTCCCGCCTCCTCCATCAACGCCCGCGCTGTAAGCCGCTTCGCCCGCTTCCCCGTTCCCATCACCGCCGCGCACAAAACCGGCCTCGGCTCCTCCGCCGCCCTCGTCACCTCCCTCACCGCCGCCCTCCTAACCCACTACCTGGACCCCCTCCTCTTCGACCTCTCCACCCCCGCAGGCCAACAAGTCCTCCACAACCTCGCGCAGGCAGCGCACTGCGCCGCCCAGGGCAAGGTAGGCAGCGGCTTCGACGTCGCTGCCGCCGTCTACGGCTCCTCTCTCTACCGGCGCTTCAGCCCTTCGGTGCTATCCCAGCTTCCTGAGGCCGGCGCACCGGGTTTCGCGCCTGCGCTGGAGCGCGTAGTTCGCGACGCGGACGGTGACTTATGGGACACGGAGATCAAGAAAGACGCAGTCAGCTTACCGCCGGGCGTGGCCGTGCGGATGTGTGATGTCGACTGCGGCAGCCAGACGGTCGGGATGGTGAAGTCTGTGCTTGCCTGGCAGGCGAGGGAAGCGGAGGGGGCGAACGCGCTGTGGGCTGAGCTGCAGAGGAGGAATGAGGCGCTCGCGGCGGTGCTGAAGGAGGGGCGGACGGAGGAGATTCGCGGCGCGGTGCGCGCTGTGAGGGAGCTGGTGAGGAAGATGGGCGTTGAGAGCGGGGTGCCGATCGAACCGGAGAGTCAGACGGAATTGCTGGATGCGCTGGAGAGCGTGCCGGGGGTGTATGGGGGTGTGGTGCCAGGTGCGGGTGGGTTTGATGCGTTGGCGTTGTTGGTGAAGGATGACGCGGAGACGGCGGCGAGGATTGAGGAGTTCCTTGAGGGATGGAGCAAGGAGAAGGGAAGCAGGGTGGGTTTGCTTGCCGTGAAGGGCGAGATGGAGGGAGCCAGGAAGGAGGAGTTGGCTGTCTACCAGGGGTGGCTACAGTAGTGAGATCCGTGAGGTGTTCTTGAGACGCCCCCTCCTGGTAGGCATATCAGCACGGAAGAGGAGAAGATCAACAACCAAAAAAGCTCAACCGTAGATACGGAGAATCAACATCAAGTAAACTCTTACACATGTCATCTTCCAGCCGAATTTGGCCACCGCCATGCTTTTGGCGCCAGACAAGTAACTCAGATAAGCGAACCGGGTGACCTGCACCCGGAGATGTGATATTACTATTGTATTTTTATTTCATTTGAAGGCCCGTCAGACCGATATTCATTCTTCTACCCTGTCAGCGACTAAAAGAAAATGACATCCGTGGAAGAACGCTTCATTACCGCAAATGATATCCATCAACTCCTAAGGAAAGAGCTCGCCAGTCCCACCCATCGCAGCGTCTAATATCCCCAAGTCCCACCATGCTGTTGTAGTACACACGATGAGAGAATAGCTGTAAACGTGAGAGGGAGAAAAACCAAAAACGAGCAGCGGTGGCGTAGTAATAATGCAGGGTAATTCGTGATGAAGGGAAGAAAATAGTGGTCGTGGTGGTGGTACACATCATCCCGGAGATGACACACAGATATATCGATAGAGCCATCCGTGGCTTCAAGACAGTAGCCTCGACCGCACGGATCGGGGGCTTCCTCGCGGCGTCAGGGGACTAATAGGGCTTCCGAGGTCGAGATCCATCGGGTTGCTCATGTGTGACGAGGTAGCTGAGATCGGGAGCGACGAGGAGAGGAACGGCATCTCTTCGGCGGCCATAAGACCCGTTGGCACGAAGCCCCGAGACGAGGCCCGGATAGGGATCGGCGGAGGCTGTCGGGGGTGGGTGTAGTCGGGGGTCGACGAGCGCGAGTGTAAGTGGTCTGCAATACCGAGGCAGCTTGCGGCGGCTTTTTCACGGAGGACGGTGATCCTGTCACATCGGGTAAGTACGACGTGTAATTGTGCAATTGCTGAGCCAACTTACTCATCATGAGTAAGACCAGGCAGAATGGTTGTCTCCTTTTTAAAGTCGAATGGTTGCGACTAATACTACAGTGTCAGTCTATTGTTCGAGTTGGCAAGCCTGGGAATATATTACTTACAATTTGAAGCTGCCTCTTCACATCCTTCCTGCGTCTGAAGCCAACCATATCCTGCAGCGAAGCGCAAAATCTCTTGACATTAAAACAGACCTGCATGGTGGGCATCTCGCAGCGCGTCTGTGAGCGATGAGTGTCGAATTAAGGTATTTATGGGGGTTTCAATACAGAGGAAAAATGTCCTCAATATGGACCCGGGTGTTGCGGCTCGCACGTCCGTACAACAAGAGGCCCGCAGTTGAAACAGGACCGCGTGAAAGACAAAGAAAGGACGATGATGAATTTGGTGAACGAAAGACGGGATAGCGAAGCGAGTTTAGGAACAGAGAACCGGCAACTCTTCAAAGAACAAACGAGTGGCAAGGGCGATCGAACAGTCCATGGATCAAAGATCGTGGCTTGTCGAGTACAGCCTCTTTTGGGTACAGCTTCAGCGTGGTCGCCCCTCCAATGACGGATTCGGCACAAAGACAGCGAGCGCAAACATCTTGTGAGACGACGGGAACTCAAAGAAGATATATGGTGAGATGGGATCTGAGCCCGGTTGACTGGAACTTTACTCTTACTGGACGACGCCCTCGGACTCCCGACCGAGGAATGCTGAAGGGATTCCGCGGTAACATATACCGAATCCGCACCCGGGCTATTGGGTCTGGAATGCCACCGATAATTTGAGATTTCTGTTTGAGACATTGCAGTCGCGCTGCAATTCGCGAGGTTGACATTGATGTTTTATCTGGGTGGTGCTGACGCCGGCGCGCACGCGTTTGAAGTTATCCCTTACAGAGTTTCCGGGCGAGGGATTCGCCACGACCCTGAGACCGACTTACTTGGGGTAGTCTTTCAAGTGATAGCTCTTCAGCTTGACGAATTGATCGAAGCCAAATTTGCTTAATGTAACACCCTTGCCCGAGGTTTTCCATCCTGTCCACGCGAGATCCTGTTGCATGAGATGTTAGTGAGGTTTGGATTCCAGGCTGGAATTGCAACTCGGTCGATGACATACCGGACTGGGGAAATCGCAGCGATTCACAAACACTGTACCAGCCTCGATCTGTTCGCACAATGCATATCCTCGTTCCGTATCTTTGGTCCAGACACTTGCAGTGAGGCCAAATTTGCTGTCGTTCATCAGGTTAACCGCTTCCTCATCGTTCTTGACTTTCATGACTGGGATGACTGGCCCGAAGGTCTCATCCTTCATGACTGTCATGCTGTGATTGACATTAGTAAGAAGCGTTGGCACGACGAAATTTCCTGTCCCAGGAAGATTGGCAAATGTCGCATTTTCCGGCGTGGCATTTGTAGCACCCTTGTCTAGGGCATCTTGAATGTGCGCCTCGATGGTCTCCTTTGATCTTTTCGAGATCACCGGTCCAAGGTGTGTCTCCTTGTCGTGCGGATCGCCGATGTGATAGCCCTTCAGAACATTCTGGACCGCGGCAACGAACTCATCGTGAACTGTCTCGGCCACGTACACGCGCTCAATCGAACAGCAGCTCTGGCCCGAGTTAAAAACGGCCCCGTCGACGATTTCTTCCGCTGCCCAGGCGATGTCGACGTCGTCTCGGATGTAGGCCGGATCCTTGCCTCCGAGCTCGAGCCCGACGTTGACGATGCGATCCGATGCAGCCCTTTGCACGGCCAACCCACCAGCGGCCGAGCCGGTGAAGCAGACGAGCGACACCTTGGGATTGCGTACAATGGACTCAATTATGGTTGGAGAGCCCGAGTGAAAATACTGAATCACATCGTTAGGAAGTCCAGCTTCAGCAAACGCGTGTGATACCTGCTCAACGATAGTGGGGGTCTGCGGCGACGGCTTTAGGATAACCGTGTTGCCGGCCAACAGGGCGGGGATCAGGCTGTTGACAAGAATGAGGTAGGGGTACTGGATGCAGTCAGAACGGGGCGTCCCGAACTCCGTCTCACAGTGTCCGTGATACTCACATTCCAAGCGAAGATGATGAGCACCGGGCCAACAGGGACCTTGCGGATGAACCGCTTGAAACCCTTCTCAGCCTCGCCATCCGTGTCCTTGAGCACGTCGTCGCTGATCTTTAGGAGATACTCAGCCCGCTTGATCGCGGTGGCGACTTCTTTGCCTGTGTAGGCAATGGGGCGTCCCATCTGGACGGTGAGTTCCAGCGCCAAGTCATCCTGCTTCTCAGCAAGCACCTTCAGGGCCTTCTTGATGATTATCTGGCGATCTGCCAGCGGGGTGATACGCCATGCCTGGAAAGCGGCGGTGGCAATATCCGGGAGCTGCTCAAGTTCCTGTGCTGAGATGCCGTTCCGCGTGAGGATGGGCTCGTTGGTGGTGGGGGAGATTGTCGTGATCACTTCGACAGACATGGTGGCGTATGGGACACGCAAAGAAGTGAAATTTAGCGGCAGATTAAAAACTGTTGAGATTTGGTGTTTCCAGAGCACAGCACGTAGGTGACAATAAGCAACCTGAACTGTCCCTTCCTCGTGTGTTAGTTGCCCCTCCAAGCTCTCCGTCCTCGGCCCAACCAGCCTGCCCAGCGATAAGATAAGCGGTTCCAGGTGGTTACATCATCGGACACTAACAATTTTGGGGCTTGATATCTTTTTGGTCTGGAAGTAGCGCAAAGGGCAAGACGATGCTGGCAAAAGAAATTGGATTACTGTACCTTCTGTGTAGAACTGTTCACCTGATGACGGGACTCCCAGCTCCGTTTGTCTTTATCCTGGTATTAGTGTTGACTTGTACGGAGGGGCGTGGTTCCACGTCACTTCGGTGCGGTATTGAGGGGGGAATGCTTGTGTATCGTTTACAGCTACGGAAAACTGAGTATGCCAATTAAGAAACGCCTGCATAGATAAATCATCCAGGTGAATGCAAATATTATTGCAAGGTGTTCGGAGGTCCCAGTCAAGGGCGGAAACGGGTTGTCGGTCTCCACGTGTAACCCTAACCCATGCTGGGCCATTCTGCCGCCCCACCCTGCCAGGAAATCGCTACACCGCCTAATTTTGTCGAGCTTTCGCTGGATCAAGGCTATGCCCCACGATCGATAGATCCCGCCAACTAACCAGGATTGCCGAATTCCAACAAAATGGCCGCCGAAAAGAAAAACGAGTTTCTCGATGCTGGCGAAAGCGACGACGATGTCGGCCGTGCCTCCGACTCCGAAGATGACCTACGAAAGGGCGGGCGGAGCGCCAAGCGCAGGAGGGTAGACAACGACGAAAGCGACGCAGAGGACTTTAGCGACGGCGGTGACGAGGACGGAAATGATGGCGGTGCATCTGCGGGTGGTGAAACAACTGGCGCAGGAGAGGAGGAAGCTGGCGAAGGCTTAAAACAGAGGAAAAAGAGCGGGGAGACGAAGTCTGAAAGCACCAAGGACGAACTACCGGGCGTAACGAAGCCCCTAACAAAGAAGAATCTTGTCGCAACCGATGCCGCCATCAAGAAGTCCGGAGTGGTCTACATTTCCCGCATACCGCCATTCATGAACCCGGCCAAACTGCGCTCCCTTCTCGAACCCTATGGGCAGATCAATCGCCTCTTTCTTGCCCCCGAGGATCCCTCTTCGCGCAGCAGGCGCATCAAAGGTGGAGGCAACAAGAAACGCAGTTTCACAGAAGGATGGGTGGAATTTGTGCGCAAAAAGGATGCAAAGAAGGCCTGCGAGCTTCTGAATGTACGTCCGAAACGGAACCACATCCCTGAAAAGTGACGAGTGCTAACATCGCTTTAGGCCCAAACAATCGGTGGCAAGAAGGGAACATACTACCGTGACGATATCTGGAATCTTCTGTATCTTTCCGGCTTCAAATGGCACAATCTGACAGAACAGATCTCAGCTGAGAATGCGGAAAGAGCAAGCAGGATGCGCGCCGAGATTAGCAAGACGACGAAAGAGAACAAGGAGTTCGTGCGCAATGTGGAAAGGGGTAAAATGCTGGACGGCATGCATTCAAAAGCGGCAGCAAAGCAGAAGAAGGCCGAAACAGAGGGTACCAGCGACAAGCCGAAGCCGACACCAGAGGGCCAGGGCGAGAAAACAAAGGAGAGGAAGCGCACCTTTACCCAGGTGCCCCTGGTGAAGAAAAGGAGGTTTGATGAAGGCCAGCCAGAGCAGGTCCAGAGGGTCTTAAGCAAGATCTTCTAATCCCTGACATTTGGTGGGGTCGAATCGGAAAGCGACCTTCGCAGGACAAAGACACGCCTACAGCCATTTCAGCCCGATCGACACTGCCTTATGTGGGTGTTAAGCTTCCAAGCTATGTTTCGCCAGATGGCTAGGATTAGCGGATGATATTTGTTCGTTCAAGACGTCCTGTCTCCAGTGTCTCAATATACCCTGATATGATAACATGTCACGTTCACGCATTTGATGCTCCACATTCCTTTTCCGTACCTTGCTCGCCCCGTTCACTATCCACACAACTCCATTCGCGAGAATACCCAAGATAGAGACCACGATGGCTCAAGCCGGCATTTCGTCGAGCGGAATACCGCCGGCTTGTGAACCCACAGGCGGTAGTCAACAGGAAGACATCCGAGAGGGTACTGCGACTCACATTCGGGCTCTTGGTCTCACGCGCGAGAAGGCAGCAGAGCTTCAGGGCTACATCAGACGGCTGCTCGATGGACGTGGGGATGCAAGCAAACCCTGCTCAAACTGCCATATTGATGAGGTACTTCTGGAACGATACCGGGACGAACTAAGCGGTGCTCCCGAGAGTGTTGTTCGGTCAGCTTTTCGCAGCTTCGTTTATGCCGTCAACATGAACATCGATCTTCCGGCATGTGTTAGCACCGACCAGAGCTCTTCAGTCCCTTCATTCAGCGGCATCTTCAAGGAGCAAGATATGTCTTCGTTTCCAGGTTTGAATCCAGAAGAAGGAAGCGGGACTCCAATCTCGACAAGGCCTGGGGACGAAAGTCATACTGTCCACCCATCCGTCTACATAAGGGAGACTCCTAGATTAAGCGAGGATAATCTCTCAATCAGAACTCCCACCCCCATGCCATCAATGAGAAGGCCGTCGAACCAGTCTTCATTTGACCTCACCAACCCCCTGTTCAAAGAGGTTTTGTATGAACGCTCTCAGATGATGCCTGATCCGTTATTCGCCAGCGGAAGGCAACAACAAGAGCAGACACCTTCACCGAACTCGGTTATACCACGGGGTAACCACCACCACCAGCAGCAGCAGCAGCAGCAGCAGCAACAACAACCGCAAGCGGGTAACTCGGCCCCCCAAACAGCCTCTCCCGCTCCTCGACGCCATTCTGTTCCAGACCACGGGACTCAGGGTCCTGAACAGCAACCCGACACGGCAGCGCCCAGGAGAGCCATCACGTATCCCTCCCACAGTCAGAACATACAAAAGACACCACGGTTGGCTATGCCCCTGAACAACGAACACCCCAGCATCCAGCGCCAGCCCCGCCCTCGAACCGCCCTCGTCGCAGATGAAAACAGCAACAACACCACCAAAGCAAACGACATACCCCCGAACACCTCCCCGCCACCTCATCCAGCTCAACGCACATCGGACACTACCATTCGCAACCTCTGCGAAGCCACCCTTCTAGAGCGCGAAGAAACCCATTACTTCCACGTCACTGTAACCACCACCCCCCAGACCCAAACCGACACAGCCTCCAACTCGCCCCTTTCCCCCAAAACACCACGCACCCGAACCCGCACCCACCAAGTCACCGTCCAGCCCATCCCCTCCCCGCTACTTCCACCACCACCACCACCCCCGCCGCCGCGAACAACCCTCAAGCGCCCCGCCACCTCCCGGCCCGAATTCCAACGCGCCCCTCCGCCTCCCCTTTCACACCTCGCGACTCCACCCTCCAACCTCCAACCAGCAGCCCAAATCCTCCAGGAGCATCGGGCCCGAAGGCGCAGTAGGCAAGTCGCTATTATTGAAGATAACAAAGAGGACATCGCCATCCGGGGAGGGGGTGGCAGCACTGGTACAGAGACGTCTTATCCTACCTCTTCTTCTTCTTCGTCGTCATCGTCACTTTCATCAACGAATCGGGCAAGGGCGCAGAGACTGGCGGATAGGGCAAGGAGTGAGGATCGTTTGAGGAAGGGTGAGAGGGGTGGGCTGCTGGGGAGTATTTTGTGCTTTGCAAAGCTACGTTGACCTTGCATAAATTTTTGGTCGGCGGGCGGAACTTCATGCTGGAAGTTCTTGTACTATTTCGGAGATGTATGTTATGTCTCGGTATTGCAGGTTGGCTTTTATGTCTGGGTATGAAGCTATGGTTCACTGCCATTAATATCATGTAAGGCGAGACAAGCACTTTTGGCCGTCAATCACGAGAAGAATGAGAAGAGATGGGGCTTGAAGCCGGAGACAGACAGTTCAGGCAATTTTCATTATGCCATCATTGTTAATTCTATATCGCATTCCGAGGTTATCGTCACTCGTCGAGCCCATTGCATGACAAAATCATAAAATGTCGTTCTTAAATAGACTCCGAAAAAGCGCATCCACATCCCACTTGGCGACCTTACTCTTCCTTCTTCTCTTGGATAGCCAACTCATCAAAGTCATCAAGGAGCTCTTCCATGTTGATCTTCGGCCCTTCATCGTCCATCGTCATCTCTGTCTCCGCAACACTCATTGCGTCCGGATCCTGCGCCTTCTTCTGCTTTGCGCTCTTGTACAGCGCCAAAGCAGCCCGCAGCTCCTCGTCTTCCTCCACGTCCCTGAGGAAGTTCTCGTACTCGGCATCCATCTTCGTCTGATCTGACGCCTTGGGCAGGAGATCACCATCATCCTTAGCCATGCGCTTAAGCTTCCAGTTCCTCCTCCTGTTCTTGCGACGGTTGGGATAATGTTTCTTCACCAGAATTACGTCGGGTATTGTCGAACCGAAGGCCTTCGACTCTTCGATGGCATCGAAGGACGAGGAGTTGTAGTTGGAGCCGGTGACCAGATATCCCATAGCGGAATCTCCAGGGTGCAGAATGTTTCCAAGATGTGTCCTTGTGAAGAATGTCCTGTCGTTAACTCCAAGATCTGAAGACTTGGCGAGAGTTACTTCGGAAAGCCCCCACTTCCCCTTGCGCTGGCCCGTGGGCTCGATGTCCATGACGATGAACTCTACCATGTCCGGAGCGCCCGTTAGCGGTCCAAAAGGAGCGCGCCAGTAAGTATCTGCGCTGATCTCGGCTGTCTGTAGGGTGTTGGGGTCGAGGAGGTTGACTGACGTGCCGATTCGGTGGCAGAGAAGAAGAGGGCAGATGCCTCCGAACTGTCTGGCAAGCTTCAACGGGAGCGCAACCAAGTCATCTCTGCATACCGGTACAATCTCCACTGAGTAACTGAACTTGTAGCTCTTATTTCCGGTATGAGTATCTTGCGAGATGAGATGCTTCGACTCCTTCACGAATACCGGCACGACGGATTTTAAGAAGTTGATGAACGTCACTGCCTGGTTCTGATGCGCGAAGTAGAAATCGATGCCATCCCTCTCCTCCTTAATGTTGATTGTGTCCCGATGCGCTTGGTGCTTGAGGATCAACTGTTCGAGAAGCAAGAACGTCCGCTTGTGCGTCACCTTCTGGCGCACCTGCACTGCGGCGCGCCAGACGTTGGCGGTATAGGACTTTGCGCAGTCGCGACATTGCTGGTATGCGACAACATACACCACTTCGAAACTTTGCTGCATCAAGACACCGTCCGTGACCGAGTCCTGGATGGTAATTTGGACCCTGATTCTCCGCGAATGGGGTTCTGTCCAGATAAATCTGGCATCTGTGATCCGCACCTTGCCCAGGTTCCTCAGTCTCTTTAGACAGAGTGATAATAGCTCGCGCGATTCGGGGGAGGCTGAGATCCAGCTGTTTGGCGGCTGAAGCCATCTGTCGCAGTCGCGGCAGAAATGCAGGGTGCCGTCTCTCGGGATTCCTTGGGAAATGTCGACAGTGGATTTGATACTGGAAGTTTAATTGTTAGTCTGCCAATGCGACATGAATGCCCAACGCCTTGCCAGAGCACTTACCAGTCGTAGCAAAGGGCGCCAGCGGAAGCTGTGCCATCGATAGGTGCGCCGCAGTTGCAGCAGAGAATTCTGGTAAACTCGTCAGTATTTGCGATGCTTCCAAGCCCATGTTGCGCACGAGCGACCTACGTTGCGCCTGTCCGCGAACTCCCCATATTCGGTTCCATCGGGACCATGCCCATGGGAGCGTCAAGATCCATCGTTGGGTGCTGGCTCGAAACAGTCGAGGTGTTCTAGATGGATATGATTTGGTTGAGTGCAACTCGAGATTGGACTTTGTCTCAAGGATATGGCGACAAGAAATGGCTGGCGGACGGTTAATGAAATGCGCTGCAAGAGGCGGGGCAACGCTTTCTCAAGATTTTTCGCAGACACCAAAATTGCCCCGCGCTGGTTGATAAGCAGCTTATCGCCTTCTGTGGGGCTCGAGGACCGGGATGACGAGAGTTTCGCCACCCGCCAAGCTCTCTTCACAGCCGGCTGCCAGCTGAAAACAGGTCCTCTATAGCCCCTGGTGGCCCCTTTCACCTTTGTTTACGAGGTATGAGTCAAAATAAACTATCACCGGCTTCGCCATGGTGGATGTCTTTGCGCCAATTTACCAATCAGCAGGGGAATAAATAATAATGTATATATGCCACATGGCCGCCCAAGCGCTGTGATTCCGGGCCAGGATCTTACCCCGACGTCGTCGACAGTAGCTCTAAAACCTACAGTTCCACCATAAACACATACATACGACCATACCCACTGGAGAACTCGGGATCCCGTCCGATCTCCCATAGATAAGCCAGTGAGGGCCAGACTAGTAGTTGGGTCGGTGACGACCAGCGAATCCCTGGTGTTGTATGTTTTTTGCTGTTCTCTCCTTTTTAGCTCTTCGTCTCTCTTTTGCTTCTCCCTATCAATCTTGCGCCCATCCTCTCGCCTCACGGAACACACTGGGGCCCTTTGATTCTCGAGGGTGAGTTATCGTAATGTCTTATTAGTTGTGGAGTCTCGCTTCCCATATCTAACCAATATTCCATATACATAGTTGCCGTTATGACATGCCCCAACCGACTTCAGACAACGTGGAAAATGTCGGATTCCAAGTCCGCCGCTTTCACCATCTCCAACACGTTACTGCTCGGCCTGATAATAATCCAGACGAGATAACCGAGTTTATTTCCCTTGCCCTGGAAGACGAAAAGGACCGCAAATTCCTAATCTGATTCTCTCACCAAGTGACAGAAGGCATCATGGAGGTCTTGAAATCCCACATGCGTACGATGAGCCCAGTCGTACCGCGGTTGGGTCCTGTAACCGACCGGGAGCCCATGTTCCATCACTTAAACCGACTGTTGGATGGGATCTGTGGACAGGACGCCGGAAACCAGAGCCCGTCACTTCTCCGGGCCGCCGCCGTTGAAGTTCATGCTGTAACCCCCTGTCTTCTCATCCTGCACCATTTTGAAGCTATCAGTACTCAGTCCAAACGGCTTGAGCAATCCATTGCCAAGGTCTTTCAGCTTCCCCCACATCTCCGCCGTCTCGGTTTCCTGTGCTTCCTTGACACGGGGTGGAAGAGTACGTAGCTGCGCCTGAACAATCTTCTTGTCGGCTGCTCCAAGATTCGTGGGCATATCCGCCAATTTCTTGTAGTCACCGAGCGCCCCTTCAAGGTTTGTCCATCCGCCCAACTCACTCCGGGCGCGTGCCCGTCGCATCAAGGCTTTGGCCCGTATCCGCGCAATATCTTCCGCTCTCTTCCTTCGCGCAATCTCGGCTTCGTTATCCGTTGAGTCCTGGATAGCGGGGCCCGCGATTTTGGCACCAGGGCTGACAATCTCGAGCTCAACAGCATCCTCCTCCTCTTGTTTCTTGGCCTTCTCGGTCTCATCCTTCTCCTTGATTTCTCGCTCCAGTTTGTCCAGGCTGCCAAGCGCAGAAGTGGCACTGGCCGTGGCTTCTTTCCACTCCTCCAACTTCAGGTGGCAGGCTGCAACATTGGAGTGCAGAACCGCCATCTCGTAGTCAAGATAGATTGGACAGACCGCCAAAGCCTCGTTATACTTGTTGATGGCCGCATCATACTTTTCAGAAGTGAAGAGAGAGTTGGCTTCAGCTTTGTGGGCATTGGACGCCGAAACCATCTCCTGTGTAACGGCATGTGGCACACGGTCAGTTAGATGTTTAATGTGCGTAACACATGGGGTTACTTGCGACTTCCTCCCCAGGGGAGAATCTCTCCTGGACTTTCTCCTCGTCGCCGTTTGAAGGCGCGTCGTGGGCTGACGCCCCGACGTCACTGGCTGACATGACGTTCTGTTTCGCTGGAGTCGGCTAGACTGTGATTGCGGTTGTGTCGGAACCAAATCTGGTGGATGCGTGGAGATGCGGACCGCCAAGATGGCACAAGGCCCCCCTCTCGGATCGTAGTTAAGCTAGAGTTCGAAAGGTTGTGGCCGCCGTGAGCCTGAGGTGACCGTACTGTCAGTGGGTTGGGTTCTTTCACATGCGATGCTGCAGCTCTGGTGCAAGAGGGAAACCTGCCCCGCCAAATGGCAATTGGCTCAGCACGTCATGCATGCTGGCTCCCGTTAGGCTTGTCCACCTGGATCCTCCCCGCCGGCCATCTGAACAAACGACATCCGAATGCCGGGCAGCCCACAACTGCAGGCGTCTAGCCCCTGTCACGAGCATCGCCCAGTTGAAGCTTCCAACTAGTGGCCGTTCTTATCTCGTGGTTTTAGACCGACCGACCGCCGTTGAACAAGGGTAAACGGCCCGAGGTATCCCACTTCACCGGGCTTCCTCCTGCCCGGCTTGCAGCCGCCTCCAGGCTTCGCTTCCAACGGCGCCAATGGCTCCTAAGAACGGTGATATCGCCTCGATCTTGACCATCAGATGTTGGATGAGGCTCGAGAGCTCAGGTGGGGCAGGAGCTTCAGGTCGCAATGACCGGGGTCTCCCGCAGCTAACATTAGGTACACCTTCCTTGTCCTCTCCAACTTTTCGACCTTACCCCTCCACCCTCTGTTTGTTCCTCAACCATCCGATCCCCATTGCGCCTCCCCTATACCGCCGGTGACCTTATCATTTGCATGTTTAATTTTACGCTTATCAAAGGACTGTTTCACGTTGGATTCTTGGATACCAGAGACAGCTGTCTGCCTTATTCTAGCATCCGACGAACCTGCGCCGTTATTTAAGACCCTCCCACTCCCAGGCTCCAGTAACCACCAAGAGACACCAACCCCTTCACACGCAATACGTCTATCTTGAAGTGTGCCAGACTACTTTGTGCACTCAAGACAATTGTACCAGTTTACACAAAGACTCACCATGGCTGCCAGAACTGAGTAGGCTTTCCAAGACCCCGCCGCAATGCGCCTCGCGCCCCCCTGAAAGCGAGCAAACGACTGACTGTTTGGTTTGTTGCCAGGTTTCCACCCATTCGGGCCTGCCTGTTCGACATGGATGGGCTCTTGCTTGACACTGAGGATATCTACACCCTGTGTGTCAACCTTGTCTTGGAGAAGTACCAACGGCCCAAGCTGCCCTGGACCATCAAGGCAAAACTCCAAGGCCGTCCCGGGCCCGCCGCAAACGCCATCTTCGCCGAGTGGTATGCGGCTTCCTCCGCATGTCTTAATTTCCTACGCCATAGCTAACAAAGCTGGTCAGGGCCCAACTTCCTATCAGCCTCGAGGAGTACGCCAAAGAGCTCTACGCGCTTCAGGGCCAGCACTTCCCCGGAACTCAGCCGCTTCCAGGCATCGTGAAGCTGCTCGGAGATCTCGGCCGAACTCGCTACTGGGACCTCAAGAAGAAGTCCGCGGCCGCCAACGGAACCTCCAACGGCAACTCGTCGCCCCTGCCAAGCCGGGTCCACATCGCACTCGCCACGTCTTCCCACGAAGTCAACTTCCTCCTCAAGACTAACCACTTGACAGAGCTCTTCAGCGTGTTCGAGGGACACCGTCGCGTCTTGGGAGACGACAAGAGAATCCCCGCTGGACGCGGCAAGCCGCTCCCCGATATCTTTCTGCTCGCGCTGCGTACAATCAACGAGTCCCTACCAGCCGGCGAGGAGCCCATCAAGCCCGAGGAGTGCCTCGTCTTTGAAGACAGCGTACCTGGGGTCGAAGCTGGGCGCCGCGCTGGAATGCGCGTCGTCTGGTGCCCTCACCCCATGCTGAAGAAGGTTTACACTGGTCGCGAGGCTGAAGTGTTGGCTGGCCGCACCGGCGAGGCTGGCGATGTCGATTTGCACCAGGTCGGCCAGCTCGACGACGGCTGGGCTGACTACTACCCTACTCTCGTGGACTTCCCCTACGAAAAGTACAGCATCGTTGTCCCACCTGTTGAGGTTGATGACGAGTTGAGCATGCAGGAGCAGGCCAAGATTGAGAACGGGGAGGAGATCCAGGCCGTGGAGACCGCTACGTGAGCAGTGGCCCATATCTACATTGTCAGTTCGATGTATACCCCTTTTGCGATGGAGTTGGGGATTATGAGGTCGCCGATGGAGTGTGACGGAAGGTGCATTTGACATCTTGCCGGTGCCCTGCATTGTCATGAACAGGATGCGGACACATTGGGATCGTATTGAAGCGAGAGATAATCATAGATTTGGAATTTCGACGCAACATAGACGTACGGCCTGAGGCATCGGGTCACAGATGTCGGAGCCGACATCGGTAGACCGTTAGCAACGCAGCGAGAAGCATGATTACATTACAGCGAGGCTAAGCAGAGAACCCCGGCCCGGGCGCAGATGACAAAACATTTTATCACTATTCTTGTCAATTGGCGAGAGACAAGCATTTCGATTTGACAGGGTGCGTGAGACATTCATGAGACGGAAGTGTTGTTGTGACTCCAGTCTGCCCCAAGCCCGCCAGCCCGTCCTGGTGACATGGAATGATATATCTATCTGGGTATCCAATCCAAGCTAAAAAGTAGGTATCCAACGCTGGAATGCCAGTCGTAAAGTAGCGCCGTAAATGCGTGTAAAGCAGGTCGCACTGCGCTGCTAGGATAATAATAATAATATACATGAAAGAATCGAAGAGATGACAGTCGTAACGCCCCTCATCCACCAGACGATTCCGGGGTATCTTAAGAATGGAAACGTGTCTCACGCCGGCCAGAGCCCCTGGGTTTTTGCACCAGAGGCCCGATTGGGCGGCTCGTACCAGTTCTGGTACGGGTGGTTCTTTTTCCCAAAGTCTGCATTCGCCAAAAGGGGGTTGACCATCGGCCTCATTGGCGTCGGCGCTACTGGCGGGGTAGATGTCACGGTTCGGGCCGAAGGGCTCTGTTGCTCCTCTGGTTGTAGGAGCGGAGAAAAGAAGCTGAGTGGTGGACCCGGGCCCGTTGATGATCTGTGACCAGTGATAGGGCCGAGGATACGTGATGTCGAGTTTGTTTCCCAGCCCCATTTGACTTTCAGCTCGCCCACAATCCTGCCAAGGCGCCATCCCGTTTCCTTGCTTGTTCTCTCCATAATCGCCAGTACTTCTGTTTGTTCTTGTCGATCAGTGAGAACAGCGCCAGCAACGGCAAGCGACCGGAGGGCCCCGGACGCGACGGCAGGGTCTTTGGTGTGGGCGATGATCCCGCAAGTATGGTGAGCATGAAGCAGTTGTGACATCCGGTTGTCCTCGCTATCGCAGGCCTCCATCGGGTTGATTTGAGCAAGTAGACACATGGCTGTGTGGTAGAACAACCGCCCTAGGATCGAGGGTCTCTTGACGAGCCTGTATTTACGATCAGCAAAAGTAAACAACAGCGGAGAGCAAAATCTTACCAAACGCGAGGGAACAGCGAGATGCTTGAGGGCGCGGAATATCCATATGGTTGCATCGAGCGGGGGCAGTTGGCATTCCATGCGTCACATAGACCCTTCAGCCTCTTCCACTCATTGAATCGACTCTGCCGGCGGGCTTGTTCATCGTGCGGCGAAGCCTCTTGGAAACGGGGAATATTGGCCTGAAAGTTCGTGATCTTCGCCAGGATATAGAGAATACGGTGTACCCAGAGTTCCTCGTCACCGTCGGTGTTCTTAAGCGGGCCGTCTCTGTCTCCATCGACCGAGCCACCGGTCCTGGGGGTGGGCGTCCAATTTGTGAATTCAAGATCCAGCCCCCATTGATCAGGATCCCAAGCTGTCTGCCAGTTAAAAGCCAGGCAGCTGAGCACTTCCATGCCGATGTTGACCCAAAAGCAAGCACCACTGATCCCGGGCGACGTCGCATCCCATCCGCACTCTCGTATCAGCGCACGAGCACCAGCAATGTGGCTCATGCGCGAGTTGGGGCTTTCGTTCATAATCTCGTATACGTTTAGTATTACAGCCGTCGTAGCGCATTCGGCCATGTTTCGGTCCGGGTCCTTCAGGCATCGCAGCAGGCTTTTCGTGGCCTCGTCGTAGTAGTAATGGGCTTTATCTTCGCCCTGCCCCTCAACCAGCGACAAATGTTTGGCCCCGCAAGCTAAAAGCGCGTTAAGAAGCATAGGTGACTGCAGCGCAAGGTATGGCAATACCCTGCTGAACTGCTTTTCTTTATCCATCACGTCCATCCAGATGGCCACTGAATCGGTGAAAGCCTGCATGAAGCGAATTTCATCCTCCGTGCTCAGGTATTCTCGCTCGCCCGTGGACCTCTCATTCGGCGGCGTCATCAGACCGTCGGGCACAGCTCCTGGTGTTAGCCCTGAGCTCTGGGGAAAACACGGCGATGGCAGGCTCGAAAAGTCACCGAGTCTATGTCCCTGTGATCGCCGGAATGCGTCTTCCCGAATTGCATATTGGTCAAGCATCATTGCGTTTCGGTTTGGCGTGACAGAGGGCGCGGGGGGTGCCTGTGATACCGGCGTATGGGTAATAGCAGGTAGGAACGCGTCGCTGTCTCTTCGTACTTGTAGATGGCTATCCTGGTAGCTGGCTGGATTTTCGGGCTGGGCTTGGTGATTATGGCTCCATCTATGTCGGCTCGGCGGGATACTGGCAACCTCAAGCTCGCGTGGTGGTGTAATATCTTCAGCAGACCGGGGATAACGTCCAAGTCCTCCTCGATATTCAGATGCAATCATCCGCGATTCGTCATGAAATTGGACTAGATGATTAAATTAGTACGTATGCTGCGGAAGCCTCCGAAGCCGGTATCGTATCGAGACGGCTGCTGGCATAGAACCCACAAGGGAGGGGACAGCATACCTGACCAGTCCCGTGTCTGCGGCACCATGGGCGGATTCTTTACCTGAGTGTCAATGAAGTTAAGACGCAGGCCACGCTTGCACTCGCGACTGCTCTTACGGCAATTGTTGCAATCAGGTGTTCCTTCGTCGCACTTCAAATGTCGTTCGCGGCAGGTTAGGCACCCCGTGCGAACACGGCGTGATTTCGCGGTCGCCGGGATCGCGGATGCAGCTGCCCTAACCTCGCCGCTACCGCTGCCACCCGTACCTCGTGCCGACCCAGGCCTATCATGGAGGACCGGCTCCATTGACATGGCCGATGCTCTACGCTTGACCGCTGGCTTACTCTCGCTGAGCACAGGTGAAACAAGCTTCTGTCGTTTTGAGGGCGGAGTCTCGAAGTGATCGCGGGGACTGTAGTTGCTACTGGGTGTTGAGTACGGGGGGGACGGCTCTTCATGCTGCTTATAAGACGAATGAATGTTTGGCTGTGGAAAGCCGTGCGGTTGCGATTCATGTGAAAGCAGTTGGTGTCGTTGAGACGGATTCATTGGCCCGAGGCCGAAGCCTGGGAAGATGTCCACAGCAGCCAGCGTAGCCGTCGCCAGTTTGCCAATGCGCCGTGAGAATCTGTCGCTCGGCGTGCCTGGGAGCAAGGGTGGTTTAAAAGTTACAGAACAGCTTGAGAGAGCGTGAGGCTTGCGGGTGCGCCCGTGTCTGAAGCTGCGGCAGCGTGTGTTGCAGAGAGAGTTGGCTTGCCGTGAGACAAGATTGATTCAAGGTTCGAATCCAGTGCGGCAGTAACTCTAGGCGATAGCGTCACGCGACAAAAGCAAATGGGCATGAGAAAGTTAGGATGAAAGAATGGTCGTTGGCACAGCCGGGGACGAAGGACTACTGAGAGTTGAGATGAGAGCCGGACCGCTGGGAGGTAAGTTGCGTCGCGATGCCCAAAAGTCCCCGCCCATCCATGTGGGGGAATTGGGGGGCTTCAAGGGGTTCGTGTCTGTGCCTTGTCACCCTGAAAGCGGGTTCCCCCCTGTCAGGGTGTCGCTGCTCTGGAGCTAGGTGGAAGGGCAGGTTGCGGGCGAGCGTCAATCGTCCCAGCTGGAAGGCCGCGAAAGCCAAGGAAAATCTCGAATCTCTGGCACTCGGATGCAGTGATGCGCGGCTGGTGAATGGCTAGGTTTGGAGCCCCGGGACGGGGTGGTTGTCCCGTACCTAGTGATATGTAGCCCGGAGCTCGACACTCCCGTCCCGATCTCCTCACGAATTGGGGGCTTCTGGTGCCCGTTGGCCTCGGACTTGATGGAAACACAGAACATCCATCCCGCAGCGCCCTCTGTGCCGAGTGAGCTGCCTGGTTTTTCTGGTCTCACCAGACAGAGACAAGACGGCCTGTGCAATCATGAGCGTTTTCTACTAGTCCGGTCGGTATCACCCTTCCTGAACGGCCCTAAAACAATTATTTGAGCAAGATCAGAGCGCAAGTCCAACGACACCAGACTGGGCCGTTGCAACCTCATCCTCGCAGTGCAGCATGCAAGCTCGGCCGTGCGTGGGATCGCAAGGGTGCCGTGTGCATGCCCACGGATGCAGTGGCAGCGATCTCATCGCCTCCGTGCGCGGCACATGGCTTGATTGGCAACTGCGACGGAGGGTCACTTCAGCCATATTTGAGAGATCATGTGTCTGCAAAGCTGTCATGATGCCAGCATACACCACCTGGCAGATTCCGCTAACTGGCTGACGACGAGAAGCGGCCGAGATGGCGTTCTGCAACTGATCTGCCTCAGATCGCTTTGCCGAGATTGTGGCTCAAAATATCAGGGACTTCCTGACGCGGAAGGGTACGAGGCCATCGCTTGTTTGGTCAGGTCTGAACCTTCGCTTTGTTGATTTGTGTTTTCGAATCGAATATTCTATGCGCCTTCTATCCTGCTTCGTTGTTTAGTCGGCAGCACAGCTTGCGAGGCTCTCACTTCGAGGCTGAGTAGTTTGATCACCAGTCAACGCCAAGGCTGAGATATTTTGACCCATCTCCTAGATATCAAACGACGGTCGGGACGGCGGGATCGACTTCTCGCAGCCGTGTTGGGCCTCTCGCCAAATGCAAGAGTCTAGAAGCCAGTCGTCCGAATCCAAACAACTGCGGCTTTCCTTGGCCGAAACATTGCCTGGTCAGATGACGCGGCGCTGAACTCGGGTTGTCTAAACTCGTGAGTGCCATCACGCAACTAGACATTGTAAGTACGTGTACGAAGGCTCGGGCCAAAAGAAAGGGTCTCTCTTCTCCGTGCGGAAACACCTTATCGAAATCCTCACACAGTCTTATACCGAAACAGCAAGGCCTGGGTTTACCACATTACAGGCCTTGACGGCATTGTAAAAGGCCTTTTCGGAGCGCAGGAAGTCCTTTTCATAATGCAGGTAGGCTCTTTCAGAATGGGAGATGGCCTGCGATAGGTAAAACCAGGGCGCCTTTAGCAGTGAGGCAGTGAGGATGGAAGCATCTTTCGCACTGGCTGAGGGGGACCCTTTCTTTTGGCCCGAGCCTTCGTAGTGAGCGTTCCTCAACGGCAGAAGCCGAGAGACAACTTAGCGAGCGGTTTCCGCTACCTAGGCTCAGAAGAACCTGCAGCAAAAAGATGTCGCACCAGAAGGCGCACCATGCCCGCACCCAGCTTCGTGAGTCCAATGAGCCAGACGAGGAATCATACTGTGGAATGTTTCTCAGATGCAAGTCGAATATCCCTCTGCGTGGTGCATGCTCGGCATCGCCGCAAGGTTGTAGCTTGCAGACACGCAACTTCTGCGCCTCAGCGGCCTGGAATCAGGGCAGGTCAACACCATGCAGCATTGCCGAATCTTGATTCTCAGAATCCAAGTATGCCAAGACGCCAAGCCTTCCGTTGAGTTTGAGAGGAGTGGGGACGACCAGGGGGTTCATCCCTCCAGGCATGTCTGCAACTCGAAACAAGCGGCAAAAAGAACCAGGACTGCATCATTGCAGCGCTGAAACAATCGAACGGCCTGTCTTCCGGTCATGCTGGGGCCTCGCTGGTTGGTGTAGAATGGGTGTGCGAGCACTCGATCCCCACCGTCTGACGTGGAGATGCACTGCTTCCAAATACTCATGGCTGTACGACTGCAGGACATATTATGTGTTGCTCTCTCGGGGCCGGATGTTCTGTTGTGTGACGAGCCAAAAGACATGAACCTGGGAGACGGAAGTGCAGGGCGGCTACGATGAGATCGCGGTGGCCTGCAGGGTAAGGCGAGAAACGTACCCCGCAGTCAACCTGGCATGGACGGACCGGAGAGGGAAGGCACGATGCGGAGAATTAATTTCGCAGAGGGTTGAATTGCCGACCCTGCCAAAACCCTCAAAGCGCCAAAGCAATTTGGAAGCGCCAAACTGGCGATCTGGGTAACTTTTGTCGACGAACATTGGGCAGGTCGCCTTCTAGAAGCCCGACGAGCGCCTTGCTGGCCAATTCCGGCTGTTGCCGCCGTGTGATCGACAGCACCCCCGGGCTCCCGAACCCACGGCCGTTTCGTTTCTGACGCTGGCAATCACCCGCAATTGCGCGCCAGACCATCCATCCTCTCAGATGTCCGCCGAGGACCGGCCTCCTCTGCCCAAGTCGATCCTGCGCGGCCACAAGGCCTCTGTCCATGCCGCCGCCTTCATCCGCGGCAATGAGCGCCTTCTGACTGGCGACGCCGACGGCTTTGTTGTCGCATGGGATCTGACTATTCTGAGGCCGAGGGGTGTCTGGCAAGCCCACACGAATGCCATCCTCGGGCTTGCCGGCTGGGGCCGTGAAAGAGTTGTCACGTAGGCTGCTCTTACCCTCGCGCTAGACCCTAGCAGTTACTGAGCCTCGGGTAGGCATGGAAGAGACAACAAACTCGTGGTATGGAAACTCGGCATTGAAGACGAAGACCGTCTGAGCACCACGCCGCCGCTTGATCCATCTTCAGAGACCAGACCTCAGCCATGGATTCTGTACATGCTGGAGATCAACACCATGAACTTTTGTTCGTTTTCTTCCTGTGCCACCTCTCCGTATACGAGTCTGGAGACTTCAAGTGAGATGCTGGTTGCAGTTCCCAACACTCTCGCCTCAGAAGCTGTAAGTTTCCGGGATGGGTTGTTCTGGGTTTAGCCAGACCACTGATTGTGTTCTGTCAGATTGATATTTTCCATTTACCCTCGCAAAAACGCCGGCACACGGTGCAACCTGCGGGAAAGAATGGCATGGTGATGGCACTATCACTGGATTATTTGGCCGGCTCTCTAACACTAGTTGCTGGCTATGAGAATGGTGTTGCAATCGTGGCACAACTCAGCGCCCAAAGCGGCTGGCTGGTGAAGTACCAGGCGAAGTGTCACTCTCAACCTGTCCTCTCATTGGGCATTTCTCCTAGCAGAGACTTCTTTCTCACATCGAGTGCCGATGCAGTCATTGCAAAGCATCCATTGCCATGTCCAAGGCCGCCGAGACAGACAGAACAGGCAACACCAGGCGAGGGAAGGGCAGTGATAGCCGACTGCCAAGACACTACTGGTGGTAGGACCGCCGCCAAGAAATCTCTCCTGTCCGTCGCATCGGCAGGGGAGGATCGGGGCATCTCCATATTCACTACACCCCAAACCGCTAATGAGGCTGCGGAGCAGGCCCTTGTGGCAACCGCAACCGAACCGCTCAAGGTAGTCAACACGAAACATGCCGGCCAACAAAGTCTCCAACTTCGCTCCGACGGCCGTGTATTCGCGACGGCGGGCTGGGACTCCAAGGTCCGGGTGTATTCCGCGAAGACGATGAAAGAGGTGGCAGTTCTCAAGTGGCACCAAGTCGGATGCTACGCGGCAGCGTTCGCTGAGGTCGGACGAGCCGTTGGAGATCAAGACACTGATGTCGCCGCTGGAAAGGACGAGGATACTTCTGCTGTCAACGCCGATAAAACACCCCCAACAGAGCAAGGACCGGGCTCGTTGCTTATACCGAAACTTGTTGAGCTCACCGTCCGTGACAAGCGCATCCGTCAAGCAAAGTCCGCACATTGGCTTGCTGCCGGAAGTAAGGACGGGAAAGTAAGTCTATGGGATATATTTTGAACCACATGACAGATGAAAAATGTATCACACATACATTGCAGCCCATAAAACCGCTGGCTCCATAACATTGTGCCTGTAGTCAGGCACAGCCGCACCGCCCAGAACCCAGGGTTACATCTCGTATCAATAGTATAAACCCATTGGGCATTCATAACCAATATTCAACCGCGTTGCATCATCTATTTTCCGTAGCTCGCTTGCCAAATGGTAGGCGATCTAACCCCCTACTTGTATGTACACGATTCCAATATAACACGCTATGTACGTCTCTGTGCCCACGCTAGCTTCAAAGGTGCGCGCGATTCTCTAAACTCCTCCGCCTCTTTTGCTCCCTGACAACCTTGGTCAAGTTCTTCGCTTCTTCGTCACTCAGCCTCGCCGGGGCTCCGCCCTTCTTACCATCCTCTTGTCGCACGGCGTCGTCAAATAGCTTCTGTCCAAGATCGTCTGTGAGTTTGACAACGCGAGTGCTTACGGTGGCCCCGTCCCGACGGTTCTTTCCCTCGCGCCGGCTTGACGCGATCTTTTCGGTGAAATCCCAAAGCCGGCCGGAGGCTATCAGGTTGCCGGCAACGGTGTCGCGGCCGGGCCTCCAGTCGGGGGCGAGGCGCATGCGCGGCGGGATCCGCGGGTCCTTGGACCGGACGAGTTGGATGATGCCCTCCTCTTCGAAGCGTTGGTAGGAGTTCTTGAGTGTTTCCTTGTTGACTGCTTCAAAGTAGCTAAGGTCGCCTTGGTGATACAGTGTCTTGCCGAGCTAAAATGGGAAGCTGTTAGTTGGCCGGGCTTTGACTCTCAGGGGTCAAATACTAATTACCAGCTGTGCGCTGTTCTGGGCTTTTGATACCTGGATCCAAATGTCGTCCTCTTGTCCAAGGGGGGGAGTCAACCCCAGGAGCGAGACCGCCGCGAGCCAGCTAGATTCGATGAAAGGCCAAATGAGGAAGCAATAAAAGTCGTAATTTTCCCGCCCAGCAGCCCTTTCTGCATCGGAGAGGCCGACCTTGGTGATATTTCCCTCTTCGTCCTTCTCAATGTGGATGACATTATCGGCCTCTAGGCCGGCCAAGGTCCTTTCCAAGTTCACAGCCAAGCCCTCTGAGGGGTAGATGAATTCACCGCGGAAGAGTGATGATAGGAATAAAACCTGATCATGAAGATCCTTGTACGGAATATCCTGAACAGAAGGCCCACCTCCTCTCTTGACCCTGGTGTAGAGCGCCGCCGCGACGAGAGCTTCCGAGATAAAAAGATGGATGGTCATGTTGCGATAGAATGAAAGCTGGAAGCGATCCACAGCGTAGTACGTCGGTTCCGCGAGTCCGTTAACCACTCCTACGAGATCCTTCCCCAGAACGTCCAACCCTCTCTCGATGACATCTGAAAGGGGTGCGTTTCCGAAATGGGCTACCCGTCCTCCCTTTGCCCGAACTCTAGCTGTAAGCCATTCTATACGGCGAATAAGCTCAGCTCTCCCGACACCGCGCCCTCGGAGGGTAAGCAGGACCGTTCCGATTAGAGCTGTTGGCATCACGACGGAGACGTCGTTGATGTCAGCCAAGACCTTGTAGCCGAGTGTCCGGAGTACCTTCTGACGAACCACTGCGTTATGTGTATCTCTCCAGTTAATGTTGATAGCCGAAGGCACCTTAGATAGCCTAGTAATCTGGTCGTTGACAAACCCACGAAGGCTCCATGGTTCATGAAATCGTACATCCACTCTCCCCAGGCGGAGTGAGAGTACGTTCGAACCACCCGAAAGGAAATCGGCCAAGTTTTCTTTTTTCTTTGGCACACCCAGGAGCTCCGTCACGTACCCTTCGGTCTCGACGACCTTGTCGTATTGGGTGCTCACCGGACATATTATTGCGTCCTCCACGCGGCCAGAAAGAATACTGTCGAGTACAAAACTTAGGATTCCAAACTTTGGCGGAAGAAGCTTTCCTGTCCTAGACCGGCCACCTTCGATAAAGCATGCAAGGTTGTAGCCGCCCTGAAGGAGCGCGTCGATGTAGGCTTGGACCAGGGTAGTGTAGAGCTGGTCGTCTCCAAAAGAACGGCGAATAAACATTGCCCCTGACAACGCGTTAGCAAACCAGTTTGCGAAATGTGCCAGCTTGAGGACCTACCAGCGTGCTGTAAAAAGCTCCCCACCAGCGGGAAGTTCAGGTTATCTCCCGCCACAATGACAGGGAGGGCCAAGCCGAGGCGATAACATAGTAGCTGAAGGGAGACGTAGTCAACATGCGACCGATGGCATGGTAAGAAAATGATGCTCTGCTTTTTCCTGGCCGCCTCCTCGGCGACGTTCCGTAACCGTAGCACCTCCTCACTAGAGACATGTATTCCTTGGTGGTAAGCCCTTAGCAACAGCTGTGTGACCATGTAGTAGGCACCACGGATAAATGTTTTGCTCTCGAACTTGCAGATCATGTTGTCCGTCAGGTTCTCGGCAACTTCTTGTAAGCTTTGAACGAGCACAGCCCTGCGCTGAGCGCGCTTCGTCTGCAAGTCTTTTTCGTATTTGTTTAGCAGGCCCTCCTTCTCTTCGACGGTGACGCGCATATCGGCTAGCTGGGATATCTTGGTCTGGAGTAGCGTCGCTGACATGACCTGGGTCTTGATGTGTTCAGAGAACCCCGTGTAAAAGACTGGCTGTCCGATGACATCGTCGTATGCGCGCCACCCGGTTCCCGAGACGTATAACGACACTTCGCGAAGAAACCTAGACCATGTCGGGTCAGTTGACGGCACAAAGGAGACGGCCGAGCGCCCGGCATCGGGAGGGGCCGCCATAGGATGATATTAAGAGAAGTAAAAGGACAGAGAGGCAGTAAGGATCCAGCGTGGGCTCTGCGACGGGCAAATAGGGGTATTTTCGGAGTGGAATGACGGGCGACGCACTGCAATGGCTCAGAACGAAACCGTGCCATATTCTTCATCAACACCTCCTCCTTCCCCTCCTTGTCAGGCCCCACAAACCCGCTGGGCTGGAGCGTGATCTCATCACCCAAGATGCGCAGATCGGGCGCCGAATCGTGGCGGTCGACCATGGTGGGCGATGTGGATGGCCCGTCGGCTCCCCGGTGACGCCGATGTCGAGGTTAGCGGCGCGGTCTCTCGCGGTCGTCCAGAATCCTCTTCGCCCCAATTCGATGTGATGTAAACCTGTCCCGTCTCTTCGATGTTGTATCAACTCGCAGCTCTGGGGAGCTTCGTCGTAAAAAGGTCGGACTCAGGTAGAGTCTAAGAACGAAGACCGCGTCCAAGACTTGTCGCACGACTGGCGCATGCTCACGGTGGCATCCGAGGTCCGCCAAACCCGATGCAGGCAGGTGCTGAATGATGCGCGATTGCAGGTGGCGGCCATCGAAGCAGGCCCAGTGCCATTCGCTTGCGCCTGGGCAGACAGGGATGTTAGAGCCGCCGGACCCTGGGGTTGCAGCGGGGGAAAGGAGCCGAGGTTACCCGCGATTGGCAAGCTCTTCTGATTGCCCCGCTGCCCAGAGCTTTGGCACCCAAGCTGAGGCCTGCGGGTGAAGCTCGAAGCCGTCGTTCCACAGTGGAAACGCATCAACAGAAAAATACATCCACTGCTCACATCCACAGTCGACCTCACGCCAGGGAAACATACGCGAAAATCGCCGCACGACAGGAAGCGAATGCAATCGCGATGTCAAAAATGGAGTCCAAGGGGAGGAAGGACCAGGGAATCGGGGCGGCGCTTCTCGCAAAGGCACACGACTCAGACGACGCGAGCCGTATCTTCACCGAAAAAGTCCGACAACGCCCACTATTTTTGGCCCCGTCCTCACCACCGCCGAGTGATTCGCGGGAAGCGCGGCGCCGAGCCCGCGAGAAGAAAAAAGAGCAGCGCAAGAAGGCGCTCAAGCCAAAGCCATTGAACGCAACCCAGCGACGGAAGCTGGGGCTCTACGAGGTACCCCGCGAAGGCCAAAAGTACGCTGTATTCGAGCCGTTGCACAACCTGTGGCTTGGATACATCCGCGAGATACTAGGGAGCGAGATCTACACAGGCGGCGAGTCTGCGGGCGCCAAGTTGGCGAGCGCTGACTTTCATGGCGCCGAGGTTGAGGTTGTGCGCAGTGGCTGTGTCAGCCGTGTGGGCATCAAGGGGATTGTGATAAAGGACTCGAGGTTCGCCTTCGAGATCATCACGAGGAAGAATAAGCTGAAACTCGTACCAAAGGAGGATACGGTATTTCGGCTCGAAGTGCCCGCCCCGAAGCAATCGAACGATAGCAGCCTGGCCCCTAAGCCCACTGAGCAGGGCCAACCTGACAGCATGGTGGTTGAGATCCATGGGGAACGACTGAAACTTCCATCGGCCAGACGCGCGACCGAAAAGTTCAAGAACCACTTCTCAAAATTGCTTTGATGCAGCGGTCAACAGCCAACAGTGTGAATTACTGCCCCTTCGTCGAGAGATAAACTCGCCGTCAAGGCTTCCACGGTCATAAATAAACCGCCGGCCATCACTCATGCGGTTCTGTGGGCGCGCCGACTATATAGGAGACGTGATCTTCATCGAAGGGGTAGGCCAACCGCAAGACACCAAATTGGGACGTATCACGCTAACGGAGTTGGACAGCGCACCAAGGCCTCTCGAATCACCATCCGCCATTGACCTATACCCCCCACCATTATCTCTACTCGGAGTAGTGAAAGGCCCATTCCGGTACAGTAAGGGGATTTTACGCGGGATCTTGAGACTCGCGAGGGCGTGGGTGGCTCCTTTGCCGAGACAAGCGGCGGATCTTGGTTGTTATGGCTTGGCATTGAGATCTGGGGCTCGGCATTTAGCCCTGAGGCTCTGCGATGCGCCGGCAGTAGCGCGCACGACTGGATTGGACATCTCACCATGGCGTCAAGGCTCATTGGCCCTTTCGGAACGGCCAATTGATCTTTGCGATGGCTGTGCGAGGTGGTCCCAGCGTGTTGCACCCAGACGACGATCCTCAAACCGCTTGCACGTCAAAGTCCCCCGGAACGCCACCCATGCCAAGAATCTCCGACCTGGGACGTTTCGCAACTCTGGTTGTACGGAGTTGGCCACGCGCGAGCCGCTATCCGGACTGGGCCTCCTCCGTAGCCACGGGGTTAAGGCTGACGCATCATCAAGGACCCTAAGGATCGTGGGAGATGATTGCCTAGGTAGCTGTCGCTTTGAATCAAAACTCTCCGTTTACCTCCTCATGCTCTCTCGATGAGTTCTTGTTCTAGTTTCCCAGTTGATTTTCCTTCTCACGTTCATTACTAGTGCCGGTCACTCATTTTTCTTCTTCTTCTCCCCAAGGCCAAGAAAATATCAGGCGCATCTTAATTCTCCACCATCAACTAGTCACTAAAAATGAAAACCACAATCCTTGCCTTCGCGGCCTTCGCGGTGACGTTGGTCTCCGCCCATGGCAACATCACCTCGCCGCCAGCGCGCCTCCCAGGCCCAGCCATGCTAGCAGCCTGCGGCCAAGCAGCCGTAAACACCGTCCTCGGCGACGGCACCATCGCCCTCGAAGAAGTCAAGCCCGCCTCCAACAACTGTAAGCCATTCCCTCTCCCACCCTCCCAACATCCACTAACCCCTCACCCCAGGCAACGTCGGCCTCTGCCGCGGCGCCCAGTTCGCCGACAACAAAGACAACGTCCAGACCTTCTCCCTCGGCCAAGTCGTCATCATCGAAGTCGCCCTGACCATCCCGCACGAAGGCCCCGCCAACATCTCCATCGTCAACACCAAGACCAACTCCATCGTCGGCGGCATCCTTCTCTTCTTCGATACCTACGCCGACGAGAAGGTCGCGGAGCTTCCCGCCAACAACACCGCCTTTGGCGTGACGCTGCCCACCGGAAAGGCAGGCGAGGAAGTCGCGGCGGCGTGTCGCCAGCCGGGAGACTGCGTGCTGCAGTGGTGGTGGCTAGGCACCGATGCGGCGCAGACGTATGAGAGTTGTATCGACTTTGTGCTGGGGGCGGCGCCTCAGGGGGGGCCGAACAAGGCGGCGATTGAGAGGCAGAACTTGCAGAATGCGCAGACAGTGATTTCGAACCCGGGTGCGGGTGGGAAGGCGGGTGCTGGTGCTCCGGCGGTGGACGGGCCGAGTCCGGCGAGCTTCACTGTGAGCGCGGCACCTAGTCCGGCGAGCAATGCGGCTGTTGCGGTGCCGGAGGAGGCTCAGGATGGTGAGCCGGTTGCCGCTGCTGATGGGAGCTTCGGGGGTGTTCAGGGAGTCGCGCCGGTTTCTGACGGCGGGGAGGTTGCTGCCGACGCGGCGCCCGTTGAGGTGGGTGCCGAGAGTTTCGGGGGTGTTACGGATACGGTTCCCATTTCTGCTCGTCTCAGCAGGTTGTTCCGGGGGAGGGTTTAGGGTGGGAGAGACGTTGATGCTATGACTTTCTATTTCGCGGGGCGATTTATTTTGTAATGCCGTTGAAGCCCCGACTAAGGGCCATTGTACGAGTGTTCGTTGGAGGGGCTTTTATGTACGCAACCTCAATTGAGGACAAGCGTATTCTATACAATATTTCCGGACTGCCAAGCGTCAAACACATGAGCATGTTGATGTCCGTAGGCTCACCCTGGTTCAGTGGGAGTCTTGGTATCGCCGCCAAGGAAGATCATGAAACCAAACTACCAAACGCCAGGTCTATGCAACTAATGCTTGCTTGAGCAAGAAAATCAAGATGCGGTTTATATGCATAGCCTTCAGCTCGGCTGCAGGATAATGTTGTCAATCAACCTCACCAACGGCCCTCCGCTGTGGCCGAGGTCCTCTCCCTCCTGCGGCGCTTCCACGGGCAGCATGCGAATAGCGCCACTGAGGATGCCGCCAATTTCAGGGTCAACACTCCTCAACTCCTCCATTGTGGTAGGATCAGAGAGCGATATATAGTCAATCTCAAACTTGACCCTCTTTTCAGGGGCCAGAGCCATCTGCTCGTTGAGCACGTCATCGGCAACCTTCTTCGCCGCGCCCAGCACGGTCTCCCTATCGCTGGCGCCTCCCTTATAAGCTGCTTCCGCAGCTTTCAGAGCCCGATTAAGAACCGTAGCTACAGCACGCCGCCTCTCCCCAAGGTACACATTCCGCGAGCTAAGCGCCAAGCCATCCGGCGCCCGCGTGGTAGGACAAACCACAACCTCGATCGGCAGCATGAAGTCGCGCACCAAGCTCTGTATGATAACCGTCTGCTGCACGTCCTTCTGGCCGAAGTAGACCCGCTCGGGCTGTACGATGTTGAACAACTTCATGCACACCGTCGCGACACCCCGGAAGAAGGTTGGGCGCGATGCTCCCTCAAGAACCTCGCCAACTGGCGTGATGGTCACAAAGCTGCCCTTGCTGTCCACCTCCTGGCCGGGGAACCCAGAGGGGTACATATCCGCAGTCGAGGGCATGAACACTGCGCTGATGCGCCCGAGGTTGCCCCCGTCATCCGCCAGTTCGCGGTCGAGCGCGGCAAGTTTGGCCGAATCCGCCTCCCACGTGATGGGGTATGAGGCCAAATCCTCCTTGATGCCGAACTGCGCCGGGTTCACGTAGATGCTGACAACGACGTGGTGGTTGTCACGTGCGGCGGTTCGGATGAGCGAGAGATGACCCTCATGCAGGGCGCCCATGGTCGGAACGAAACCGACGGAGCGGTGATCGAGGACGTGCGGGCGCCGCCATCGGCGGACGGACTCGACGGAGCGCAACACGCGGATCGAGGTCGAGGGGATCTTTTCGAAGCGCGGAGTGGACGGGGAGGAGGAGCCGCAGGCACTGGCCATTGTACGAGGTGCAGCAGCGCTGGGCTGCCGGAAGCGAGCGCTTGGCGGGTTTTGGAGAGGCAGCGAGGCCGGTGAGAGTCGGGAATGCGAGGGTGTGAGCAATGTGGTCAGGGCACGCGAGCTGGGTCGGACAGGGCAGATTGCGTGCCGCAGCAGCGCTGGCTGCATCGTGGTTACCGCAATGCGCGGATAGGGCAGAAACCTCGGGCGGAAAGAATTGGGGCGAAAGGAGCTGACAGGCTGGCCATTGTCGCCGGCGCAAACTGGTGGGAGCTCGGAGTCTTATTATGGAGGCATCTGTGATGGTTTCTGCAGCGGAGTTTTGAGGACGGATCCGAGAAAATGTCAAGGTTCCCTCCGCTCTCCCGAGCAGGCCTATCCTGGCACGTGCTCTAGTGGGTCCGTCCCGAGTCCAACCCCTAGCAACGACTTACACGACCAGGACCAAGCTCTCCGCTTCAAGATACAAATCCTGATGCAACCTCTCGAATTACCGTAACAGCCACCTTTGAAACCCCATGAAAATGTATATTCACACCAGAACCTCTGTGTTGCACAGTACCATATACTGTGCGAAAACGGTTTGAGAAAGCCTCGGACAGCGTTCACTAGAACATCAAGCCCTCAATTATTGCACTGAAGGCCTCAATCACGTTTGGGGCCTTTAATTGCACTACCATAGGCCATTAGGGAACGTAGAAATCCATTTTAAGTGTATGATGCAGCCTGAAACATCGAGACCCATGGTCTTCCTTGACAGTATGAGGCCTCCTTTACCTTATGGGAGGCTATTACGCCGCAACACACAATCTCCGCTGATAATGATATATTCCGGCAGCCCTTGCTTCATTGGCTACATTGCCAATTGGCGAGAAAAAGAAAAACGGCCTAAGTCCACAACTTAAACATGCCAAAGAACAACAGGCGGCGCAAATTCGAACCAAAACACGGCCCAGGTCCACAACTTGAACATGCCAAAGAATAACAGGCGGCGCAAATTCCGAACAACTCGGACTGATCGCACCGTGTCCTCTATCGCGCCATACTCTCCTGACGCATCTGCCATAGTGATACCGGATCGGTGACTCCCCTCGGCAATCGCAAATGATAGCAGCATCGCCATGAGAGTTGATTTCAACGCCCTCTACCCGCTCATTCTCGATTGACAGGTGGTGGGAATCAGGAGCAACCCTTTGCCAGGACTCAACCACTTTGTGACTGAGCACGAGTTCCCATGTGCCGCGCCAAGTAAGCGCAGTTCGTCCGCTCATCTTATTTCTTTGATAAATGACTGCGCCCGCTTCCCCTCCTTTGCCAAACCATAATACCATGGTCTCCAACCGCGGCATATTTTGCGCAGCCAAACTAGTGTTGCGTAATAACGCAGAAATCTCCTTTTCAGGAGCCGCTTTTGTTAGAACTGAGGACGTCAAGGTCAATGATTGCAGGAGGGGCCAGGTATAAGATTGCTGGCAGGAGTTGAAAAACTGTCGAGCATCGATCATGAACGAAATGGAAAGATGTTCAAAGTCGCGGCTTTTCGAGGCGAAGGCGCTAACTAGCGTTTGGTCTACCAGCCATTGGTCTGCGGCCAGGCTGGTGTTAAGGCGGCCCAGATGTCTTGGACTCGTGTCGTTCTGAAGTGCTAGCCTGTGCTGTTCGTTGAAATCCTCAAATATAGATACTGTTCTGATGTGGCTCGATTTCACGGCACGGCTTTGCAGCACATAGGCCAAGTCTATTGGGGTATTAGGAAGCAATCCAATCATACACGGTTGACTTACGCGGTTGACTCGACACAATCGTACCCTTATCGCGATCGCTGTTCAAAACCTGCTGCCAAATACGCCAGGTCTTGTAGACTAGACTTTCCAGCCGAGGGAGTCTCTCCAGTAGGCGATTCAGAGCGGTTAGGGCAATCCGACGTCGAAGTTGTCGACGTATCACAAGCTCGGTCACTGCACAAACCAAGGGGAGCTTTGTCGGAAGGCTCCAGCAGAGGGGAGTGAAAAGTCGCAATATCGCTGATACAAGGGGAGCCTTGACCTGCGTGCCATTACCCCAGCCGTGTTTTGGGTCATGCCATGTAGCAGCTTGCTGATGCGGGGTCAACTCCAAATCTCCATCAACGGGTTCAAAATGGTGATTTTTGAACCAGTGTTTCGAATCGCTGGGCGAAAAAGCGTTCAGCTCTAATGTCGGACAACCTGTAGGCTGCCAGGCGCTGAGGGCAGTAAACAGCTTTAACATCGCATCCCTAAAAATAGCGCTATGTTTCGAACTCTATGAATACGTCTCCTCCCGTTAACAGCAGAGACAGGTATACAGTAGAAGCTCAACATTCAGGCAGATATATTGAACGAGGTGCTTTTGTCGGGTGACCATGGAGGAGAGTTGCTTCAGGCAGGAGACTTGTAGCTTCTATGATGTATATCAGCCAATACTCTCTATTTTAGGATTTTTTTTATGTCTAAGGAGAAGCGACTGCCTCAGAACCCCCGAGACAAGAGGAAAGGTGGGAACCGGAAGAAATCTTCTCCAACTGAGTACTCACCAGCCGACAGAAATTCTTTCGTTCGATAAAAACCTGCCATTCGCTGCAAACAGCAGCACAGGAAGCCCAGCCATGGTGCTTTTGGCGGGAGATTTCCTCGAGGATCATGTGCCGAATCTCAAAAGGGAACGATCCCCAAGAGACACCACCTCCCTGTTTTTTCGACATGTCGAGATTATGCTTGCTGCATGGCTGGAATTTTGGTTGCTTACGGTGAGATAGCTTAGAGCAAGAAGAAGAAGAAGGAAGTTAGGTACCCATTAGTTCGTGCAAGATTTTGACCCTTCCCGCACTGCTCGAAAAAATACCAAAGAAGCAAGAAAGAGGGCTTCCCCACTCAACGGACACACAACCGGAATGTGGTATATCAAATGTGCAAACTTAAGGTAATTCTAAAACTAACTCACTAACCCTAGGGTAGAGCAGCTCAGGGTACGCAAGCCCGCCGCGAACACCCGTCAGCCCCCCATAACTTCAACAAGTGGACTCCAAAGGAGGAGAGTGATCGCCAGGCGGCAAATATGGCCGAATCCGGAGAGAAACGTGCCAAGTGGGCCGCAGAAGAAGCCAAAGCCCAAGAAGCAGCGTTGAGGAGGTTTAAGCAAATGGTTAAAGACTATTCACATGCACACCTCGCAGCCCACGTGGCTAGGAAATCGATCCCAACAGGTTCCGCCTGCTCCGCCTGCTCCGCCAAACAATCAAGTGCCCGATAACACCGGAAGAACGAGGCGCGAGAGAGGGACAGAAAAGAGCAGCGTAAAGCGTGGGATGGCCTCGGTAAAGGTCCAAAACAAAACCCGCACCGACAGCTGCGTGCATACACCGGCATGTACGGTAACTCAAACCAGCCACCAGACTCAGAAGTATATCTACCTGACGATGAGTTGGTTGGCGAGATTCTCGACCGTTCATCGCTATTGGAGGGGACACCATATGGCTCTTCCACAACAATGGAGGACATGGATTCGAAGGATGAACAGGCACATGGTCCTGAGATGGATATGGTGGAGGAGAGAGTGGTTGGGCGGGGTCGACCCTGAAGGGTGGAAAAAAAAAAGAGTCGGTATAGTGAAAGGCCGGGGGGAGAAGAATAATATCAATAAGACATAGTCTTTGATTTCAGGTTCCAGGGGTTGATTGAAGAGATCGTATTTCATGTTATGGAAGAAAGTCCTTAATACTCCGCTCCCGGAAATTTTCGCCCTCCTTCCGGACTGGACCAACTCTCATAATGTATTCTTGCACGGAGAAGCAAGCCCCCTTCTTTTAGCTCGAGCTTTCGTATTGGATAGACAGCGCCGGCGACATGCGAAATGAAGCTTCTGACTGAGACTGGAGTTACGGGAGAGCAGCGACAACACATTCAAGGATATATCAGGACACGACTTGCCGTATACAATGCGTGCAAATATATCGGATTAAACTTGAAATGAAATAGAACATTGCGAAACACTCCCTGCATGTGGCAACCAACTAGTGTACCCCGTATACCCCTATTCCCTGCCTACCTACACTCCACACTCACCCCTACTCCTTACTCCCCTCCCTCTCCACAAACGCCCTCCACGCCTCAACCGTCCCATCCCCCTCATATCTCACCGGCCTATCCTTCATGCGCGCAGGGTACAGCTTAAACCACGGAAATCCCCTCACATCCCGATCAGGGACGTCATTATTCTCGCAGTCCACCCTCGCAATCACCACTCCCTTTCCCTTTCCATTTTCCATCGCCCTCCCATCCCCGTCGCCATCCCTGCCCCCTTCGACCGTGTTATAACACCTAGCCAGCTCCTCATACATTGGCGCTAACACCTTACAAGGCCCGCACCAGGGCGTATAAAACTCAAGTAACACATCCTTGGACGGATCGAGCACGATGGCTTCGTACGTCTTTCCCACGACCTCAATCACAGGATTGTCCTGTACGGACGGCACAGGCGCAGACTTGAGTGCCTCGGCGAGGGTCCCGGCCAGGAAAGCAGATATGTGCGCTTCGATGGAGGCTGCGGTTGCGGGACCGGATTCATTGAGCGGGAAGCGGGCGCGCTGGGGCGGGGAGGAGCGGATTGCGAAAGCGGGGCGGGAACTGGTGGTGAGGTGGATTTGGGAGGGGAGATCGGGGAAGAGGGAGTCGTTGGCTGCGCCGAGGAGGATCTGCTGGCGGTATTTACGGGCGACGGGGAGGAGGGAGGAGATGAGGGTGCTGGTGGGTTGGTTGGCTTGGTCGGCGGGCAGGAGGATGTAGCCGAGTGGGATAGGCTCCTGGGTCAGGAGGTTAGATTAGTACCTATGTGACAGGCTGGAATTGGGGGAATCTAGAAGGGAGGTTGTACCTCGAGCAAGTCCTCCTGCAGCTCTGGGAAGAACTCGGCGATTAGGGGCCGGGAGGCGTCTTGGACGAAGACGCGGATGGCTTCGCTGCTTGACGGGTTGCCAAGGATGGACTTCTCGTCGGGTACATGTTTGTAAACTACTATGCTGGGGATGCTGACTTCTTCGGCGGCGACGAGGTTAGGGGCAGTAGAAGCGCAAAAGACGAAGTCATTACTCATCTCCTCTGCCACGGAGAGGAAGTCGCCTCGTAGGGTCTCGTCATCTTCTCCCATGTATGCAACGACGACAGTCTTGTGTGTCTTTCTGATTTCATCGAGGCTGGAGGAAGAACCGACGTCGGTGACGGCAAGCATGTCCTGTCTCGCGAGAAAGGCAAGGATACTTCGGTGGTCGCTTGTTAGAGACTCTGCCCCCAAAACTTTCACATGACGCTACACGGCGACTTACTCGTCTTTCCTCAGCGGCCCACGGTACCGCTTGTGCTCTTGAGTGCGGTGGCATAGAAATATTGCCGGAAGTTGGGACGCGTAGAAGTCCAACTTTTCGGCGAGGGCCAGCTCAGAAAATGCTTGGGCACATTGTATCACTGAGCCAGATGCCGACAACGATGACGCGATCTTGATAGTTAGCTTCAAGTTGTGCTTGGTAACTTGGCACGGGGATAGAGTACCTACCTCTCGATAGATCGGGAAGAATCGCTGACAACGGGGCGACAGATTGTGTACTACAGCAAGAAGTACTGCTTCCCGCTCTTGGCAGAGCTCATCGAGCGACTTCAGACCGTCGATGTGACGGATGTGAGAGTCTGAGCTGCTTGCTGACGGCGTGGAAAGTTGTTGCTGCGACATAGTGTCAAGATTTACTGAAACTGTCTGGAGAGCAATATTTCCTCTTTCGGCGGGGAGGAAGATACCTGACTTGTAGGCATAAGCTGTTGATGGCTCTCTACTCGGAGGCAGAATATGCCTTGCTGCCTTGACGACGTCCTGCTAAAATC
>Ga0247760_1000675_pt1 | contig 36082 bp, 30 predicted proteins | sample UWRJL171409R4_FD_179936 | JGI IMG/M metagenome (GOLD analysis project Ga0247760, IMG submission 179936) | Plant litter microbial communities from Arlington Agricultural Research Station in Wisconsin, United States - UWRJ-L171-409R-4 | ecosystem: Environmental > Terrestrial > Plant litter >... | reverse complement strand
CCGCGGATCGGCGTGCGGTAGCGAAAGTAGGGAAAGAGCGGGCGAAATAGTAGCTGCTGGTGCCAAGCGTTGCCGCCGCCGCCCAAATCTCCGCCGAGCAAGTTGGCGTTCGTTGCCTCCAGATCGGGCGGCGCCGAGATGTGCCGAGCGCGCACCAACTCGGAGAAGCCGGGCGCGAGCGCTTCGATCCGTGCGCAGATACGATCGGCGAAGGCTTCTCTTTGGTTCGCCCAGCCGCCTTCGAGATACGAGGGCACGTGCGTGTAGCAATACAGGGTGTGCTCGGCGCGCGGCGCGCGAAACGGATCTGCCAAACTCTGCTGACCGATGACCAGGTAGGGCTGCTCAGGAAGCTGCCCACTGCGCAGCTCGCGCGTGAACCGGTCCAGATCGTCCAGGCTCTCGCTGACGTGCACCACGGCGCTCGTTCGCGCTTGCTCGTTCGCCCAAGGCACGCGGGCGGACAGCGCAAGATCCAGCTTGAAAGTGCCAAAACCTTGCCGAAAATTACGCATTCGCCAGACCACCCACTTGGGCAGCTGCGCTGGCTCGAGCAGCTTCAGATACAGCGTGGGCGCCGCGGTATCGGCGATGATGCCCAAGCGCGCGCGCAGTTCCTCGCCGTTCTCGAGCTGCACGGCAGCGGCGCGCCGGTCAGCGACGATGATCTTCGTGACGCGCGCGCCCAGGCGCAAACGCCCGCCGCAGCTCTCGAGCAAAGTCACGAGCGCGTTGGTGATGCTCTGCGCTCCGCCGGCAGGCATCGCGTAGCCGCCGGTGGAGGCGGTCATGCCGAGCAGGTAGCTGATCGCCGAACCGAACCAATCTTTCGGCCCGACATCGACGTGCAGGCCCAAGCTGGGCAGCACGCGCCGCGCGGCTTCACTGCGGAAGAGCGAGCGCGAAAGACCTTCGCCGCTGTGCGCGAAGCGCCACAAGATTTTGCACAGATTGCCCAGGCCGAGCTTCAGCGCGGGCGTGAACGCGGGAAATGGACCGAGCAGCAGCCGCAGCAGCTCGGGCTCCATGCGGGCGTGGGACGTGGCGAGCTTTCGCCATGCTTCCCCGTCGCGCAGCGTGCCAAAGTGCGCGGCCGCGAGCTCGGCGTCGCGCGCGATGCAAGCGTAGCTGCCGTCCAACGCCGGGTGGCAGCTCTCGAACGGCAAGTGCAGCCATTTGACGCCCGCCTGAGCCAGATCGAGTTCGCGAAACGCCGGGCTGCTCTGGGCGAATGGGAAGAAAGCCGCTCCCACGTCATGCACGAAGCCCGGCAGAGTCAGCTCTTCCGAGCCCAGCGCGCCGCCGGGGCGGCGCTGGTTCGCCTCCAGCACCAGCACCCGAAACCCGCGGCGCGACATGATGTTGGCCGCTACGAGGCCATTGGGTCCCGAGCCCACCACGATCACGTCCGGGTCGCGCACGAAGCTCAGCCTACACCGAACGCGGCCTCGCGCCGCTTTCCATTCGCGCACAGACGCGCTATGTGAATCGAGTGCTCGCACTCGGCGTCGATCCCGGTACACTTCACCTCGGTTGGGGTGTGGTGTCGCGTGAGGGCAACCGCCTGTGTCACGTCGCTCACGGCGTGATTCACCTCGACGGCAAGACCGCCATCGCCGATCGCCTGGCGCGAATCGAGATCGAGCTGGGCGCCGTCATCGAGCAGCATCGGCCAGAGGTCGGTTCGGTCGAGAATCTGTTCTTCCACAAAGACGCGCAAGCGGCCTCCAAGCTCGGCCACGCGCGCGGCGTCGTGCTGCTGCTGTTGGCCCGTGCAGGCGTCGAGATTGCGGAATATCCGCCGGCTCGAGTGAAAAAGACGATCGCCGGCTCGGGCCAGGCAGACAAATCCCAGGTGGCCATGATGGTGCGCGCAATGCTCGCGCTCGATCGGCTCCCCCCCGCGGACGCCGCGGACGCGCTGGCCCTGGCCATCACCCATTTGCGCATCGGCAGCCTAATCCAGGCGCTGCGCCCGAAAGCGGGCGCAGGCGAGAACAAGATCAGCGCGAGCAGCCTGCGGGCGCTGATCGGCAAGAAGCGCCGCACCCGCGCGACCGGCCCGAAACTGCCCAAGCTGTCCAAGATCCGCTAGCGCAGCTGGCCCTTCCGGCCCGAATGCAGCAGTCGAGGCGCGGTTACTTACAGTATTCGTGGAAAGATGGCGGCCACCCCGGATCTAAACGGAGAAAGCTTCGTAGGGTCGAAAGCGTATGAACGTCTGAAGGATTGCAAGGCTCGCAGTTAGAAAGCATGGTCCATTCGTCATGATTCGCCGCTCAATTCTGCTCGGTTTCCTCACTCTTGGGGCGACTTCGCTGCCGGTCACTGCTGCGTTTGCGGACACCCCGAACGACAAAGCGCCCGCCGCCGGCAAGGCCGGGGCCGCCGCGTTGACCGCCGAGCAGATCGCCGAGCGCGTGCAGGGCTTCTACGACCGCTCGCACACGTTCCGAGCAGGCTTCAAGCAGCAGTACCGCGTGCGCGCGTACGACAAGACCATCAACAGCCAAGGCTCGGTCGTTTTCGAGAAGCCCGGCAAGATGAGCTGGCGCTACACGAACAACGGCAACCGCGTCGTCTCCGACGGCAAGCTGGTCAAGGTCTACGAAAAAGAAAACAAGCAGATGTACGAGCAGCCGCTCGACAAGAGCCAGTACCCCGCGGCGCTCTCGTTCCTGGTCGGCGGCGGCAACTTGAAGACCTCGTTCAAGTTCAGCAAGCGCGACGCCAAGCAAATGGGCTTCGAGGGCGGCTACGTGATCGTCGGCGATCCACTCGAGGCATCGCCCTCGTATCAGTCGATCATCTTGTACGTCGACGCGAACACCTACCAAGTGCGGCGCGTGCTCTTGCTCGATTCGCAGGGAAACCGCAATCGCTTCGATTTCCTGAACCCCGAGATCAACACCAAGACTGCCGGCGGAGAATTCAACTTCACGCCTCCGCCCGGCACACAAGTCATTCGCCCCTAACGCGCGGCGAGGCACGAGCCGCCGAGAGGGCTGCTGCAAGAGGGGGGCGCTCGCGATCCAGCCACGCACCTCGCAGCGCGCGCCGTTCTCGGCAGATTGAGGCTCCCGCGGCAATCCGCGCGCTATTTGCTCACGGACGGTTCGAGCGTCGCTGCCAGCAAGCGCTTCAATTCTCCGAGCGAGAGCCGCGCGACTTCACCGATCGAGTGCCCAGAGTCGGTGAGGTCTTTGAGCGTCTTCAAGCGATCGATTTGGGCGGCGTCGTACAAGCGGCTGCCGCCGGCGGTGCGGTGCGGATCGACCGTCCCGTAGCGGCGCTCCCAAGCGCGGAGCGCGTGCGTCGAGACGCCCACGTAGCGGGCAACGTCACCGATGCGGTAGGAGCACGAGCTTTGAGGCTCCTCGCCGGCAAGAAGATTGGTTCGCGTCATCACGATACTCCGAGCGCGGCGAGCGTTTGGGGCACGCCGCCGTAGCCTTGAAAGAACCAGACCCACCAGGCAGTCATCATCGTGGAATGGCCGGCCAGGATGCCGACGTGACTCCACATCTCCACTCGGTCGGAATACTTGCGGACGTAGCGGCGCCAGTGGAACGCCTCGTCGACCAAGCTGTAGAGCAGCGAAAGCAGCGTCAAGACCAGGGCGGGGATCCACACGTCGTGACGCTGATAGGCCAGACACAAGAGCACGCAGCTGGCAATGCCACACAAGATGGTGATGCCGTGCACGAGCCCCTCCGCGCCGGAGATTTCGGCCTTGTACACCGTGCGGTGGCCAATCGTGTCGATGGCGATGCTGACCGTAAACACGACCGCGCCGATCGGCACCCACCAGGCGATCGCCGGGAACGACACGCCGTGGGCGTTGCCGGCCAAAAGGAAGCCGCCGGTGGCGAACACCAGCCCGACCATCAAGCCGACCCAGGCCACGTACACGGCCCAATCGCTGCGCTCGAACTGCCGCACGCGCCCGACGTACCGTGCGAGTTCAGACGGGAAGGATGTCATCGGGAAACCTCACGACGGAAGCCAGCTCCGCGCGGTGATTGGCCAGGCGAAGGCGGCGCGGCAGCTCCCAGGCGGCGAGCAGCGCGGCCCGGACCAGCAAACGCAATTTCTGTCTCTGGGGAACGACGGCGCGCATCGAGTAAGCGTCGTAGTCGGCGCGCAGCATGCGTCGGCCGATCGCGGAGTAGATCAGCCGCGCCGCGCGCACGGAGAACGCCGCGCGCCAAGGCAAGGCCGGCATCCCCGCGTCACCCGAGCGATAAAAACGTTCCGCTTCGCGCAGCAACCGCCTAGTGACGTTGGCTACCGCGTCACGCGCGGTGTGCGGCAATGGGCCCAGGCAGACGCCGCTGAGTGAGTCGTCGCCGCACTCGCCCAGCATTTGAAGCGGTAGGTACAGGCGCCCGCGCTGCCAATCCTCGGCCACGTCACGGCAGATGTTGGTCAGCTGCATGGCGATGCCCAGGTGCGCCGCGTTCCTGCGCGCGCGCGCGTCACCGAGCCCGAGCACGTGACACATCATCAAGCCCACGACGCCCGCGACGCGGTGACAGTAGAGTAAGAGTTCGTTCAGGGTTTGGTACTGGGTGCCCTCGGTGTCCATCTGCATGCCAGCCAGCAGCTGCTCCGGATACTCGCGCGGCAGCCTTCGACGTTGCACCAGCTCTTGGAATGCGCGAAGCCGGAGATCGTGCTGGGTTTCACCGCGGTACACCGAGCCGAGGGCGCGGCGCAGCTCGGCCAGCGCGGCGGGCTGCGCCTCCGGCGGCACCAGATCGATGCTGTCATCGGCGAGCCGGCAGTAGGTGTACAGCACCGCCGCGTCTCGGCGCTGTTGTTCGGGCAACAGCTTTCCGGCCAGGGCGAAGCTTTTGCTGTGCTCGGCCAAGGTGCGAGCGCAAATGGCCGCCGCGTCCTCGGGCATTTCGAGCGCGCCGGGCGCCGTGAGCGTAGAGGCGTTCACGCGGCGATCTCCTTGGCCAGTTGCTGGGCGATCAGGCTCACGGTCGCCTTGGCCGAGTTGATCACGCCCGGCAAGCCCGCACCCGGGTGAGTGCCTGCGCCGACGATGAACAAACCAGGGATCTTGGGATCTTGGTTGTGAGGTCGAAAGTAGGCGCTCTGCGTCAGCGTTGGCGCGATCGAAAACGCCGAGCCATGAAAAGCATTCAACGTGCCTTGAAAATCCAGCGGCGTGAACCAGCGCTGGGTCACGATGTGCTGGCTCAAGTTCGGCATGTGACGCTCGAGCGCGCGCACGATCTTTTTTGCATAGCGCGGCGCCTCTTCGGTCCAGTCGATGTTCGCCTTGCCGAGGTGTGGCACCGGACTCAGCACGTAGTGCGAGCCGCAGCCGGGCGGAGCGAGCGAGGGATCGGTGACCGTCGGCGCGTGCAGATACAGGCTGAAGTCTTGCGGCAGCTCCGGGCCATCGAAGATCTCGCGCAGCAGCGCTTCGTAGCGCGGGCCAAAAATGACGGTGTGGTGCGCTAGGTCGTACGGAACGTCCGTGCCGAAATAGAGCACGAACAGTGACATCGACCAGTCCGCGCGCTCCAGCTTGGTCGCGGTTTTGGCGGCGGATTCGACGCCTTGGTAGAGCTTGGCGTAGGTGTGGTGCAGGTCCGCGTTCGAGACCACGAGCTCGAACGCCTCTTCACCGCGTCGATCGGTGCGCACGTGGTGTACCGTTCTGCCGCTCTGCTCCTCGAGGCGGATCGAGCGTACGGGGGAGGAGAGGCGCAGCTCGCCGCCCAGCTCTTGGAACAGCTCGATCAGCGCGTTGACCAGCGCGCCCGTGCCGCCGCGCGGAAACCACACGCCGTAGCGCCGCTCGAGATAGTGGATGAGCGTGTAGATCGCGCTGGTATCGAAGGGATTTCCGCCCACGAGCAGCGAGTGAAAGCTGAGCGCTTCGCGCACGTGCGGGTCATGCACGAAGCGCGCGACGGTATCGTACACGGAGCGATCCGCGCGCAGGCGAGCGAGCTGCGGAGCGACGCGCACCATGTCGAAGAAGCGCAGGAAGGGGGTGGCGGCGAGCTCGGTGTATCCCTTTTGAAAGACGCGCTTGGTGTACTCGACGAACGCGCTGTATCCCTCCGCGTCGCGTGGATCGCGCGCGGCGATCTGAGCGCGCATTTGCTCGCTGTCGCCCACGTAGTCGAACTGATCGCCGTCGTCCCAAATCAAGCGGTAAAACGGCGTGATCGGCAGCAGCTCCACGTAGTCCGAGAGCTTGCGGCCGCACAGCGTAAATAGCTCCTCCAAGCACTCCGGCGCGGTGATCACCGTCGGCCCAGCGTCGAAGGTGAAGCCTCCCTCTTGGTACACGTAAGCGCGCCCGCCCGGCTTGTCGCGAGCCTCGAAGAGGGTGGTCGGGACGCCCAGCGCTTGCAGGCGAATGGCGGCGGCGATGCCGCCGAAGCCGCTGCCGATCACCGCGGCGCGCCGGGCACCGTGTCCAGCCGAGTCCTGATCAATCATAGCTTTCCTTCAAGCGAGTCAACTCGTGTTCGAGTTCCAAGATCGCGCGCGGCTCGGGTACTACTTCGGCCAAGCGTGCGAGCGCGCGCGCGAGCCCGGCGTGAGCCTCGGCGCGGCCGTGGTTGGCCACCGCGCTGCGCAATTGACTCGCCACCTGCTCGGCGCGCTCACCGTCTCGAGACACGGACCGCCCGAGCTTTTGGATTTTGGCGTACGCGCGCGCATCCAAAGTCTGCGCCGCCCACGCCCACGGCCAAGTGGGCCGACGGTGACGCAGATCCTCGTGACCTTTGTGCGCTCGCCGTTCACTGACGATTCCGCCGAGGTCGTCCAACATTTGCAGGCCAACCCCGAGCTCTCGACCAAAATGAGCGATCGCCTGGGCCTTGCTCTGGGAAGCTCCGGCGGCGGATGCGCCCAGGTACGCCGCGAGTTCGCACAGCTTGCCGGTCTTGAGCCGAGTCACGGCGGTCACGGTAGGCAGCACCTCGCTTTGCTCGAGCGCGCTGACATCGACCGAGAGATCGAGGGCTTGTCCTTGGTGGCAAGCGAGCAGCGTACGGCTGAAAGCGCGATGCAGCGCGAGCTCGGTAATCGGCGGCAGCCCCAGCCGCGCGAGCAGCTCGAGCGCCCAGAAATACAGGAAATTGCCGGCATTGAGCGCGCGCGGCAAACCGTAACGACAGTGCAGCGCAGGCGCACCGCGGCGCTCGCTCGATTCGTCTTCGATGTCGTCGACGATCAACGAGCCGGAGTGCAGGGCCTCCATGATCAGCGGCAGCTCTGCGGGAGGCGCGTGCGTTCGACCGCTCAGTTGATAGCCCAGGCGCACCAAGCGCGCGCGAAATTCCTTGCCGGGTCGGCCCAAGAAGTCCATCAGCGGCCCGACCAGCGCTGGCTGCCACAGGTGACTTGGCACGCGGTGCTCGGTGCCGAGCACTTTCGCCAGCTGTCGCTCGTCGAACTCTTCGGACAGCAGCGTCAGCAGCGTGAGCGGCGCCTCCACCGTGAATGCGTGGTTCGTCATTGAAGCAGGCCTTGGGTAAAGGCGCGAGTGAGGGACAAGCCGCGCGGAGGGCGACCGCACAAGATGCGCGCGCGATCGAAGGCGGTGGTCGACAGCGCATAGAAGCGGGCGATGCTCGGCTCGGGCAGCTGGTAGAAGCGCTCCAGCACGTTGCGCCGCGCTTCGGGCGGCAGCGCTCGAAATAGCAGTCGATTGAGCAAGCAGGCGTAGCGCTGTTGACGGGCGTGCTCGCTGGCGAAAAGCTGGTAGCTTTCGTCGAACAGCGTCTCGGGGGTCGTGCTTGCTACATGCAATGCGAGTCGCGCGGCGATTGGGAAGGAGTAGCCCGTCGTCGGGTGGAACCAACCGCCCGCATAACCGGCCTGCCAAGGCGACCCGGCGCGGGTCACCGTCGCCGCCGCGGGCAACGGCAAGACGCCGGTTTCTTCCCGAGCAATACCAATGACCTCCAGGCCCAAGCCGCGCGCGTAAGCGAGCGCGCGAGTCCGCAGCAGGCCTGTGTCCAGCTCCGGACCATCGGCGAAGTAGGTGTCTTCCACCAGCACCCGGCGCGGACTGAGCGGCAACGTGTAAACGAAGCGAAAGCCGTCGTGCTGGACCACGCTGGCGTCCATCACCAGCGGTTCGCTGAGCTCGCTCGGACGTTCGAGTTCGAGCTCCAGCCCGACGAACTTCTGATAGCCGATGATGTGGTCACGGGTGTGAGCTTCTGGACCACGCGCGTCGATCACCACTCGCGCGCGCAACTCCGTACCGTCGTCGAGCGTCGCCTGATTGGCCTCTACGCGCGTCGCGGAGCGCCCGAGGATCAGGCGCGAACGTGGCTTTTGCGCGAACACCCCCGATACGTACTGGGCGAGCTGCTGACTGCTGACCGCCGCGTAAGGCGAGTCCAAGCGGCGCTCGAAGCTCGGAAAGCGCACCGAATAGCCGGCCCAGCGTCGGACGACGAGCGGCGCGACCAACCGTTGCCCGGCCTCGCTCAGATCGGAGCCGTGAAAGCACCACAGGTGATTGCCGCCCAGGGTGCTGCCGCGCTCGACCAAACAAACCCGCGCGTCCGCATCGCGCTCCAGCACCGCCAGCGCGATCAGGGCGTTCTGCAGGCCGCCGCCAATCAGCAGGTAGTCGAAGGTTTCAGTGGCCATGTTGCGTTTTTGTCTAACTCTGAGAAGTGCTGTCTAACTTACATATCGGCTCAATTTGAGATAAAATTAAGCACGGTGACGAAGAGTTGTCTAATTTTTGCCGGTAGCAATTCTTGTTACGCCCAAGTCCCTGGTCGGGTTTCTGGTTGTTAGACAAAAGATTGACGCGCGTTGACGATCGCTAACGAACGAGCCATATCTAAGTCACCAAACATTGATCACCCGTCCCACGGTCCGATCGCGGCAACTGACCGACCATGCCTGAGCCTCGCTACCGCATCGGCACCGTCGCCCGCTTGGCGGGCGTCTCCGCGCACGTGCTGCGGGTCTGGGAACGGCGCTATGGGGTACCGACGCCTGGTCGCAGCGAAGGCGGCGCACGGCTCTACTCCGACACGGAGGTCGAGCGGCTGCGGCTGTTGAAGCGAGCGGTGGATCGCGGTCACGCCATCGGGCAAATCGCCGCGCTCGAGCCGGCCGAACTCCAGCGCCTCGCTGGTGGCCCGAGCACGGTCACGGCCGGTCGCGCGGAGACTGCCGACGAGCTGCTCAGCGAATTCGTGCAGGCCGTGACGAGCTTTGATTCGGCGCAGGCGGAGCGCTTATTGGAGCGCGCTAGAGTCTTGCTCTCGGCGCGAGAGTTGGTGCTCGAGGTCCTGGCGCCGCTACTGGCCCATATCGGGCAAGCGTGGGCCAACGGCGAGCTGTGCACTGCGAGCGAGCACGTGGCTTCTGCGCTCGTGCGCGATCAGGCAAGTAGCCTGCTCCGTCAATTGCCCGCCGAGCCCGGGGCCGAGCTCTTGCTGGTGTCGACACCAGCGGCCGAGCTGCACGAGCTCGGAGCGTTGCTGGCGGCGGTGGTGGCTAAAATTCACGGCTACGATGTGCTCTATCTCGGTCCCAACCTACCCGCGACCGAAATTGCCCTGGCCGCGCGGGTTGCGCTGGCCGACCTAGTCGCGCTCTCGATCGTGGCGCTCGAGCCGGAGGCGGCTGCCGTCGAGGTGCGAGCGCTCACGGCAGCGCTGCCGCCGGGTGTGGATTTGCTGCTCGGAGGCGCGCAGGTCGACGCGGTGAAGGTGATTGCGGGCTGCGATCTCACGGCGCTCGGCTCACTCGCGGAACTCGAGCGCTATCTCGTCGAACGCCGCAGCCGTGCGGCGCGACAGGCACGGCGCGCCGTGGCGAGCGACGCTTCACGGCTCGGACAGCCCGCCGCTCCGCGCACGCTTTTCGCCCCCTGACTCGGTCAAATGCGTTCGACGCGAGCTGCTCCGGCCAAGTCCACGCGGACATAGGGTCTGCCGTGCTGGGAGTAGCCGAACGAGCCGGAGTTCGCGTAGCCGGGTACTTCGTCGACTTGGTGCGTGTGGCCCAAGATCACGGTCTGGGCACGGGTCAGCTCGCGCACGCGTGCTGCGGCGGCGCGCAGCCGCTCCACCGGCAGATCTTCGTAGCGGTTGCCGGTTCGTTGTACCGACTGAATCAAGTACAGGCCCGCGAGCAAGCCCGCGATGCCTGCGGCTCGGCTCTTCCACGCGAGATACGCGGCGCCACTCAAGAGTAGGCCCACGCTGGCGAAGACGCGATCGAAGTACAGGCGCATGAACGTCTTCTGAAAATCGCGATGGGTCGGCACGGCGCCGCCATCCAAGAGTGTGCGCAATACTTCGGGGTCGAGCTCGACCAAGCGGGCGAAGTCCGAGAGCGCGGCTTCACCCGCGCTCCGCTCGGCATCGAAGCGGTCCGCGCGCCGCGTCTCCAGGCACAGCTTGCCCGCCACGCGGAACCATTCGGCGATAATCAGGGGTGTGCGGGCGCCGTACACGCGGAACGCTTTGGCAATACCGGCCAGGGGCGTGGTGTCGTGCGCATGCGAAAAATGGTGCGCACCGGTCGGGTGGACGAAGCGGCGCGTGATGGCGATGCCGAGCGGTTCGGTCTCCGGGCTCCACTCGGCGAGCGGATGGGCCGGTGCATTGTCCGGATCGTAAAAGTGGCCATGTTCCACGTGCACGCCGCCCCGCCGCACGAACCAGGGCGCGATCTCCAGCGCTGCACCGGGCGAAAGCTCCAGTTTGTGAAGCAGCGCGTCACGAATCTCTGCTGCGATTAGGCCTGCGTCATGGTTTCCGGCCAACAGCGTGAGCGGTGATCCGGCCGCCAGCTGCTCGCGCAAGGCGCTCGCCAACTCCGGAAGCGCGGACAGCAGAGCCAGCACCGCGTCCACCGCCGAGCGGCCAGGCGCTTCCCAAGACAAATTGAACACATCACCCGCCAGAATGAACTCATGTCCTGGATTGCCTCGCATCAACCGTGCGAGATCGCGCACGGTGCTGCTGGACGCTTCAGCCGATAAGTGCAAATCACTGGTGACGATGATGGGCTTCATTGACCGAGCGCGTACACGGCGAGCGACGCAATCGAGCCCAGCCTAGCATCGTCTACGCGCTCCCGGAGCGCTTAGCGGCCGCCACGCGCAGAGCGCAATTATCGTGGCAATTTGCCCTTGAAATCCGGCAATCCCGGCCGGCTTTTGAGACTCAAATGGCTCTTGGTCGAGGCCTCGGTAAGTGTATGCTCCGGCCATCATGCAGAAGGCTTTGGATCGCATTACCCTCGAGACCGAAAAGCTCGTAGGCAAAGCCGTCAATCGTGTCTGGCCGCTGTATCAGAAGTACAACGAGCGCTTTCCTGGCGGTCGCTTGCAGCCCAAGTGGGCGCCGGCGCCGCTCTTACGGAAGAAGGAACGGACGGCTCCCCAACTCGGCTGGCCACGTCGCACGGATTCACTCTGCCCCCGCTGCGTGAAAGAAGTGCGCGACGCGGTGCTCTCCGGCGCAGAAGATCTGCGCGAGTTCGTGGAGGGCAATCCCGGTGAAATCAAGGCGGACATCGTCGAGCGTGACGGCCAGATCGTGATGCTCAAGACCTGCCCCAAGCACGGTGATTTCGCGGACGTGATGAGCGTCGATCCGGCGTTCATGGCGCGCATCGAGGGCCTGTTCCCGGGCCGTGATTTCGAAGCGCCGAAGAACAAGCTGCGCAACCACGGCAGCTCGACCATCAAGTACGGCCGCGGCTCGGTGCTCACGGTCGATCTGACCAACCGCTGCAACATGATGTGCGACCCCTGCTTCATGGACGCCAATCAGGTCGGCTTCGTGCACGAGCTCGAATGGCAGGACATCAAGCAGATCTTGGACGATAGCTTGAACATCAAGCCGCGCCGCCAGCTCAGCGTGCAATTTTCCGGCGGGGAGCCCACGCTGAGCCCGTTCTTTCTCGAGTCGATCAAGTACGCCCGTGATGTCGGCTATTTCTGCGTGCAATGCGCCAGCAACGGCGTGATGTTCGCGCAAGATCTGGAGCTTTGCCACGCCGCCAAGCGCGCTGGCCTCAGGCTTTGTTACCTGCAGTTCGACGGCGTCACCAACGAAGCCAACAGCCACCGCAAGGTCGGCAATTTGTTCGACGTGAAGCTGCGCGCGATCGAGAACTTGGCTGCCGCTGGCATCGACGTGGTGCTGGTGGTCACGGTCGTGAACGGCGTCAACAACGAGCAAGTCGGCCCGATCGTAGAGTTCGCGATCGACAACGCCGACAAGGTGACGGTCGTTTCGTTTCAGCCGGTGAGCTTCACCGGTCGCGATGAAGACGTCGACGATGCGCGTCGCCAGCGCGAGCGCTACACGCTCAGCCACCTCGTGCATGATCTGCACGACCAGCTGGGCGTGACCGAGCCGATGCGGGATTGGTTCCCGCTCTCGGCCATGAATCCGTTCAGTGACGTGGTCGACTTGCTGCTCGGTCAAAGCGCCGAGTTCGGCGCGCTCAAGTGCGGCTGCCACCCGAACTGCGGCATCGGCACGGCCCTACTGGTGAACAAACGCACGAAGCAGATGGTGCCCGTGTCTCAGTTCCTGAATCTCGATCAGGTGCTGCTGGATTTGCAGGGTATCGCCGACGCCGGCCAAACCAAGGCGCAAACCATCACCGGCATCGCGCTCTCGCTGCTGCGCAACTTCAATCCCGAGAAGGCCCCGCCCGGTTACAGCTTCACCGAATTCGCGCGCCAGTTCTTGAGCCAGATCGGCGCCAACGGCTCGAAGGTGGGCGAGAGTGAAGGCGACGCACATAAGTTCGAGTGGCGCTTCCTGTTCGTGGCCGGCATGTGGTTTCAGGATCTTTTCAACTATGACTTCCGCCGCACGGAAATGTGCATCATTCCGTACGGAACGCAGATGGGTGAGATCTCCTTTTGCGCTTACAACACCGGCGTCGGCTTTCGACAAATCATCGAGAAGATGAAGAAGACCGCCACGGTTGCCGAGTGGTACAAGACTCGCGGTCGACACCCGGTTTATGCGAAGAACCAAGACTTGCCGCTTCCGGAGGGGCCGTTGTCGGTGGTGACGCGGGAGCAAACAGGACAGATCGCGTCGCCGTTCAATGATGGGCGAAAACGCCTGCGTCTCGTGTCGTAGTCGCCGTATCTCTCTGTAACTCTACTCAATTTGGGGATTGCGGACGTGGAGTGGGGGGACGCTCGGTCCCCCGCTCGGAGCCAAGGTGCTAATGGTCGTGCGAATTCAGCCGATGCCCACGTCGAGAATCACCGCCCTCGTGCTCGCTGCCGCGCTCTGCCTCCTGCCGGGGGTTTCGTGGGCGGACTCGCCGACGCCGCCCTCGTCAACGTCCGTCCCGGAGCTGCGCGAGCTCGTGCGGCTCGCACGCGAACGAGCGCCCGAAGTGGCGCTCGGACGCTCGGCGCTCACCGCCAGCCGCTCGAGCTACGCGAGCGCGCGCATGGCGCCGATCGGCAATCCCTTTCTGGAAGTCAAAGCGCAGGGCGCGACGAAAGAAGTCGTCAAGGACGTCAACATCGACGCCGCGCTTTGGTTACCGATCGAGATCGCAGGCCAAAAATCGCGCCGCGGTCGTGAAGCGGACGACTTCGTGCAGATGCATCAGGCCATGCTCGAGCACGCGCGCGCCTTGGCCAGCAGCCGCACGGTGCGCGCGTATGGCGCCTTGGTCGTGGGAGCCACGCGCTTTCGCGTGCTCACCGAGCTCGCTCGCAATGCAGAGGCAGAGGCTCGCTACTATGCCGAGCGGATGGCGCTCGGCGATGCCACCGAGCGCGACGCGGCGCTCTCTGCCGTGGACGCCGCGCGTCATCAGCTGGCGCTGAGCGAGACCAAGGGCGAGCTGCTGCGGGTCGAGGCCGATCTGTACGAGTTGACCGGCCGCAACTTGGCCCCGGAGAGCGTCGTCGAAACATTTCCGCCAGGTGTTTCCGGCGTCGTGCTGAGCCAACCGCACGTCGAGCGAGCGCCGCTCTTTCACGTGCTCTCGGCGCAGGCAAAATACTACGAATCAGCGCGCGAGCGCCTGCGGAGTGAGGGTTGGAGCGCGCTCAACGTCGGGCTCTTGCTCGGCCGTGGTGATTATGGCGAGACGCGTTTCGGGACCGGCCTCGGCTACGCATTTCCGACCTTTCGCGCGAACCAACCCGAGCGAGCGCGCGCCGACGCCGAGCGCGTGCGCGCGCTCGACGAACTCGCGCTGCGGCGTGAGCTGTTTGCGCGCCGAGCCGCCCTGCTCACCAGCGAGCTCGCCGAGCTCGGGCGAGCGTTTGAAATCGTGAACCGCAGCGCGCTGCCCGCCGCCCAGCGTGCAGTGGCCGCCGCAACCGAGACCTATCGCTCCGGCAAGGGCGATTTCTTCTCGGTGCTGCTGAGCCAGCGTGATTTCTCGGCGATGGCGCTGCGGCGGCTGGAGATCCTCGACAAGAGCTGGATCTTGCTCGGCGATTTGGTCGAAATTACTGGAGAGCTGCCATGAGTTCAGAAGCATCGAATCCAGGCGGCCATCCGCCGGCGTTGACGCCGCCGGCTTCGGTGCCCGCGCCCGCAGCTGCATCTCGCGGCGCGAAAAGGTGGCGTCTGATCGCGTTGGCGGTCGGGATCGTGGCGCTCGGTGGCGGCGTGCTGTGGGCCGTGAAGAGCCGCGGGCAAGCCTCGAACACCGTGCATGAGGTCCCGGATACGCCGCGCGTCGAAGGCGAACGCATCACCTTTTCGCGAGCCTTCGTCGAGCGCGCCAAGATCAAGTTCACGCCCGTATCGCGCGCATCGCTGGTGCCGGTCGTGACTGCGGTCGGTACGGTCGCCTTCAACCCGACGCACGTGGCAGCCGTGGGCGCGCGCCTGCGCGGCCTGGTCAGCCGCGTCGCGAAGTTCGAGGGCGACACGGTCGACTCGGGCACCGTGCTGGCGGTGATCGAGAGCGCGGAGCTGGGCGAGGCGCAGGCCTCGGTCAGCATGCTCGAAGCGGAGAAGCGCGCTGCCGACGTGAACTATCAGCGCGAAACCGCGCTGGCGCAGAAAAACCTGACCACCCAACGCGAAGCTGAAATGGCGGCCGTGGAGGCCGAGCGCTCTAAGCTGATGCTCGGTGCCGCCAGGCAAAAGGTGGCTGCGCTTTCGGGAGGCGTTGGCAGTCGCTCATCCGGTCGCCTCGGGGCGCACGAGCTGCGCTCGCCCATGAAGGGCACGATCGTCGAGCGTCACATCGCCCCGGGCCAGTCAGTGGAGGGTCAGATGGTGGCCTTTCGCATCGCCGACATCGACCATTTGTGGGTCGAGCTCGACGTGTTCGAGCGCAATTTGTCCAAGATCCGCGTGGGCGATCGCGTCGAGCTGAGCCCGCTCGCGGCGCCAAAAGAAGTCTTCGAGGGGCGCGTGGCCTTGGTCGGCGCGGTGATCGACGCCGAGACGCGCAGCGCGCCGATCCGCATCGAGGTCGACAATCGCGATCGCCGGCTGCGCGCCGGTCAGGCCGTGAACGCGCGCATCCACGCCGCGAGCGGCGGGGAGCAACCGTCCACGCTCGTCCCCTCGAGCGCGATCACCTTCGTCGACGGTCGCTCGACGCTGTTCGTGAAGAGCGGCGAAAACGCAGTGCGGGTCGTCAAGGTGGAGCTCGGCATCACCAACGGCCAAGAGACGGAAGTGATGGACGGCGTGAAGCCTGGCGATGAAGTGGTGAGCGAAGGCGTGTTTGCATTGAAGAGCGAGCTGTTCCGCTGACTATCGAGTTATTGCCATGCTGAACTATTTGGTAGCCGCGTCGATTCGGGCGCGCGGTGCAGTGATCGCTGCGCTCGTGCTCCTGTTGGCTGTGGGGGCATGGGCGGCGCGCACGTTGCCGATCGATGCCTTGCCCGACGTATCTACCGTGCAGGTCTCGGTGCTGACCTCCGCCTCGGGCCTCTCGCCCGTCGAAATCGAGCGCACCGTGACGATGCCGCTCGAAAATGCCTTGAACGGCGTGCCTGGCGCGGTCGGGCAGCGCAGCGTCTCGCGCTCGGGCTTGTCCGCGGTCACGGTGATCTTTCGCGAGACGATGGACATCTGGTTCGCGCGCCAACTGGTGCTCGAACGCTTGCGTGGCGTGGAGCTGCCGGCGGCGGCCTCTGCACCCGAGCTCGCGCCGGTTTCGTCGGGTCTCGGTGAGATCTTCCAGTTCGTAGTCAGGAGCGACAATCACTCGGCGATGCAGCTGCGTACCTTGCTCGACTGGGAGATCGTGCCGAAGCTGCGCAACGTGCCGGGCGTCGTGGAAGTGAACACGATGGGCGGCGAGCTCAAGCAGTTTCAAGTCATCGCCGATCGCGCGCGGCTCAAAGCGCAGGGTCTCTCGCTCGGTGACGTGGTCGACGCGCTGCGCTCCGCGAATCTGAACGCGGGCGGCGGCTACATCAACCGCCGTGAAGAATCCTTCACCGTACGTGGTCAAGGCATGCTCGCGAGCCCCGACGAGATCGGCAAAGTGATGGTGCGCGCCGTCAACGGCAGCCCGCCGGTCTTGGTCCATCACATCGCGGACGTGAAGGTCGGCCCAGCCCTGCGTCAGGGGGTGATTACCCACAACGGCAAGGGTGAGGCGGTCACCGGGGTAGTGATGATGTTGCTCGGCGAAAATAGCCGCAACGTCGTCACCGCCGTGGCCAAGCGCGTGCACGAGATCGAGCCCTCCCTGCCGCCGGGCGTGAAAATCGAGGTGATTTACGATCGCAGCGACTTCGTCGGACGCACGCTGTCCACGGTGATGAAGAACCTGGCCGAAGGGATCGCGATCGTCACCGTGGTGCTGATCGTCTTCTTGGGCAGCTGGCGCGGCGCCGTGGCGGTCGTGCTCGGTATTCCGTGCGCAATGAGCGTGGCGCTGCTCGGGATGCATCTCTTCCACGTGACCGGCGATCTGATGTCGCTCGGCGCCATCGATTTCGGCTTCCTGGTCGACGGTCCGATCGTGATCTTGGAAGCGGTGATCGCGGCCACCGCCGGGCGCCAGCTGATAGGCGCCGCGCGTGGGCGCGCTTACTCCGAAATTGCCGGTGCGGTGGCGCGGCCCGTGGCGTTCGCGGTCGCGATCATCATGTTGGTCTACATCCCGCTGCTCGCGCTCGAGGGCGTCGAGGGCAAGATGTTTCGGCCGATGGCGATCACCATGGCCTGCGCGCTGTTCGGCGCGTTGGTGTACGCCGTGCTGTTCTTTCCTGCCGTGCTGGTGGCCTTGGTGCCACCTGCCAAAGGTCACGGGCCGGCTTGGCTTGGGCGAATTGCGCACGCCTATCAGGGAGCGCTCGGCGCCATCGTGCGTCATCGACTGGCCTTCGTGCTGGCTGCGGTCGGCATCTTCGGGGTGTCGGTCTGGCTGTTCAGCAAGCAAGGCGCAGAGTTCGTTCCGCGCATCTTCGAGGGCGACGCGGTCGTGACGATTCGCCGCGCGCCCAGCATTTCACTCGATGAAGCGCGCACGCTCGATCTTGCGGCAGAGAAAGTGCTGCACACTTTCCCGGAGGTGTTGACGACGCTCGGCATGACGGGGCGCGCCGAAGTTGCGGTCGACCCGGTGGGCAACGACAACACCGATCTGTTCGTGCGCCTCAGCCCGCTCGAGGAGTGGACTTCGGCCAAGGATTTCGACGAGCTCTCGGAGCGCTTCAAGACCCAAATCGAAAATCACGTGCCGGGCACTTTCGTCTCCGTATCGCAGCCGATCGAAGACCGCACCAACGAGCTCATCAGCGGCTCGCGCGCCGACGTGCAGATCCAGATCTACGGCGACGATCTGGAGCGCCTAAGCACTTGGCTGAAACCGCAGGCCAGCTCGTGCGCAAGGTCCCCGGCACGGGCGACGTGCGCGTCGAACGGGTGCTCGGCGCGCCCACCATCAGCGCCGTCGTGGACCGAGCGCGGCTGGCGAGCTACGGCGTGAGCGTCGAAGACGCCTTCGCGGTGCTGGCAGCGTCGCGTGAAGGGGTGCCCGTGGGGCACGTCTACGAAGACGAGCGGCGCTTCGAAATCCGCGTGCTCGAGCCGCCGACGCGGCCGAGCGCCGAGGGCATCGGGGATTTGTTCGTGACCACGCACAACTCGGAGAACATCCCGCTGCGCGAGGTCTTGACCTTGTCCGAAGGCGAGGGGCCGACGGCGATTCGTCGCGAAAATCGCCGGCGCGCCGTGCGCGTCGACGTGAACTTGCGCGGCCGCGATCTGGTCTCCTGGGTGTCCGACGCTCAACGTGTGATAACCGACGGCGTCCAACTGCCGACCGGCTACCGCATCGAGTGGGGCGGCCAATTCGAAAATTTCGAGCGCGCGCAGGCGCGTCTCGCGATCGTCGTTCCGATCGTGATCTTGCTCATTTTCGGCATGCTGCTGTGGATGTTCCAGAACTTGCGGCTGAGCTTGGCGGTGTTCGCGCTGGTGCCGCTGTCACTCGCGGGCGGCATGCTGGGCTTGGTCATGCGCGGCATGTCGTTCAGCTTGCCGGCCGCCGTCGGCTTCATCGCGCTCGGCGGCATCGCCGTGTTGAACGGTGTGGTGATGGCCAGCGACGTGCGTGGCCGGCTCGATAGAGGCGTGCCGATCGACCAGGCCGTGACCGAAGGCTGCGCGAATACGCTGCGCGCCGTGCTCACCACCGCGACCGTGGCTGCGCTCGGGTTCCTACCGATGGCGACCGCCAGCAGCGCTGGCGCGGAAGTGCAGCGACCGCTGGCTACGGCCGTGGTCATCGGCATGGCAATCAGCACGTTCTTGACGCTGTTCGTGCTGCCCGGCGTGCTGCGCGTGCTACTCGCCGGCTATCATCCGCACGAAGCGGTTTCCGACGACGAGAGCGCGCCGCCGAATTCGCTCGTCTCGCCAAGCCACGCTTGAGTCGCTAAACGTCGCGGCGGTCCACTGGGCCGTCGAATGGCGGTCGCTGCATCTCTCCGAAGCGGCAAACGCGCGCGCCCGGCAAGGCCTGGCGCAGCGCTTGACCGAGCGCGGGCGCGCCGGCAAACGCGCAGCTCGTGAGCAGGGGGCGGTAGGGGGTCAACGCCGCGAGCGGGTTCGGAGTGGCTAGCACGTGGATATTTCTGCCGGTTGGCGGCAAGAGCCAGCGGGCTTCGTGCGCTAAGCTGACGTAACCCAGCCCGGCTTCGAAGACCTCACCGGTGAAGTGCGCGGTGTCGCGGTACTTGGTGATCGCGCTCAGCTCGCCGGCGCTGAGCTGGCCACGCGGGACACGCTGCTCGAGCTCGGCGAGTTCGCGCGCGAGTTCACGCGCGAGTTGGCCGGCCAGCGCCGGCTCTGCGTTCACCAACACGACCCGCGGACTGAGGCAGCCGCGCTGATCGAATAGCGCGATGTCTTCGGCTAGCGCGCCGAGCAATGCGCGGAGCTCGGCCTCGGAGTGCGACCCTTCCAGCACGGCCACGCCGAAGCCGGAGCCGTGCGCGTGGAAAGCGACGCCGGCCGGGAGCGTGACCGCCACTTCGTCCATGGTCTCGTCGCTGCCGTAGGCCCACAAGCGATCGCCGGCGCGCGGGGACAGCTCCGCCACGAGCTCGAACGCGCCCGGAGCGCCGGCTAAGAGCAGCTCTGCCATCTCCGGTTCGCGGCGCGAGGCGCGCACGCGCACCTGCTCCGACGCGGCGAGCGCGATGGCGATCGCGCGGTGCGCGGCCACGAATACATTGGCCGAAAGCAGCACGTGGGCGACTTGCGCGCTGGGCGTCCCGCGAATCAGCGCCGCGATTTCCGCTTCATCCGGCGCGGTCTCGAGACAGCGCGCAAGCGCGAAGTCGACGCCCTGCGCCGAAAGTCCGCTGGAAGCGAGCAGCCGCTCGCGCGCACGCTGGCCACGTTCGGTCCCAGCGTCCGCGAGTGAGCGGGCGGATGCGAACAAAGGTTCGAGCCGAGCCCGGCGAGCTTCGAACGCAAAATCACTCATCCGCCGCCTCCGGCCAAAAATTCCTCAATCGCCAAGGAGCACCCTCGCGCTGGCGCGCCTTCGGCGCGTCCGAGCAGCATGATGCCGCCTTCCACTCGCCGCACGCGATCTTGGGTCTGGATCGCGACCGCGGAGTCGACGTTGCCGAGATCGACGATGCGCGCGATGCCGACTTCTCCGCTCGGCACGGGCTCGAGGCTGGTCGGATCGACTGGCACGACTCGCAGCCAAGGCGGCTCTGCGTACACGCCCGGAGCGCCGTGGCGCTCGCGCTCGAGGGCGGAGCCGGGCACGGTGGCTTCGTACAATTGGCTAGTCAGCTCGGTCATGCCGTACTCGCTGACGATCTGCGCCTGGCTGACGGCGAAGCTGCGGGCCACGGCCGCGCGCAGCTCGCTCGGCTCGATCTCGCGGGTTTTGCCCTTGAAACCCCCGGTTTGCATGACCACCGCGTCAGCCGGCAGAGGCAGCGTTCGACCCTGGAGAGCATCCAGCAGGCCCACCAGGGCGAAGGAGGTGGCGAGCACGAGCAGCGTTTGTGCTCGCTCGGCGGCGCGCGCGGCCGCCTGTTCGAGCCCCGCTAGGTTCACGCCTCGGTCATCGAGCAGCCAGCGCTCCGGGCTGCGCACATCGAAAGCGCCGCGCTGTTCGAAGTCGAGCATGAACATGGCCATCATGTGGCCGAGTGAGGAGCTGGGCGGATCGTCGAGCACGGGCGCGAGCGCGACGACGTGATGCGCTCGCTCGTTCGAGAGCAACGCTGAGCGGCCAAAATTGAGCGCGAGCTCGTGATAGGTCTCCGTCACACGCATGGCGTGCAGGCCGCGCGCGCCGCTGGTCGTGCCACTGGTCGAGAAGCGCAAGCGATCTTCGGCTTCGGGGTGCAGGGCGATCCGGGCCAAGCGAAAGGCATCGCAGGGCACGCCCGGGATGTCGTCCACGCTTTCGATCGCGCTCTGTCGGCTGGCCCACAACCTCGCGAAGCCGGGCGAGTATTCGCGCTGAAATGCCGCAATTTCCAGGGCCAAATCGCTAAACGTGCGAGCTCGGTCGCCGGCTGCGAAGCGGCGCACGGCTCGATGCAGGTTGTCCGAGCGAGCGTTGCGGGTCATGCGCCGAGCGTTCCGAGACTGAGCTCTACGGCATCCACGAAGCCGCCGAGGAGCGCTGGGGCGAGCGTCAGCGGCGGCGTCAGCACCAAGATCTCGCGGCGGCCTCCGCCAGTAGACGTGATGTAGCCGCGCTCCAGCAGGCGCACGGCCAGCTGCGTCGCGCGGCCGGGGCGGTCGCCCAGATCGATCGCGATCATCAGCCCCGCGCCGCGCACGGTCGCCTTCGAAAAGCGAGCCAGGCGCGTTTGCAGGGTTTGGAGCAGGTCGGTGCCGACGGAGCGGGCACGCTCGGGCAGACGCTCACGCGAAATCACGTCCAGAGTGGCCAGGGCCGCGCCGCACGCGAGCGCGTTGCCCGCAAAGGTCGAAGTGTGCACGACCTCGGCATCGCGGCGCCAAGCTTCGAGCACCGCGCCGCGCCCGACCACGGCGCTGATCGGCAGGCCGCCGCCCAAGCCTTTGCCCAAGCACAGCAAATCCGGCGTGAACTCCGAGCTCAACGAATACAGCATTTTTCCCGAGCGCCCGAGCCCGGTCCAAATTTCGTCGGCGATGCACAGCGCGTCGAACTCACGCGCCAATTTGCCGAGCTCGGGTAGGAACTCTGGCGGCGGGACGACCACGCCGCCGCGGCCCAAGATGGGTTCGACCAAGATCGCGCCGACCGTGCCGTCGGCGAGGGCCGCCCGAACTTGGCTCAGGGTTCGATCCAGATCCTCCGCTTGCGCGGGGTAGTCGGCAAAGCGGACGTGTGGGTTGAGCTGGGCAGCAAAGGGGGCTCGATAGCTCTCGCGCAGGCCACACGCGGCCAGAGGCGCGTGGCTGAGCCCATGATAGGCGCCGCCGAACGCGACGACGCCTGGCTTGTCTGTGAACAAGAGCGCGCTCTTCAGCGCGGCGGTCACCGCGTCCGAGCCCGACTGAGCCAGGATCACTCGCGCGTTGGCATCCGGATGCAGCGCCGCTAGCCGCTCGAGCAGCGCGATCTTGGCGTCCGCGGGAAACACGTCGCCCAGCGCCATCAGCAGGCGATGCGACTGAAAATCGAGCATGCGCAAGAGGCCTGGGTGCCCGTGCCCGAGCAGCATCGCGCCGAAGCCCGCGGCTAAGTCCACATAGCGATTGGAGTCCACGTCGACTACGTTCGAGCCCTTGGCGCTCGCGTACACGATGCCCGCTGCTGGCGCGCGCAGATCGCCGGGCTGATGCCGAGGCTTCGGGCCCATGGGCGCGGCGCGGTGAGCGTGGCGCACGAGCCAACTGCGGGACGAAGGCCCGGGCGGGCGGCTCAGGATCTTGGGCTCGTCCTGACCCGGCTCGACCTCGATCGGTGGCGGAATTTCGCTGAAGCTCATGCGCGCTCTGGCGCACTACCACGAAAATTGCTCCGACTCAGGTGAAGCGTGCCGGGTCCCCCGCGGGCCTGCTGCTTATTGGGCCTTGCCGCTCAGCTTAGCGAGCTGGCCACGGACGCGGGCCGCGAAGCGCCCCTGAGGAAAGCGCGCCAGATACTGATTCAAATCCTGCTCGGCATGGGCTCGGTCACCCACCTGCAGCTCGCAGGCGGCACGGCCATAAAGCACGCGCTCCATCAGCGGCGCCGCAAGCGCTCGCGTCACGAGTGCGTCGAAGTCCGTCAGCGCCCTGCCGCAGTCGTCCGCAGCGCGCAGCTCGGCTCGCATCAGCTGGAGCTCGCCGCCGCGACCAATTTGAGCGAGAGGCAACCGTTCCAGGATCGCCAATGCCTCGGCGCGTCGGCCGAGCGCGAGCAGCGCATCCACGCGCGCGGTCTGCGCCTCGAGCGCGAGCGTGCCCTTGGCGAACAGTGCGCGCGACTCATCCAATACGGCCAACGCTCCCTGAGCGTCATGCTCGCGGCGAAGCTTGACCAGCGCCCGCTCGAGCGCCAGCGCTTCGGCCGCCAGTCCGCTCGAATCCGCTGGCGCCGGGGGCACGCTGCGGTGTTCGCTGCTCGCTGCCGTGCTGGCCTTGGTGGCATTCGGCTCGAACGGAGGCTCGCTCCCGCTGCTGGCGATGGGCGGGGCTTCTTGCGGCTCGAATCGGGTTTCTCGCTTGTTCCCCGCGGGCCGCTGACCAGCGCTCGGCGCGTGGGCGGCCTTTCGAGCTGCAGTTTCGGGCGCGGGCTGCTGCACGCGCTGCGAGCGCCCACTCAACCATTCGCTCGCGCCCCAACCCGCCAAGGCCAACGACGAGCCGAGCAGCAACATTCCTCCTGCCATGACCAGCTCGCGCATGCGTCGCGACAGGCGCGAAGCGCGCTTGAACCCGAGCCGATCGTGCACCCGAGCCAGCGCTTCCGGTGGCATGGGCTTGGGATCGCCGACGGCTCGGAACAGCTCGGCCAGCGCAGCGTCCTCGCTCGCTTCCGATTCTTCGGCCCAACGACGCGGGGCTTTAGCGTTTGGCTTGGCCATGATTGATTCCTCCAGCTCTTTCAGGAAACAGTCGCCGAAATTGCGCGCGAAAACGAGCGCGCGCGCGATGCAAGCTGACCGCGACGTTGTTCTCGCGGAGCCGCAGAATGGTCGCGATTTCTGCGCTGGGCAGGCCCTCGAGTTCGAATAGGATGAGCAGCGCGCGATCGCGCTCCGCGAGTTGCTCCAGCACCGTGTAGACGATCTGTGTCGCTTGCCGTCGCATCAGATGGTCGGCGGGCGATTCAGTCGGCTCGGTGTCGAGGTCGAACTCTGCTTGCGCTTGCGCGAAGAGCAGCCGGCGAAGGCGCGCCTTGCGACGCTGCGCGATCACCACGCGGAGCGTGATCGCGTACAGCCACGTGCCGAGCTGCGCGTCGCCGCGAAAGCTCGGCAAGCGTCGCTGAACGACCTCGAACACCTCTTGCAGCGTATCGCTCGCGTCGTTTTGTCCCGTGAGTCGGCGTACCCAATGCGATACGGTGGCCGCGTGTTCGCGGTACACGCGGTCGAGGTCGAGCCCCTCGGCGCTGTCCGTGATCGGGATCGAATTGGGCACGCTCTCCGAAGCCATCGTCGTCCGCGTCTAGTCGGCGCTCAGGAAGGCATCGCTCTCCACGACTAGCCGTACGAGGTCTGGCAAACTGAGCCCGCTAGCCGTAAATTGCGCGGCAATCTCCGCCATTTCGGGCTCGCTCGCCTCGTGTGGCAAGTCGGCGCTGCGCTGCGCATCGTGCAGCAGGCGCTCGACCAAGCAAAGCGCTACTTCGCAGCTGTTCGCCAGCGTGCTGCCCAGGTTTTGCGCATCGAGCACCGTTTGGTTGCCCGATTGTGGCAACCAAATGGCCACCTCGGTGTCGATCGGCAAATCGTTCTCGATGGTTCTAAAGCTGCCGTCGGTCGCGAACTCAGCGAGCGCGAAGCCATAGGGATCCATCATCGAGTGGCAGGCTGTGCAGGGTTGATGTGCGACCAACTCTTCACGCTGCGAGCGCCGCGTCCGACCGGGCACGAGGGGAGGATCCTCGAACTCGCCAGCAGGACCGGGCGGGCCGACTTCAATACAGACCAGACGGTTGAGCACGAAGCCGCCACGGCCCGAGAAGACTTCACGACTCAGCACGCTGGGGTCGGTGAGTAGACCGGCGCCATTCGCCAGCAGGCTGCTGGTCGTGAGCAGATCGACGAGGGTGCCTCGTCTACTGCTGAAGTAAGCAGCCCAATATTCGGCCGTGGGCGTGCCAGGCCACCAGTCGTTCACGAAGCGATTCATGCCCTGAGCGCTCGGGGTGTTCAACGAGGCAAGCGCCGAAGCTGCCAGAGTTCCTGCCCATTCACGAGTGGTCTCGGACGGTAAGGTCGTGGTCGGCGGCTGGTCGAGATCGAACAGGAACTTGAACATGCGCTGGTACACGATCGAAGGCGACGCGAATTCAACGCTGTGCGCGGTCGGCAACTGGTAGCCGCAGAAAGTCCCCGGGCCTGGGTCGCTGCTCGCTCCAGCCACGGCGTAGGCGCCGCCGATCCCTGCCCCAGCCGCAGCGGAACCTGTTCCGGCGACTGACGATGCTCCAGCGAAACTTGCCGGCGCCCCGCCTTCGCTCAGGCCATCTGCGTTCGGCGCATCGCTGCCCACGTGATACTGCCCCGAACAACCCGCGGCCACCCCGAGTGCCGCCCCCAACAACCAGCAACGCTCCCCGTACTTCATGACACAATGCTCCTTTCCCCCCATTGGTGCGGCAGGGCGGAGAAACCTTACACAAAATCTGTCGAGCAGCGTCGCGGCCGCCTTCGCTTCGACCGCGGCTGGCAGTATGCCAAGCTCCGTCAGGTCGCCTAGAGCGGTAGCTCCGCGCCCAACATGAGCAAGACTTCGAAGGGCGGCAAGCTGCGAGTCACTGTGGCGCCACTCGCATTGGTGGCCACCGCAGTGGCGTTGTGAAACCAGAACAGCGGCGCGGCCATCACGAACGCGTGGAGCGGCGCGTCATTGGGCACGAAGCGCAGCGCCGCATAGCTACCGACTGTCACTCCCGAGTCAGTCGCATTCGCGTTGAAGCCGTGGCCGCCCAAGCGCGCCCAACCCAAAGCGCCGCCCGCTTCGAGATCGAAGCTCGCGCGTCCGGCGTGCAGTCGCAGAAACGGCCCAGCCAGCAGCGGCCAGCGAGTCCAACTCACCTCGCGCTCGCCGAGTGGCTCGGTACGGACGCCCAGCCAGGCCAAGCCGACCCGTGCACCCCAACCCCGGAGGCCCGGGTCCCAAGCGGCGCTGAGCGCCAGTGCAGGCGCGAAACTGCCGCTGAAGGCCGCGCCGAGCCCGGCGCCCAACGCCAAGCGCCGCTGCACCCTCTCCATGGTCGAAGGCGCTGCCGGGGCGGGCGCTGCCGCCCTTGGAGCTGGCGCGGCTGGCGAAGGCGCGGCTGGAGCGTTCGCGGCGGGGACGTTCGTCGACGGATTCGCTTCGACCGCTGGCGGGTCAATCTCCGCAGCTGTTTCGACCTGCGACTCCCAGCCCTCGGGCGGCAGCGCAACTAGGAATTCGGGATGCTCGTTGGACAGCCAGGCCGCGAGCACGACCGCGGCGGCGCGCGCCAACATCTGGCAGTCCCCCTCGTAGGCGATCCGGCGTTCGCCGAGCGAGTTTCCGTCGGATCCCGTCAGCCGCAGGACCAACCAGCTTCCATCGCGTTGGGTGCTCGCGTGCAAGCCCGCTGCCGATTCGTCGGACAACTCCACGATTCGTTGCAGGTTGGCCGAGACCTCACTCGGCTCCGGACACGCGACTTCACTCTCGATTCGAAGTGCTGCGCCCAGCACGATGGGCGCGATTCGCGGCAGGAGCGTCAGGAGCAAACGCGGTTACGTCCGCTGCGCTTTGCTTGGTAGAGTTTCTCGTCCGCGCGCTGGATCAGGTCAGTCGCGGCTTTGTCGTCTTGCAGCAGGGCGCAGCCGATGCTGATCGTGACCGGGATTTGCTCGCCCTGGAAGCTGAAGCCGTGGCTGCCGACGCGGGCGCGCAGGTTTTCGGCCAGCGCGACGGCTCCTGCGAGCGATGTCTCGGGCAGCACGATCACGAACTCTTCACCGCCGTAGCGCGCGAAGACTTCGTCCCGGCGAATGCGATCTTGCACGATGCGCGCGAGCTCACGCAGCACGTGATCGCCAGCTAAATGCCCGTACTGATCGTTGATGCGCTTGAAGAAATCGATGTCGAACATCAGCACGCTGAGATCACGCTCGTAGCGCCGCGCACGGATCAGTTCCTTCTCCAGCGCTTCGAACAAATAGCGCTTGTTGTGGATTTGGGTCAGCCCATCCACGATCGTCATGCGATAGATTTCTTCGTGGTACTTGGCCTCGGCGTCGGCACCGGACAAGAACTTCAGGATCGACGGGCCGACCTTGATCCGGTCACCGTTGGTGAGCAGCGCTTCGCGCGCGATTTGCTCTTCGTTCAAGTAGGTGCCGTTGGTCGAACCGTCGTCCACCGCGTACCAGGCGCTCGTGCGCCGCTCGAAGTGCGCGTGCCGACGAGACACCGAGTCTCCTTCGAGCACGATGTGATTGTCCGCGCCGCGCCCCACGCGCAGCGGGCTTCGGTCGAGCACGAATCGCTTTCCGAGGAGGCCAGGCTCGGCCGTATAGATCACCACCAAGCAGTCGTTACTAGGCGCGTCGTCGGGCGGGGGAGCCTGAACTACCTGGGTGACTCTGGTTTTTTCGTCGTATTCGCTCACGAACGCGGCCTCTCGCGCGCAACTTCAGCAGAGTCGGAATGCTAACCGGTTGGGCCGCTCACGGGTGCCCAGAAGCCTCGTACCTTGCTTGAGCGCGGGCAGCTATCGGAACTGATTTCCATGTAATTCCCGAACACTCCAACTTAGCTTGGGGCATAAGTTTCCGTCAAGCCAGCCCGGCAGTCGGGCCGGACTTCTTGCACTGCTACTGCCACGGCCCCGGACGTGCGGCGCACGGCCCGCGCTGGCCTAGGCTTCGACTTAGCCAAAGCAAAACTCGAGCCCGAGCCGATTCGCCGATCGCGGCAGAGCGCGCTCGAAGTGGGCATGCGTATTGGCTCGCTCCTGAAAGTGCAATTGTCTCGCGCTGATCCGGAGGGCTGGCGAATTCCGCCAGGGCCCCGGGGGCGCGTGCCCGCGCGTGGACTCAATTTGAGACAAAGTCCGCTTCGGTGCGGGCAAATGAGGCCTAAAGCAGGCAGGTGTAGCCGTTGGTGCTCAGGGGGAGGACGTTTTCGCCCCCCGGCTCGACCCATGTTTTGGGCCCAGCTCCCCTGGTCGACTCGCGCTGGGGATTTCGGATCGGACCGCTGCGCAACTTGCACACTCGTGTTGCACGAGTTGCGCAAGGTTGCACGAGTCGCGCGCGCCGCTGCTCGTTCGAGCAAGCGCTGCCGCGCGCCGCGCGTGACGCGCTCGGCGCGCCTCCGTCACACTCACGGCTGCGTCGAGGGGCTCGACGATCAGCGAGATGTCGAGTGGGGTACTGACCTGACCGAGTCAAACCATGACGGTCAGCAGCACTGGGCTGCACGTCGTCAATGTCTACGGCCGCGAGGACGGTTTCCGCTTCGACAAAGTGATCGTCGACAAGAGCTCGGCTGCGCCGAGTGGGGCGGGGCCAGGGCAGAGTCCGCGGTCGTAAGTCGGAGGTCGTCGACCGTTGGTCCTTGGCAATGGTTTCAGAGCTTCCGACCGCCAAAAAACAACGCTGATCCGCCGCTTTCGAGCAGGGTCGACCGCGCCCTTTTCGCAGCTATGCTCCTCCCGTGTCGTTCGTAGGTGCCACCGAGAGCGTTGCGCTGCTGGGGCCGACCAATACGGGTAAGACGCATCGCGCAGTCGAGCGGATGCTCGAGCACACGAGCGGCATGATCGGCCTGCCGCTCAGGTTGTTGGCGCGCGAAGTGTACGACCGGGTGAGCGCGCGGATTGGTGAGGATCGCGTCGCGTTGGTGACGGGTGAAGAGAAGCGCGTGCCGCGGCGCCCGGACTATTGGGTGTGCACGACCGAGGCCATGCCGATGAGTCACGAGGTCGATTTCGTGGCCATCGACGAGGTTCAGTTGGCTAGTCACGATGAGCGGGGGCACGTGTTTACCGAGCGGCTATTGCACGCGCGCGGGCGGCGCGAGAGTTGGTTCATGGGCTCGAGCACGATGCGTCCGCTTTTGGAGCGGATGGTTCCCGCGGCCAAGCACCAGGAGCATCCGCGCTTGTCGCGCTTGAGCTTCGCCGGCAGCAGCAAGCTGCAACGCTTGCCCAAGCGCAGCGTGGTGGTGGCCTTCTCGGTGCCGGAGCTGTATCAGCTGGCGCATCGCTTGCGCGTCCTGCGCGGCGGAGCAGCGGTGGTGCTGGGCGCGCTTTCGCCGCGCGCGCGCAACGCTCAGGTGGCCATGTTTCAAGCTGGCGAAGTCGACTACCTGGTCGCCACCGACGCCATCGGCATGGGCTTGAATCTCGACGTGGGGCACGTCGCGTTCGCTTCCTTGCGCAAGTTCGACGGACGGAGCGCGCGCAGTTTGGAAGACGCGGAGCTGGCGCAGATCGCCGGACGTGCGGGGCGCTACTTGCGTGACGGAAGCTTTGGCACGCTGAGCCCGCTCGAGCTGCCACTTCATTCGGCGCAACGCATCGAGCAGCATCGCTTCGAGCCGCTGCGCAGAGTCCGCTATCGCAACGCCGAGCTCGATTTTTCTTCGTCAGCGGCGTTGCTCGCCTCGCTGGAAGCAGCGCCGCCCGCCCCATACCTCGCGGCCGTGCCCGATGCGCTCGATTTACACTCACTGCGCGCGCTGCTCGATCAGCCGCTGATCCAAGCGCGGGCTCGCGATCCGGAGGCGATCGAGCGGCTGTGGGCGGTCTGTCAGATCCCGGATTTTCGGCACATCTTGTTCGAGGTGCACCTCGAGCTCCTACGCGACATCTTCGTGGCGCTCGCGGACGGGCCGCTGTCGGACGATTTTCTAGCCGCGCGCACCGAGGAATTCAGGCAAGAGAGCGGCGATGTCGACGCGATCGTGGCCCGCATCGCGCGCTTGCGAACCTGGGCATTCGTCGCCAATCGCGCTGGCTTTTGCGCCCATTCAGCGTTCTGGTCGGCGCATTTGAGCGGCTTGGAAGACCGCCTGAGCGACGCCTTGCACAGCAGCCTGGTTTCGACCTTCGTCGAGAAGCGCAGCAAGGCGCAACGCTCGCCTCGACCTTCTGAAGCCAAGCAGCGGCTGCTGACTCCGGAGCGCGAGGTCGACCGTCACCACCCGTTTGCCGCGCTCAGCCAGCTTCGCTTGCGGATCAACGGCAATGCTCCGAGCGCGCCCGCGCCGACGTCACTGGAGGAACTGGTCGACGCGCCGCACGAAGCCTTCGAGCTCGATGCGCGCGGCCGGGTAAGCGCGCAGGGCATCGCTTTGGCTCGGCTGGTGCGCGGCGCAAGCGTTACCGCGCCCAACATCGAGCTTTCCACGCTCGAAGAACTCGGGGCGGGCTTACGCATCCGGCTGCAGCGGCGCTTGCTGGCGTTTGCGCGCGACGCCGTGAGTCGCCCCTTGAGCGCGCTTTCCGAGCTTCGCAGCTCCGAGCAGCCCGCCCTGCGCGCCATCGCTTATCAGCTGGAAGACGGCCTAGGCACGGCGAGCGTCCGCGAGCTGCAAGCGTCACTCGCGGTGCTGACTCAGCAAGACCTGCAGCGCTTGCAGAAGCTCGGGGTAATTGTCGGGCACTTGTCGGTTTTCTTGAGCTCGACGCTGCGCGCTGCTGCGCTCGCGCAGCGAGCGACCTTCAGCTCGGTGTTCGAGCCCGAGCTGGTCTTACCGCCACCTGGCAAGACCAGCTACGACACGCGCACGCTCTCGGCGCAGGTTTGGCGCCGTCTCGGCTACGTCGAGCTCGGGCCGCGCGCGTGTCGCGCTGACCTCGCGGAGCGAGCGGCGCAGGCGCTCTTGGACGGCGCTTCGGAGCTCGAAGCGCTGCGCTGCCTGTCGATCCCGCGGCGTGATGCGCCGCGGGTCGCGCGTCGCGTTCGCGAATTGTCGCCGCCGCGCCTGGGCGCGGCGTGAAGCGCGCTCACACGCGAATGCGTCTGCGCTTGACCGGTTCGTCGGGCTCCACTTCTTCGATCGCGTTGCTGCTCAGGTTGCGGTAGCGCACTTGGCGCACCAGCCGGCCCTGGGCCATCAGCCCTTTGCCCTCTTCGAAGAACAGCCGCTCTTCCCGCCGGCGATTGCGCTCGAGCGCGGATTTGCCGAGCGCGGAGACTTCGTCCGTGTGCCATTGGCCGATGTCGTCCGGCAGCGGCTCGAGCACGCCCAAGCGCTCTTCGGCGGCGCCCGGCACCAGCTTGAAGATGAACACCAAGTAAACGGCGATGCCCAGAGCGGCGACGATCAACAGGAACAGGAAAAACACCGATCACCTCCGGAAGAGCAGCTCAGCGTGGGGCCTCTAGCACGGGCGGGGCGAAATCCGCAGGGTGCGCGCCGGCGGCCTCAATCACCTCTGGGATGTTCTGAATTTCGATGCCGCGCCAATACACGTTCCACTCGGGTAAGCGCATCATGCCGTCGCACACCGAGGCATACCAAGACGCGATCGGATTGTCGGCGCGGCCGCGCCAGTAGAGCGCCGGATAGTCGCGTGAGATCGCTTGCCACAGGTCACGGCCCATGCCTTCACCTTGGGCCTCGGGCTCGACCGCGAATTTGCTCAGGTACGGCACCGGGCTGCCGTGCGCGACCACGGCCGCGCCGCGGTACTCGGCCTCGACGTACACCGCGAGCGGCGTTCGCTCGAAGAACTCGTCGTCCAGCGCGCGACCGAAGCTTACCTCGAGCAGCCGCCGCAGCCGCTCGATATCGAGGTTCACGTAGGAACGGTGGCGCGACACGGCGCTGCCGAGCTTGATCAGCGTGCCTGCGCCTTTGACCGTGAACAGCTCCTTCAGCAAATTCAGCGGCGAGGTGATGCTGGCCAAGATCGGCGTCGGTTGCGACAAATCAATCAAGCGCTCGGCCGCTGCCAAGAGCTCGGAGTCACGCTTGGGCAAGGTCTTTCCAGCCACGATGCCGGCGCGGTCCGTGCGCAGATTGATGATCGAGATCCGCCCCGCGTCCGTGGGCAAGAAATAGCCCGGAGCCATTTCGAGCTTGCCGCGGGTCAGCGGCTTGAGCCCTCCGCGCCGACGAAGCAGCACGAATTTGCGCGTATCCAGCTCCTTGGCCAGCGCGCCGAGCTCGTTCAAGCGATCTTCGATGGTCTGGCCGACGATGGCGCCGAAATGTACGACGGGCAGGCGATCGGCGCGCAGCTCGGCCCGCAGCTTCTCGGCCAAGCCGGCCTCGCCCATCTCGTGCGGATAGGCTTCCATGCCCGCCAGCTGCAGACGTTTGACCAATCGCTCCGAGCTGCTCGCGCCCTGTTCGGGATCGTACAAGCCGAGCACGACCGGCGCGTGCAGGCCGAGGTCGGCCAGGAACTTGAGCTGCTCGACCAGCGAACCGAGCGCATAACGGATGACCGTCGCGCCGGGCGCGATGATACCGAAGCTCTCCGGCGGCAGCTTCAGGAACAGGCGTAGATAAAACTCCGCCTCTGAACGACGGCCCACGCTTTCCAGGAAGGTGAGCACGGCTTCGGCGGCGGCCGAGGCGGGGGCGGGCGCTGACACTCTCTATTTGATCTGGTTCTGAACGTAAGCGACGAGCTCCGCGCTGCCGACGACAGCGGGCTGGTCGAGCTTACGCGCATACCAACGGACCGTCCAATGCAACGCTTCCCCGGGCGCGAGCGTGTGCACCGCGCCTTGGTTTTCGACCTCCACATACTTGGGCGCGGCGAAGATCTCGATTTCCGCTTCGCCTGTAGGGCTCTGATCCGGGCTCAGGTCGGGAAAGCTCTTGATCAGCAGCAGATCGCCGGCAACGTGAGCGATCCAACCCTTGCCGTCGGCGAAAAACTTGGTCGGCGCGACCACGCTCGGATCGTGCGCGTACCAGCGCACGCCGTCCGCCAAGGTGGTCGATGGGAGGACCATGTTCGGGTCGTGCACCACGGGCTCGCTGGCTTCCGCGTAGAAGGTGATGCCGCCGGCGGCGACACGCGTGATCTCCCAGGGGGCCACCGCGACGGGCTCCGTGCCGCCGTTGCCGATCGTGTAGTCGATGACGATCGCCTGCTTTGCCAGATCGGCAGAAAATTTCTTGATTACGAACACGGTCGGGGCCGTCTCGTTCACCTGACTGGTCAGGGTCAACGTCAGCGCATCATTGACTGCCGCGTACGGCAGCGTATTTAGCGCGTTGATGCTGCCGGCGTCGGTGGGCGGCCATGCCCAGTTCTGCGGACTCGGCCAGAAGGTCGAGCCCCAGTTGTCCTCTTGACCGGTGGTCTGCGAGTCCGCCAGCAAATTGGGCCCCGTGCTGCCTCCCACGCGCAGCGCGGTCATGCGCGCGCCATTTTCGGGATCGAGCTCCAGGTAGGTGCTGCCCAAGCTCAGCTGATACTTGCCACCGTCCGTCGTCCACATCGCGATAGGGCCTCCGGCGCCTGCATTACCGCCCGCGGGCAGGCCCCCGCTAGCAGAATCGCCCCCTGCCTCGAAACCGGCACTCGCGCCGCCACAGGACAACGAGCTGCCCGGGCCATCCGAGCCACAGGTCACGCCCAGAACAGCGATCAGCAGCGTCCCGCTCGCGAACGCGAACGCTCGCCAGCGCTGGCTGGCGCGCGAACGCTGGCCCGCCGCAGCGGTTGGGGCGCTCATGTCCGCTTCGTACCACCCGCATTCCAGTGTCGCAATGAGCGCACGGCGCGAGCCTGCCCGCGCACAGACGTGGTAAACCGCGCCCCACGCCATGAAGCCAACGTTCCGCCTCAAACGCGCTCTGATCATGCTCTCCTCTGCGAGCCTCTTGCTCGCATTCGGTGCCTTGGCGAGTGGTGAAACGGTCGACGCGCTGCTGCGCCGCTACCCGTACGATCCGGCCTGCCCGTGGGGCCGCATCAGCAACGGCAAGGGGCTGATCGTGCGTTGCCTGGGTGAAGCGGAAGCGCAAGGGCTGCGCTCGGGAACGCTCGTGCAGTCCGGCACCCTGCCCGTCGCCGCTTCGGCCGCCAGCGGCGCACCCGCCGTGCCCGCCGCCGCGAGCGCGGCGCCACCGCCCGTGGCTCCAGAAGAGGGGGCAGTGGCCGACGCCAGCGCGCCCGCCCCTGCGCCCGCCCCGGCTCCCAGCACCGACAAGTTGGAGATCACGGTCGGCCCGGTCACCGCGGACACGGGCACCCTGGGCATCGGCAAGCTGGGTGCGGCGCGCGACCGCTACCTGAAGTGCGTCAACGACAACGGCGGCCTGAAGGACCCGAGCGGTGAAGTCCAGGTGCGCTTCATGCTCCGCCAACGCGGCCGCGCCGAGGGCGTCTCGGTGGCCAAGCGCAGCGGCGTGAGCGCCGAAGCCGCGCGCTGCGTGTCCGAAGTCGTCGATCGCCGCTACGTCGGTGTGCCAGCCGAGCCGATCGTCGGCGCGACGGTCGCGATCAAGTTCGTCAAGGCCGCGAAGTGAGCGGTCAAGAAGCCGAGTACCGCGCGCGCGAGCAGCGCTTCAACGCGGAGGCCGAGCGCCACGCGGCGCGCTCGCGCACGGTATCGAACCTGCGTGGCCTATCGTTCGCAGTGTTCATCGTCAGCTTGCTGCTCTCGGTCTTCGGCAAGACCAGCACGCTGGCTGGTCCTGTCAGCTTGGTCGGCCTGGTGGCGTTCTTGGCGCTCGTGGTTTGGCACAGCCGCGTGCTCGCGGAAGAAGATCTGGCCCGTCGCTTTGCGCGCGTGAACAAAGACGCCCTCGCGCGCACGACCGGTCGCTTCAGCGAGCTGGCAGAAAACGGAGCCCGCTTCGTCGACGCGGCGCACCCCTACACCAGCGATCTGGACGTATTCGGCGCAAGCTCGCTATTTCAGCGCATCTCGGTGGCCCACACCCGCGTGGGCCAAGAGAAGCTGGCCGGCTTCTTCAGCCACACCAGCCCGCCCGCCGCGGTGCGCGAACGCCAAGTCGCCGTGCGCGCGCTGGCGCCGCTGCTCGATCTGCGCCAACGCATCGAGGCACTGGCGCTAGGCATCGTCGACCCCGCGGGCAGCAAGCGCAAAGAGCCGCCGAACCCAGAGCCGCTCTTGCTCTGGGCCGAAGAGAAACCGCAACTCAAACACTGGCTGCACGTGGTGTGGGCCGCGCGCATCCTGCCGTTCTTCACCATCGGCGGCATGGTGCTCTGGTCGAGCTTCGGCCGTTCCTGGCTGTTCTTCACGATCCCCGCCGTACTCTCGCTGTTCACGCTCTCGCTCGCCAACGCCATTTCCTCGCGCGTCTTCCACGCCGTCTCCGAGACCCAGGGCGCCTTCCTCCGTTATGGCACCCTGCTCGCCGAGCTCGAATCGCTAAACGTGGATGCGCCGCTGATTGTCGCCGCTCAAGCCCGCCTCAGCCAGAGCGGCAAGAAACCGTCCGAAGAAATGCGCCGCTTCGAGCGCGTGGTCGGCTTCTTCGAGCTCAAACACAACGGCATGATCTACCCAGTGGTGAACCTGTTCTTGCTCTGGGACGTGCACTGCGTGCTCGCGCTCGAAGCCTGGCAAGAACGCGCCGGCCGCTTCGTTCGTGAATGGCTCGATGTCGTGGGCGAAGCCGAAGCCCTTTCATCGCTGGCCGGCCTCGCCCACGACGAACCCAGCTTCTGCTTCCCCGAGTTCAGCGAAACCCCCTGCTTTTTGGCAGAAGAACTCGGCCACGTGCTGATCGACGGCAGCGTGCGCGTAACCAACCGTGTCACGCTGCCCGAAGCAGGCACCGCGCTCCTGGTCACCGGCTCCAACATGTCCGGCAAAAGCACGCTGCTGCGCTCGATGGGCGTAGCCAACGTGCTGGCCTTCTCCGGCGGCCCCGTGTGCGCCACGAAGCTCGTGCTCTCCGAGTTCTCGCTGATCACCAGCATTCGCATGAGTGATTCACTCGCCAGTGGCGTCAGCCACTTCTACGCCGAACTCAACAAACTCAAAGCCGTCGTCGACGGCACCGCTGGCACCAAACCCGTCTTCTTCCTACTCGACGAAATCCTGCACGGCACCAACTCCCTCGAACGCCAAATCGGCGCCCGCTGGGTGATCGGCGAGTTGATCAAACGCGGCGCCCTCGGCGCAGTCTCCACCCACGACATGGGCCTCGCCGAACTCGAGCCCACGCTGATGAGTCGAGTCACCTTGATTCACTTCCGCGAAAGCGTGAAGGACAACGAAATGAGCTTCGACTACAAGGCGCACCCCGGCCCAGTGCAAGCGGGCAACGCGCTCCGCCTCATGCGCCGCATTGGGCTCGACGTGCCCTTGGCTTGAGGGCTCGAGACGCCGCGCGCTCCTTCCGGCGTGACTTGGTGCGCGCTCGCCGCGCCCCCGCCGTCGCACCCCCGCCCGCTTGACTGGCACTAGCAGCGGACGGCGCGAGCCGCGTTTTCGCGGTTTGCCACCTTCGCTAACGTTGGCCGAAAAAAGACGCCTGCTGAAAGCGCAGGCCATCCAAAATCTGCTCGA
>Ga0247760_1000674_pt1 | contig 36102 bp, 28 predicted proteins | sample UWRJL171409R4_FD_179936 | JGI IMG/M metagenome (GOLD analysis project Ga0247760, IMG submission 179936) | Plant litter microbial communities from Arlington Agricultural Research Station in Wisconsin, United States - UWRJ-L171-409R-4 | ecosystem: Environmental > Terrestrial > Plant litter >... | reverse complement strand
CAAGTGGTCTTGGCCAACGATTCGATTTTTCTCTAATGCTTCTTTGTCGTCTAACGGGCTGGCTGAAGGGCAAGGGTAGAACAGACACTGGCCAGGACACCGGTTCGGTCTTGTGTCGACGGGTTGATTTGGTGTCGATACCACCGAGGACACTTGAAGAGCAAGAAAAGAAAAAGAAAAAAAAAAAAGAAGAAGAAAACTTACGAGCAATCCCCTCGGCACCCAGGTCGCAGAGCACAAGCAACTGCTCCCTGGTCCCAAACACCATCAACGGCCAGCTCGGCATGGCCGGCGCCATGTCGCGCATCCAGCGGTACCAGAATTCCACTTCTGGCACCGTGTACTGCCACTCTGCCTGATTTTTTGTCTCAAAAGTCAGCTATCAAATCCATAATGACAAAATTGAATCGAGATCAAACTAAAACCCAAGAACAGAAGAAAGAGAGAGAAAGAAAAAACTTACAGTGCAGAAAAAGTCAAACGCCTTCCACTCTTCTCTCGGACTCGTCAGCCGTCCCCACGAAGGAATGTCGCGAATCGCCGAGGAGGTGGCTGCCGTCGACGCCATGGTTGCGAGGGAATGAGCCGCGGACATTTCTTCGTCAGTTCTGGTGTTGCCGTTCACATTGGTCGACATTTTCTTTCTTGTCGTTCTTCGGGGAGGTGAGGTAAATTCGGTTCTGGTGTAGTCGGTTGTGCGTCAGTCAAGTGAAGATGAAGTTGGCTTGAGTGAAATCGTAGAGATCGCGTGGGGTGAAAATTGGAATCGGGAAGATCGGAAAGTGGAATTCGAGATGGGACGTGGGAGATGGAGACTGGGTTGACGTTCCAGGGAAAAAGGTAAAGCGTGTACGGCATGTGCGCGATGGAGTGTTGAGAGGAGTGAAAACTTACAAGTTCTTCTTCAGCGGTGAGGAGGAAAGCAAGCAGAGTGAGTGAGCAAATAAAGTTTGCTCGAGGATTGTCTGGTTGCTGAAGATCCAAAGAGAAAAAAAATTCGGGAGAAGGAGAGAAGGGACGGTGAGCTGGGTAGAAATAGTTTTCCTAAGGACCTGAGGACCCGCCTTGTTTCGGCGTGTCTGCCCAGCGTGTTGAGACTAAGCGGGTCCGTCCATCAAGGTCGCGGCAAACAATCAACAATACATGGCACTGGGCTATTCAACATGGCAAACGACGCTGGGGGCGGACCCGCCAATCTGTTGACGCTTCTGCTTCTTTCCCCAAACAACAAACTGGAGGTGATTTTGAATGCCCTCATCACGAGGCTGTCTGGGGGTGAGTTCTAGATGGACGTGTCACATATAGATCCAACTGCGGAGAACAAGGCAAGATAGAGCCGAGAATATCTCAGAACAAGGCTACAATAAGGCAATGGATGTTTTCGGGGCACAGAGAATCACAGTCGTCCACGCCATTCGAGGCAATCCACAGGCTTGAGCGGACTCCGAAGCTCAGCCTTCTCCGGAAGGCCCCGGAACAGGCCGGGCGACCTACATGCGACCTGGCATGACAAGCCACAGTAGACAATCAAATTTGCCAGATTCTTTAAGGCGTCACAGACAAACAAGAATTAAAAGCATTTATCTTGGAACAGTGGCATTTGTCGAGCAATTCACAAGTCTAGGGGCACTCCGAGGGCCTCGGAAAGGGGCTCCAGAAAGCGCCGGACCTTCTCCGAGCAGCCTCGGGCTACAATTTGAGCGACATTAGACAAGCAACATTGGACAATATAGTTTGCCGGGCTTTTCTTTGAGGCTTTCCAGGCGAGTGAGAATCAAGGCTATCTATCTTGGAATGGCGGCGCGCGTCGGCAATTCACCAGTCAAGTGCACTCCGGAGAAGGCCGGAACAAGCCGGGCCTGCTCCTGGCGCCACTACAAGCCACATCAGACAATCAGGTTTATAGGGTTACTCTTTTGAGGATTCACGGGCAAACGAAAGTCAAAGGCTATCCATCCATCTTGGAACAACGGTAAGGCGTTAAGCATTTCACAAGTTCGGATGCACTCCGGAGAACGGCGGCCTGCTTCCGGGCGACCAAGGTGAATATGAGAGATTAAATCAGCGAGCTTTCTCGCGCCAGAATCCAGTCTTTTTTTGATCTTGAGATCTTCAAAGGCCAAAAACTGATAGCTATCCATCTTGCCAAAGCCCACTAAATTTAAAGGCCGTCTATCTTTGCAGCCGTAGAAGAGGACATATCATGTTTGCCTTTGACCCTGCTCAGTTAAGCCAGCCCGTGATTTGCCGTCCCAGCCAACAGTGAGGGCTCCAGAAGGCGGGCGCCGGACCGAAGCGGACCTGCTCGGCGGCTCCGAGTGACCCGGCATCACCACCACAAGGCAGACCAATCAAGATCACCGGATTCTCATTTGAGAGTTCACAGCCGGGGAATCCAAAGCTTGGTATCTATTGTGAACAATCTCATACTGTAGCTATAAACACCATCTCCATTCTCGTGGCAGAGACCAAGCGCGTCTCAACTGCCGTTGGACCTGCTCAGCAGGAAAACACATGAATCGCGTCAGGCAAAGAGGGTTCGTCTGTTCTCCACGTGTACTTGATAGTTCTTGCGCTACAACTAAACTCCAAGCAGCTGAGACTCGTCCAGCTTCTCAGGAGGAGAATCGCCGCTGACGAAAACGACTTGTACCGCGGCGTACCTATTCAGAAATATGATAAGCCTGTAATCAGGATACAAAGAGGGAGAGAAAACCATACGACACTAAACAGAATACTTACGCAGCAGTAGTAGCAATAATCTCAGCGTTCCGCGCATCAGTCAAGACAGCTAACGCCAGCGAACACAGAGCCGAGAATGCAACAATGGTGCCAAGATGCGGACGAAACCTCGCGCGCGGCTTGTAGATGAGAAGTTTAGGTTGCCCCTGGTTCGACGGCGGTCTTTCTAGGTGTAAGGTAAGCAATCATTGATTCCAATCAGGAATTAGTAATATGGGAAGGCTCTTCGACTGACTGACTGACTTACCTCGGTTTGAAAGGGGCGGGCAAAAAACTTGAGCAGAAAAGATGTCATGGGGTCCAAGGCACTGCCGCCCAGAGCTACGAGATCCTCGTAGACGTTGTCCCGGAGAAAGTGCTTGTCTTTGTCTTTCAGGGCGCCGCTGTTGTCGCTGACGAAATCGTTGAGCGTTTTCCACGTCCTTCTTCGAGGTCTTCGGAGAGCTAGGATGGAAGCATGGGCTTGAAGGGCGTTGTCTGGGTTGCTAGTTAACTACCGTCAATCCCACATCGTTGTAGTAGTAGTAGTAGTAGTAGTAGTAGTAGTAGTAGTAGTAGTAGTAGTAGTAAATCGGCTGCCCTGCTCAAGCGTGCCGGCAAGGAACAACAACGCGGAGATTTCTTCAAAGCGATGGCTACCTACGTCCGAGTCCTTCAGCTACAGCTAAAGCACCGTGCCGCGCCCCGAGAATCATCACCGTCCCGCCAGGCCCTGCGACAGATGATGGAGATGTTACAGCACAAGTTCCACGGAGCCCGAGTGACCTTTGAGGTGTCGTGGTGTGGCTGTCAGACGCGATGCGGGTCAATACAACGCTCACCAGCTCGATTGCGAATCTACCCAAAAGGTTGCTGGATCCGGGAAAGATCACCGTCGACATGATGCAGACGCTGGCTGAGTATGTCGTCAAATGGTACACGCCCAACGCACTCGGCTGTGCTGTCGTTTTGTACGAGCGGATCTTGGCTGAACTCGACGGTGCTTACTCCTCTCCGAGCGACCCCGACAAAAAAAGGGCCCATGTCGTCAGAGAGCTGGCCAAGGTCTACGTAGAGATGCTCGGATGCAACGAGTATTGCGAGGGCATCCTCCCGGATATCTCGCCGGCCCAATACGCCGTCATCCAGCAGGGCCTCGAGGAAATCGAAAAGTGCGGCACCGTCTCTGAGCGCCTCGAGTTCTACCAGCACCTCGGCGCTCTCCACGTTCGCTATGCGGCCAAAGATCCGCGGTGCAGCAGCCAAGAGGGCGAGCGAATGCTGCGAAACGTCTACGAGACGCAAGCGCGGCTGTTTGGCTTGCCTGACCACCGCTGTGTGACAACCGTGGACATTCTTTCACGTTACTATGTCGAGCGAGGGGGACGGGACGTCGAGGCTGCCCAGCTGATTCAGGATACTCTTCAGGCCGTTGGCGCCGCTACTTGTCAGCCGGAAGACGAGAGTGGTGAGGGCGGCGAAGAGAACGAAGACGAGGAAGACGCAGAAGATGCCAAGTGGCGGGGGGTCGTTGAGAAATGGGAAGCCTTGGTGGCTCGGACGGACACTAGAGCCGCAAGCAGGGATATCGACTTCGCGATGATTCTTGCAAAGTGCAACTTGCAAGCCCGGCTGATGCAGCTACTCGCTCCTCCCGGCTGGGTCTGGCAGGACAGCCGGCTATACCTATGCGACATAACCGAGATTCGATTCCGGCGTGTGGCTATCACTGACGCGCTTGACAACTACCCCGTGCGTATTACACAGCTGGGGGATGGACTGCTGGACATTCGATTACCCATCGCAAACCACCCCTTCTGCACAGGCGGCCCCTTGACGAGTATGTCTGTGTCTGAGGTGGTCCGTTCTGTCCGAGAATCACATTTCTACATCCAGTTGCTTCTGGTAAACTCCGAACGGATTACCCCTGACAGCAGCAACAGCAGCAGCTCGGGTGACGACGATAGTGATGGGGATAATCTGGGCCCCCAAGTGTGCTGTTCATCGTGGGAGACAATGGGCCTCAGCAATAGTCCCGACGAAGCAGCAAGCCACCCGAAGCCATCAACCCTAGCCAAGTTGGGCACCGACCACGCACTCTGGGTTTTCCCACGAGACTTGGGTCCTCCAGCAGCAGGTACAAACACAACACTGAGTTACCAACTCGAGGAACTACCCGATCGTCCCAAGGAGTGGCTGGTTCGCGTGACGGAGTCGTCAGCACGCGAATCCCCGCCAATTTACCTCTATATTGGTGATGATATGAGTCGACCACCGACCCTCACTTATGTTCACCGCGTTCGAAACTCCACATGGGAGTGGCGAGGAGGGTCCACTGACAACATGAATGGTGACGAATTTGCTTGTTCCGTCGACGAGAAGAAAAACAAGGGCAGCAGCGAGAGCTCAAGCCCTGATGGCAGAGCACCTATATCCGTCGTCTGCCCATATGTAACGTACGACGAGCTGCGCATGACGAAGGGATTTGGCTGGGGTTTCAAATATGCCAACTTTGTGCAGCTCCTGCGCGCTTCTGCTCATTAACAACGGGGTGGTGGCATGGCGGACACGAGCAGCATCTTGGCGATCAAAAAAGGCCATGTGCAGAGAACCGGCGGGTGTGGAGCAGCAGCAGCAGCAGCAGCAGCAGCAGCAGCAGCAGCAACAAGCAGAACAAGTTCCCACGATTTTGTTAGATGGTGCCCACGACATGAACCATGGAACGCACGGCTTCTTCAACCACGTTCCCGGGACGGGGGCTTGGATTTGCGACAACGGTCCCGTGCGCGGTTTCCATCTCTTATCCTCCAACTGGGTGGACTGGACGGCCTTTGAGGTCACTGACGAGAAGCTAGGTAGCGTTGAGTATCCAAAGCTGCAATCCACAAACAATGAGCCCATCCGGGTGCGGGGTGTGGTCTCGGGTAGTTGGATCCCGGATACGCTCGAGGGAAGATTTGTCATGGACAGGGTGTTTGTTGTTGACGCTATGTTCATAAGGAACGGCACAGACACACATCAGTCCCCGTTGGACTTTCTGATTTACCGAGACGCCACTGAGGATGGAGCGAAATTCAAGGCTGAGCGTGAGCTGCGAATTCTTTATCTATCTACCTTATCCGATCTGACTCTAACAGCGTACCTATCTATAGTGACATCTGCCGAGAAGCGAAGTTTGATAGGCTCACTTAACCCATCAGTCTTTCGCTACGCAGACATGAGTCTGCTGGAAGGTTTTGCAGGTGCTGCCTGGATTAAGAAGCCAAAGAAAAAGAAACCTGGTGAGTGACTGGAGCCCCCCTCCCTGACGTTTCTGACATGGTTCTCACCGTTGTTGTTTTTTTTTTTTGCTGCACGTATACAGCACGAGAACCGACGTTTGAAGAACGAATGATGGCGGAATCAGAGAGGCGGGAAGGCTTGCTTGCCGTCTACAAGCAAAATCTGATCAAGTACCAGGGTGACGAGCCAATGCTGAGCAAGGTCAGGATGGACCACGACCTCCAGCTGAAGGAATGGGCAGACTGGGATGAAACGCAGAGGTTAATAATTCAGAGTATGGCGCAAGTGTCAAGGGAGTGAATGCTGTTGTAAAACCCTGGCAAAGGGTTGCCAAAAGTGAAAGAGGAGAAATGGTTGTGCTCCAGAGTTGAGCAGACAGATAGACTCTTATAATTGGCACCTTTGGGTGCTGTAACCTACCTACCTAGGTAAGGTAGTTGGTCTATACTGCCCCGGGAGCTGGTCTTCTTGTTTGTTTCGTCCAAGCAGGTACAAACAAGCAACTATACTTGCCCAGATACTACGACAGCTCCTCCCAGATGGCGGAAATCGAGACCACGTTGGAGGAGCACGTTGCATCTCCACGGGGTTCCGACTGGAAAAGAAATGCGTCCGGTCACATCAGGAGAAGACTGTCAGGCGGTCTTGGAAAATGAGTTCCATATATTGCGAGGAACCGGTTGTTTCAACTGTTCCAATCATGACGGTTGTTATGGTGCCGGGTGGTGAGGGCGATGTTCCGATGGTGGTGGGGGTGTGTAGTTGGTGTCGAAAATAATTGAAACCTACCCCAAACCCAAAAATGATCACTTTGCGGCCTTGTTGATACTTGTAGCTTGCACGCGTGACGGCAAAGACTAACGTATCCAAACAAACAAAAGGGGTATATTGTTTCATGACGTCATCAGAATTACCATATCCAAAGTCGGCTCGCGCCGTACCTGTAGCCCTAACCAAGCCAGGACGCCAGATGAAAACCGCAGAGAAAAGAATCAAGTCCTGAAAGGCCAGTCTCCAGCTTGCCTCTCCACATCTACCCATATTTCGTGCTTGACTACAATCACTCCCGAAGAAGTGGACGGCCTGTTGTCATGTAGAGCCACTTTGGCTCGGCCTCGGCTGCGACTTCTGTCGCTGTCGTACAGTCCCAGTATATCATCGACGCTATCGCTCCTTTCTCTCGTCCGGGCCCGCTCAGGTCTCTGGATCTCTGGCTCCGGGCTCGGTGATGACTCTACCATGGTGTGCGACGATGCGGAGTCTCGGAGAAAAGTGCTTAGTTCTAGGTCATAGCCCGGTTCGTCTGATTGTGTTCCCTGTTGTTCCTCCTCGATCTCCCCCATCTTGTGGTTTGTTGCTTCAACTGCCGTGCTATCATCCACCACGGGCTTCTCCGGTGTCTGTGGGGTCTGTGGTGGCTGTGTCGGAGGCTTGTTCTCACACATTGTGAACATTGGCAGTTCGGGGTCGCTGTTGTGTGTATGGGCCCGATCGCTGTACCCAATGCTCATGCCTCGCTGCTTGAGGTATAAGGGACGCAGGGTTGGAATGCCCAGGCAGACCATGGCGACGGCGATCTCGGCGCCCGCCCAAACGAAGTACATTGCAAAGTTTACTAATATGGTTAGCAAAAACCCCAGGGAAGGTCAGAAGCAAAACTTACAGGTATAATCATTAATTTCTAGCTGTGAAAGTACCACCGTGCGGACAATGCCACATGCTCCGGCTCTGGGGTACAAGTCAGCCCAACCGTTGACGACACATGGACTCAAGGACACTTACATGACACCAAGACTCATGCCGCTGGCCAACATGACCTTTTCTCTCCGAGGCATACGGAGCGACCAGATGAACATCCAAGGAAAGATGGCAAAGAAAAAGTCGCAGGCACTGGACCAACCACCGAGTCCAACACTCATTGGTTGGATCTGGATGTTCCATGTCCCTGGTGTCCTCAAGGGATCCCAGCTCGCCTTGACGGGGGTTGTTTGGTTCCACAACATGACGGTGAGGGCGAACGAAGTGCCGGCTGTGACGGTGATGAGAACCCAAAGGGCAATCTTCTGTCCTCGCAGCTGAACAACGCGTAGTAGAAAGAACCCCATGGATAGCTTGGCCATGGCATTGCCGGTGATGGCGAAAGTGTTGGCAACATAGGTCCAGAAGATGGCGTTCGACGAGTCGGCAATCTCGAGAGTCCAGAAACTTTGGCCGAGGCCATAGTAGACGGCAACCTGGATGCTGGCTGTGAAGACGAGTAGGAAAAGGCCGGTCCAAGCGAATAAGTGGTCCTCGACGCCGACAAACCTAATGATGCGGATTCGAGTGTAGAGTCGAAGGATGACGAGAGCTAGTGAAAGGGCAGTCATGGCCCACATGGCAATGGCCACTTGGATTCCCCTGTGCATCTTGGCATCACCGTTCGGGGAGGGAGCGGTATGGCGGCAAGGTGTTCGTCAAGGACAACATGTCACTTGCTGTCGACTCGTCGAGGAACCCGAGGGGTGAATAATACCGCGCGAGGTGAAACAAGAAAAGAGGAAAAGAGGGAAAGCGTGTGACGAGGGCGACAGGAAGGCGTCTGCTTTTGTTTCTTTTGGGACCCGCGAAGTCGGATCGACTCCGGTCGAGACCCCGCCCATTTTTCTTCTTCTTTGATGCCTTTGCAGTCATGCGCAATCGAAATAGCACAGTGACCGCGTCGCGATTGGCGACTGGTCGGTGGCTTGCAGACGGGACATGAGCCCAGGCGATCAACCCAGACCGTGGGCGCCGAGGCCAATGTTCCGTTGACGAATCCAGCAGTGCATTTCTGCAATGGATGCGTCCGGGCACGGCATTGGCTGGAAACTCGGCGTCGTCAGCCAACAGGAAAGCGGGGAACCTTGAGATCGCTAAACTTGCAGGAACGGGAGCGCCGCACTTGCCAAGACCGCGTTTCTGCTCTCTCATGGGTCCGCCGTCCGAGACCCCCAAGTCCCAGCATCCACAATAAGCGCCCGTCGCCCACGCGAGCCATACCATTCCCTTTTTTTTTTTTATCAGTTACGACTGTTGTCTGTTGTGCCGAGGGACAAGCTCTGATGTCATTGCTTGCGATGGAGAGACCGGTCCGAAGTGGCCGAATTTTGGGCGAGAAACACCCCCTCCGACCCCGCCAAAGACCATGCCGCGTTTCTCGAGCCTCGAACCCCCCCAACCACAGCAGAAAACCCGAGGCCCATGCGGTATAGCATTAACTATAGCGAAGAAACGAGCGGAAACGACGAAACACCGCCTCGATGCCTTCCAAGGGCCACCTTTCGCATGGCACACCCAAATTTCCACCATCAGTGCGATTCAGGGGTTTGGGACAATCCACCCCCACTTCCCATGCACACCGGGGAAGTCGGTTCCCAACGGCAGTTCGCACAAGGCGAGGAATTAAATCCGTGCGGCTCTGCCTTGGGATTGGCCATTGCGGGAGCGTTCTTCAACTGCGGTGTCGGCACTATCGATGTGCTGCCATGTGGGCCTCGAGGGTGGGTGGCGTCCAACGGCTCTGATTGGACAGCGGGGCAAATTGACATGAGAATCCAATTCCGACTTTCCAGCTCAGCAGCCCTAAAGGTGTTTAGCTCGGCATTTTCGGATCTGGCTTTGATGAGGTATTCGTTTTTATCGCAATCTTTGCGGCCGGGACAAAATCAATGTCAGTGCAAAGCTGAGCAGCTGGGTGGTGAGCTGGCCAAGTCTGAAGAGCTACATGTATGCTCCCCCTCAGCCCCCAGCCACATATCGCCACGCCCTAATATTGAAGCCGAGAACATGCCCGCCTTTTTCAGCTGAGGCAGACACCTGCCTGCGAAGTTGAAGACGAAACGGAGCGAATCCTAATTCCCGCAAGCCTAATCAGGTTTCCACCACCAACACTCGGCTCGTCGATCGGGTCTTAGGTGGTGACAGTCGCGGGAACGTTGGCAGAGACATCCCCGACTTCAACCTTGGCACTCAAGGTCAGTATTTGACGCAGTGGTATTCCAGTGGCTTCCGGTACAGATGGAGTGTCAATTGTCTATGATTAATCCCCAGAAAGCCTGCTTTCTACGCATGACACTTTAAATCTGTTTTGCTTTGCATGTGGTCAATGAATGAATTATGTAACCCTTCAAGACCTGAACAGCATGCGGATCAATCTCTGTTCCTTTGTTAGTTTTTCTTTCTCCAACATCGACAGGTTCACTTACGGCAGTGCGTAACAATCCTAGGTCCCCTCAAACGCAAGTCCCTGCGTGCGCCTCCTTCCTCCCAGTCTTCAACAGATATGCCAGCAGCTTCCAGGTCAAGAAAAACAACATTTGTCTGGACCGGCATGGCCAATTCCCCGCCCGCCGCCGTCCACACCTCTGCCAGCTCCCGGGCTACCCGATGGCCTTCAGCAAGCCTGGACCCCTTTCCCGTTCCATCTCTGCCAAAGACATTATACAAGCCCGCTGCGGCCATGGCCAGGGCAATGCCCGGCTGTCTCATGGCCCCACCGACACTCTTGCGGACTTTTTTCGCCTTGTGAATAAACGCAGAACTTCCAACAAGCACCGAACCAACCGGCGCACACAGCCCTTTGGTGAAACACAAACTCACACTATCGGCGGGCTGACACAGCTCCTCCAGCGTGCCGGCACCCGCAACCGCGGCTTCCCAGAGCCGCGCTCCGTCAATATGTATGGGTATGTCGTGAGCTTTGGCTAGCGTGGAGATTTTCTGCAGTTCAGCTAGCGGGAGGATGGCGCCGCTATGGGGATTCTCAAGAGAGATGACGCGGGTAGGACAGCTGTAAATATCCTCCTCAAAAACCATGCACCGACGCACATCCGAGACACAGAGGTGGATTCCGTTGGATGGTATGACAGACTGGATCATAGCGCCGGCGAGGGATGCAACACCGCCGGCTTCCATGGTAAGGATATGGCTACGGTGATCGGCGAGGATGCCCATGGGCGGCTGGAGGAGATGCGTGCGCAGGGCGACTTGGTTGGCCATGGTTCCGGAAATACAAAATAGCGCGGCCTCCTTGCCGGTGATGGAGGCTATGTGATTTTCTAGGGGGGAAAAACCCTCTTCGTCGAAAGCATCGGCGAGGGAGGCGCCCAAGGCGGCTTGGAGCACTTTCCCAGTACCAATGTCAGCGAAAACAAAAAGCAGAAGAGAGTGGTGGGGAATGGACGCAAGCAACGTACTACTTGGTATAGGCAGAGTGACAATGTCACCTATATGCAATTTGATCATTAGCAGGGAAACTAACGGCACACAAAGCGGTTATAGGCATGATGCGCAATGTGGTGTCAACCAGACGTACTGCGAAAGTCAGAACCACTGCTGCCAACACCCGACTGGAGCTGCCATGCCGAACCAAGAGGGGCGGGCGTCTTCTGCAGAGGGCTGTCGCCCGTGCCGTTGACAAGACATGTCGTTTCCGCGTCAACGGGATAGTCGCACGCCATAGTTGTCGACAAGGGGGGGGGGGTTCGCAATTTTGGTGAGCTGTAGCTGTGGGTGCGTCAAGCATCAATGTCAACTCTGGTGATCTCTGGATAGTGATCTCCCACTACCGGAAGCTGATTTGCGCCAGGGCTTCACCAGACATGTCCTATTTATATACTTAGCCAATACGGCTGGCCATCTATGAGCTATCTCATCTGTAGTCCACGGTGTCAACTGTATCTTCCGTATCCACCGTGTGCTCCGTGTGCTCCGTGTGCTCCGTGTCCGCCGTGTCTGCCTTATCCTTCCGTCGCTTTCACCCTTCACCGTGTTTTCTGTGTCTGTTTCCCCGTAGTAGATCATCTCATGGGCAACACGTCACATGTAATCCTCTATTGTTTGTTTGTTTTGTCTCTTAGGTAGGTAAGGTAACCATAATCATGAGAGTGGGACTGGGCTCAGCCTTGTGTTTCGTCACACGGGATATGATATGATATAGTACCGAGACACAAACACAAACACGCCGGGGACTGGACTGGACTAGAATTTGATCTTGGTGCTGAGAAAATTCGGAACCTGGCAACTCACATCATATCACGGGCAGGTTGGTCATGCTACACATTCCAAACACAATGATCCTCACCTCATCTCATCTCCTAAAAGTTCTTTCCTGTGTACCTACAGTCAAACTTGTCCCGCCAAGTTTCTTTCTCGTGTAACCTTACTTTACCTTGCCGGGCAAGGTAAGCTGACAGCCACCAAACGAGTGTTTGGTATACCATGTTGGGTCTGACATGTCTGTCGCGTTTTATGTACTTGCATCTGACCTAGCGTGCTTTTTATACTCGGATCTGGCGTGTTTTTCCCCTAGCATATCAGCCAACTCTTGTGTTCCCTTGTCTTTTGGAGCTCTATGTCTTCGAGACCAGACTTGATTCCACCGACTCAGACTTCACACACCGCCGTATCCACCCATCAAGAAAAAAAAATGGGTGGCACGGTGGACTGATTTCTCAGCCTGTACGCACACGGACAAGATCCTGATTGCGAGGCTATTGCGAAAGGATGTGACGACCTTTGGTCTGGGTCAAGTCAGAGGCTTGAGCGAGACGTCTGGTGAAAGCCAATTAAATTGTCTTTAAGAAGGCCCTGCATGTCTGTTAGCACATCTTTTTAGCACATTCTCTCCTCATCTAAACAAAGACAAAACCCAAACCCATAGTTTAAGTTTCAGTCATGGCCACCCCCGACATCGGGGAGAAGGCCCTTGCGGACTTGATTCGCTTTGTCCGGGATACTTCACCCTTTTATCAGAAATCACTGGCTCGTCTCTCCACCGAAAATCCCAGGCTAGAAGACCTGCCTATCGTTGATTCGGACGCATTCTGGAAAGCCAACTCGGAGAAACCCAATGGCGTCATGACGGCCCCCTTTACCGATGGTTACGTTGTCCGAAGCGGCGGCTCGACTGGACCCCCTAAATGGGTCTACATGACCAAGAGAGAACTTGAAGTCGTGACCAAATCGACGGGCTGCGCAATGAGTAAAGGATGCGGGTTGGTTCCGGGCGACCGTATCGCCAACTTGAGCCATCACGGCTCCATGTATGGAAGCTCCTTGCTTTTCACGGCCAATTTGCATGAAATTCCCATGCCCACCGTTAGCCTCCCCATCAGCGGTAACGAGGGTCTCGAGGCTATGGCCAAGTGGATGGAGGTCTTTGACGCAACTGTCATTCTCACCAACGTTTCTACCGCTCGACGCCTCGCTGAGCATTACCAGCAACAAGGCAAAACCCTCGACAGCGTCCGCCTCATCTTGTACAGCGGTGAGAATTTCACCAAGCCCCTCCGCGCCGTGTACAAGGCCGCGTTCCCCAACGCTACCATGTACCCATCTCTGTATGGATCCGTTGACGCTGGTACCATCGCCGTTCCTCCCAGGCCATTTACTGACGAAGACGACGACATCCACCCCATCTATAAGACCTTGACTGATCTCGTCATCCTGGAGATTGTCGACGACCACGGCGTTCCCATCACCTCCCCGGGCAAGATCGGATCTCTCATCGCCACCCACCTCCATCGACGCCAGCAACCCCTGCTGCGGTACCCTCTCGGTGACAAAGCGTCGTGGGTTGATTACCACGAGCATACCTTCCGATTGCACGGACGGGATTCCTCAGTCGGGCTGAAAATCAGCACGACGCACCTCCCGCTGACATTTCTGCGCAGCGTCGTTGTCGAGGAATTGGCCAAACACCACAACGGTGAGATTGACCCTGTTGCGTCGCAGTTTTTGACATGCTACGCTTCACCGTCGTCTCACCAGCAAGTGGCGATTGTGCGTATCGCGACTCGGGAACCAGTGGACGTTGAGAGTGTTATTTCTGAGCATTTCCCAAAGCGATTGGAACAGCGGATTGCAGAGGCGTCACCAACGTGGGTGAAGAATCGGGGGTTGGGGAATATCGGGCCGTTACAGGTGGAGTGGATCTCCCCCGAGAAGTTGGTGGTGCGCAAGGAGACGGGTAAGTTGGTGGATGTTATTGAGGAGAGGTACTAGCTCAGTTCGGTTCGAGCTGCCTGATAGGATACCGCGGTATGAATCTGATATCTATTTTGTCTCTACTCCGAGTATCTAAGACATGATACCTATCGAGCAGGCCACTGCTACCATGGAACTTGAACTGACCTGAACTGATGACATCAGAGATCAGAGTTGATACGGCCGGGCCACAGAGCTTGACAAACCTCGACGCCTCAGTGGGTACTCTCAGACTCGCTCGCACTTGCCCTTTCTACTACTATACCGCGCAGCCATGTGATGAAGTTAAAATACAGAGGTCCCGCAGTGAATCAGCGTGAATCCCATCACCAGTTGACACCGAAACAAAGTTTGCAGACTCGTAAACTTGAAACCAATCGTCCCTACCATGGAAGAGAAGAAGCAACCCTCATCCACTTCGCCCTCTGACGCCCACCAAAAGAAACAGGATTTGATACCGCCCGATTCCGATTCCCATTCCAATCCCCAAAATCTCCGTCTCGTAACGTGGGAAGGCCCCGACGATCCGTCCAACCCCAAGAACTGGCCCTCCGGCCGGAAATGGCGGACCGTCTTCGCCGTGTCGGGGTTCGTGCTAATGAGTCCGCTTTCCACCACCATTGTTGCTCCCGCCCTCGATGTCATTGCCAAAGATCTACAGGTCAAACGGGATGCGGAAAAGGCCATGATTCTGTCGATATTCATGCTGGGATTTGCGGTGGGTCCCCTGTTTATCAGCCCAGTCTCGGAAATCTTTGGACGCACCAGGGTGTTGCAGGGGTTTAACTTGGGGTTTTTGGCGTTTAACACTGCGTGCGGGGGGGCGCAGACCGGGCCGCAGATTTTGGTGTTGCGGTTTCTGGCTGGACTCTTTGGGAGTTGTTCGGTGGGGGTGAGTGTCCCGCAAACCCCGTGCTCTAGAGCGTTGTCTTGCTGATCTGGTTGTAGATAGGGGCTGGCACACTTGGAGACATGTTTGACTCTCATGGGCGCGGCAAGGCCATGGCCGTCTACAGCCTTGTCCCTCTGATTGGACCGGTACTGGGTCCCATCATCGGAGGCTTCCTCACTCAGCATGTGTCTTGGCGCTGGGTGTTCTACCTCACTTCAATACTTGATGCTTTCGTCCAGATCTGGGCTGTTTTCTTTCTTGAAGAATCGTATACCCCGGTATTGCTGCGTCGAAAGAAAGATCGGATGGTAAGAGCAGGAGTTACCAATGTGTACACCGAGCACGATTTTCCCAAGGGCTCCATCATGCAAGTGGTGCGTCTCAACATGATTCGTCCCTTCAAGCTGTTGGCAACACAAATCGTCATCCAAGTTGTTGCTGTCTACCAGGGCTACCTCTACGGGAACATATACATCTTGTACTCGTATTTCCCGACATTGTGGACCGGACGATACGGTCAACCCGTCGACATAGCTTCACTCAACTACTTGTCGATTGGACTTGGCACTGTCTTTGCTGCTGAGGTCACTACACACATCAACGACCGCATCTATCGGTTCCTCACGAATCGTAACCACAACGAGGGCCGACCGGAGTTTCGCATCCCCATCACGATTCCAGCCACGCTCTTGCTTGCTATCGGTATCTTTTGGTATGGATGGAGCGCAGAGAAGCAACTTCACTGGACCATGCCTAACATTGGGGTTTTTATCTTTACGGCCGGAGCCTATGTTTGTACGTTGTCCAACAACACATATATTGTGGACACATATGGACAATACTCTGCAAGTGGGCTGGCTGCCATTTCCATGCTCCGATGTCTTGCTGGGTTTGCGTTTCCCATGTTTGCGCCTTACATGTGAGTGTCACTCGAGTTCCATGATCAATGACTGACAAGTCCAAGCTACGAAGCATTGGGATGTGGGATAACAAATAGTATCCTTGGCGCTATTGTCCTGTGTTGCGGACTTCCGGCTGCGATTTTTCTCTGGAGATTTGGTGGGGTTCTGCGGAGGAAAAGCCCCTACTGCGCAGCCAAGACGTGAAGTTTTGGGTGTGTTAGTTGTTGGCTGTTTCTTTGTCCTCCCTGCGCCCGGCAAGGTTCAATTTCAACATGTCCACAAGATGTTAACAAAGATGGCAATAAAGAAGACCTAGATAGAAAATATGCAGTGGCACAGCACCGTGAGTCATGATAACAGCGTTGGGGGGAATGGTTGTGTCTACCTCCCTATTCTAGTGCCGTTTTTTTGTCCGTTTTACTGGCGCGTATTGCACCGTACCTGAAAAGACCGACCAGCGGTCAAGTAGCAAGGAGCTCTACCTCGGCTGGATTAGGTGGATACCCAACCCAGATGATGACACTCCTTAGGTAGTTGAATTGAGAAAGTAAAGTCGTCAAATGAAAGTTTACGAGTGTGACCACTTTGCCGCCTTCTCAGGGAAACAAGTGATATAAGTCTCGCGAATAAACTCTTCACCAACAACAAGTACTGTCGACGGAGGGTTGACGTAGGTACGTTCGTCATTTCGAGGGGGGATATACCCCAGCAGGAGAAAATATTCCCACGCATTTTCTGCGAGAGTTGATCCTGATCCTGATCCTGGGAAATTATGGCATTCCCTTAGACGAGGGAGATCTTCCCCCGCCAACTCACGAAGACGCTTCCGTGCTTCGAGCCCAACAAACTGACACTCAGACTCACCGGAGGAGGATAATGCACCGCGTATTATATGGCCGGAACCGTTGTATACTGCGAGAATACGGTCTCCGTGCGCATCTCCCGTGAGGATATCCTTTACGGAACAAACTTGGTGGGTAGTGCCGTTCAGGTAGTATACTGGCAGACGGTTGGGGGTGTGAACGCGAGGGGCGGGGAAGGTGTTCTCACCCTTGTTCATTTCATCGTTGTCACCCCCATCCTCGTCGTTATCCTTGTTGTTACCCTCGTCCTTGGCCCCGGGGAGAGGGGCAGTGATATGTGAGGGCGGATGGGAGGCCCTAAACTCCTTGCAAGCTGCGCAAAGGTTGACTAGAGAAGAGTCGGGCCAGCGGGCGGAAGTTGTGCCGTGTGCCCGTCGAGTGTCGAAGCACTCGCGGCACGGTGACTTTGTGAAGTTTTTGTTCGGCATTTTCTGTTGCTGGAATTCAACGAGATCAAAGATTTGTTGCAGAATGCTGTTTTCCTCTCAGGCTTGGTCTTTGATAGTGTTGAACTGATGGAGAGTGGTCTGGTGAGATGGATAGACAGAAGTTTCTGGACTGGTAGCAGAGCTTTCTTTTTATAGGGATTCGGAGGGCATGTCTCATGTTTCATGTTCGTAGAATAGCGAGCTTTCAATACGAACACTTTGTGGAGGTGCAGATATCTTTGTTGGACAATTCCACCCCACAACAATAACAATTGAGCTCACAGAATAGGTATGCAGGTCAACAATAGACATGTACAGATTGACAGATTGTGAGACATCTTATTCACAATCAATCAAACTGTTCTAAAAGCATTGGCAGACCGGATGAGTCAGAGGCAGAAGTTCGAGGCTGCAGCTGTGGACAAGAGTCTTGTTCTTCTTCCCAGGGCCCTCTGTGGGTTTCCCGTCGCCTCCCCAGTGCACCTTTCCCTCTGCTGCTGCTTCTCTTTTTTCTTTCGCTGTTCCCAGTTCCATTTCCTGACTGACTCAACAACACATGGCACCATCACAGATTCACGATACCTACCTAACTAGGTACCTCACATAAACCGTGAATAATAAAACCCGGCAGCCCGAGAACGGCCAGTTAGCAAATCCATCCCATATCATCACGCCAACCGGCCCCTGATGTTGGGACCGACCCCGATGTTGGGGCCGACCCCGATATTGGTAGGCAGTGAGGCTCAGACACACGTGGCGCGCTGACGCAGGATTGAAGAAAGGATGAAATTTTACATTGAATCCGAGTTTCCCTCGTTCCTGATTCCTGAACCTGCATGTTTAAGGAGCTAGAAATTATTCGGGGTAAGGATCATAGTTTTTTCATCAGATGACTCTTTCTAAAAAACTTACTAGATTCCCTTTGAATGTCGAACAACAGTCTCAATTCATTCATGCATAAAACTCCGAGTTGACTCGACCCTTACTGTACTTTGTGCCAAATCACAAAAATCAACCGATCAAAACTTACAAGGCACACTATTGATCTGCCCAGTAGGATCCAAAGTCATGCGCCCAGAAACTAGGAACCGTGCTGTGCCTCGGTCAGCAAAGGGGTTCGTCCGATCGTCCCAAGTGTGGACTGCGGCGCGGGTTGCATTACCTACCGACCTGCCTACCTTTCCTACCTGAAGGATCATCCATGGATTCAATCTCGACCTCGTGTTTGGTGAATCCGGGGAATTCGGTGAATCTGTGGGGAACTCACCCCGTGTTTGGGGATTAAGATTACTTTTTTTGTCTTTCTTCTACATATAAATACAAGTAGCTCGAGGAAAGAGGTCAGGTACCATGTCAGGTCAAGTTCAGTTTCACCCTCTTTGAATCGAATCAGCCAAGATGAAGACTTCAGTCTCTGCTTCGCTCATTGCATGTGCTCTTGGGCTCCCCCAACAGGTGTTAGCCCAAATCAGGGTTCCGCCCGAGTTCAAAGTCGGCACAAAATGGCAAATCGAAATCTCAACCTCGTTGGACCATACCAAGCCCCTGACTCCAACCGTGCCAATTTGGGATATTGACTTGTACCATGCTGCCCGGACCCCGGATATCATTCCGTATCTTCGCGTTCGTACCTACCTACCTATCCATACAAGTTACAACCCCTACCTAAGGTACCTAGGTAACTAACATGATGAGTATAGCGCCAAAACCCAAACACCTTTATCATCTGCTACTTCAACGCCGGCCTTATCCAGACTAGCGACTGCGATTACAAGACTCTCTGGGACACGCCCGCCTACCGGTCTCTCCTCGGTAAATTCTGGCCGAAATTCCCACAGGAGCGATGGCTGAACATCAAAAACACCACTGCGCACGAACTCATCAAGCGCCGCATCACGCTCGCCAACAACATTGGATGCGATGGCGTCGACCCGGATAATATCGACGGATACGGTCTCGACTCGGACGACTCGATCCCCGATGAAGAAAAAACCGGGTGGAATTTATCGCGCGCCGATTCCATTGCTTTTATGCGTTCTCTCTCGAACCATGCACATTCGCTCACGACAAAGAGAGGGTTCACCATGCTACTCGGCCAGAAAAACGCTCCGGAAATCGCGCGCGAGCTTTTGTCTCTGACGGATTTCGCCGTGCTCGAAGACTGCAAGGGCAGTCGCGCGGGCCATCCGGAATGGGCGTTCTGCGAGGATTTCCAACCTCATGTGCGTGCGGGCAAGCCGGTTTTGAGCATTGAATACCCCAGAACGATTGAGAATCCCCTGGGCAGTGGGGTTTGTAAAGTGAACAGCGGAGGAACCGAAGAGAGGGAATATCGCGAGGCGTGTGCGATGGACAGGGGCAATGCTGGGTTCAGTACCGTGCTCAAGATCAAGGAGGGGAGTGGCGAGTTGAATGGCTGTGCGCAGTACTGTGATGAGGGTTATGGGAAGGGCGTGGTGGTTTCGGCGACGAATTCCGAGAGGGATGGCGCGGCGTGTCCGAAGGAGGCTACATAGCCCTACCCTACCTGATATTTGGGTGAACGAGTTAAGCTGGAGGATTCTGCATGTTTTGGTTTCTTGTACATATTTTATCAAGTGATAGAGGTTGTTAGATGGACAGATGCAGAATGGCAATACATATCTCAAGTTGAAGGACTCACAGTCACATTAAAAAACAGGATAAGAAAGAAAGTGGGACTGCTTTCAACACAGAACATCGGATGACAGAAATACTTGTTCTTGATTCCTAGGTACACGAAACACGTGAGAAACATGCTGCGCAGTTGTCTTCTACCTCCAATTCAACCAGGGCAAACAACAATACCCGGTGACAGAAAACACTGACAGTAAAGTATCTTCAAAGGGACATGGCTTTGTAGTTGAGATCTTGTAAGTAATACGCCTCGTATGCTTACCCAGAGGCTCCAAACATGAAGCATTCTGTCATTATATTCTCCACCAAATGCAGTCCAGTCCAGTAATGTCCCATTTCTCGGGCCAGACAGGCCATTCATATTGATTTGAATGATTGGCATCACTAAACACCTGCCAAGAGTCGAGCCATGGCATGGCGCACCGCATCTCGCATCTCGCATCTTGCGGCTTGGGGCTTGGTGTAACCCTCTCAACCTTGGATAGAATAGAGGATGCGCGTGTACCAAGACCCAATCTCCCACTCCCATAAAACAAGAGGATGACTATATGATATCTTCCAGAATAGGCCAAGATGTCGTACACGTATACGGGCATGCAAGGTACCTACCTGCCTACCTGCCTTTTTTAATCATAATGATTATGCTGTTATACTAGGGGAAAAAAAGATATAAAACTGGACCCCTGGGAATATGTAGGTATTCTCATCAATATCAAAATGCACATGCGTGTCGGGGTGTCGGTGTTGTAGACAATTAAAAGTCGAACGAAATACGCTGAAGCAGCTGTCTCACTAACTATCTCGCTCGCTGACCAACGTTGGTCTTATGGTCTTACTGACTGACAGTGGCGAACCCGAAAAAAAAAAAAATTCAAGGTGCATACGAAGTACGCCAAGTACGAGATAACGGCCTGGTGTCTGGTCAGTCAGCTCCCCATTGACTGGATACAAAGTACATCCCTCGGGGATTCTTCTGCACTCCCGTCCTTTGGGTTCCGTTCCTAGGAACCAACCGCCAGCATGGAAAACCACATGGCAGAGGTGCGAAAAAAAAAAACGGACCAGGGCCGGGGCATCCGGATGTTGGCTTAATATCTTTTGTCGCGGACATTGCACGTGGTTTCATTTACCTCTGCATGCGACGGGCAAAGGAAAAGGCAAATCCAACAGCGAAACAAGCCAAAATTTGTGTTGGGTGTCAAATATACTTTTCCCATGATTGGAGCCGATGGGGCAATGGGACGGCCGAGCACGGTGACTGGCGAGACTGGCGAGATTCCCGGGGATTCCAATATGGTAGAATACCCACAGGCTGATTGTGACCCTTTGGTGGGGGGGAGGCATGGATTCTCGAAACGGGTTAACCGGCATGATGCATCCAACCTTCTTCCTTGTCCCATCATCAAACGAAACGAATTTGCACTTTGATCAAAAAAAAAAAGGTAGATCCCCGCGGGAAGAATCCGCATGGCGATTTGTCGTCGCATTGCATCCATCCATCCACCCAGGCCAGCCAGCGCAGCGCAAAAGAAAAAAAAACGGGCCGTTTACAGGCGGGTGACACACACCTCACAGCGACTGCCGATCCGTGACCGTGCCTATTGTTCGTTGCCGGTTGGTCTGCCAGACAATATCCTCAGCTGCGGGCTGGGCCAAGGAATTATTAAAAAAACGGAGGAAAGAAAGGGCTAATAAATCAAGACACACTGCAAGTGGCACGGCGGGCCCAGGTAATTGGAACTGCCAAAATCGAGGTGCCGCCAATTTTGGGGTTTTGATGACTTGCGGGTTTTTGCTTTTTGGCGAGGTTTGAGGAAAAGGATAGGAAATTTGTTGTCAATGGGGAAGGGGCAAAATGCGCCCCAGAAAGCAGGCGCCGGAGTTTTTAGATAGAAGCCCGATCCTACCAAAACTCCTTCCTTTCCCCGAACATCCAATCCGGGGCCGCCATTGTTGCTCTTTCCCACGAGGAGGCCAGGGTTCGGCCATGCCACCCGTCACTCCGTCTACCTAGGAGAGAGCCGACCTGTAGATCCGCCCCCAGTGCGACATCAGCATGACGGACAGCCAGCCAGACCATGGGTGGGCGAGAGTTGAGAGTGAGAGTGGTAACGCAAAAAGAATGGTGCGGTTATTGAAAGTAGCCTGTACTCCTTCGTAAGTTAACTTTTAGCGCCGGCTCGTCCATGGCACTATATTTTTTTTTCTCCTAAGGTCCCGCAGGTCGGACAGCTTTTCCACGTGCGGTTGTCACTTGCCTATCAGCTTGCCCCTCACATATTCTCCATTTCTAACAAATGCCGTTTCTCGGCCTTCGCGATCAGACAGCTGACGTTGTCGTAAAGTCTCAGCGCGCGATGGATTGGCGTAAATGTGAATGGGGGGGTTTTGCTCCAGATCCCCCGCAACGACCCTCCACGACGTGGAGTCCACGCCGCACCGGCGCCTGTGGATAACGGGCTTGGCGGCAAAACGGGGTTGCTTCCCCGCGAAAAACGCAGGCCGACTCGATTTGCCGAAACGAGGTGGGGCCCGCGATGAACTCTCTTGGACTGGCTAGGCTGTCTCGGCGGTCGTTCCTGCCCTGGTTGTTCCATTGTGCTAGTCTCATCGTTTGGGCGTTCTTTTCCGCCGTTGCGCTAGCGTGCTGCAGATCCCCTGATTTTCTCGTGCAACCCAGCCGCAATCTGGGCGTGGTTTGTGGTTTGTGGTTTGTGTCTTGCCAGAATGTTACCGAACGGTGGCCACCGCAACCTCTACGAATCAGCGATACCGTCGCCCCATTCCGGTTATTCTCAACCGATGCGAGGTCGTTCGTTTGTCAAGTCTGTGTGTGTGCCGTCCGTCTGGGGCGTCCCGTCCGTCCTGCAGAGACCTCCCAAGAAGTACCTTGCAACCCCAAATCCCCGAACCACCCTGGCCACACACGCTACCTAACCCCAGCGCTCCACGTTCGACCCCAGAGACCGCGGGGAAAGTCGTATATAAGACAGCGTGACAACGCAGGCACCCCCCGACAAACAGGTTCGCGTCTCCAGATACCGACCCCAGTCAAGTCGAGAATCGCCCTCTTTTTCTTCCCTCCCCCCACCGCTCTTCTTTGTCGACCTCCTTAGCCACGATCCACCTAGCTACCTGCTGGGGGGGAGTGAGCATCGTCGAGTCCCGCATCTATTCCACCTGTCAGACCCTGTCCCCCGCCGCAAGATGGCCGACACGGAGAAGGTGATTGGTACGTTTTATTGTCCTTCAAAAACTTTGTCTTGAGGGACCCGGCGAATCAATGCTGACATGCCTTGACACACACAGCTCACCAGGTCGAACATGAACGGCCGTTGGGTAAGGATGGTGGATCGTCAGAAGGGAGCCTCCCAGAGCTCGTCTGGACCGAGGAGGAGGAGCGAGAAATCCGCCGCAAGATCGACTGGCACACCGTTCCGCTGGTGACGCTGCTCTACATGTTGACCTTCCTGGATCGTATCAACATTGGAAATGCGCGCGTTCAAGGCCTGGCCAAGGACCTCAAGCTCGAGGAGGGTGTACGCTTCAACTGGGCGCTGTCCATCTTCTACATCATCTACCTACTGGTCGAAGTCCCCAGCAACATTGTCCTGAAGCGCGTCGGAGCCCGCTTCTTCCTCCCGCTTCTCGTCGTCGGCTTCGGCCTCGTCTCCATCTGCACCGCCTTTGTTCAGGATTTCGGTGGCCTCATGGCTTGCCGTGCCATCCTTGGTGTCTTCGAGGGTGGTGCCATGCCCGGAATGGCCTTCTTCCTCAGCTGCTTCTACAAGCGCAACGAGCTGCTCTTCCGAATCGGTATCTACGTCTCGGCTGCCTCCATTGCCGGCGCCTTTGGCGGTCTCCTCGCTGCTGGTCTTGCACAGATCCCGGAGTGGGGAGCAGAGAGTGTGCGCATCGGCACCTGGCGCAACATCTTCTTCTTCGAGGGTATCATCACTTGCATCTGCGGCCTGGCGGCTCCTATCTGGATGCCCAACAAGCCTTCCGATGCCAAGTTCCTGACGGAGCGCCAGCAGCTGATTGCTGCCGAGCGTTTGATCCGCGAGCACAAGGCCGACGAAGATGAGCAGGTTGGATGGGAAGACGTCAAGAAGGCCATTTTCTGCCTGCACAACTACACGTGCGCTCTGGGTTTCTTCCTCATCAACATCACGGTCCAGGGCTTGTCGGTTTTCATGCCGACCATCATTAGGGATCTCAAGCCCACCTTGACCGCGACCGAGGTTCAGCTCTACTCCGTCCCGCCATATGTTGCGGCTTGCCTCGTTGCCGTCGCCATTGCCTACGTTAGTGATAAGACAAAGCAGCGCGGTATCTACCTGGCCATTTTCTCTTTGATTGCCCTCTCCGGATTCTGCATCATGCGTTTCTCCAGCGACCCGGATCTGCGCTATGGTGGTATTTTCCTCATTACCGTTGGTGCTTTCCCCGGTGGTCCTGGTTTCCTCAGCTGGGGCATCAACAGTACGTTATTCGTTTCCTATGGCATCGGTGTAATTGCCGCTAAACAAATTTGCAGATTCCGCTGGACCCGCCGTTCGCGCTGTCACGACCGCGTACATTGTCAGCTTGGGTACCATTGGTGGTATTGTCGCCACGTGAGTATTTCTCCAGTGAGACGCAGGATCTTTGAAAGCTAACAGCTTATATAGATGGACCTACATCCAATGGGACGCGCCCAAGTACCCCACGGGTCACTCGATCAACATTGGAGGCCAGCTCGGAACCTTCTGTCTCGCCATTTTCGGCATCCTCTACTGTGTCCGCGAGAACCGCGTGCGTGCCGCTGGCAAGCGCGACCATCGTCTTGAGGGCCTGAGCGAGCACGAGCAGATGAAGTTGGGCTACCTGCACCCCCGCTTCAAGTACTGGACTTAGACGAAAAGTGCTGTTGATGGGGTGGCGTCTGGGAGATTGGAGGCAGTAATGGGAGGAATACGAAACATGGGAACAAACTGTCATGACAAGGAATCGAAAGAGCGGCGTAATTTTACGGTCGTAGCGATTTACGAATATCATTGACTTTATTCTATCTCTTTTGGGAAAGGAAAAGGTTGATTGTTTTGTTTACCTTGCCCCGAATGAAGTCGAACTGGAAGGATGCCATGGAATTCCAAGGACGCCACCTGCACGATCCTGCAGCACAGCATGCCCAACGTCCCGTCTTGTACCACGGGTTTGCAAGGCTTTGACTAGTCCATCTTTGGGACAGTCTGGGATTTAGGAAGCTTGTTCCTTGTCTGGGGACAGATTGGGACAGATTTGGGACAGTGGGAATTTGACCTGCGTTCCCGCGTCGAATTGAGTGCATGCATACGGATACCTACCTGTGTTCCCTTTTTTTCCCTATAAAGTACGTAGAATCTGTACATGGAAAAGCGTATTCGCACTTGAGACTCTACTCTAGACTCTCTATACTGAACCCCCCTAAATTACCCAAATAGGTGTTAATTATTTAAGTTGTGTCTCTTGTGGGTCTGGTCGGACAACAGTTTGAGTTTTGCACGCGAGAGAGAGATGGATAGAGATAGAAGGAGATACGAATACGCGCAACAGACTCAGTGTCCGTCAGGTAATTAGAGCAAGGAAGGCAAGAGGTAGGTAGGTTCGCTGCAATGTCAAGTCTATCTCTGGATTATTGAAGCAGAAGGACAGTTGACCACATATAACACTTTACACGAATGAGTAGGTAGATACAGATACCTTGATTGAATGAAAAGTTGAGATTTTAACATAATGTCGATGCTGAAGTAACGCCGGTTGTGAGCTTTGAGTACCTAGGTTAGGTAGGTTTGCATCGCTGTCAGTTGGTTAACTACCAAGACTACCTAGGCATAGCGCAGAGCTCAAAACGCGTGGCGTGATGTAGCGTGCTGCTGGCCAAAATTACGATCAACGCAACGCCATCGTCAAAAATGCGGCGCAGAATCCCCGGTTCTGAAATCTGAACAGGTAGGAAGGGAGGCAGGAATTTTTTATGCCGTCGGCAATCTACCTACCTCCCTCCCTTGGTCGAGAGTCGAGACATCACGTAATGTCTTCGCCGCCGGATGCGCTCTCCTCAATGGTTCCCAGCTCCGGGTTGGATGAGGTGAGAAACCTACAGTCCGGACACGTAATACACACACAACGCCGTGCGTGTGCCGTGCATTTCGGACGGGATGGGATGCTGCGGCGGGCGATACAAAGAAGAAAAAAAAGGATTACCTGATACAGCGCGCTGTGTGGGTGCCCCCTGCGCCGCCTCCCGCCGGAACGCCGCGCCAATGCCAGACTATCGACAGCCAGCACGCAACCCAACCCTTGAAGGGTAGGGACCACCCACCTTCCCCCTTTGGAGCGATGCTGACACCTTTTCTCTCTTTTCTGTCCCACGTCATCCATTCATCGGGGGGGGAGTCCATCATCCCTATCCTTTATTTTCTCTTTTCCATGGAAATCTCTGCGTAGGTTGTTTCGCATCAACGCAAAACCGCCGTGGTCATGGCGCCATTTCTCTCCGTCGCGGCAGCCTGGGCGCTAGCTCTTGTAGCATCAGCATCTCCCGCACTCGCCGAGCCCGTGCAGTACTGTCGAAATGGCTACCGCGAGGGACAGGTCGATTTTTGCGTGGGGATATCTACGTACCAAAATGCTACTTCGCAAAAGTCGGACGTGTTTTTCTCCCTGAGCATTCCCCGGTCCTCGGCTCTCGGATGGACCGCTCTCGGTACCGGTGCCGCCATGGCCGGCTCGCTCATGTTTATTGTCTACGGCGACCCGCACGCGGCATCTTCGGCTCCGCCCGTCGTAAGCATCCGCACTATTGACGGCCACCACCAACCGCACCTCATCGACGACAAGACTCTCCCGGCGGGCGCGTCCTTGCAGATTCTCCATTCCGCCTGGCAACCCGTGCCAAAGCCAAAAGACAAGAAATTAGTATCCCGCCATGAAGATGAACCCGATTATCCCCGCCCACCATCCGTTCCCGCCACGCACACGGCGGAAATCGCCCTTGCTTGTTACGGGTGTGGTGGTGGTGCCCCGGTATCGGTGCGGACGCACTCGCAGCCTTTTATCTGGGCGTGGAACGATCGCCAGGATTTTGGGGGGAAATTCCCCCTCGACGTCCACTTGGATATGCATCGACATCATTCTGGATCGGGCGGCTTCGGTACCTTTTATGCCGACATGGCAAGGTCAGTCGTCGTTACGTCGGATCCCGCCTCGGCGAAGGCTCCCGAAATTCAGACTGCGGGATCAGGTATGGACAGGTTGGGAACAAGTGATCAACCTATTGGGGTGGAGGGGTTGTTCAGGTCGATGAAGGAAAGGCCGTTACCGAGAGCGCATGGTCTCTTGATGGGGGTGGCGTTCTTGGTGGCGTTCCCGTTGGGGGTAGTGCTGATGCGGGCGGCGGGGGGGAATCCGTTCAAACGGCATTGGATGGTGCAGATGGGGGCGACGGTACTTATGTGGTTGGGCGCTGCGGTGGGAGCGGTCATGACGGGTGGAAGACCACCAAAGTCGGTGCATCAATGGGTGGGCGTGGTGATTGCGCTGGGCTTGGGAGTGCAAGCCATGTTGGGGTGGAGGCACCACATGGTGTTTTTACGAATTCGGAGGAGGACCGGAGTTTCGCATGGACATATTTGGATTGGACGAGCGGCGCTGCTAGCAGGCTGGTTCAATGTGCTTTCGGGACTGCGTCTCTCAGGACACGGCGGGTTAACAGTGGGGTTGGTAGCAGGGCTGGTGGTGGTGGAGGTGGTGGGTGTGTCAGTTTGGGTGTTTAGAGCTAGGAGAAGGAACTCTGCGGCGTTGAAGGGGCCTAGCCAAGGTGAGGCGCATGCGTTAATGCCGACGACGGGGACGGATGACTATTTCTCGTTAGAGATGAGCGACGATGAGTTTGAGATGGATGGGGAGATGGACGACAAGAAGAAAGAGAAGTCGGAGCCCGTGAGCCAAGAGGTGAAGAAGGCAGCATAGGTCGGGTTCATGTCAAGTCTATTTGGTCTAGGAGTTTGGTGTTTAGAATCATTTCCATCTGTTTATTGATAAGAAATCCCCTGTCTTGGGATTGTGTGCGTCAGAATGGGGGGCGTGCGGGCAGAAGGGATTGTCGGTAAGGAATCGTAAGATATGAGATGAGATGTTTGAAGAAATCTGTTTGCCTGGTTCATCGTTGGTTTAGTTCTCCCATCCCGACGCCCGAGCTGTAGCTTTCCGACCCTGTCCACTGGACAACAAGGTTTTTCTAGCATAATCCCCAATATGCTGGCAGAGTCACGCGGAAGAGTGAGGTGCTTAGAGGGGCGTGTCGGAGGTGGAATAGACTTTGAACACGAGAATTGACAAATATATAAACGCATCTCTTCTCTGATTTGTCACGTAGTCTTTTGTCGGCCCAGCATTCTTCACTTTCAACTCGGCACGTAGACAATCTAGATCTCTGTGTCCATCATTCCAATGTCCATCATTCCAAATATCTCCCTAGCTGAACTTGGGACGTGGTTGATTTTAAAATTAAATAAAACGTCTTCAACTGTCTTGACGGAAATCCAAGACAATACCCTACATGTATCTCTGGATGTTGCGTGCTCTACGTTGTCTACTTTGTCGACACTACCGACACCACTCCGACCAGACCTCCCCCACCCTCCTAACCATCGCGGCCACTGCGCTCCGAGATCCAGACCACCTCTGCACCCATGCCGGGCGCCGCCTCCAGGCACGGGGAGGTGCAGCGAGGGGAAGAATGGGATAAGGACCTTGGATGTATACGCCCGTGATACTTTGAACATTGGATGGCCTCTGTGGTCCAGTCCAAAGCGGAAGGGACTGTAACCCTCTAGAGGCCCGTCAAGGGTTGTGCGCAGGCTGGTTGAAAATGGCGTCCCGCTGTGTCAATGCTCAGGAGCAGTGCCTTTGTATTGTTGTCGGGTGCTAGGCGCGGGCTATATTCTTGCCATCTAGTCGTGGGACTCGCCTTGGGGAGGGGAGGGGATATTGAATGTGGGCACATGCACTGGGTGTTGTAGGCAAGGATACCTATCAATTGTGAAGGGGGTGAAGGTAATACTGTACCCGTGGATGCTTGTAGCTGCGTGCTGGCCCCTGAGTTGCAATTCCAATGGCTTGGGTTTCCGCGGACTGGATCTGACACATCAGGCTGGGTGACCAACATAACGCAACACAATGGAATTGATGAGGGACACACAACGACACGGATGAGACACCTGTGCGACACGGGGTGGGATTTGAAGATTATATTAGATTGTTTTTTGTTTGTGCCTGTGCATGAATTGCTATCACTGTCTTTGCGACAACATCTAGTCTGGTTACATGTATCTGGTTGTATGTCTGGCTGGCTGGATACAGTGCGTGGCGCAGGAGTGGGCGGAGGGAAAAAAAAAAAGTACTTGACATCCATCCATGGTTGACAATCTTTGCGAGACTCTAAACGACGACGACGGGTCACGACATAGGGGCCTCAACTTGAACGGGCACAATGGGCCTCAAACGGGCTACGTATAACTTAACTAGCGGGCCACACCACAAGGGGTTACCAGCTCGGTATAAAGTAAACAGGCTGCTGGTCCTTCGCACAAAAGTAAAAGCAAAAAATACAGGTACTCACGCAGACCACCGACTTCTCTCCATAGGTCACATGAAAAGGATGCAATATCAAGGGCATTGCATCCCTGCTCTGCTGGTATCAGAGGCTTGGAAGAGGCTTTAGTCCGATCCGGAAGTATCCCCCAAATGTGATGACGTGCACAAGACAAGCACCCGGGGTCAAACAAGGTCATTACTTCATTCCCAACCAGGGCGTTACGTTCACAGGTCATCGCTCCATGACCTGCAGCTATCAGACTAGCTTGAACGGAGGCTAATCCACGGGTATCAGCTAACCCATCAGTTCCACCCCGTTCCGTATCGCTCCCACTACAGCCCCCGTTTGGATCGCCTCGCTTGCTCCGCCCGCAATCCTATGCTCAATATCGGCCAGAGCATCCAACCAGGTGATCATGACTTGGGGCTTGACTTCTAGCTTCACAACCTCCTCGGAGAGAGCCGTGACAATATCGGCGAGGGCCAACCCTTGCGAGGTCTTGAGCGAGTTGATCGTCGACAGACATGTCGTCACGTCACTCGTGCTGAGCAGAACTTTAAGAATCTTCTTGATCGCATCGGGTGGCGGCGCTGCAACACAGTTGTAGATGGTCTGTGTGGTGATGGTCTCTCGCACAATGTCCTTCTCCTCAATCTTGGGTCCGTCGCGTGGTTGGAGCGGTGTACCTGGTTTGCACAGTTAGCTGCATGTCTCGAACCGACATCAAAGGAGCAAAGCCTACTTGATGCATGACATGCTTGCAGCACGTTGAGCGCCCGACGCATGTCGCCCTTGCTGAGTCGGACGAGCGAGTCGGTTGCCTCGGGCAGTATCTTAACATTCTCCTCCTCAATAACCTTGTCCACCAATACCCGAATGTCTTGCTCCTTCAGCGGGCTGAAGCGGAAACGAGTACAACGCGACAACAAGGCGGGACTGAGCTTGTGGGAGTAGTTGGCGATGATGCAGAACCGGGTATTGGACGTATATTTCTCCATGATGCGACGCAGAGCCATCTGGGCCGTGTTGGTCATGGCATCAGCCTCGTCGAGGATAATCAGCTTGAAGCCGCTTATCCCGGAACGGGCAGCGGCGCCGCTGAGGCTAAATATTTGTTTGGTCGACGCAAATGTCTTGATCTGCTCGCGCACCACGTCGATGCCACGGTCGTCTGAGGCGTTTAGTTCCAGCACCATTTGCCTCATATTCTCACTACCGTAGATTCGTCGGGCCAGGGCGAGGATGGTTGACGTCTTGCCGGTGCCTGGGGGACCGTAAAGGAGGAGGTGGGGTAATCGGTTTGAGTCGACAAACTTGTTGATCGTCGCCAGAATGTCTTGGTGGCCAGAGACGTCGTCGAGTGTTGCGGGACGGTACTTCTCAACCCTAGGTTATCACGGTCAGCACTGGAAGGTCAATCGGCACCGGGGTGCGCACCAGGGTAGGCTATCCTCTGCCTCGACTGGAAGGTTTGCGGCGCTGCGCTTGCCTTTGGCAGCATTGTTTGACGAGAACGTGACATCCTTGGAGGGGACGTCAAGGTCCATTTCGTCTTCAAAGTCAGACATGATTGATCTGTGCCGCTTTGCGCTGGCAGGTTTCGCCGATTGGTGAGGGGTGAAGTTCAAGCCGACAAAAGTTGCAAAGTAGGGCGCCACAAAGTGATGTCGATTCTCACAAAACGCGTCGTTTCGTTCGACGCGTTAAGTGGCTTGTTGGCCCCACATCACGGCGCACGGACCAACTGTTCAGGTCGAGTTGAGGGCAACTCTACGAAGTACTTCGTAGACATTCATGACATCAAGCCTCAAACTCGTCAAGATTGGAAGCAGTAGCTGCGATAATCTACGAGGTTCATTTGACAATGTACATGAAACAACAATGACTTTGGACTTATTTTTGGACTATGGGCTGCAGATCAATCTTCTTGCCAAGATCCCTCTGCGGACGCACTGCACAAGAGGTGAAGCTCGCATGCCAACCACGCACACAACATGACCAAGAACAAGAATAAGTCATAACATCAGGTATCATTTCTCGTCAAATTCGTTTCCTTCCAGTCTATACTCTAGGGTCATCCTGCCACCTCCCTCTCAAAGCTTTCCTGCCAAGACCTGTTCGATGACCACTTCAACCTGCCGAAGCGAGTCCATGTCCTCATTCTCCTTCTTCAGCTCTAGCGCGCGCTTCTTGTACTTGGCATCTCCCAAGAGTTTCTGAACGCCACTACGGATTTGGTCCTCGGTCGGCGCGCCGGTCGCCAGGTTTACAGCAATCCCACAATACTCAGCGCGCAATGCAACCTCACCCTTGTCGGCGTCTTTACCGGCAATCAGCATGGGAGTTCCGTTCATGACGCCATGCATGAAGCCGTTGTACCCGGCGTTGGTGAAGAAGACGTCGGTGTACGGCAGGGCCAGATCATAGGGTAGGTAATCGATGATGAAGGCGTTGTCGGGCACGGGAATCCCCAGCTGACCGTCGGCCAGGCTCGCCCCTCGGTTACCGAGTGTCGCGATGACGAGGGTATCGCTGCGCCCGGCAAAGGCCCGGATCGTCGGCAGAATGATCTCCTCCCAGTTCGGGCTGATGGTGCCCTGGGTGACCAAGATAACCTTCTTCCGCTGTTCTGCCGGCAGCGCTGCGTTGTCGGTAAGTGTTGACCACCATGCCGGGTAGATAAAGTCAGTCGGGGCTGGCTTCAGGGGTAGGCCGCCAATGAAGCGATATCGCTTGGCTTTTTCGCCCTTGCGCGGGTATTCCGTGCTGGGGCTGGTTGGGAACAGAGTGATCTTCCCAATGTCCATGGTGCAGTTCCAGTATGGGCCCGACATCCGCCCGGTAGCACCGAGGCTCTCGAGGAGATCATTGTGGTACTTGTTGAGCTCGTCATCCATGGGACGCATGTGCCCTTGCAGCGTCTTCCACATAGCCAGGTTCTCAGGCGTCGGGTCATACGGAAGCTCGAAGCCGAACGGTGGGAGCTCGTCATCGAGGGCAACATTGTTGGTTGTAGCAAAGTTGATGATGGGCGGCAGCTCGTCGAAGCCCTCGGGTAGTGGCGCGCCAAAGAGAAATGGCATCAACCCCATGTACATGGCCTCGTGGAAGATGACGATGGGTCTACCGGGATTCTCACGGCGCGCCCGCTCAAGAGTCTCCTTGAGGAGACGGAAATTGGTAGGTATTGTGTCAGCAAAGACGTGCTTGATGTCTGACGCGATTCGCTGGGGAATCTCGGCTATTTGCAGGCGACGTTCAGCGTAAGCTGGATCGAGATCCCAGGGGTTCTCAACAAAGTCGATGCTTTCATGAGCGCTGTTTTTGAATTGGGGGGATGTAATGTAGTAGACCTTGGACCCATTCTTGGCAAGGTGACTGGCGACTTGTAGAGGGCCGCCAGTGTGACCCGAGGCAGGAAAGGAAACGCCAATGATGACGGGCTTCTCAGCAGAGCCTGGGGATGGCGGGTTGGAAATTCTTGATGGTGCCATGGTGGTTTACTCGAAGTTACCAATGGGGCTGTTGAGAATTGATCGCACCGCTAACTTTCTACACACAGAACTGCCAACTACCCTCCTACTTATACTCCCCTCTCTCTACCTACCTACCTACCTACATGTACGGATGGATAGTGGGTCACGGCTACACCAACAAATCTGACAGGATTCAGTCGGCCGCCCGTTCTATGCAATAGCATTGTGAGGAGAGCAGGGATTTTTTGTTTGTTGTTCCTAGAAAGTTCCGAGGAGGAGGAGGAGTGGGTCCACTTGCAATGCTGCCCTCGGATTTCTCTACGGCGTAAATGCAGATCCGAAGCCCGTTTTTCTACCTAGGTAAGGTAGATAAGGTACCGTTGCACGCAGAAGGGCTATGCAGGCAGTTTCCTTACATTGTTACATTGACAAGCCGCGCGCGTGCCATATCTGGACGTATTATTCAGCTCTTTCTCTTCTTGTTGGTTCTCCCCAGCCTCTGGTTTGTTTGCGCGCGGTTCAAAAGTACATACGCCGTTCGTGCCACGGAGCAAACACACACACACACACACACACACACACACACCACACAAGTACATCTATCCGTTATCTGTAGACCATGATGACGGACGGTCAAATTTTTTATTAAGGAGGATCGTGTCAGTCAGTCAGGGTGGTAACAGCCGTATCATAGACGGCGTTTGCGTCAAGAGCTTGGAGGGATGCACTGCTGATGGTGAAATACATGTAGGGTATAAATGCCCCGATTCTCCACCTGGTCAGCATTGCATTTGGCAACCTGAAACACACCGCTCAGAAAAAAAAAAATTAAGTATTCAGTATCTTTTCTTTTCCTAGGTCGACTCTCGTTGACGATTGGAAAACACAAATTTGGGACAGAAGTGGTTCCCTGTATCGGTCCAATGTTGGCCATGTTGCCTGTTAGGAAAAGAGCTAACTATGGTAAAGTTTAAAATATACGCAGAGTCTTCACTTCGCTGAAGCTGCCTGTCTGGCCCCTTCCAGGCATACGCATACCGCATACCGACTCCCGAGTATAAATAAAAAGGCCAATTGACAGAGCCATGAGCTAGCACCGATGAATGATATCTATCCAGAATTCGGTGAGCGGGTCGGTTATATCTCGCTCATGTCATAAGTTTTAGAGCATGTTTGCTCTGCAAAACACACATTTTAATCGCAATGCGGAGTAAATAAAGTAGTGAGTGGCTAAAGGCTTACCTTGATGACCTGATCGAAAGGACCAAGAGAGTGCGGCTCAAAAAAAAAAAGTCAGATCTTACCTTTGATCATTGCAGCGGCGCTAGCATCTTTTGAGTTGATGAGCTGAGCTGAGCTGAGAATCGGAGAATTGATCAGGCTCCCTCCCCTCACTTCCCCGGAAGAGATGCGGGGATATCCGATCAGCCAACATACTTACCTACGTACATGTATCCATCACCTAGCCCTTGAAGGGTTTCAGACCCCAACTTGAACTTCAAAGTAACCAACCACGGGCCGAATCTGAATCACCGCCCTTTAACAAGCGCGCGCGCGCGCAAACAAATGACCGAGAGCGCGAGCGAGCAATGAGGCTTATTAATTGTCAGACGTTGGAGATTGAGGAGTTCAACGAGGAGTCTCTCCCGGCATTTGCCATCCTGTCACACACGTGGGGCAACGATGAAGTTTCGTTCGAAATAATGAAAGCCAGCGGTGGCACTGGTGGCCATCTCCGTGATGGAAATGGCTACAAGAAGATCAAAGAGACGTGTCGGATGGCAAAAATGGAAGGCCTCAGCCATGCCTGGGTCGACACGTGTTGCATAGACAAGAGCAGCAGCGCCGAGCTGACCGAGAGCATCAACTCCATGTTCCACTGGTATGCCAAGTCGGCCGTTTGCTATGTCTTTCTGGTGGATCTGCCTACCAACGTCGAGTTCGGCGTCGGCATCGGGAGCTGCAAGTGGATCAGTCGGGGATGGACCCTTCAGGAGACTATTGCGCCGCGGAATCTCGTCTTTTACGACCAGCAGTGGCGGTGTCGCGGAAACAAGTTCGAGCTCAGCGCCCACCTCTCGGCCGTCACGGGGATTCCCGTCAGCGTGCTGCGCCGGGATCGGAATATTTGGCAGTACTCGGTTGCGCAGCGCATGTCGTGGGCGGCCAAGCGACAGACAACGCGGGTCGAAGACACGGCGTACTGTCTGCTGGGTATCTTTGAGGTCAACATGCCGCTTGTCTACGGCGAGGGCACCATGGCGTTTTGCCGGCTGCAAGAGGAGATCATCAAGCGCAACAACGACCTGACCATGTTCGCGTGGAACCCCAAACCCCAACTCCAACCCAACAACGGCCACCACTGCAGCGTGCTGGCTGCCTCGCCGGCCGCCTTTTCCGACAGCGCCGACGTGATGCGCTGGGAGATTTCACAGCACAACCCCGAGTTCGCCATCACCAACAAAGGCCTCCGCATCGACGACTACCTCCACCTCATCTCCATGGACGGCGACCGCCAGAAACCCGGACGCGGCGGCTACTTTCTTGCTATCGGCGCATACTACGACGCGCAGGGGCGGTCCCGCCACATTGGTGTGCCTCTCTGGAAAGCCGGGCCGGATCTCTACCTCCGCCAGCTCCGACCGCTCGTACAAATCGACACATCGCACTCCCTCACGGGCATATCCACCACCGCGACCTCCATATTCTACATCATGGCAAGCATGCGCGTTCCGGGGAACCGCACTCTTGTCGGATTCCGCAAGGACGCCGTCCACCTCGTCGTGCCGGGGAATATCTGGCGCAAAACCCCCGAAATCCACTGGGACTATACAGACAGACTATTCTACCGGCTCAACACGACCGACACAGTACGCGTGGTCGAAGCCGAGATTTTTTTAACTCCAGGCCCAGGCCCGGGAGGAGGAGGAGGAGCGGCTAAGAAAAATCCAACATTATTTGTCATTCTCCTCGATCAGCGAGACAAGAATCGGTGCGGGGGATACATCTTTGCGGAAAGTCGTTTTCCGTCAGAAGTAGCGGATCTTTTTCAAAGGAGAAATGTCAATCGCCTCATGCGCTGGGGGGATTTCTGGACCAAATATCCGGCGCTGAAACCACCTGCTATCACCTCCTCGGTGAGGCTCACTGTCGATGGAGTGGTTTATACAGTCACGATTGAAGCGAATGTGGAACAGAGAGAAATGTTTAGAGAATCGGTCAGTGTAGAGATGATGCATGTCAAGGTTCAAGTT